>Ga0308395_1000277_pt1 | contig 44149 bp, 67 predicted proteins | sample Hotspr20SampleP4_FD_202097 | JGI IMG/M metagenome (GOLD analysis project Ga0308395, IMG submission 202097) | Hot spring phototrophic mat microbial communities from Mushroom Spring, Yellowstone National Park, Wyoming, United States - 20050930_P4 ... | reverse complement strand
GATTTTTTGAGGAGGACGAGGCGGAATTTTTCAAGGGGCGGTGAAAGTTGCCAAGGAAAAAACGTTAATAAAAGTTTCACAAAAAGTCAACTTAAAAATGGCAGTAGAATATGGCTAAAAATTTTTATTTATTCCTCACTCCCTCAAAAATTTAACGACTAGCGAACGGACTTGACAGTACGACAACATACTGGTATAATGCTACAAGCGTGGCATCTAGCCAGATGCCTATGCCTAGCACCCCCTCCTCCCCAAAAGGAGGGGAAAGGAGAGGTATGATAAAAAGGAAACACATTTTCAGAAACGATTTTGGGGAGGCTCCCAAAAAGCCTCCCCTTGAAAAAAAGACCCTCCTACAGTACGTATTGGAGGAAGGGAACATTTTCTCGTCCCGTCCCCCTTCTATTGAAAAAGGGGAGGGGTGTGTATTTTTTAAAATAGGAGGCATTAAATTCAAGGCCTCCTTAATTTCTTTAAGGATATGGGGAGGAATTATCTCCCCGCAGAAAAAATTGATAAGAACAACCCCCAGGGAACTGAAATCCTTGGGGGTTGATTGGCAGGAGCTGGAAAAACTCCTGCTTCCTCCCGCGAACCTTTCACCTCAATCCCCTCAAGGCACTTCTTATAAAAAATTTAAAGTAGATTTCATCGCCTCCAAGGAGGAGGCGGAAAAAATCTTCTCCCTCATTAGAAGGAGAGGAAAAATATTATTTCTTCATGAGGAGTAGTAAGATGAAAAAAGTATCTAATATTAACAAAGAGGAAATACTATCATACTTCCTCGAAAAATTATTCCTCTTGGAAACAAGAGAAAAGGATTTCATTTTTCAAAGGGAGCTGGAAAGGCTCTCCAGCTCCCTTCCCTGGGAAGAACAGGAATCCTTTTTCCTTGAATTAAAAACCCTCGCAGAGGAGCGAGGGTTCCGAATAATTTAAATGCCTCCCACAAAACTAAAAAAAAAATAACACACATAACCAAACCAGCGCCCCCAGCGAGTGCTGGTTATTTTTTGCCGGGGCTAATTATATATCCAGGATATAATTAGTCTCAGCAAAAAATGGAAATTATATTAGGATAAGGAGAGAAAAAAAAATGCTGCCAGAAGGGAAAACAAAAGTAAATGTCCCCCTTAAGGACGCGGAAATTGACTCAAGGGGGTTAGAGGAAATTGAGAGGACTCTAAGGGAGGCAGGATTTTACCTGGACTTTCCCTTTATAATCGCCAAAATCTCCCCCGATTGGGTGATAACGAGGGGGGAGATAGCGGGAACATTCCCCAAGAGGCTTGCAAAAATTTGCAAGCGTCAGTGGGGGGTTGTTCTAGACAGCAAAATTCTGGGCAAGGTTGGAAATATTGCCCAGAAGCATACCCTTTATAATCGGGAATATTTCATCGAGTTCTCCCGGGATTTTAACTGGACTCCTGGGGAATTCGGTGATGAGAATTCTTGCTTCTTTGGTGTATACAAATACCAAAGAACGAGAATTAAATTACTAGGGGGGTATGCAATGAAGGTTTTTGATGAATCTCAATCCCCCTTGGGCAGGGCTTGGGTTCTGCCCTATGATAAAAATGAAAGAAATTTCCTGGTGTTTAATTCCTACAACACCAGGAATTACAATTTAATTTTCTTCGCCAGGTTACTGGCGATTTATTTAGGGGGAATTTACGAAATGATAAACGGGGATATCCCCAATATTTATACAAATCACAATTATTTTTATTTTGTAACTATGGAAGGGGCAGAATTTTATTGGGAGAAATTGGAAAGGTATCTTTCAGATACCTTAATATTCTGCCCCACCTGCGAAAAATCCTACCCCGTATTAAATTTGAAAACATATACGAGGGACAGTAATCTTTACTGTCCCTCGTGTGATATACCAGTAGCAAAATAGAGGAGGCAAAAATGTTTTTTAATATTAAAAAATTAAGGGAAATTGCCCTAGAAAAGACTACTAACCTGGTGAATAACCAGGACTTCCTATATATTGATAAAGGGGGTAAAGTTTTAGCGGTAGCCCATGCGGATACCGTTTTCAAAGATAGTGAATTATTTTTCCTCTATGAGCCACGAAAAAACATCGTATTTTCCCCCGGTCTAGATGATAGATTGGGGGTGTATATTCTACTAGAAGTACTTAAAAATGTCGATATAGATATTCTAATAACTACGGGAGAGGAATCCATGAATTCCTCTGCGAAACTGTTCTTCCCCCCTAAAACCTACCACTGGGTGGTAGAATTTGACCGGGAGGATGATGATATAGCAACGTACCAATACCAGTGGGATGAAAAATTTCTAAGGAAATATTTCCCCGCTGTTAATTATGGCTCTTATTCCGATATTGTTGACCTGGAACACCTCGGGTGTTTAGGTCTAAATATCGGAATTGGGTATTACTATAAACATAGGATAAATTGTTACGCCCTCCTCTCTGAAACAGAAAGGGCGATAAAAAGATTCCTCAAATTTTTTGAGGAAAATAAAAATAGACGGTTTAAACATAAACCTTCCCCCCCTCCTCCACTCAAAAAGGTGAGTAAAAATAATTATAAGTACAGCAAATATTGGCTTTCTCCCTCTTTTTATGAGGAAAGTGGGGGAAAGAATTTCTGCCCATTTTGCGGAGCAGAGATAACGGAGGAGGAAGAATTAATTTATGAACAATACCGAATGTGCGCTTCTTGTGCATTCGGATAAAGGAGGAAAAAATGCTACTAGAAAATGGTGAAACAATTACCGCATTACGGGAATTAACCCCCACTCAAATTGAATTGGGGGTAGAAAAAATTTGTTACTCCTTTAGCTGTTTTGGCTTAAAGGAGGAAATGATTAGCCTCCTTATGGAGCGAGGAAATATTCGCCCCATGAAGGCGATAAAGAGGCTAATAGAAACAAGACTAAAAATAAAAATTTCAAATGAGAAGATGGGGGAGTTAAGTAAGATTTACGCTGAAAATCTTAGTCCCAACCTCCAGTTAACCCTCGAAATTACCGCCAAAATAGATTGGCGTGCGGGGGAATTCTCCGACCATAACTCCTGCTACTGGGGGCACAGAAAGATGGCAAAAGAAGTCCTCCTTGAAAATGGGGGGAGAGCAATCAAAATTTTTTCCCAACAGGGAAATTCCCGGTGCTGGGCATATCCCATAGGGGAATCCTCCTGGATTCTATTCAATATGTACTCCTCTAATCATCTACGATTAGAGGATGTAGCAAGGATTTTAACCCAGCATTATTATAAAAAGGGAATAAGGCTGGGCTTCACTGAGGTAAGATTCTCGGTAAAGGATGATGCCGAGAATCTCATGTTCATCAACAATAATTTTGGAATTTTAATTTCTAATGACCCAGAATTATTAGCTGAGAATGAGATAATAATAGACCCCACATTTTATTGTTCAGAATGTGGGGAAAAAATTGATTGGTCCTCGTACGGATATACTCAATACGAGGTATTTTGCGAGGAATGTAAAGAGTCCCCGTATTATTGCGAAAGATGTGGGACAAGATTACGGGAATCTGAAGTATACTGGGGGAATGATTACCCGTATTGCGAGGAATGCTTTAACGACCTTTTCACCTCCTGCGATAGATGCGGGGAGGTGGTGAGGCGGGATGAAGCTACCTATTTAGAGGAATATGACCGAATCCTCTGTAGTTATTGTTTAGAAAATTATTACACCCGGTGTGGTAAATGTGAAAGGTACATTAGAAATGAGGACATTCTTTACTTAGACGGAGAGGGGGATTATATATGTGAAGAATGTTATTTTAGATATACAGAAAAATGCTCCAAATGCGGGGCAAGGTTTTATGATGTAAATCTAGATTACAACAATATTTGTTGGTACTGTAGGAGGAAAGGTGATGAATAAGTTTATTAATCAGGAAAAAATAATAGCCCAACTGGGCTATTTACAAAAAGAAGTCGAGAGGGGCGAGAATTTTAACATTTTACTTAGGGCGCCCTCTGGATATGGTAAAACTACCCTTGCCCTTTCATTCCTTGAGGGTAAGGATTATATAATGTATCCACCAGGGGAGATGAACTTTTTTACAAATAAAAGGTTTCATTTCTTCGATGAAGCCCATACCCTCAAAAATTTCGAATTCCTTTATTATTTTATGGATTCGAGGAAATATACAATCATCCTCGCCACGAATTTATCGGGTTCCTTACCCGAACCCGTTATAAATAGGTGTATAAATTTAATTTTTGAGGATTATTCTCCTTATCATATAGAGGAAATTTTAAAATCATCTTTAGAAGTAAACTTAAAAAATGAATTAATTAATTTCCTCAGTTATAAATGTAGGAATAATCCTCGCATAGCAAAAATGATAGCTAAAAGGCTATCAATTATTTGCAACTATGAGAGGGTTCCTCAAACAATAAGGGAACTAGAAAGATATTTAAACAGAATAGGAATTTACAAATACGGGTTAAATGAACTAGATTTAAAGTATTTGGAATTCTTACAGGAAGTAAAAGTATCCTCTTTGGAAAGACTCCAGAGAGGAACGGGATTGGATAAAAATACAATCATTAATGAAATTGAGCCCTACCTCGTGAAAAAGGATTTTATTAGAATTTCGTCAAGAGGTAGGGAATTTACAGGGAAAATATTAATATAAAAGAAGGAGTTAAAAATGAACAGGAAAGATATAAAAACTTTAAAAGATTATTGTTTAGCTCCCACAAGGGAGATACTTAACAACGAAATGTATTTATTTATCGATAATAATTCGTCAGTTTTGGGCGTAGCCCATGCTGACGTTCATTTTTTGCAAAAGGAATGGTATTTTGCTTATAACAATACGCTAAATCTAGCTTTTTCCCCCAATCTTGACGATAGATTAGGGGTTTTTCTGTTATTAGAATATCTACCTAGGTTTGCAAAAATAGATGTTCTAATAACAAACAACGAAGAGATTGAATTATCTACCGGAAAATTCTTCTATCCAGAAAAGGAGTATAACTGGATAGTGGAATTTGACAAAAGTGGGTACGGAGTTGCCATCTACAATTACAAATGGGATAAAAAATATTTATATAAATATTTTGACCCCATTGTAGAGGGCAATTATTCCGACATTTGTTCCATGTATCACCTAAAAACCATGGCATTTAATATCGGAATAAATTACTACGACGCACACCAAATTAATTGTTACGCTTCCCTTGATGCGACACGAGAAAGCGTCGAAAAGTTCCTTTATTTTTATGAGGAAAACAAGAACAAAAAGTTCTTATTTCAACTTGAAAAGGAAATAGAAGAAAATCCAGAAGATGATGAAGAATATTAATATAAAAGGAGGATTAAAATGAATAATAAATGCGTTGTATGTAAAGAAAAAGAGGGGGATACTTTAATTCCTTATAAAGGAAAATTGCAATGGGTTTGTAAATCCTGCAGGGAATTACTTTTCCTCTGCAACAAATGTGGAAATTATGAGGATGAAGATAATGTATGTACATATAATTATGCTTTAAAAATTTATTATTGCAGGAAGTGTATGAAAGATGCCCGCAATTGTAAAAATTGCGGGGTGTTTTTCTTTGACTACAAGTTTAAAGACACAAGGGGGTATTGCCTCACTTGTTTCAATGAATATTATGAAATATGCTCTGTATGTGGTGATGTAATAAGAAAATACAGAGCAGTATATTTTCCCGACCAGGTTATGTGTAAATATTGTGTAACAAGAAATGTAGTATAAAAAAAATCAAAATTAAAATTTAGCCCCGCTCTAAGCGGGGCTTTTTTATTTAAGGGAAGATATATTCTAGACCAAATCTTCTACCAGTGAAACGATTCAAAGCCAATCTAGTTTTATTTTCACCACCCTAATTTTTGAGGGTGGTAAAAAATTTAATTCCAAAAGTAAAATTTTACTAGAAATGGCGCTTAAACTTTCTAGAATTTTTCCAAGCGATTTTTTACCGGCAAAAATACCTTCTCTTCAATTTCAATTCTAACATGACGGCAATTATTTTACACATTATTCTCTTCCACTTTCGCTACCCATTCAAAAATTAAATTTAAAGCATTAAAAAGCCAGGATTTTTCCTAGCTTTTATATCCACAATTTACATCTAGCATTCCTCGTATCTAAAGTCCTAAATAATTTTGTCATAATCCACAAACCCCGTTCTGACACTCTACTTCTTCATAAACCGCTTGATGTTTAATTGCGTCCCTATAAGATATTCTTGTCAAGGGCTGCCCTCCTCTAGCACCGTCTGGATAGACAGTTATACCCCTTAGATGTCTTAAAAATGGCAAAAGTATTTTCCCAAATTTTTCGTAATCATTATTAAATTCACTTCCCCAGGCAGGCAAATTTATGGTACTTGAAATTGCGTTATCAACATATTTCTGAACAAACGCCTGGAATTCAATTCTTCTTTTTACATCCTGCGCCAGAGAAAATGAGTCCTCAATATCATCTGGATTTATCCCCAGAAGGTTAACTAACCTCTCCGCTACAGGGTCAATAACTACCATCTCCTTCCAGCCAGAGGGTGTTAAATACCTCCTTAAGTAGGCTACACCAAAAATCGGCTCAATGCCGGAAGTCGTCTCACCTATGATAGAAATCGAACCAGTCGGGGCAATAGCTCTCTTCTTTATCGGGACATTAATACTAAACTTATTTGCCCATTTTTCAGCAAATTCATCTGATTTCTCCTGCCAAATTCTTAACCATTCTCCTAATTCAAGGTTGGCTTCATATTGATAGCCCCTCAAAATTAACCACTCATGAATGCCCATTAATCCTAAACCAGTTCGCCTATTCCTCTCCCTAACATCTTTTACTAAGGGATAGGGAACGTCAGAATATTCTGTCCCGCATAATAAAAATATCATAGCCAGTTCAGTAACCCACTCCAATTCATCCGTATTACTAATATTCGCTAGATTAATACTTCCCAAACAGCAAACATCGCAATCATCTTCGGAGACAATCTCCGTACAAGCATTCCGTAAAGACTCATTGGGATTGTCGTAATTAATGCTAAAACCAGGCTCGCCTGTTTTACACATTCTTTTTACAGTATCCCAATAGACTTTTTGAGCCTTCTCATTGCCCTTCTCAAACGCCTCAAAAAAATCCTTATCTAAAATAACTGAAATATTGGTCATATCCATTGTGGCAGGAAAATTAAAATCTTTTTCCTTTAGCTTTCTAATTTCTGGCTGCCAGTTTTTCATCTTAATAAAGTCAAAAATATCGTCATGTTTCCAGCTTAACCCACCCCAAATTGCTGACCTTCGCTTTCCTCCGCACATCACTCCCCTGCCGATTTCATTGATTACATTCATCAAGGGAAGAGGACCCGAAGCAGTTCCTCCGGAGCTTTTAAGAGCAGAACCGTAAGGTCTAATCTGTGAATAATCTACACCAACCCCGCCCCCAGACATCAGCATTAAAGAGGCTTTTTTCATCAATTCTCCCCAGCCTTCTCTTGAATCTTCAGCCCGAAGGAGAAAACAGTTATTTACCTGGTGAAACTTTCTTCCCGCCTGGGCTAAAAACCTCCCACCAGGTATAAACTTCTTCCGTACAATAATTTCATAAATAGCGTCCTTTATAGATTGCTGGACATTAAAAACATTTAAAACATTATCAACAACCCTTTGAGCAACCTCTTCCCAAGTCTCTTTCATACCATTACCTTTATCCCAAGCATAACGCAAGTTGAGAATTTCTTGTGATAAGGACATAAAAATACCTCCTTAAAATTGTGTTAAAATGGCGATTTTAGTTAACCAAAATTATTAAAAAACTGTTTGTGTCAGAATTATCGAATACCAGTTAAGACATTAAAATTTTTCAATAGTATGACTACTCCTTACTAATCTTTTTATTAACTTCGGCAGCCTCTAAAGCAAGGATAGCCTCATAAACCTCCCTTTCCGTATCAAAAGCTAACCCTGTTACATACCCTACAATTGTTTCGAAGTCTAATGAATATTTGGCGATTTGCCAAAGTTTCTCTTCTCCTATATAAACTGGTAAATAAATAATTCTTTCTTCCATATTTTCTACTCCTTTCTATCTAAAGAATTTAATCTCTCATTTGCAATCTCACAATATTTAGGACTTATATCTATTCCGATAAAATTTCTACCCAACTTTTTTGCAGCAACGGCTGTAGTACCGCTTCCTACAAAAGGGTCAAGAACTAAATCTCCTACAAAAGTTGATAGTTTTATTATCCTGGCAGGAATTTCTTCAGGAAACGGCGCTGGGTGTTTAGCTCTTAAAGCATTCTCTGGTCGTACCTCCCAGACTTGCATACCATATACCTTAAACTCCTCACTGGTTAGGCTAGATAATCTTCTCATTTCATCAGTAACATCAGTTCTTTTGCCTTTCTTTTTAAACCATAAAATAAATTCACACTCCCCAACAATAGGAATAGAACCTGGCGAACCAAATCTTCCATAACTACCCAATAATCTAGAAGCTCCTCCGCTAGCGTGCTTTCCTCTAATCTTCCTCCAAAGCACTAAATCCTTATAATCATAAACCTTTGACAACTCAACAGTCAAAAAGGCGTGAGTAGGAAGCGTAATATTACGCTTATATTCCGACTTCAAACTAGTATGGACATCATCAACATTAATCCACAAATGACCGCCAGGTTTCAAAACCCTTTCAGACTCTATAAAAATATTGATTAGAGAATTCAAATATTTTTCATATCCAGATTGAGTTTTATAAGTATCCTCATACTCTTTTCCAGCATAGTAAGGTGGTGATGTAACTATACAATCAATAAAACTATCTGGAAAAGTTTTTAATACTTCTAGAGAGTCGCCACAAATTATTGTATTGTACTCCATCACCGTAAATCCACCTAAAAAATTCATTTTACCTAAAACTTCCTTTCTATCGATTAATTCCTCCATCATTATTTCTATCTGTCTCGGAGAGGAATAAAACCAATTCAATTGTATCACTAATCTGCGGTAAAAGAATTAGCTGGGCAATTGCATCACCCTCCTTGATATAAATTTTTTTATTCAGCACATTGAATATTCTAACTTTTATCTCGCCTCTATAATTATTATCTACAATCCCAGCTCCGACTAGATATTCTTTAGAGCTTTTGTTTGTAATCCAGCCAAAAAACCCACTTGGCAATTCAATAGCAATGCCTGTGGGAATAATCGCGGTTGTGTGAGGCTCAATGACTACATCAATAGTAGAATATAAGTCAAACCCCACATCACCCGCATATTTTTTAGTTGGTAGTTTAGATTCTTCAGTAAGTTTGCAGACCTTCATTTTCTTTCTCCATATTTTATAACGTCATGAACTAAAATTAAAATTAATGCAAAGGTAGCTGTGGCTGAAAAGGCAAAAAATATTTGTAATATCCCACTTTCAAAAACAGCACCGACGGTGAAAAGAATAAAAAATATAGCAAACATTGAGACAATTTTTAAACATTCACCAATTGTTAGAGGTGTATAATCGTCATCCATCTCGCTAATCCTTTCCTAATAAAATAGCTTCTAAAGAGGTTATTCTCATAAATAGCTCCAGCCCCGGTTGCACTATTGCAATGGGGATAGGGGGAGGGTTACACATTATTCATCAGCGATAAAGTAACGTGCATCTCGGTTGTGATAAACGCTGCATCCCTCCCAGACGGAGAAGGGTACATCGTTTATGCTAATGTCGACAGATTTAGCAATGGCAATACAATTGTCATCATTGATTTTGAATCCTTTTACCTTCCACCCGTGAAGCCCGATTACGGGGTTATCTGGATGGGCGGGATACATCCCCTGAATTACCACAATTACATCCCCCCTTTGGAGGGGGACTAATGCCTGATTATTATTGCATACAAACTCACTCTCGACAATAAAGCTTGCTGGAGCAAGTTTTTTATCCCGCAAGACAAACTGGGCTGAAAACTGGCGAGCGGTTGCCCCACCTCCAACCCAAATAGCAGGGAACCCTTTTGAAGTTTTTTCAATAAGTATATATAGTATATCGTTCATTTTTATTCTCCTTCTATTGTAAAAGGTCGTAAGCTTACGTACCATCCCACACCACGAATGACTCCTCCACATTTAGTGTGGGCATTTTCTAGAGTACCGCTGAAGAAATGCCAATAACCGTCATCGATAGCGCTAATATTCCCATCAGTATCTTGTTTTGTCCATAAAGTCATGTATCCACAATCCTCATCGATTGCGAATTTGATGGGGGAGCTAAGCTCTCGTGCCATTCTTTCCGTGAATTTGGGGATGTGATAAATTTTATAGAACACATCCCACTCGCGTAAAACTGCTAATGCTACCTCCCCCTCGCAGTTTAGTTCGGGGAACTTCTGGCAATTAATTAACGCACGCACGGCACACCATGTATGCGGATATAGTGATAATATCACTTTGTTTGCGTCTTTTAGAGGCAGGCACAACATACCACCATCCAGGAGGGCTGCATCTATTGCCCTTTTCATGGCATACGCATAATATCCCCCTCTGTCTTTAGCGTACCGACGGCAGGAGCCAATACCAGACCAGGAACCGACAATGCCTATTGCCGACCCCTCATCTACTAACTCCTGGGCAAGAAACCGAAGCACGCCCTCCTCCTCATCACTCACTGCTAGAGTATAAAGGAGAGCTGCGGTTGCTTTTATTTTTCTTACTGCTCGATTAAAATCTCGTGCAGTGAGTGGTAATGCGGGATTTACCCGTAACATATGATTAAATGCCCAGTAAGCATATTGTTCTAGTTCCATTTTATCCTCCTTTCCCCGTTCGAGTTATTATCAATATGGTACACTTATTCCATCCATGAAATCTGGCATACCCTCGAAGTAAAGTTTAACAGTTGCGTATCGAGGGTCATTACTACAAATAACACCAATAGCCCCGATTTTACCAGCTAGTTCTTTTATGCGATTTTCAATGCGTTCCTGCTTTTTTAGCAAGCGTTCTATATTATTTTCCTCCATGCAAAGACGTTCGTTTACAGTATGCAATCTCCTGGTTAGGCTAATTAACTCAGTCAATTCTTCAGGGGTTGCAGTAGTATATTTTGCAATTTCCAGTGTAAATGATACAACATTAGCGATGTCCATTTTATTCTCCTTTCTAATCAACTTCCTCTATTCGTTTTTTAGCAATTTCAAAAGTTTCCTTGTCTAACTCAATTCCTATAAAATTTCTCTCTAGTTTCTTGCGAGCTACTCCAACAGTCCCTGTACCCATAAAAGGGTCTAAAACGGTATCACCTGGACTTGTAACTTGTAAGCAGTAGGAAGCCCAGGATAAACTCTGCTGCCAACCATGTAAAGTTTTCTCTCTATCAGAAAAAACCATATCTTTCATAAAACTTTTACGTTGAAAAGAACCTTTTACCCACCAACCCATGGGCTTCCACATCACCTCGATTCCCATGCTTAGCCTGGCGTGATTATATTTCTCCTGATTTATACAGATAATCCAACGCCATTTCAAAACCTTACTTGTTTCTTCAATAATTTTAGGCATGGTATGTTGAGGAATTATTGCAAAATAACTACCTCCTTTCTGTAAAATCCGATAAATATGAGGCAAAATATCTATATAAAGATTGAGATACTGTTTAGCATAAGGCGGGTCGAGTACAACTACCTTTATACTTTCACTTGGAATTTTATCAAAAATATTAAAACAATCATCATTATATAAAGTAATGTTACCAGTCATTTCCTTTTTAGTTAACCTCTTCCGCTGTATAATTATCGCATACGTAATTTACAGCCACTCCGTTATTATCTAAAAAATTTTCTAGAGCATTCCAATAATCATTATCATTTAGGTCATATTCTGGAGGAGTTTGACCTCCTAATCCACAATATAAATTATCAAAACTACTCTCTATTGAGCGAAGATACTTGCATGTATAACAAGTATTTACCCGACGAAAATTTTTACGCATTTTATATTCTCCTTTCTAATCGACCCACTATGATTCATAATAATCACAGATGTAATCAGGCTCTATTCCATATAATTTCAAAAATTTTTGAAGCGCTTTTCTAGAGGCTTCCCCATCATTGGGATTAAATTTAGGGGGCTTTTCTCCATAGAAACCACAATAAAAATAATCATTAAAAACGCTGCGAAAATGTTTGCAAGTTTCGCAGCAATCTGCTTTCCGCAAATTTTTCATTTAATATTCACATTACCTTATTTGCAATCCAAATGAAAATACAAATTTATAAATTTTGATATGTAAAATATCTAAAATACCTGACATATAACTAAAAATTTCGATTGAAAGTAAGCTGGGAGTTTCACCCCAAAAATACCCAGCCTCCAAATAAAACCTAGTTCCAATATTTCTCATCCCTTTGCTCCTTCCAATACTTTTTCTTTTTCGTTTGGACTTTTTGAACTTGCATGTCGGTAACTTTCAAAAAACAGTCCAAACAAATATTTTGATACTTATCAAATAAATAATCTGGTCGTTTCTTACGACAAATAGGACAACGTTTCATGGCTTCAATCCTTTCTATTTTGTTTGTACTTATATTATAGCCTAGAGCTTGGAAAATGTCAAGAAGTCATAGGTTAAGGCTTCTTAACAATCTGATAGGCTTTTCGACTCTTTGAATTAACAATCTTTAACAAGTCGGCTTTGCTACCGCCATCTCTAAAGTAATCAACTGGGTCATAACCCTTCTTTTCAAAATCCTCGAAGCAGTAGATATAACAACGCTCAACGCCAAGCCGTCTAGCAGTAGCTAGTGCCATATTCATCCCACCGCTATCGTTATCAAATAAAATAAAAATCTTTTTTACATTAACAAATAAAAAATAATATCGAGGTCTAATAATACCAAATGAACTAATCGCAGGTAGCCCGACTTGAATTAAGTTCAAAGCGTCTATTGAGCCTTCTGTAATAAAGACGGTATTCACAAAATTAAGAATATCCACATTAAAAATAACTTGACCTACATTCGCATAGTATTGCTTAATTTGCTTAGATGGAGTATCTCGTCTAAGTTCAATATTAAGTAGCTTATCGCTCTTATAGTACGGTATTGAATACCAACCATTGTAATATCCTAACATAAATCTATCAATGGTAGCATCAGTTAAATTTCGGCGATAGAAATAATCTCGATTATTTTTTCCAGCTTCATAAAAAAATTTGACTAAATTCCCATCTTGTTCCTGCTCTTGCTCATCAGAAGCTTCAGAAATCGTTTGCAAGTAATTTAAATAACCATTCTCTCTTAAAAAATTATTAGCTTGCTCCTTAGAAAAACCTCTTACAAAGATAAGATATTCAGCTACCCCGCCAGATAAACCAACGGAATTCCAATAAAACTTTTCATGTTGTTTATCAACTACAAGTGAATCATGTTTCCGAGCCTTTAACCATCGCTCAGTTTCATTCTTAATACCAAAATCCTCTTGCACCAATTTAGCTAGAACGCTCATAGATGCTCAATAATCTTATTTGTTTCAGCATTAAAAATGGCAAATAATGTGCCTATAGGCCCCTCTCGATGTTTGCGGATAATAAACTCCATCAAATCTTTTTGGTCAGTGTTTGGGTTATACATTACATCCCTATAAAGCATAAGAACAACATTAGCATCTTGCTCTAGCCCGCCACTTTCTCTTAAATCGGATAGTATAGGTCTTTTATCACCTCTTAGTTCAACGAGTCTATTTAATTGAGAATACGCAATTACAGTAACATCTAAAGCATTTGCTAAAATTTTTAAACTTCTTGATATGGATGAAAACTCTCGCACTGCATTTGCATTATCCGCAATATCAATAAGTTGTAGATAATCTATATGAACAAGTTTTATTCCGTTTGTGTGAACCAGTCTTCTAGCTGTATTTCTAATATAGTAAATATTTGCGTCAAACTTTGTATCAATAAATAAAGGCAATTCTTTTATATTTTGCGCTTCTTGTTTAATAATTTCCAATTGCTCTTGATTAATCAATCCCAATCGAATATTTGTAATCGGAATCCCAGTTCTCAAAGCTAATAGCCGATAAACTAAAGCCATTTTATTCATTTCTAAAGAAAAAATGAGACTAGGTATTCCGTTAGAAATAGCTGCGTTTATTGAATTCAAACACCATGCAGTTTTGCCCATACTAGGTCTACCCGCTACATACCACAAATCACCTGAAATAAATCCTCCAGTAATAGCGTCAAGGTGTTTAAATCCAGTCGTAATATCTATTTTATTTTGAGATTGTATTTTATGCTCCAAGGCTCCGATAGATTCTGGAATTGCTGCCCCAAGTTTAGATACAAAAGAATCATCAGATAGAGTATCCAGATTATCTAGATAATTTTTTAGCTCATAAACCAAATTATCAACTCTATCAACTGGAATAGTAGATGAATCTAAATTATTCAGCATTCTAACAAGCCGGCGCCTTTTATAATGCTTTACCAATAAACTAATATACTCTTTTAAATTCTCAACATAATATTGAGAATCTTTCAAATACTTAAGATAATCAATCCCTCCACAAGTTTCAAGCATATTTCTTGACGCTAAAGTACTATGCACCAAGTCAAAGGAGGGCAAGAATCCGCTAATAGAAAGAGATTTAATTACCTCAAAAAGGCTTTTATTAACAGACGATGAAAAAATATCAGAGGGTAAACTCTGATATTCAAGCACTAACTCAGGGTTATTAATAAATAAAGACAGTACAGCAACTTCTAAAGTAGTAGAATCTTCAATCATTTTAACCTACTTTTGATAGCTTAAAGATTTCTCTAACCTTATCAGCTTTCTCAGAATTATCTTCTTGGGGAAATTCCCAATCAGAAATGTATCGATAAACTCTGCCACAAAATAGACAGACAAAATAAATTATAGATTCATCATCAAAATCAATTCTTATTATCTTAAGACAGGAGTTACAAAATTTACATTTCATAAAACTCATCGCCCTCCAAATTCATTATGCCCATATTCTCCGCTAAGTAAATCTTCGATAAACTCGCTACTACTAAATAAATCACATAGCCCTTCAATATCTTCTGAGTCGATATTTCTAAAACTATCCTTATTCCTATAAAGAAAATCCAAAGCCTCACTTAAAGTCATTGTCATCTCATCAGGTCGGAAAACAAAAACCTCTAAATCATCTATTATTGTATTTAAAGTGGTGTATTTATGCCACTTTCCAACAGTATCAGTACGTGTACTAAACTCATCCCAACTGATTTTTGTACCACTCTGGGATTCCTTTGATAATTTCACGGGAAATATCTTTCCAATAATGATTGAATAAAGCCTCGCAAATATTTTCATACTCTTCCTTTCTAACATCTGCTAAAACCTCATCAATAATCCTAGGAATATCCCTCGGACTATCTTCTAACAATCCTCGCTCTTTCAGGTGGATTACAGCCTTCTGCCACCTAGCCTCAGTCCTCAGAGCTGTACCTAGCTCTTTTACTATATTAGATTGAGACCAAACCTGCTTAGCCACTTCTTTAAATTTATCTGATACAATCTTAGCTATTAAAATTTTCTTATCAGCGCCAAAAAGATTATAGTTTTTAATTACAACCCCCTCAACAAGCGAACCTCCTAAAAAAGATTCTTTATCTAATAAACTTTCTAATTCTTCTACATTAGATACAACTCCACTGTAGAGGACTGGCACAACTTCAATACCTAACCGATTAAACTCTTCCAGCTTCTCTTCAGGAGAGAGATAATCTTCATACCCCCTATCAATATCAAAACCAGCAATAAAAGTTCTAGGCGTTCTAGAGTATTTAATAACGTTGTGTTTTTCCCTGCTTATACACTCCCCTCTATAGACATACCCAGGAATTAATAACGCCTGAATAGATAAAACAAAATCAACGGCAGGTTTAAAAAGGCTTTGAGGATAATCCAAATTAATCTCAACATTTTTTGAGAAACAATGAACAATGCCAGTATTCCTGTCTTTGTAAAAAGAAAACTGACTGCCGTCAACCTTTTCTTCAACAATAACAGGCGTAGAAAAAATATCTCTAACTTGTTTATGATACAAACTAAAAACTTCAGGATAGGAATGATACATCCTCATCACCCTTTCTTATCTCATACTGCTGAAGGGTTGCCCCGGCATTTTCCATATCCTCCAGAGTCCATTCTTGGCCTCTAGGAGACTTCCCAGACTTAAATTCAATTGCAAAATATTTAGCCGTTAAAGATGCTAAAGGAGGAGGCAATACCCCAATTACAATTGCGCCATTAACATCGGCTTCAGAAACTTCCGCCTTTACCTCCCAATCTAGTGTATTGGGATAATGCTTGTGAATCCAATCAACAGCTCCTTTATGTCTAGTTACAATTAGTTTACGCATAATTAACCTCCTGTAAAATTAGATTTAGCCAATCTTCATAACTTACCTCATAGTCAATCTCAGGCTTATCACCTAAGACGCACGCCCACCAGCTTTCTTTTTCTTCATCCGTTGCTATAGAATAAAAATCAAAATTATCATAGTGATAATCTTCTTCAACTATATTATCTTGAAGTCTCCACTCCATTTTCAACTCCTTTCTATCCATTCTTTATATTCATTAACAACCATTTGAATTGTTTTATAATTAATAAATTTCCTAAATAATATAAATTTAAGAATTGCTGTTAGCGCAAATATAGGGATTACTAAATTTCCATCCTTCGTTATGTAAATCCCCAGATTATGAGGATTTTTTATAACTAAATTATTTTTTAATTTATGAATATAAATCATAATACTGAAGAACTAGGTTGTACTAATTCAATACCGTCAAATTCTTCTATTACTCCCAAGGCAACATATATTTCTAACATAGCTTTTTGATATGCCCTGAATATATCCCTATCAAAACCTGATGCGCTAAATATCATTTCCTCAGGCTGCCCGTCTTTATAAATAATTCTTTTATAACTAACGTCTACCTGAACAATATTATTGTTCAAGGCTTTTACCTGCATTACAGAAATAATTTCCGCATCTGGGTTTTTCATATTATAGCTCATCCTTTCTTTAGTTGGTATTGTACATATATTATAACACACTTTATCAGCTTGTCAAGAGCTAAATACTTCTCTTTAACCATTTTCTGAATGGTTCAAGTTGATTATGTAACGCTTCCAGTATCTCAACATCTGCCTTGTTATGCTCTAGGACAGTTTTCAACGCGTTTGGCTCACCTAGCGATGCTTTCATCCAAATAAGAGAATCTAGATGAGTTTTACCCTCTATGCCCATCAGATGACAAGCGTTCTCTAGAGTATTTCTACTCAATTTCAATTTAGAACGCACTGTCCAATACAAATCCCAAGTATAAATCTCTCCATAAGCTGGAAATTCTAGTCTATGATACAAAGCCCTAGTCCTTGCAAAAGGTAGGTCAAACCTATCACCGTAATATGTAATAATGATTTTAAAAGACTTAAGTTGTCCAATCAAAGATTTTACAATCCGATAATCAAATAAATATGAAGATAAATCCTTTTTTGAAATTACATCATAATATATCTTACCATCTTTTTCTTTTATACACCAAGAAAGCATAAAACCATAATCACCGTTTAATTGGGTTGTTTCAATATCTAAATACCCAATTCTATATGCAGGATATTTATACCAAGGCTGACCAGTCTTCTTTTCGAAGTCTTTATCATCAACATATCCCTGCGCAAAACAAGATGGATGCTCTTCAATTGTGTGTCTATGCTTACAACGTAATATCACTACTTAACTCCTTATTAAAAGTCTGAATTAGTTTTCTAAATTCGGCTTCTGTAAGATTATATTTCTTCATCAAATATCTAGCGTAACCTTCATTTGTGAATTTCCCGCCTAAATACAAAGCTAATTTATTACATATACTATCAAATTTTTTGGAGATTGTTATTCTGGAAATGCCATAAATCTTTTCCAAACTACGAAAAGATTTATTTAGCGTAATAAGATTTAAAATTAAAATTTCCTCATCTGTAATTAAACCAGCTTTATATAGAGTTTCTATCTTAGTCTCCAATGCCATTAAATCGTCATACAAATCAGAATCAAAATTAAAATAAACAACATCATCTACTTGCTGAACGATAGATGTTTTTATTTCGTCTCGATTTAACAATAACAGTTTAATATAAGCACTCATGCCTTTCGTTCATTTGCCGACTGCGTTCGCCACAAATCAGCAATCATTTTATAGAGGTCTAACTGCCTGGATTTATAATTTACTTCCGATTCTAATTCAATCAGCTTAGCTCGTAATTTTGAAAGCTCATTGTTTAAACCCGTAATAGCATAAGTAGCTTGAATCTGTGAGATGGGCAATGGCTTACCATTTTTAAAATATTGAGGATTATTTGCTACAAGATTAACAACCTCAGCCTCTTTAAGTTTGATTGCCAATTTAACTTTACCCAGCTCTTGTTCTAATTGATATAATTCAAAAATTGTATCTTGAACTTTTTCAATATCAGGTAAATCAACTAACTTTGTCATATAAATCCTCCAGTTCCTTCAATAATTCCTTATACCTTTGACACACTTTAAAAGATTTTTTTATCAATCTATCGTTATAATAAAAGGGAGATAGCATCAAAAACCTTTGACGATAATATTCAAAATCATTAGCCGATAAATTATAAATAGCAATGGGACTTATATCTAAATCGGCATCCCAGCCATAAAAATTCAAAAAATCATAGAGGACATCCTCTATATAATCAACAGGTAATTTTAGCCTCCTGCTAATAGTCAGATTGCTATACCCCTCAACACATAGTCTAAGAATATCAATACAGGCTGCTAAATCTAAATATCGAGGAGGCACATTAAAAGTATCCTGATAATATTTCTTAACCAAATCCCAAACCGTTAGCTCTGTCATACAGCAAATCCAGCTCTTTTTTCAAACTTAAACAATAAGTCAGCAATTCAACAAAAGTTTCAAAGTCAAAAGCAATTACATATCTTACCTGCCCCTTTGCCCTAACACCCGAAAATTTCAGTGCAACCCCTGGAATACTCATGGTTTTAGATGCTTCTTCTTTTATCTTATCAAACCATTCTCGCTTTATTGTTAATTGAGTTTCATTACCATACCCAGTCTTACACTCAAATCTAAATTTTCTGGGAAAATCATTAGCAGCGAAGACAACATCTCCTGTTAATTGAGGTTCATCCAATTGGGTTCCAAACGCACCAGAGCCGGCGATTCGCTTTGCCGAACATTCTGGAATACTATTTACTAATTCGACAAATTCTCTTTCCCAAGCCACTCCTTTCCGTTTTTGTCTGTTCATCATCACTCCGATATAATCTTACCAAGTTATTATTAGCAATATTTGTTAAATCAGAAGATGTACTTTGTAAAGTTCTCTCCAAAAAAAGATTTTTACAAACTCTAGCCAAATAAGATTTAAAATTAAGAGGGTCAATATCAGACATAACGGTAATCAAAATACCCTCGAAAACGATTACCTCACCGTAAAGTTGCACTAGTTTACCGATAAACCCATATAACTTATTCTCAACAGGATAAAATTCCCGTAAAAATGCAACCAATATGGCTGGTTTATTTGCAGATTTTTCGAGAAGATTATAATACTTTTCTGATATTGACCCTTTCATACAGCAAACTAATCATTACCTAAGAATTGTTTTAAAGTTTCCGCAACCTCATCTGCAATTTCATTATTGCCATCCAATACAAAATCTGAGGTTACAAATGAAGACTCTTTAGTAACGTTTCGGCTAGCAAGAACATCTCTAAAACTTTCTCCCTCTAAAATTCTCACCAGCTCGTCTGCCGAAAAATTTAATGCTGCTTTTGTATGCTCAATAAACTGAGACGTATCAACTTCAACATCCTCAATCCCATCCAGAGCGGGCGCTGGGGTAATTGTTTTCTTACCGTTACTAGAAACTGTTACTGTAACATTAATATCATACTTATTTACAGGAATAATACTACCCTCAGCATCCATTACAGAAAGTGCAGCAGTCTTTAATTGATTTCTAAAAGTTTCACTAAAAGATGCAATTCTAATCTCATTTAAGGGCGCCAATTCCGTAGATACTAAAGACATCCCGCAATTTGTACACTTATTACCAGTTTTCTGTAATAAGAAATAATAATTAGATGTCCCACATCCTGGGCAAATTCTTACGCGTGTTCTATCTAAAATATTACAAACATATCGATAATTAATTGAATAGTAATTAGGTAGTTTCCAATAATTTTGAGGGTCAGCAGCCATTAACTTCATATTATTAGCGCAAATCGGACAACTATCCCCAAGGCATAATACAGAAATTTTTTGACTCCGAATATAATGCGTATTAAGGAGCTTCAAAGGCTCTAAAATCCGAATTCTGTACACGCCAGGGTCTTTAAAAGACATTATCTTCCCAAAATTAGCTGTTCGTTCTCGATTAATGTCGGTTCCAAAAAATTCATTAAAATTCATTTTTAACTCTCCTTTTCAAATTTAGATAAAATAGATTCTTTGATTAAATCAATCAGATTAGCCTTCTCCGTCTCTAAAAATGTAATCGAATCTTCTAAATTCAAATCACTTAGCTTTTTCAACAACTCTAGATACCTACGAAAAGCCAACTCCAAATTCACAAATTGTAGTAAACGCACTCTATCTACAAATTCATTATCAAATAGCACCTCCTTTCCAGTTCCTTCTAAAATCAAATCTGCTAACTCACTAAGACTAAACGAATCAAATAGTTTAATATTCTCATATTGCTTAATCGCATACGTTCTTTCAACTGAAATCGACCTCGGCATCATCATCTCCTTTCTCTAGAACCTCAAAAGATACATTATCAAATTTTTCAAGTAAATTATAGCACCTTTCTTTGATTTTGTCAAGTACTTCTGGACTAGATTCTAAAAATTTAATCGCATTATTCATACCTAATCCAAGATTTATATCATCAAAGACATAATACGAGCCTCTTTTATTAATTATACCAGCAACCTCGCCAAATTGAATAATATCTCTAATCTTATCTACGCCCTTCCCATAAATAATCGGAACTGGAAAACTACGTAAAGGGGTCGCTAACTTGTTCTTCTTTATTACAATCGGAGTATTCTGACCGATTTTATCATCTCCCTGCTTTATCATACTAGGGAACTTTAACTCAATGCCTAAAGTAATTAGATGCTTCCAAGCAAACCCACCTGGTGTAGCAAATGACTTTATATAACTACCAAAGTCAGCTCTAACCTGGTTGATTCCGATAAAAGTACACGCATTTATTCGCGCATTAGACATATTTCGCTGTAAAAACTGGGTAAAGATTCTAGATAAAACAGCAACATGACTATCGCCCAAATTATTTTTCAAAACCGCCTGAGGAACTAAAGACCCAATTGAGTCTAAAATAACAAGGCTGCATGACTTTGAATTAATCGCCTTTTCGCAAACTGTAAGCGCATCTTCTAGAGTGCCGGGCTGAAGTAGCAAAAATCTCTCTCGCAATTCAGGCGTAATAAAATAACTAATAAAAGACTCAGATAACCCCTGCTCAGCATCACAATATGATACAAACCTATCATCAGCTTTTAAAAACTCACTAACAATTGTCATCGCAATTGTCGTTTTACCACTGGCAGGAGGACCAAATAACTCTATAAATCTACCTAAAGGAATCCCTCCAGTTCCCAAAATAATGTCTAAACTAACAATTCCAGATGAGATTACCTTCAAAGTGTCATCAGGATTCGTTATATACTCAGCTAACTCTTCAAGTAAATTTTCAAATTGTTTTTTCTTTATCATAAAATCTCCTATTTATTTTGTCCAATGTTTGTTAATCTTCACCTCAACAACGGCAGGTATTTCGCCCAAAAATTTTTGTTCTACCTCCTCCATTATTTTTATAACAAAATCTTTAGCGTCATCAATAATCTCCTCCGCAACCTCAAACACAATTTCATCATGCACTTGTAAAATAATTCTAAACTTATCTAATCCGAAAGGATTTTCATAAAAACACCTAACCATTGCTAGTTTAACAATATCTGCCCCCGTGCCTTGAATAAGCGCATTATAACCCTGTCTCATAATCCTAGATTTTAACTCTTTAAACTCATCAACCGAATTGTAGATGGCTGGCTTTTCATACCATCGTCTTCTTCCAAAAGCTGTAACAGAATAACCCCGCTCAAAAGTTTTCTCACCAAACAATTTTCTAAATTGCACTGAAGTTACATAAGACGTATTTATTGAATCAATAATTTCTCGCGCATACTCCAAATTAAATCCCAAGACTTTGTGCAATTTCATTGCAGAACCACCATACAAAGTTAAAAAATTAATTTTTTTACCATCTGTTCTTTGCTCTTTAGTTACCTGTTCTAAAGGTACTTTATAAGCAATTGAAGCTGTAGCCGTATGAATATCATGTCCCGCTTTATAAGCATTTATAATCTTTTTATCTCCTGATAATGCCCCAGCTAATCTATACTCTTGCTGATTATAATCAGCATCTAAAATTAAAAACCCAGGTCGGGCAATAAACATCTTTCTAAACTCCTCAGTAGCGGGAATATTTTGACAATTAGGATTGCTTGAGCTAAATCTACCAGTAGCTGTCCCTACCTGATTAAATTCAGGATGGAGACATCCTGTTAAAGGGTGAATCTTACTAATAATATTTGTACCATAAGTTGTTAACAACTTTTGTATTTCTCGATATTTTAAAAGCATTTTTATAATATCATGAGATAGATAATCTTGTAATGTTTGTTCGTTTGTATTTGGTACATTTACTCCCAACAAATGTAGAATCGACAACACTTGTTTAGGAGAATCTAAATTAATATTATCTAGTAACCAATCTTTTATATAATCAATATCATAAACAGTCTCTAGAAATTGTTTAGCTTTTTTAGTCTTTACGGGTATGTTCAACTCTTCACACATTTCTAAAAGATTTTTACCCTTTAAACGGTCAATCAAATGATTAAACAAATAAGATTTTAAATTTCTCTCCTCTTCATCTCTTCTTGATTCAAGTAAAGGTAATGTTTGAGTCCAAGTATCTGTATCAATTTTTATACCTAGATATTCCATCATCGTAACTACAGGAACGAGTTTCATTTCCAAATCTAAGACATGTTCTAAATTAAATTCCTTAGAACGCTCTACCTGCTTTAAGTATATCCTATCAAGGTATTTTAGGTCATTTATCAAGTAATCTATTTGCTCCTCAGAAAATTCATCATTCTCTTTACCGATAAAAGTATCTCTTATCTCCTTTTCTAATTGTACACCAAAATATTTATTTGTCAAGTCATTTAAGGATGAAAAGGAGCTACCCAAACCCGCGGTTAATACGCCCTCGGCAATAAAAATATCAAAAATATTTTTTAATAAAACACCATATTTAGCGTAAATAAACTTCAAATCAAACTTAATATGATGCCCGATAAATAATTTACCTTGTAAACTTGTGAAAAATTTCACAATCGGGGCGGTTTGACGAGGATTTATAATTATAAGAATGCCCTCATCTTTTTGTAAAACGATTGTTCCGCTTTCGGAAAATTCGGTTTGAAAGTCCCGAAAGGAATTAAAATCTTTTTGTAGAACGATTGTTCTATTTTCGGAAGCCTCGGTTAAGGAGGCTAGATTCGATTTTAAATTTTTTTGTTCTGAGCGGAAAGGGTGGGTGGGTGGGGAAACAGCACTCGCTTGAAAATCGATTTTATCTTTTAAGTACGCTTTATTAGAATCAACAAAGTTGATACTATTCGGTACAAAAAGACCAATTAACAAAACGGAATCGGTAAGAAAATCTAATCCGCTCGTTTCTAGGTCAATGCAAAGAACTCTGCAATTTTGCAGAAAATTTTGCAATTTTTCTAAAACTTCGGTTTGTTTATCTACACGCATTAAACCTCCTTTCGGAAAAATTATTGGGCAGTTAGTTCATCTATAATTTTTTATTTTTATCATAATTATCCTAAGTTTAATTGCGTTTATCGTTAATAAGCGTTTAGTTTATTCCGAATTCCGTTCACCGCTTACGGTCATTGTAATTTATTTTTTATTTATTATCCAAGTCTTGTCCCCGCAATTTTACCTATTTTTTAGCAGAAAAGTCAAGACTTGTCAAGGGTTTTTTCGTTAGAGTTTTGTTAATTTTCTATAAGAAGAGCATTAGAATCTTTGCTTTTAGCTTATACCTAAGAATACCAAACTAACTGTAACTTGTCAAGCCTTGACAATAGGTTGATTATGCGCTAAAATGCAATAAAAGAGTTATAATTATAATAAAGGAGGTTTTATGGCTTATAGATGTGTTTATTGCAATGCTGAGTATAACGCATCAATCGATGCGGTAAAGTGTGCACAAAGCCACAATCTGGTAGTAGTTTACCTTACGAGAGAGGACTTGACAGCGCTTATCCGATTTTTATATTCGAAGGATGATTCTCTGTTGACGGAGAGTTTAATTGACAGCCTGATGAGGTACAAAAGTTATAAGATGAGTTTAGGAGATTTGCTCGAATGAAAGATTATATATCTAAAAACAGGATTAGAAATCTTAAGCAATATAGGAATTTATCTGACGAGGAGTTTGATAAAATTTACTCTGAAATGGTTACGGGCGTATCGCTTACTCAAGAATTTGAGAAGCGAATCCAAGATAAAATAAATGAATTTTCTCGTGATTATGATTTGTCTGACTTGAAAATTAATGACTTATTAGCTTTAAGGGCTTTAGCTCAGGCGTTTATTAGCCTTGAAGATTTTGAAAGATACTCCTATAAATTACAAGAGGGTGAGGGAGGATTTGATGAGGTTGATATCGTCAGGTTGGAAAAGTTAAATAATATTAAGTCTAATCTGCGCAATGATATTAACAAGTTACAGGACAGTCTTGGTATTACTCGGCGAAATCGAAAAGCTAGCGAGCAGGAGTCTATCATTGACTTTGTTGAGAGCCTGAAACAGAAAGCTAAGAGATTCTATGAGTCTAAAATGAAGATTGTTCTTTGTCCGAAATGCGGAACTTGGGTTGCGTCAGTCTGGATGCTCTATCCAGAAAGCAAAAAGGCTAAATTGAGGTTCCATTGCAAAAGAAAGTTTTCAGATGGTACTTATTGTGATACTGTCTTTGATTTGACCGGTGATGAGCTAGTTAGAAAGGATAATAGAATTCCAGAATCAATCTCTTGACAAACTTGAAAAAGTGTGCTATAATACTGACAGAATTGTTGAAAATTTTTCAACAAATAGCACACTTTATGAAAGGAGAAAAAAAAATGAACGCTTTTGTATATGATGAAAAAGTTTATAAACAAGTACCTGTCGCTGCGATTATGAAAACACCTTTTGAAGATTTTTATCTACTTAACCCAGAAATAAAAACTCTTAATGGTCAGGCTCTTTATAAAATTTGGGGAGTACCCGTTTACTCTTTTTATTCTAATGCTGAGATAAGGGAAAAAATAAAATCTTTTAAAGAGGGCGTAAATGTGTCTAGATTAGGAATTTTTTCCTACCCTCGAACTATTTTAATCTCTGGAAATTTTATTGTTGAGTATCTAGATAATTGTTCAATTTTTGTAGAGGTGTTAGAGGGTTAATTTTTTCGCCCCAGTAGTTCAATGGACGAACAGCGGTCTTCTAAACCGTTAGTCATGCAGGTTCGAATCCTGCCTGGGGCATTAAAAATTTTAGAAGAAAGCGAGGATTAGACATTGTTTCCTACAGACCATTTATCCTATTCGAGTATATCGACTTTTTTAGATTGCGCCCAGAGGTGGAAGCGAATTTATATTGATAAGGAGCCTAAACCTCAAACTATCGATACCTTATTCGGCTCTTTATTCCACCAAACTGTTGCGCAATTTTTATCTAATAAGCAGCAAAAATTAGAAGATATTTGGGAGTCCACTTGTCAAAAATCGAAGTTGTCTTTACCAAGTGATTACGTTCAAAAAGGTAATTTATTATTTTCATCACCCCATGTAGAGAGTGAATTATCTAAACTACAGCCATACTATATAGACGCTGAACCAGTTCTAGAAAAAGAATTTCAATTTAGCTCAGCGTCAATTCCTATCCCAATAAAGGGATTTGTTGACTGTGTTTTAGCAGATGGTACGGTTGTAGATTTTAAGACTTTCGGCAGTAAATTTCACTGGGAAAGTTATTGGTTACAACCTGCTATTTATTTGAGAGGAGTACGAACTACATTTGGCATAGGTAATAAATTTAAATTTATTTCATTCTCAAAAAACAGTGGGTTTCGAATTGAAACTTATGTAGTTAATTTATCAAAGGAGGATGTGGAGGACAAATTGGACGCTCTTTTAGAGTTTGTTTGGTATAGGATGAATTTATTTATAAAAAATAATAATTTTCCACTGAACACAAGCAGTCCGTTTTGTAATGAAAAGTTATGTCCATTTTGGGCTAATTGTGCTGGAAAATTAGATTTAATTTTTGCATAAGAAAGGAGACCATAGAATGAATAATCCAGAAGAAGATTATGTTATAGCTACTGTTAGTTTAGGACTAGTCTATAAGGAACTTGTTAAGGACGCAGATGAGGCTGTTTTTTCAATCTCTCTCGATGAGTTAGAAGACTTGGCAAGAAAATTCCACGTAGAGATTACTTCGGATAGTTTAGATGAAAATATAATTATTGTAAATATTAGAAGAATTAAGCAGGAGGAGTATGTTTCCTAATCAATATAGAGATGGCTATTGTATTATTTACTATGACGAAGATGATGAACAGCACGCAGAATTGGACACTGAGCAGATTATTTTGGATGAAATAAATAAAAAGAAAGAAGAAAAGGAAAGTGCTGAGGATAGCTAATTATTTCAATATTTTTGATACACCTTCACATTTTGAAATTGTTGTACCTGTAAACTGTGTCGGTATTGCGGGCGCTGGATTGGCTAAAGACGTTATGTCTCGTCATAAGATTCTTTTTACTGCATATAAAGAGATTTGCAATCGCGGTTCGTTTTCACCAGGTGATGTGGTAAGGGTCTGTTTCTATGGCGATATTCGACCTGCTTGGATTTTATTTGCTACAAAAGACCACTGGAGAGATAAATCAAAACTTGAGTGGATAGAGAAAGGGTTTGATATGCTAAGTTATATAGAGGAATCTAGATATATTGCATTGCCTGCTGTAGGATGTGGTTTAGGAGGTTTGAATTGGGAAGATGTAAAGAACCTAGCTATCAAATATTTAGGATATTTACCCAGTAAGGAGATTATTTTGATTAAACCCAAGGAGTATTAGGATAATGGATAAAAGATATATTGCCCCATTTCCTTGGTTTGGTAATAAGAGGAGTATCGCTGACACTGTTTGGCGGTTTTTTGGTGATGTAGATTGTTATATAGAACCATTTTTTGGTGCCGGCGCGGTTTTGTTTTTAAGACCTTCGACTCCTAAAATTGAGATTATTAATGATAAAGATTATTTTGTTGCTAATTTTTGGCGGGCTGTTAAAAATGCGCCGGATGAGGTCGCAAAGCATGTAGATAATCCTGTCAATGAGGCAGATTTAACAGCTAGACATATTTGGCTAGTTAAATATATTAAACCTGAATTAGCATCTAGAGTTCCCGCTGACCTAAATTTTTATGACCCCAAGGTAGCAGGCTGGTGGGTATGGGGGGTATCTATCTGGCTAGGAGGTGGGGGTGATTGGTGTAAGGGAGATGCTCCCTGGACTGAAATTGATGGTAAATTGGTTAATTGGAAAAAGGTTTTAGGTAAAGACGCTAAATTGGAGGGTGTTCGTAGAAAAAGACCCCACCTGACATCACCTAGTATTGGAATCGTTAGAGGTAAAGATTTTGATGTTTTAGCTTATCTTACTCAACTATCAAACAGGTTACACCGTGTAAAGATTTGTTGCGGAGATTGGAAAAGTGTTGTTACTGGAGTAGATTTATCTGAATTTAAAACTGTAGGTATATTTTTTGACCCTCCGTATTCAAAAGAAGTTCGTTCAGAAAATATTTATACAGTTGATGATGATAATTTAGCTGCAGAAGTTAGAAATTGGTGTGTCGAGAATTCTAACAACCCTCGCCTTAGAATTGCACTTTGTGGTTATGAGGGCGAGCATAATATGTTAGAAGAGTTGGGATGGCATAAAATAAGTTGGGTGGGGAGGCGTGCCTATGGTACTAGTAAGCGAGAAAATAAAAATGCTAAAAACAGGTTTAAAGAGCGAATTTGGTTTAGTCCTCATTGTTTAATGGTTGATAAAGAAGTAAATAAAAATTAGAAAGGAGCTTTTTATGGACGAGGATAAAAAATTCCAATTTCTAAGAAAAAAGGGATATAGTTTTACAATGAATAAAGAAGGTAATGTTTATTCTGTAAGTTGTAAATCTCCAGCGGGTGATGAGTATATTTATTCAATAACTGCAAGTTCTGGTCGAGGAATGACATTTCATTCATTGATAAAGCGACTTTTTTCTACAATGCCCGCTGAAATTTTTACAGAAGATGTTTAAGCATTTAAACGAAATAGATAGTTTATTGAGGAGGTAGATATGAGAAGAGCTTTAGTTTTAGGTGCTGGAGGGTTTATTGGAGGACACTTGGTGAACAGATTGAAGAAAGAAGGATTTTGGGTTAGAGGTGTTGATAGAAAACAAAACGAGTGGCAGCCTGTATATACCGACCATTTTATTTTGGGAGATTTACGGGATATAGATATTGTTAAAAAGTCTTTTGAGGGTTCATTTGATTTTGTGTTTCAACTGGCTGCTGATATGGGAGGAGCTGGGTTTGTCTTTACTGGGGAGCATGATGCTGACTTGGTAACAAATTCGGCAATGATTAATTTGAATGTGGCGCGGGTGGCTGTCAAGTTTGACATTGGAGTTTTATTTTTTAGTTCCTCAGCTTGTGTTTATCCATCCCATAATCAGCTTGACCCTGATAATATCAAAATCAGTGAGGACACAGCCTTTCCAGCAAATCCTGATAGCGTTTATGGTTGGGAAAAATTGTTTAGTGAAATAGTGTATGATTCTTATAGAAGAAATTATAATTTAGACATAAGAATTGCCAGATTCCACAATGTTTATGGGGAGAAAGGGACGTGGAAAGGAGGTCGGGAAAAGTCAATCGCGGCATTATGTAGAAAAATCGCTCAAGTCGAAAATGGAGGAGAAATTGAAGTCTGGGGAGATGGGACGCAAACTAGGTCATACCTCCATGTAGAAGATTGTCTAGATGCCGTGTTAGCTTTGGTAAACTCTCCTTATAAAGAGACGGTAAATATCGGCTCTGAGGAGATGGTTTCGATTAATCAGTTGATTTTTATGATTAGCAGCATAGCTGGAAAAGATATTCGAGTAAGGTATATACTAAATAATGCACCTATCGGTGTTAAAGCTAGAACTTCTGATAACAGATTAATCAAAAAACTTTTAGACTGGTCTCCTAAGATTCCTTTGGGAGAGGGATTGAAACGAACGTATTTTTGGATTGAAGAGCAGGTTAGAAAGGAGTTAGCATGATTACTACTGAAAATCTTCTTGACGTTATTCTTGAGACAAAGTTGAAAAATTTTTCAGTTAAAACTGCTATAGTAACTACAACTATTTATAAGCCTTCCAGAGCAACCTTACGATTTTGTGAAATTGCCGAGCAACATAACTGTTTATTTATTATAGTTGGTGATTTGAAAACACCTCATGAAGATTATTATGAACTTGAAAAAAATTTCAGAAATACAGTTTATCTTTCGCCTGAATTTCAGCAAGACATTGATGTTGAACTTTCTGAGCTAATCGGGTGGAATTGCATCCAAAGAAGAAATTTAGGTGTTTTATACGCTTATCAAGAGGGCGCTGAATGGATAGCCCTAGTTGATGATGATAATATTCCTTACGATGATTGGTATGACTTCATGTTTTTACGAAAATTTACTGGAAGTAACTTTAATGTTTTAAGACCTAAACCTGAAAAACCCGTTCTCGTGAATATTCTTGATTACTATGCAAAAAAGTATAATTATCTTTTATCGGATATAGTATACGACTCAATGTGGGTTAGGGGATTTCCTTTTGAGTTGTACTTTGATGGGTTACTAGAGGAATTTGATATTAAATATGACTTACATGCTGATTTTAGCCCCGGTATTGTTATAGGATTGTGGAATGGAGTACCAGATTTTGATGCTGTATTAAGAGCGTGTACGCAAAATAGTCAGTATCTTTTTGAACCAAAATTTGATACTTATTTATTACTTGATAAAAATCATATAACACCTTTTAATTCTCAAAATACTGTTATTCATCGAAATATAGTCCCGTATTATTTTATAGTTCCACATGTAGGAAGGATGGATGATATTTGGGCAAGTTATTACGTAATTGCTAAAGCAAAGCCACAAATAGTGCTGACTAAAGCAACAGTTTTTCAAGCAAGGAATCCACAGAGCATTGTAGTTAATTTTGAGAATGAATTACGAGGTTATGCACATAATAAAAAGATAATAGAATCAATTTGTCAGGGAGAAGATGCAGATTCTCTATTTACTTACATGCCTAATAGGGCGAGGAGGGCATATCAGTACTGGATGAGTTTATTTTAAGCTATAGGGAGTTTATTAGGTAACTATGTTGAGCAGCGTGTTAATTGCTAGAAATGATAATTACGGAGGAAATCTAAACGAAAGGGCTGTTTATTGTTTGAACAGCTTTGTTAAATTATGCGATGAAGTAATCTATGTTGATTGGAATTCTCCAAATAACATTTCGTTGTTTACTGAAATTAAGGATTATGTTGAAAAAACTGGGCGTATTCGGCATATTCAAGTAACAAATGAATTTGTTTTCAATTTAGGACTGCCTTCAGGTTCTCAGGCGGTGGTTGAGGTTTTGGCTAGGAATATTGGAATTAGACGCGCCAAGGGAGATTTTATTATTTCATCTAACATTGATATTATTGCGCCTTTAAAATTAACTTTTCAACCAGATGAAAATTGTTTTTATATTATAGCTAGAAGGGATATTAGTTTGGAGGAACTTCGCCAAATAAATAATCCTCAAGAGCATCTATTTTCAAATTATGATGGGTATTTTTGTCATGGGTATTCTGGGATTAATAAACAAGATGTCTGGTCTATTATTGATTGTTGTGGTGATTTTCAATTAGCCTCTAGAAAAATATGGTTTGATATTCGAGGTTTTGAGGAGCAAATGGTTTATCGGGGTTTTTCAGATTCAAATGTTCAGCGTAAGGCTGCTAATTTGGGATATAAATTAGTGCCTATTTTTGATTGCCCCGTGTTTCATATTCGGCACGAGGGAGGATTTGGCGGTTCGGGAATAGCAAATGACGCTGGTAGATTTGTTTTGAACTTTAATCAACCAACTCTTAATAACGAAGCCTGGGGATTTTCCAATGTTAGTTTTAAGGAGGAAGTATGGTAAGGATTTATGAATATCAACATCCTGATTGGGGAATTGTTTTTAAAAAGATTAGAAAAGCATTTAGAGATTACTCGCCAGTTTGGGTTGAATGGGTAGATAGAATGGAGGATTCCGATATTCAAATTGTTCACATTGTTGGTTTGGGTGAGGTTGAGGTCGCTTTGAAGGCTAAAAATCTTGTTTTATTTCAGGAATGCTATAAAACAGCGGGTAATTATGCCTGGGATACTTTATGGGAAAAGTCTTTATTAACCGTTTCTTTTTACGATTTACCTAAAGAGACTGATAAAAAATTTAACTTTTTATATTTACCTTTTGGTTATGACTCTAATATCTACTATGATTTCAACGATTATAGTAGAGCTAATCTAGTCTTCGCTACTGGTCATGTAGCAGAGACTGAGCATTTGGATAAAATTTATCGAGCCTGCAAAAAGGCTAAATATCCGTTTATTCACACTGGGGAGGATTTTAAGTTTGGTGAATCGTATTTACATCTAGAATATATGTCAGAAGTTGACTTTCGAAACTTACTTAATCAGGTTAGCTATGTGTTTGGTTTAAGAGCAATTGAGGGATTTGAGGTAGCTGTTCTTGAAGGCATTGCTTGCGGTGCTACAGGGGTCGTACCTACACTTCCTTCTTATGATTGGTATGATGAACTAGCTATTAGAATCGATATAGAATCACCCAATTTAGAGGAAAATATTTATAATATTCTAAAGAATAAGGAAAAGATAGCTGTAAATAAAGAAAAATTAGCTCAATTTTCATGGGCTAACATTATGCGGAGGTTTTACAACGAGCTTTGGCAGTTGTTGAAAGAGTAACTCAAGAAGACCTAGTTTTATATGAGATTTTGAGAAATCCAGTTCTTTTCTTCGAGTTTATAATGAATTATGATAAATTAGAGGGGGATGAAGAGTTTGAATTAACAGTGTATCAAAAAGAGTTTATGCTGGATTTCAACCATAATGTTAGTATTTCTTGCGCTCGTTCTGTAGGAAAAACAGCAGCTCTTTCTGGTTTAATTTTGTGGTGTTTAATCTTTAATGTATTCCCAGATGATTATATTGTCTATACCGTACCTAATAGGGTTCATCTAGAACCTGTTTGGGTAAATTATTTGGTAAAACTTCTGCGAGGTAATTCATTTTTACAACACTTTCTTGACCCTAATAAGGGGGTGAATGGTTCGACATTTACAATTACGACTAGATTAGGGTCATCTCTTATTTGCCGCATTGCAGGTACATCGGGGACGGGTGCTAATGTTGTGGGGTTGCATACACCATTTGTTATTTTAGATGAATCGGCTTTTTATCCTTATAAGACATTTCTTGAATTACAGCCAGTAATTAAAACATTTACAAAAGGAAATCGACTGGTTGTTTCAGGCGTGCCTAATGGTATTCGTGAAAAAAATGTAAACTGGCATTGTCAAAATGAAAACAAAGATTATTCAAAACATCATGTATCAGCTTTTGACAATCCCAGGTTTACTGAGATAGATAAGCAAAAGGCAATCGAAACTTATGGTGGAGAGGATTCTGATGATTATGTTCATAACGTTTTAGGTTTACCTGGGAGACCTATTTTTGCTTTGTTTGACCGTGAGTTGATGGCTATTGAAGAATATCCAGTATATAAGTTAGCGTTTGATGGGTCGGCTATTTCTGATAATATTGTGGAGTATATTAACAAGTTATCTATCCTTCCCTCTATACCAGATAGAAAATATCCAGTTTTTATGGGTGTTGATCTAGGGGTTACTGAACCTACTGCGATTTTTATTTTGTATGCTGATAATTATGGTAGGATAAGATTCCACGCTAAAATTCAATTGACTAGGGTCAATTATTATTTACAAGAGCGTATTTTGGACTTCTTATTTGAAAAGTTTAGTCCCATTCTCGTAGCGATAGATGAGGGAAATGCAGGTAGGGCGGTGATTCCTAATTTAATTAATAGTCCAGAATATTCGCATAAAAAGTATGATAACATTCTTTATCCAGTTAATTTTTCAGGCAATACAGATTTAGGTATAAATGCAGACGGTTCGCCAATTAGTATGCGAACTAAACCCCTAGCTGTGAATATCTTACAGGATTATTCTAATCAGCATAAAATAATTTATTCATCTACAGATTTAGAAACAGTTGCTGAGCTTGAAAGAATGACTTATACAAAAACTCCTGCAGGAGAAGTGGTTTTTAGAACTTTAACAGAACGGGGTGGTAAACGAGGAGATGACCATTTTACATCAGCTCTCCTTTGTTTTTGTCTTGCTTATTATGTGAAAAATGAATTTAAAAGCTTTCGAAAGGGTAAAGCTATTAAATTAGGGCAGCCAAGATTAAATGTTTGGAGTATAAATTATGTCAACAATCACTAAAAAAGCTACTTCTGCAATTTTAGAAGCGCCGGTTGTGTGGAAAAATTTAGATGTCGATAGACTGGAGACATCTAGATTAGAAGATTATCAAAAAGTTGTGCAGGAATGCCGCTTTTTTTATCGTAGCGACCCCATTGCTAGCACAGTTATTAATAAACTGGTTGAAATTGGAATAACAGATTTAGAGTTAGATTTATCTTCCTTTCCTCAAAACGACCGTAAAATTTATGAGGCTTATCTGGGAGAGATTAATAAATTTTTACGACTGTGTGGACTGGAATATTTAATTACGGGTTTAGTTGTCCCTGAGATAACTTTTGAGCCTGTAGATAGAGTCGCAATTAGAAGTTTTGGTATTAAGAAATATATGCGACTTTATTTTCCAGTTTCAATGTGGATTAGAAATTCAGAGCATATCAAGATTAACTCATCTTTTATCAGTAATGATAAACCATCTTATTCTTTGATGATTCCTGATGATTTAATCATGTTTATCCGCTCAAAGGGGACTTATCCTGATGGGACAATTGATAAAGAGAGGTATCAGTGGCTGGAGAAAAATTTTCCAGATTTTGTTAGAGATGTTCTTAACGGTAAAAGAGAAATTTTGCTAAACAATGAATTAATTGTAAGAGGACGTTATTTACCAGATTCGCCTTATCCAATTCCTTATCTCTACCCAGCGCTGGATTCTCTAAAGCATAAGAGAAATATGCGCAGAATGGATTACGCTTTAGCTGCTAGAGTTATTGCAGCTATTCAGCATATTAAAGTGGGTAATGATACATACCCACTTCTTGAGGGAGAAGAGGAGGAGATTTTTTTAAATATTCGGAACCAATTGCGTTATAAGAATGCCGGTGATTCTAACATTGAGAGAATTGTTCAATTATTCACAAATCATACGGTAGAAATCTCATGGGTAATACCTCAAATTGATGTTTTATTAAGCTCATCTAAATATGAAGAGGTTAATAATGATATTTTCTTTGCCCTTGGGTTTCCTAGAATTTTGACTACAGGCGAAACTTTACGAACTCAAGCGTCTAATCATGAGTTAGCTACAAAATCTCCAATAAAAACAATGGAGACAATGCAAAAAGATTTATTACCCATCGCCAAATATATCGTTAATCAAATCGGTATTTTGAATAATTTAACGACAATTCCAAAAGTGAAATTCGGAAGTATTGATTTTTATAGTTTTAGCGATTTTGTTAGAGGTCTATTTGAGCTGAGAAAGGAAGGCGGAATATCACTTGAGAGTTTAGGAAGAGTTTTTGGACTTGATTATGATGAGGAAAAAAGAAAAATGCAACAGGAAGTTGATTGATAAATAACCAATATTAATGAAACTTTTATATAATAGTAAATGAATTAGGAGGAGCAATGTCGAATAAACAAACATTTGAAACCTCTTTTGAATTTTTAACCAATGAGGCTACAGCCTCAATTGGATTAAATCCATTTTTCAAGTGGGCGAAGTTTGTTTTAACAGATGATGATGTTAACTTGAATAACCAGAAAATCCCAGAATCGGAATTTGATAATTTGATTATGACGGGAGTATATACGCCCCTTAAAATGGATTTTAATCAAATTTCAAACGGGCATAAAGAGGCTGAGAAAAAGCCTATTGGTGTTATTACGCATATAAAGAAAGATGTTATTAACAATAGAAATAGTCTAGTTGCCCTGGCTGCTTTATGGAAAAAAGAAAGACCTGATGATGTTAGCTTATTGGAGGAAATGGCATCGGAGGGGAATCTTCCTAAAGTTTCTTGGGAAATCTCTTATCACGAATCTGAGTTTGAAAATGATGTTGAAATTCTAAAAGGTACAATTTTAACTGGTGTTGCAATTGTGGCTAATCCTGCCTATGCCGACAGAGCTAAATTTTTAGCAATAGCCTCCGTTGAGGATTCAGATGCTGAGAAATGGTCTCGTAAATATATTAATGATTTACCCGATTCTGCTTTCTTATATATCGAAGACGGGGGTAAAAAAGATGAGGAGGGAAAGACAGTTCCTCGTTCTTTGAGGCATCTACCTTATAAAGATGATGAGGGAAATATTGACTTACCTCATTTACGCAATGCGATAGTAAGGTTATCTCAAGAAAATACTGGAGAGGGATGGTTAACTCCAGAATTGAGAAAAAGATTATTAGAAAAAGCTAGACGTATTTTGAAACAAATTAATGAAGAGGAGAATGCAACTATGGAACTTGAAGAAGCCTTAGCCAAGATTGGCGAGCTTGAAAAAACAATTGGTGAGCTACAAGCTCAACTTCAGACTTATGAAGCTGAACTTGAAGAGCTTCGCTTGTATAAGCAGCAAGCTGAAGCTGAAAAAGAAGCTCAAATTAAATTAGAAAACATTAAACGTCTGTTTGCTGATAGAGGAATTGAAAAGCCTGAATCTTATTTTGAGGAGAATAAAGATATGCTCCTTAATTTATCTGATTCTGCGCTTGAATTTATGGTTCAAGAGCTGGTTTCTTTCGCTTCTCGTGAAAGTAAAACCGCAAAAGCCTCTGTCCCAAATGTAAATACATTTGATGGAGCAGAGAAAGAATATACTCCTTCTCAATTAGCAAAATTACTTAAAGAAATTTTATAAAGGAGAGTAGCGATGATTATTAATGAATTTGATGGAAAAGTTTTTGGTGTTGTAACTACAGAAGCTATTCCAGAAGGTCGGATGGTTCTATTTACCTCCCACACTGAAAATTATGATTTCGGGTCGAGAACTGACCTTCCTGGAGTAAAACTTCCTGCAAATGCTACTGAAGCAGCGCAAGCTAAATATGTAGTCGCTTTTGCTCAGTCGAATGCTCAAATGCCGATGTACAACCCCGAACCAGCCCTTTCCTGGGCATTGAGATATGGATTTGACCGGCCTGATAATACGCCGTTTTCTGCAACAGTTTATGTAACTAATCCTTCGGTTCAGGAGGGGTTGACTATTCCCGCTAATCAACTTGCTGTGGCATTTGGCGATGGCGTGTTTACCGTATCTAGCGGAGTTTTTATCTATTCAAGCAACATTCAAACCCCAGGTGCTACTTTGTCCGTTGCACATGCTGGCAGTGATAAAGGCAAATTACAATATGGAACTTCCAATGTAGTTGCTGAGGTTGTTCGCTTTGATAGTTCCGCTAATAAGTTAACCTTTAGATTAGTCAAATAATAAAGGAGTTTAAAGATGGAAAAAGAGAAAATTCGCGAAGCAGTAGCTGAACTCCTGAAGTCGGGTGATAAGCAGGCGGTTGCCGAATTAATTGTGGAATACGTTAATCCCAACCACATTACAACCGACTTTATTTCAATGCTGTTTAATACTAGAACTCTAAAACCAGGAGATGCCCTAGTTAAAAAGATTCGTAAGGGAATCGAGGTGCGTACACTGGTTCCAGGTTCTGTTCATCTAGCGAGTGAAATTACCGTCTCTGATAGAATCAACTATGTCTTAGACGGTGCAAATGTCAAAGTTACGTATAATGAATGGGAACTTGAATCTGGGGAGCTGGGGACAATTGAAGAAATCCGTAATGAGATGGTTGCAGCACTGCGTGATTACTACTATCGGAAAATTTTTACCGCCCTTTCTACTGTGTGGTCTGCTGCAAATACTCCTAATAACTATACCAGCGTTGGAGGACCTCTTAACGCAACTGCTTTAAAGAACGCTATTGATAGGATTAATCAAACAACGCCAGGTGTTAGAGCAGTTGTAGGCTCTAGAAAAGCGCTAACTCCAATTTCTGCTGATAGTGCTTTCTGGCGCAGTGATACTGATAGTGGTTATAGCCCCAGCAGAATTGACCAGCTTATGCGGGAGGGATTCTTAGGTGAATTTTATGGGGCGAAACTTTTTGTTATCGACCAGGTTTATGATAACTTAGAAGATTATACTCCCCTCATTCCTGAGAATAAAGTCGTTGTCATTGGGGAAAATGTTGGTGAATTTATACTTTATGGAGATGTCATGACTAAGCAATATACTGACCCCAAACCGACTCCTCCTCAATGGTATCTTGAACTTTATCAGCAGTTTGGTCTCCTTGTCTGGAACGCTCAGGGTATTTACGTTATTGCTGGACTTACCTAGTTGATATGGGGAGGGGGATAAGCTCCTCCTCCCTTTTATTTATTTTATAAGGAGGTATAAATGGCTTCTCAGGAAAGCGTACTAGAATTAATGGCGCAGAATAAACCTTATAAGAGTTATAAAAAAGTAATTTTAGGCAAATTGTATGTACAATATATTGACCCTCTTACTCAGCAAATTCAAGGTATGATTCTAGAGGGCGACCCGAATAAAGGAGAGGAAACTGTAATTGATATGTGGTCTCCTCTTGAAGATTTATTTTTTAGGCGTTCTAACAGGTTTCATTTTGAAAATGGACACCTTGTTGAGTACAAAAGAAAGGAGCAGCCTTTGGAAAAAACTCCTAATGAAATTACCGATGAGGAAATTGAGGAAGTCTTGGATTCTAGATTCTTTTCTTTACAGAATTTACTGCCGAAAATTACATCTGAAACAACTCTTTTAAGGATTCTAACAATTGCTAGGGAGAAACAGAAGTCCGAAAGGATTCTAACTTTAATTGAGACAAGACTAGCTGAAGTTCAGAAAGAATCTTTTGGGGCGGAAGTAAATGTCAATTCAAACGCCGACTAATTTAGATTTTCTTATTCAGTTTGTCAGGTTGAGAATTGGAGATACTTCTCAACCTTATCGTTATTTAGATGAATGGATTAGAACGGCTTTAGTATCGGCTGTTGATAAGCTCGGAAAATGGAATAATTTTAAATATCTTTTAGATGCCAACTATAATATTTATAGAAATCCTAACGCTAGTTTTGTATTTCCTGAGGATTCTTTTGGAATTATTGAACCTAGTGATAAGGATGTTATAGTCTTAATGGCGTCTATTATTCTTCTTGAGGGAAGTCTGGAAAATAGCGCGTGGAATTTTCATTCTTGGCGAGATGCCGAAATCTCATATTCTAATCTAGAACAATCAAGGACTAGGAATGAAATTTTAAATAAATTGTGGGAAGAGCTATATAATACACTAAAGCCCCCTACAAAAAGATTAGGAAAGACTAGAGGAGCTAAACTACCTGGGTATTTAGGAAATAGGTATGAAAGAGGAGACGAGCCATGAGAAAAATATTGTTTATAGGAGATGGCGTTACTTTTACAGGATTTTCGACAGTTTTGCATAATATCATATCAAGAATAGTTAATAAAGGATTTGATGTTCATCATTTAGCTATTAATTATTTTGGAGACCCTCACGAGTATAATTGGAAAATTTATCCTGCCATGCTAGGCGGGGATATTTATGGGATTAATCGATTAAAACAATTATCACTCGAACAATTTAGCGGAATTTTTATTTTAAATGACATGCCGATTATTGACGGCTATTTACAGACGATTAAATCTTTAGGATTAAAGAAGATTCCGCCAATTATTGTTTATACTCCAATTGATGGGTATAATCCTCCAAAAAGATTTTTTGATAACTATGATATTGTAAAGGAACTCTGGGTTTATACAAATTTTGCTCAAGGTGAGTTAGAAAAAATCGGTATAGAATCTAAAGTCGTTCCGCATGGAGTTAATCAGGCTGATTACCATAAAATGTTTGCGGATAGGCATATCGCTAAAAAACTTTTATTTCAATCTGTTAAAGAAATAGATGAAGATTCTTTTATTGTTCTAAATGGGAATAGGAATCAACCGAGAAAAAGAATCGACTTAACTTTACAAGGATTTAGACTTTTTGTTGAAGGTAAGCCCAATAATGTAAAACTCTATTTACATTGTGGACAAAAAGATGCAGGATGGTTTATTCCAGATTTAGTTAGGACGTTAGGATTAGAAGAAAAAGTTATTATGACCCAAAGTGATAAATCTCTCCCTCAGATTCCAGTCGCAGCATTAAATCTTTTGTATAATGCTTGTGATGTAGGAGTTAATACTGCGGAGGGAGAGGGATGGGGATTGGTTAATACAGAACACGCAGCCACGGGAGCGCCTCAGGTAGTTGCTAATCATACGTCTTTAAAAGAGCTATTTACAGATTGCGGATTGTTAATTGATGTAAAAGAGTGGATTTTCGGCAGAGATATGAGTGTAAAACATGGCATTGTTTCTGCTGAAGATTTGGCGAATAAATTAAATCAACTTTATACGAATAAAGAATTATATAATGAACTTTCCCAGAAAACTCTAGAAAAATTTACAGCTAAGGAATATTCTTGGGATTATATTGTTGAAGAAAAAATGCTACCCAGCTTTGAAAGATTATGGAAATAACTTTTCCTTCAAATACTGTTGAAATCATAGACGGTATACGTAAAGCTATTGGAAGACCTGTAACTTTTATTGTAATTACTGGTTCAGGAGTTTGTACTACTTGCGGTATAAACCCATTTACTAACCAGGCTATCGACCCCTTATGCCCCGTTTGTTCTGGATTAGGTTATATTTATACCTATTCAGGAGTAACTGTTAGTGGGCATGTAACCTGGGGTTACAGTGATTTACCTCAATGGGTTACAGGTGGTCAATATTTTGATGGGGATTGTGTTATTCAAATAAAGTTTACAGATGAGATATTAAATATTCTTGAAATGACTAAATATGTTATTGTCGATAATAAAAGTATGAGGATTACAAAAAAGATTATGCGAGGTGTGCCTCAAATTAATCGCATCTTACTTGGATTAAGGCAGGAGGATGAGACTGATGAATGGTAACATTATTATTATCAAAGGTATTGATGCTAAAGAACTAGTGGAGACTATCTCTGCTTTAAGTAGAAAATACCAGGCAATTATTATGAATAAATTAGAATCCTTGGAAATTCCACAGGAAATTTTTCCTGAAGTTAGAAAAATTATTTTAGATAACATCAATGATTTTGGTAGAGAAGTCGGTCGAGATTTAATTGGCGATGTTGAGTCTTAAAGAACTAGAGAGTGTCATTGAAAAGGAAATAGATGCTGTAAGAGAAACCATTGCTTCTATAATGAAGTCGGAGCGAACGACTATACTACTGAATGTAAAAGAGGCGGGATTATATAATGTGCTATTTGAAAATCAAAGAAATGTTTTACAGACTATTTCTGACTATATAGAAGATAAGATTTTTCCCGTTATTTTTATTGAGGAAACACTTAAAGCAGCTAGATATAGTGAAGAATTTGGCAGAAGCCCATTTACTAATCTTATTAGTAATTTGAAATATCAAAGATATTTTCCCGTTCGTGTTACTGCTGAGCTTGATGAGTATTCTCGCCTTCGCTTTGAAATAGATTTTGACGAATCATATTTCGATTTGAATATATATAGCAATGCGGTTACTTATGCTAGACAATTATTTTCAAATGCTGATGAGGATATATTAGACCCTATTAAAGCATCCTGGATTTGGTCTAGGATTTATCGAGCGGGGAGGAGAAATCAAAAAATTATTGATGTTTACAGGACTAAAAAAGGTAAACTGAGGGCTGTAGATGTAACGGAAAGGTATAAAAAATACTATAATAGAACAATAAGAGCTAGGGTAAGTGCAATGCCATCAAACTCTCTTCCATTTTTTGAGATTCTTGATAAAGGAACGGGGTTACCCATGCCATCTAATAGAGGAGGTATTCCTACTCCCACTTATAAGGGATATGGAATTATAATGAATGTAACGAGGCGATTATATCAGCTAGAAGTTGAATTTGTTCATTATTTTAATGAACTTTTTAATCAAATAGTTTCAATTCAGATTGACGTGCCAGATAACATTACTAAAGAAGAAGCTTTTAATCAACTCGTTGAATCGCTTTTAGAAAAAGGAGTTATTGATAAAGAAGCCATTAATATATTAAGTACAAATGAAAGCGAGCTGATTAATCTTGTAAGCGAGTATCTTCGTTCTATTGGTATACATGGAGTTAAAGTAAAAATAAATCAAACTAAAACAGGTGCATATACGCTAGTAGTGCGGGATTCTAAAGGACACTTTGTGAGATGGAGAATGAAATAAATGTTTATAGAAGAAAATGCCCATTTTTCTCTAATCCATCACTTAAAAAATCAATTTGGCAGCCTAGCACAGGTTTTAGATAGTTTTCCTGAAAAATTTTTGGATACACCTACTTTAGCTATTGATATACAATCAGTTAGGTTTACCAAATTTCAGATAGGTGATTATAATAATATAAGAGAAGTTAATTGGCTGGTTGATATTTTCGCCAGGACAAAATCACAGCGTGATAGAATTATCTTCAAGGCGATGGCGAGTCTGGAAAAACCAATTCCTATTTATGATTTTGGTGTAAATTTTCCTCCGCCCTTGCCTCCACAAGTAGGTGTAATTAGACCTATTACGATAACGCTTGATTTTATTGATATTAAAATAGATAACCCAGAAGAAATATTTTATAGAGGTGCAGGTACTTTTACTGCGCAATTAGAAATTATAGGAGGTAGCTAATGGCGAAAAGAGTTGCCATTCCGTCTGATGAGATTAAACTAAGATTGATTAATAAAACGGGTGCATATGATGTACCTCGTCTTCAATCAATCACTTTGACAACCGACCTCCCTGTTACCGATGCCTATGAAATCGGGAATAAAAATCAGGTAGGCTCGGCTGTTGATATGCCGAATATTACGTTAACATTGAACGCTTTTGATGTTGGAGTAAGATTATTCGGAATTTTAACGGGGAAAAATCCTGCGTCTTATCCATCTGGAGGGGCTAATATTACCGAGTTTGCGCCCGTTGATGGAGTTATGTATGTCAAAGACCCTACTTTGAGTACCTACGTCAAAGCGGGTCATGTTAAAAATGCTACAGTGAGAGATTTCTCCCTATCTTATAATGTTACAGGCGAGGCTACGGAAAGTTATACGCTTACTGCTGCTGAAAAACGCTGGTTTAAGCGTGATTTAATTGTAGATGTTTTTACGACAGGTACAACCTCGTTTACGTTAACAAATACACCTAAGGTACTGAAAAACGGTAATTATGCTTTATCAGTAATTCTAGATGGACAATACCTCACCGAAACTACGGGAACTCCTGGGTCTGGACAGTATAGAATTGTTGGGACAACTTTAACAACTGGCGATTCTAGAACAGATAGAGTTATTTGTGTATATCAGACGAATTCAACTACTGGCTCTTATAGTTATATCAGTGATTCTACTCAACCTGCCGTTGTTAGAGGTCGTGATGTAAAAATTGTAATCTCTACTGAGAATATTCCAAGAGTTCAGACTGTTACCATTAACGGCTCGATGAATCTTCAAGATGTAATGGAGCTGGGTAACAGAAATAAAGTAGGTACTCAAAAGCAGGTTCCGACAATTAATGGTACGATTACTGTACTAGATACCGATACCGAATTAATTGATTTACTTTTGAATGGTTCGACTAATTCTGGAGATACGGAGTTTCAAATCGAGGGCGCCTGTGCCTCAGGGTCTGGACTAAATCTTAAGATTAAAATTTTAGACCCCTGCGATACAACCGCGCCTTATACAGTTTTAAAGACAATTGTTGTGCCTAATATTATGATTACAGGCGATAATTATACTGTAAATGTCAATCAGAATGTTCAGCAAGCATTCAACTTCAAGGCTTCAACTGGAGAAATGATTGTCTATTCAGGCGACGCCTAAAAAATTCTAGCATAATCGAAAAGGATTTTTGAAAGGACTACAAATTACTTGTAGTCCTTTCTTTTCTAAATTTAGGAAAGAAGGAGATATTATGAGCAGTACAATTGACAAAAATGATGTTGATATTTCAAGGTTATTTCATTTCGCGGAAAAGTTTGAACTGGATGTGAAAGGAAAAAAGATTCCAGTTTATATGCGATTAGTTGGAGATGCGGAACTAAACAGAGCTAGAGTTTTCGCTCTTAGAATGTCAAGAGAAATGCGTGAAAAATTAAAAAACCCAGATACTGATGAGTATATGGCTTATATTCCCGACCTAGAAGCGCTCACAAAGGAGCAACTTATTGAGAGCTTGATTGCTTTAAAAAACACTGAGTTTGTTCGTGAGGCATACCGCAGTACAAAATTTAATCTTCCTATTGAGCCAGATTCTGACGCATCGCTTGAAGAGCAGGAGGCTTATCAACTTGAGGTTGATTCTTTTGATGAAAGATTGGCACAAGAATTGCAGGAAAAGGTTGACAAATTATCAAGCGAATATAAAAATGA
>Ga0308395_1000268_pt1 | contig 44715 bp, 38 predicted proteins | sample Hotspr20SampleP4_FD_202097 | JGI IMG/M metagenome (GOLD analysis project Ga0308395, IMG submission 202097) | Hot spring phototrophic mat microbial communities from Mushroom Spring, Yellowstone National Park, Wyoming, United States - 20050930_P4 ... | reverse complement strand
CCATTAGGTAAGCAAAGACTTGCAGAATTAAATGAATTAGTTAATTCCATAGTAGAATGGGTAAATTCTTTGGAGGTTGATCCTTTTTTGTTAAAAAACTAATCAATGTAGATATAGATATATATCTCCTGATAAACTCTTTTTTATTAAAAAGTCCTTCAGTTTTTTCACCATATTCTGAAAATACTAATGTAGATTTAGAAAAGGTTTTTACTTCAGTTAATCTAACTCAAGATTTATTCATGTATTCAAAAGTAGATTATTCTTCAATTTTTGATTTGAAAAAAATAAAAAAGAGCCAACTTTCTATAATAGAAGGTATAGAAATATATTTAGGTAATAAGAAAGTTTTATTGATGACAATTGTAAAGAGAAATGAGAAGTTCTTAAAATTAATAGAATTATTTTCTAAGAAAAAAGAAATCTTAAGTACTCTTAAAAACTCACATGATTTAATTGCCCAAAAAGGAATTTCAGCATTGGATAAGTTAGATAATGAGTTAAAAACTATAACTACTCAGATAGAGAAAGAAAAAGAGAAGCTTTTTTCGGATGAACAATTAGAACAAACTGGAATTAGTAAAGATGAACTAGAAGCTTTAATAAAAAACTTTTCTTAGTCAGATTAGTATAATAGTAAATAATGTTAAACGATAAAGTTAAACAAGAGATTTATCAAATTGTATTAGATAAGTCGCTGGGAATGATACTTCCCGAAATGACTAATGAATTTGAAGATTGGATTTCTAGAGAAATTGATCGATCTGCTCAATACATAGAAAATAGGCTTCAAACTTCTCTTACACCAGCAAGATTAACTAATCTACCTAAATCAGTACAAGAAGCATATGAAAACAGAGGAAAGTATAAAGATTCTATTAATCCAGATTTTTACACATATCCTAGATGGACAGACTTAGAGCCTGTACAAAGGGGTTTATATGGGAACAACCCAGCTAATTATAGAGACGGTACATTACCTTTTAATTTGTTAACTAACGATCAGCTTGCTTTATTTTCTTCTAATGTAACCTATTCTCCCATTAAAGTAGGAGACGCTGAAAGGTTAGATGGTAAAGCGACTGCTTATTTTACTACTTATCGTGCCCCTATTATTACTGTATACAGTGTTGCGCTAGCTTTTACTGCGCCCCCTGGGTATGAAGGCAGAAATTTGTTTTTTAGACTTTATAAGCCAAATGAATTCTATGTTTATAACAGAGAGGGTGCTATTCATATTTTCCCTGCTGTAATGGCACGTATTTTAGCAACTACCTCTATGAACGATCCTTTGTTTGGTTCACAATATGGGCCTGTAGTACCTAGGATTCCTCAAGTGATTTTAGTAGATTATGAATACGGGTATACAGATGCTAATCGTCCTTATGATTTATTGGAGGCAGTTGCTATAAGGACAGTAATGCAGCTTATTCTTATGCTTTCTTCATATCTAACTGCTGGTTTAAAATCTTTTGGTATAGAAGGTTTTAATGCTTCTTTTGGAACTAATGGTCTTCTATATGAGACAATTTATAACGAATATAAAGTCAGACTGAAAGAGTTACTGAATCCTTATTACAGAGTTGTTATGACTGCGTGGTAATGTATGTCACTAGTGTACTTTCCTTTAGATTGTCACTCCACAAATGTTAGGGTGACAACAAATTTTGGAGAACCATATCCACAGGATGCTTTTGTGGACAGTCGTACAAACTTTTATATTAATAAAGTTGTTAATTATTTCAGAATGTTAAAATCTTATGAAAATAATTTTAATAATAACTCTATGTTTCCCCTTTTGTCTCTTTATTTACCTTCTCTGCAATCATATCAAGGAAGAGTAAATTTACTAAAATATTTGGCAGAAAGAAGATATGCTACTACTACGTTTCCAGATGTGTTAATTAATATGAATTCTGCTTACTTAAGTTTGTTTCCTAATAATAACCACCAAGGATATTTACAAAACATTTCTTTTCATCCAGGACTTGACATGACTATTATTAATGCTAGTAATACTGTCGGCAAACCAGTGTATGCAGTTACCGATGGGGTAGTAAGAAAAGCTAGTAGTCGTTGGTGTAGGGACGGGGGCTGTGGGGGATTTCTAGTACTTCAGCATTTTACAAGAGGAACAACATTTTATGCTTTATATGGTCATGTAACCCCGATAGTAGCAGTAGGAGCTACTGTTGTTGGGGGAAGTATAATTGCTAACGTTGCAAACATAACCTCTTTTCCTCCCCATTTACACTTTGAAATTACTACAAGATACATATATGATCAGTATCCTTCTTATCCATATAAGCAGTATTATTTGAGTGGTTTGTTATTGGGTGCTTATTTATTTGATTATAATAGTACTGCGTCTAACCCAAGAATTGATTTAAACTCTTCTGTTATACAGATACCTTATGCAATTTATAGAGGAATGATCGTTTCTCAGTCGTGGGATATTAAGAAATCTGAAGATGTAAGTTTATCTGCTTTTTTTAGAGAAAGAGGTTTTGTAGACCCAATAAATTTTTTACAAAGAAGTTGTAATAATAAAATTTATTCTGCTAGTACAAGAACAGCATGTTTACCGTTTAATTTTATAGACGATAGATGTTATAACGATATTTGTGTAGCACTTAGGAAATAAAATTATGGTTAGTAATATTCCAGATAATATTATTAAAATAAAAACCTCTATTTTAGGAAATTCTACTGGTGGTACGTTAGGAAAAACCTTAGATCGTTCTGTCTTCTTTTCTTTTGATGAAGAATCTTCCTTTTTTTCTATTAAAAAATATAAGTTTTTTTATATATTGAATTCTGTAGACGCAGACTATGTTATCTATAAGATAAAAATTTCATTAAGTCTTATACTTACTGATATGGGTGAGCAGTTTTCTGTAGAAGATAAATTTAATATTAGTTTTGCTAGTAATATTAATTTTGCTGCTTTTGATTCTTCTTTTTTTAGGAAAAATTCTTTTCACTTAACATATACTGAAACGGGAGAAATTTTGGAGTATAGAAAAAATATAGAGGACTTTATTACTGCTAGCGGTAGAGACATAACTTATGATACCTCTTTATCGTTTTCTGAGTATTTACCTTTTGGAATATATGTAGAAACTTTGGGGCCAATAGAGAGAATTTTTGGTCTTCCTTTAAAAATAAGTATAAAAGCATATGCTTATTAAATATCAAGTTTTTGTTATTTTTTATGTTAGAATATAGATGTTATGGAAATAAATATTAGTGAACTATTAAATGATGCTAAAAAAATTGTAGAGAACAATTTAAAAAATTTTTGCGAAGATTTAATTGAAGCTAAAAGAAACGAATGCGAAGACCTAAAGCAAAGTTTAGTTCTCTCCGAAGAAGAACTTTTAGGTTTACAACAAACCAATTCTTTTTCCTTAACTATTACGGAATATGATGATCTTGTAGGTACACGTTTTGCTGATGAAATTATTCCTGCCGAACTATGTAAAGACGGTAAGAAGCATTTTTTTATTTTGAGTAGACCAAACGATAATTTTTCTACTATATATAAAAGCATAGATTGTACGAATGAATATAGAGAAGAGCTTCTAACTGAGGTTTACGTCCAACACATGCAAGATATTATAAGAAAAAGAATTATAAATTCTTTATTAGCTAAATATACACAGCTTGTAGAGCCTTTTTATGAATTCACAAAATTTAATTTTGAATTGAAAAAACTAAAACAACCACAAGAAACACAAGAATCTCAGTAAAAAAGAATAATAAAATTATAAATATTAATATTAATTTAAGAGGTACTATGCAGTTTAAATATATAGAAGATTCAGAATATTATCCAGAAATTTATGATGATTATATAATAGTTATGTCTTATGATGATTTATGCGCTGCTCCTTTTACAGCAAAATTAACTAAAGGAGTAGAAATTTACTATAATAAAGAATATTTTTGTGGCGTTAAGGCTAAAATGTCTAGATTAGATAGTTCTGTTTTGGAAAGAATACAGTTACAATACAATACGCAAGAATATGATACTCTCTCAGATTTCTTGTATACTTATTTATAGTTGCTATGGACTTTAATAAGGTATTTAAATATTTTACGTCTAACATTTTAGAAGACTATCCTTATAGTATAATACCCGACTCTTCTAATAACTATAGGTTTCATATAATAAAAAATTACGCATATTCAAGTAATGTAGTCTTAAATACAGGAATATATTTTGAAATATTACAGGGAAGTCTACATAATAGTACATCTGTAACACAAACATTCTATTTTAGGATTAAAAATCCTAATTTAATATCTGTCGCTTCAGGCCCTTATTACTTAAATGCATATTCTGTGTCTAATAATAACATTTCACTTATAACTAGTCATTTATTGGGAACAACAATTCAGGACAATGCTTTAGTGTCTATTCCAGTTACTGGTCAGGAGATTTTATTTGCTTTAGAGATAAATTCTTTAGTTCTTTATACTTCGGAGGATTTTGAAAAAAACTTGATTCCAATAGATCAAAGAATATTAGCGGAAGTAAGATATGTAAATAATATAAATCTTTCTTACCCAATATTTAAAGATTATAATCTAGGGGCTTCCTTTATAGGGATTGATTTGTCTACAAGAAATATTTTATCTAGAGTCCATTCGATAAGTAACGTTGGTATTGACAATATATTTTTGTATTTCAATAATATAAATAACACGATAGGCGCATTAGGAAACAATAAAGTAGTTACGGATTATAAATTTCCTAGAAGTTATAGTTTTGTAGCTTACGCTATAAGAAATAAACTTTCTACGAAGACTATTTTATTTTCTTATTTTGTTTATAAAAAGTTTAAAAACATTATTGATTTTAACTTTACAATTAATGAGTCCTTCTTAAACTCCTTACCAAAATTACGAAATATTTATTACGAATCTTATAGATATAATATAAATTCATACTTAAATCATACGCCTAATGCATCAATAAAAGACATAGTACTTATACTTTTTTTGGTAAAAGATATCTATTATTTATTAGATTTACAAGCGAAAACTGTTTATGATAATTTATTAAATTATTTATCTAGTTTTTCTCCAATAACTAATACTTTATTACAACCTTTACTTCCAGACTATTTATTAAGTAATACTGAAGACCAATATTCTCTTTCTACAAACCTAATGTTTTTAGATATTCTAAGATTTTTTAATAGAGTTTCTGAATTTAATGCTCTAAAGTCTGCTATAGAAACAAATTTTTTACAACCATCTCCTTTTAAATACGAGATTTATGCTAATTCTCTATATCCTGATACAAAAGACGATCCTTTAAAGCTTTCAATTATAAAATTTTTATTGCCAGCATTCTTTCCTAACCAGTACGGAACAATTTTATCTGATGTTAGTACAAAGCTTACATCTTTGTCTGTAGGAGCGGGTACAGTAACTATAGTGCCATCTTTTTTACCTATAACAGAAACATTTAACCCATTTTTCACTTTTAACCCAGTACCATCTTCTGAGTTACTTTACAAGACATTTAAAAGTAATAACTATAACTATATAGATTTTTCTGATAATTTATTAATTAAATACTTAGAAGGAAGTTCAGGAATTTTAGACCTGTATTCTCCTTTAAATGAGGTATATTTGGGAGCTAATAAATTTTCTACTACTTATGAGCATTTTATATTGCCTGAATTTTTTACATCTCTTTTGAATGTATTTTTTAAATATAGACCTTCTTTGCAAAGTTTATATAATTATTTTCCTGGAACAACTTCAAATACTGGTATTAGTCTAATCAATTATAGGGTTGACTATATAGGAAATAATTTCAATGTTTATTTAGAACTTAACAATCCTTCTCGAATCATGTACGTTATTTTTGATAAAGTTAACACATCTATAGTGTATTATTATTATGTTTCTACTACAAGTTCGTCAATTCATTCTTTTACGATAAACACTACTGTTTATCCTATAAACATCAATACTATGAATTCTGGTATACTGTTGTTGAGGTAGCAAAATGCTTTATAAAAAACTTTTTGGATTTGAATTTTCTGTAAATGTGAATGAATTAAATGTAAATGAGTTCTTTTGTAGACAAGAATTTGTTTTAGAAGATAATTCAAATAAAATTTCTATAGAGTTTAAAAAAATAAGTCAATCAATCGGAGATGTAGAAATTCACGTATATGAAAAGGGATTTTTTGCTGCAAAGAAGATATTGTATAATAGCTTTATATATAAGAAAAAAATTAAGAACTCAAATGTTATAGTTTTAGATTTTTACTTTAAAAGTCCTTTCTTTATAGATAGGTTAGAATATATAGGTGATATACTAATTGTGAGCGAAGGCGAAGGTATATGAAAACTTTAAAAGATTGGTACGAACAAAATCTTGAAGTTTTAAAAGCTAAGAACTTACACCTTAAACAGGAATATATAACTCCGTTATATATTTTTTATTTATTAAAAAAGACCGAATACGGAGACCTATATATAAAAGACGATTGGAATTCTGAATACAAAGAATATTTAGAAAAAAATTATAAATAATAATAGGAGGAATAATGTTAGCAAAAAAGATACTAAGACTAGATAGAAAACTTCAGGGAAAGTATGTTGTCAAAGGTACTGTAATAACATTTAGTGATGCCCCAGTAGGGACTTTTGTAGAGTATCCACAAGAAATTATTTCTTTAGAAGAAATTGAAAAATTTTTAGAATCATTTAATTTGGCAAAAGTCGTAAAAGACAAAGAAGCTGTTTCTTCGCAATCTAATGAGCAAACATTTTTAACAGAACAAAAAACAGAAGATTCAGTCAATAATTCCTCTGAAATAGAAGAAAATAAAGAAGAGAAAACGAAACAAACTAAGACCGCTGAGATAGAAAAAGATTCTGAATCAGAATCTTCTAATACAGGTAATAAACGTACAAGAAAAAGAAAAAATAACTGATAAACACATACCACCATGACTGTTGATTTTTTGGTACCCCTTAGCTCTACGTTCAGTTACAATGTTACCCCAATAACATCTTTAAATGTAGAAAATTTTTTAGATAATAAAACTTTTTTTAAAACCTTGGGGTTTGGAAAATCTGTGGATTCTACGCATACCACACTTTATAATTTAGATATTTTTTTTAGTCTTGATACTAATACTTATTCTGAGTACCTGACAATATATTTTCAAACTTCAACTTTAGTAAGTCTTAGTGATATTCAAATAAGTATTCTGAATTTTAATAACAATGCTTTATATAGTAAGTCTATATTAGATTTAATTCAAAGTGTAAATTCTAGGGTTTATTTAGATGTAAATACTAACGATTATTATTATTTTTTGTCTATAAAAGATTCAATATTACTTTATTTTATACAAAATTATCCATTTTCTATAAAAATTAAATCTACAGATACTCGTAATGAAAGAGTATCTTTATATTTTAATCTTCCCGGACATGATGTGAGCAGTATATATGTAGCAACAATGAGAGGTCTTCCTTTCTGTGTGTGATTTTAGTCACTAAAATTGTTTCGTTGCAGGAATACTATAGTTTGTATGCTATACAACAAAAAGATTCCCATAACTGTAAATGTAGTGAGAGATGAATCTTCGGTTAATTTTCATTTAACTGGAGACGAAAAATCACAATTTCTAAAACATACTATTTCTAAAGCATTTTACTTAGCAGATATTTTTCCTAATCATGAAAAAGAAACACTTATAAAAAAATATGAAGATTATATAAGATTTTTACTAGAACAAACGAAGCCGAAAATTTTAGAAGCTTTGCAGAAAAAACCGAAAATAAACATAGTACTTCCTTATCATAAAAATAGTATATACTTAGATATATTTTTATCTGTCTTAAAAGAGGTTTTTAGCGAAATTAATTTATGTCTAACCAATATTCAGGACACGAGTTTGTCTTAGAATTAACTCGTCAATATACTGATCCTCGTGATCACAATTTCTTAAATTCTTTTGGCACAGATGTATCAAGTATTTTTTATACTTATACTTTTCAACCGAGAGATATTACAGAAAACTTAAGTAATATTAAAATTACATTTGTAAAAAAAGTAAGAGAAATTTTAGATAATAGCAACACAAACTATAACTATGATTATGTTGGGTACTGGTTTAAGATAAAAAATATACAGAACGTTCAAAATTTTTTTCTTAAAGTTAATGATTATATAAAGTTGTCGTTTTTCCGTTTACAAAATTCTACATGTTTACAGAATTTTCCAGATCCAGTTTATTATGTTAGGATTACTTCTTCTACTAAAACTATAGAATTAGTAGAAAGTAATGGAGTGTATACAGAGAAGTATTGCCCAGAGATAAATATAAATCAGTTAAGTGATTTGCAAATATTAACCGATGATATTTTTCCCACAAACGCAACGATTTATTTACAAATAGAGTATAGAAATTCAGTAAACAATTTTGATTTATTTGAAGTTGGTTTTTATTCACAAGCATTTGCTCGCAATAAGCTAGAGATAGAGATTATTCGGTAGATTGTTGTCCATACATTTTGCGTAAAAGTTCTTCTTTTTTATTCTTTATATATTTATCCATTTCTTTTAGTGCTGTAATTTCTTCTAATAAACTTGTTTCTTGTAGGTCATTTAGTAATCCTTTAGGGACTCCTGATATATGAATAATGTTACCTTTTGGAAGTCTCGTAGCTAACCATACAAATATTGCTACAGTATCCGCAATGTCTTTAGAAGTATTTTCTTTGTGGTCTACTTTTCCTTTTTCTTTGTCTTCTACTAGGTTTGAAATTTCCCAAAAAACGATAGGGTGATAAAACCAGTCTATTCCGCCGTTGTCTAGTTTTGATCCATCTCCTGAAGATGGAGGTGCTTCTCCATAAATTCTCTCTTTTAGTAATTTATATTGCTCATAAGTTACGTATTTACTATATGTTACATTTACATTTGATCCGTACTTGCTTCTGATCCATTGTCCAAGCGAGCCGGAGTTCCACTGGTCAAAGTAAAAATACTTTATGTTAAATCCTAAATAATCTTTTAGTTTTTCTATTAGGCTTTGAATTGCAGAAAATTGAATCTCTTTTTCCTTAAACATATGCCCCGTAAATCTGAACATAAAATCTACTACAGGACGTGTAATAATATTGCCGTATTTATCGTAAATATATTCCCTATGTCCTAAAGTAATACCAAAACTATCGCCACCGGTTTCTACCTTTCCTAAACCTGGGTCTCCAACAAATATATATTCTACTCCTTCTTTACCCCTAAACCATTCATGAAAGTCTAAATTGTAAGGGTCTATAGCAACAAATTCCCCATCAACTAATCTATTTGCTTCTGTTAAAGGTTTATTATAAAAATCGTCTGGGGGTAAAGGAAATTTTAAAGGCCATCTTCCTTCTGGTGATTTCATAGAATTTTTTAATCTTTGTACGTCTTTTATAAATGCATCTATAGATTGTTCTGGTGGGTTACATTCGTAAATTGTTCTAGCTTCTTCTGGGTTTGCTTCATATTCTGAAGCAAAAGTTTCTTTAGTTATTTTTGGGTTTGGATTGAATTCCCATGTAGGATATTTTGCAACGAAAGAATCTGTTCTGTTTAGATGTTCAGAATATAAGGCTTTTATCATTCCGTTAGATTCAGAATATCTCATGTAAGAGATAGCAGCTATTTTTTCTTTTCCATTAAATCTAGAGCGAGAAGAAGAGCGAAGCATAGTCCACATTTTTTGTGGGTTTCTAAAGCTTTTTGCATCTATTTCGTCTGCTACTGCTACCAGAATGTTTTTTCCTTCCAATGTATCTGCCTCGCTGTGACCAGAAATTAGAAGTATATTTTTTGGAAAAGTAATCATTCTTTCTTTTATGTCTTTTTCTGGATTAAAACCAAAGTATTCAAAAGCTTTATAACCAGCATTTCTAATATAGTTTTTTAAGGGTTCAAAAAATACATTTTGAGCTTGGTCTGCTGAAGCGGCTACGTTTATAAATGTAATTAATTCAGAGCTTGGTATACCGAAGTAGGCGTGGGGATTGCGCATACATAAAAGCTTATAAACTAATCTCAGGAAAATTATTCTAGTAATGAAATCTTTGCCGCCCCCTTTGCCAACCCACAAAATCAAATAATTTATATTGTTATTAAAGTCGTCAGCTAATTCTAGAACCTTTTTTTGCGGCTTTGAGAGACCATACAAGTTTTGCCCAAGATATTCTTTACTGGTAACAAACTCATCTATATTTACAGGAGTTGTTTCATATAAAGAATCTTCTGGGTTATTACTTTGATTACTTTTATCAATGTAAACTTTTTCATTTAGTAGATTTTTTATATCTTCTACTAAAGAAAATTCTTTTTTTATAGACTTTTTAGACATTATCTTTTTCTGAGTCTATTTCTACTATTTCTTCGGGAGAATTTAAGGCTTTTTGTATTTGTTTTCGGCTGTTGTATGTCAATGCAATTAGACTAATTAATTCGTCAGTAGTTGTTGCTTCAATTATTGCTCTTGCATATTCGTCTTTATATAAAGCTTCTTGCACTTTTACTGCAATACTAGGTTCTAATTCCTGTAGAACAGCATATACTGCTTTTACAAAAGCTACTTCTCTTTGTCTATCTAAAATTTTTTCTAATAAGTTTAAGTAAACAGAAGTTTGATCTGTAGAGAGCTTAATAAGTTTTTCGGTTCTGCTTATACTTTCTCTCCAAGCGTTCATTAATCTTGTGTTTTCTAAGGTTTCTTCTAATCCGTCTGTTGTTAATTTTTCTGAAATTTCTTTTCTAAGTTTTTTGGAAAAAATATTATTAAACGTGATTTCCTGGGATAACGAAGAAACAGCGTTAAAAAAAGATTTGAGAACGTTCATGTGAGAGCTATTCTCACTACTAATTATTTCTTCAAGCTTAGTGTCATCTGATGTGTATAAGTAAAAATCAATCAATAACCTATAAATTAAGTTAGTAGATATTTTATATCTTTCTGATAAGCTAGAAATACTTTCATTGTTTATATAGGATATAAGAATATCTTCTGCGATATTATTACTTACCAGTTTATTATGAGATTTTTTAGTTTCTGGTAACGATAAAAAATCTTTTATTTTTTCTGCTAAATAAAGCTTGCCTTTTAGTTGTTGTACTTGATTTCTAGCCATAACATTAACACTTTTCTAAGTCTTCTGGTAAAAAATGTTTTATACCCTTTTTTTCTGTTCTTCTAGCTATCCAGCACAATTCTCCATATACCTTTTCTTTTTTGATAAATTCGAAAATACTGCCACCAGGTAGCCAAGAAAAAGTAAATCCAGGGCGCATACATTCAAATCCTTCTATTGGAAAATATTCTATTTCCTTTGTATTGTTTATGTTATTGCTTTCGATAAATTTTAGAATATATCTTCTTATTGTTGAATAGGGTATGTTATATTTTTCAGATAAAGCTAAGTAATTTATAGAATTATCAGATAAATATTCTTCTACAATTACTTTTATTTGATTATCGTCTATTATTTTTTTCCTGGGCATATACCTTTTGTATATTCTTTAAATAAGTCTTTTTGTAATTTTTGTATTTCATCTGGTAATGCTTCAAAGTCTTTTTTTGTTCCACATTTTTCTAATAAGAAATAAATTTTGTTTAATAATCTATTTTTCTGATCGATTGCATCAGAATTTTCGTTTTTTACATTTACACTTTGCGCAGGTGAAACTTCCGCTGGTGTGGTGTTTTTGCTGGTATTTTTTACAGGAACATATTTTTTTCTAAAAGCTTCAGGGTCTAAAGTTTGTTCACTTTCTGGAAGTTTTAAAAAGTCTTCTTTAGTTCCTATTTTATTCGCCAAGTAATAACTTCTGTTTTCTAGTTTATTAACTTCTAAGGTTCTTTTAATTTGTTCTTCTATTTCTTTAGCTTTTTCTTTTTCATTTGTTAGTGTATTTGTATTATTTTGTTCTACTTCAGTTAAGGTATTACTTTCTTTAGTAGTTTTAGTAGTATTTTCAGTGCTACTTTTATGAGTATCGCTAGAGCTTTTGTAGGACTCCCTTTTTAGTGTTAGAGGGCCTGAAGCAGTCCATCTATAGTAAAGTCCCAGTGTAGCCAATATACTTATTACCCATTCTGGTACTTTAGATAAATTAAATGTGTCAGCTAAAACGTTCCACACACTAACTAAAAAAGTAATTATTAAGCTCCAAAAGGTTTTTGATAAATAAAATGGCTTTTCGTGCATTTATTTCTCCTTTAAAACTATGTTTGATACAATTATTATTTTAACATAAAAAGTACTTATTTTGAAATAAAATATTTTTAATGAAACTAATTTTTGAACCAAAAACAGCAGAAAGACTACATAAGATTTCTAGTAAAATTATAGAAAGAGCTTTTTTGATGGGTGGGTATAAGGCCCTTTATTTTGAGTCAGTTAGATGTAACTACGTTTTTCCAAATGGACAGTCTTGTTTTAATAAAGATTCTTTTTCTCCTGCAGTTGATTGTCCTCAATGTAATGGTGTTGGTGTAATTTATAAAAATCCTATAGAGACACTTGTTTTAGCCATTGATCAGTCCAATACCCCGCAAAGGCAAGCAGAAGGTGTGTTTTTCAAAGACACTATACGTATGGTTGTAAAAGCCGAACTTCCTGTAAAAATCATTAAACATGATAGTGGTACAGGAAGAAGCTTTTTTATGAGAGATAAGTTTGTTATTTACACTTCAGCAAAAAGTGTTTGGCACTCTTTATATGTTGATTCAGAACCAAAAGATATATGGCTGGCAGGTGTTTTATACAAGTCTTTTACAGCAGCAACGCATGTAATTTCTAAAAGAGAAGCACAGGGCGATTTAAATTTAGAATTAAGTAACATAGATAAAATTATGACTAATACACCAGCAGAAAACATAAACAATAATCCTTATTTTACAGAAGAAAAAATAGAAGAAATAGTCAAAAATATTGTTTTAGGATTATAGCAGTATGGACGAGTTAATAGATTATCTAAATGATCTGCAATTTTTTAATCAATCTCAGTCTGCTCAAGGGATACCTGGATCGCTTCCAAGACCAAGTTATGCGCATCCAAAGTTATTGTTAAAAGAATATTTTGAAGTTATATTTAAGAAATTTAACCTAAAAAATCCAGTATTTATATCAACTGCTTATCCAAATGAAGTTTTTCTTTCTCAATCTCAAACTAGTGAAGGAAAAATAAACAATAAATACAATAGAGGAATTTCTATCGTTTTGAAAAGTACTTCTCCAATTAAATATATCGGTGATACTTTAAGCTCAACTAAAAATGTAAAAGGTTTTTTAGAATCTAATAATATAGAAGTTATTTATTGGTCAATAGATTCTCTAGATAGAGATTATGGGGGAGATTTAGTAAAAAGACTTTTGTTAGAGGGTATTCATTCAAAATATTTTTTAATTAAAGGTCTTTCTATTGTTCAGATAGAAAACGCACGAGATGAAATAGAAGATAAAGAAATTTTTCCTGGGACAATGCTTTATAAGCATATTGTCTCTACTAATTTTTTTAGATTTGTATTTGGAAATGAAATAGAGAAAAAATACAACAGAATTTTATCAGTAGAAGTAACCCCCCAAATAAATATTCAGTTACCTTTAGATACAGTAATAAATTTTGATAGTTCCTTACAATATTATTATTCTTCTACGCCTTTTATTTACGGAAACACTATACCATCATATTTTCCTGGAATAAATATTCCTCCAAACGATTTATTTAGTGTCTGTGTATATTAATAAATTAGCTAAAACTTATTAGTAAAATAAATGTATTAGGAGGAATATTACGTCATGGCTATAAGTGTTTATTTTGACGGTAGATTAATTAAGCAATTAGGTGCTTATGTAAAGACAGACCTTTCTGCTATAAGACAGATTAATGGTACCGCTACTGGAATAGTAGCTTTATTAGGACTGGCAGAAGGAGGTATACCCAATAGAGCTTATCGAGTTCTTAGTTATGCTGAGGCTGCTGCTATTTTTAAAGGAGGGCCTTTACTTGATCATATTAAAGCTGCTTTCTTAGGTGGAGCAGGTGAAGTAGTTGCGGTAAGAGTAGGTAACCCTACTACTGCTTCTGTTTCTATTCCTGTTAAGCCAGACAGTGATCCTTCTTCTTCTGCAATTAACTGGAATTTTACTTCTTATGAAGCTTCTGCTAGGTCTAACTCTATATATATATCTTTTGAATTGTCCGATAATTCTACATCTATTACTTCTGACGATAATTTAATTCTTTCTATTTTCCAAAAACACCCAGATTGTTCAATTACTAAGGAGACTTATGTTTTTCCAAGAAAGTTTACTGATGTTCATGTGTTGGTAAAAAGGGGAGATACCCTATTCTTTGTAGATAGAACTTTGATTAATGCCGCAAGAGCTTCTAACAACTTTCAAACAACTCTTATAAATTTATTAAAAACAAACCTAAATCAAACAGATGTAGTTCAAATTTTTAATGCAAGCGCAACTTCTCCACTTGATGTTCCGCTTGGTCTAGTTCTTTATGAAATTTTATATGGTGGTTTATTTGGTTTTACTAAATCTAGATTGGTTACAACCAGTTTTGGTAGTGTAACTGGGTTGTTCAATAACACCGATTTGTTTGCAGCAAACCCCCCAACTTTTTATGACGGTGCTGCATATTTAGGCTTTGCCGCTCTTTCTGCTAGCAATATTTTTGCTAAAAGTAATTTTTCTGTAGATGATCTTTTAGATTCTTCAATTAACCCAAACATTTTACCCTCTTACGTATTTTCTCTTAGTGGTGGTAGCAATGGAGATGACGGTACTGGTTTTTATGGTACTGCTCTTTCCAGCTACACTTCTATATGGAACAATGGCCTTTCGGCTTTAGAAGAAGAGGAAGTTAACTTTATCGTTCCTGCTTACAGATTTCTAGATACCGTAGGGTATTCTACTAGATTAAACTTTTTTAAGACTGTAGCTGCCTCTGTTCTGGCTCATATTAATTTGATGTCTCAGGTTAATATTCGTAAGCGTAGAGTAGGTATTCTTGGTTTCCCAGCACCAGATAGAAATACTGCAAGCGCATTAACTTCTGGTGATTATCTACGTGGTGGCACTAGCAACGAGTCTATTCTTAACGTATCTGCTTCTCTTTTTGGTGGTACCGACAGAATTCAAGTTATTGTTAGTCCCTTTTATTCTACTGTTTTCAATGAAGCGGGTAGAGAAGAACTTCTTGGTGGGGAGTTTTTAGCGTCTTTTGTTACTGGAATGCACGCCAATCGTGAGCCTCAAAATTCTGTGACTTTTTTACCTATTTCTGGTTTAGGCTTAAAGCTTTTATATGAATGGAAATACGCAGAAAAAGACGATTTAATCTCTAACAGAATTTTCTTTATCGAGAAAGTTAAGAACTCATTTGGGGCAATTCAGTATAGGATTCATCACAACCCAACTACCTTTACTGGCCCTGTTACTGGAGGATTCCAAGAGCTAGTTTTACGTAGAATAGACGATTTCTTAACTGCTTTTATTTATAAAAATTTAGAACAACAATTTGTAGGTAGACCTTCTAGAGGACAAATTACTGCTAATGAAATAAAAGCATTTACAGAAACTCTATTATCTAGAGTAAAAGACAAGCAAATTACAGCCTTTAGAGATGTAACTGTTACTTCTAATGAAGACAAAACTGTTTATTATGTAGAGTTTTTCTACCAACCAATTACAGAAATCAAGTTCATTTTGGTTACTATGAAGGTTTCATTTGATTTAACATAAAATAGTATGGAGGATATGTAAAATGGCTATTAGATTTTCTCCATATGCTATTGTAAAAACACTTTCTTTTAGTTCTTTATTAGGAGAGGACGGTTTATTTTCTAATGCAATAGAAACTTTACTTGACATAATCGGCAATAGTTCCAATGCTTTGTATCAATCAACTGTATCAAACGGAAGAATTAATGAAGAGACTTTTTTTAAAACAATTGGATTGGCAGATAACGTTTCTATTGACGAAACATATAATAGTCGTCCAATATGGGGTATTGGAGAACCAGCAAACCCTATTGTTATACCCTCTAATTATTCCGCAAATATCTCTATTTCACGTATGACTCTGGATCGTCTTTCCATGAGGGATTTTACTACGTTACCAGACTATTGGTATGCTCCACAAATACAGGCATTTGTAGAAACTGCTCTAGGAAATCGCTCTAGCACTGCCAGAGCTTTTTTGGATTATCCTTTTTATACTTTTCTGTTTATTTCCTCTTTAGAAGATGAACAGGCTGGATTACCTATTGATTCTTTAAGAGCAATTTTAGAAAGAAAATTTTATGTGTTTATGCCATCTGATTACTCAAAGCGGATTACGTCTGGTGATGCGGTAATTATGTCAGACGTTAGGGGTACGGGTAAGTTACTTAACTTAATTGGGCTTATTGAACAACTCAAAGTGTGAGATATTTATTTATTTTATGTATACTTATTTTTAGGAGAGAATATGTCTGTACCTATTAAAACTGCTCAATTTGCTGAAATATATGTAATAGGAGCTAAATTAACAAATAGTACTTTAGATAATAGTAATTTACTAGATAATAGTCCCTCTTTAGTAGATGTTGGTGGGGACAGGGTTATACCACATCAGTTGTTTAAAGTAGGAATCGCTACGAACCTGAGAGTAAATGAATCTTTTGGTACACGCTCTCGAACTGTAATTGGAACGCCTGTACCAATTCTTACCCCAGGATATTATGACGGCTCTATTTCTATAGAGAAAGCTACTTTAGACCTTCACTCATTCAAGTCTGCGGTTAGTGTGAATCCTTTAGTAGCTTATGTACCATCTGTTTATAATAATAACATGGTAAAAATTTTGGATATAAGAGATTCATTAGATAATTTAGGATTTAACGCCGGCGTTTTAGGTGATGTAGATACTGTGTACAATTACTCCGCTGGCGGCAAAACTTTTTCCATTACTGAAAAAGATTTACCTCCCTTTTTGTTTGCTATTGTTGTAAAAGATAAAATTATTGATGCCGCTAGTACTAACTTTGGCGCATATATTGCTATGTTGCAAAACTTTTCTGTTTCTCTTTCTTCTGAAAATGCCATTATTTTGGAGAGTGTAAATGCTATTGCAAGACCATATTTAGCTACTAGCTGGTATCAGGTTTTAGGAGAAATTTTCCGTACTTCTCCTGCATTTGGTTATGTATATGCCCCTCCTCATCTAAGATCGTAAAATTTTAAAAATTTACAGAAGAAGAGGTTAAAAAGCCTCTTCTTTTTTATAAAGATTTGATGGTATAATATTTTTGTGAAATATAAAGGCAAATTGTTTTACTATAAAACCTTTAATAAAGATAACCAAGAACAAAATAAAGTTTTATCTATTAAGATAAACGACTTTTGTTTAGATAAACTTTTAGATTTCTACCACGATAATTGTGTAAAAAATGAAAAATACTTAACGGAAATATATAAAGATATAGTATTTATTAAGGAAAAAGAATTTGAATCAGAATTAGAAGAAGGTTATTTTTTAGAAAATTTTTCTGATAATACTCGTAAATATATACAATTATTTGGGGAAGATGCTTTTGTTAAGTCATTTTGGAGGTAGACGTGACTCGTGTAGGATATAGAGATGCGCTCGTAGAAACAGGCGATCCAGTTCCTCTAAAGCCAGGTAGTTTTTATGAGTATGGACAGTATGCACCAGAAGAAGGAACTTTGTCCTATCTTCGCCTTTTAGAAAGCAATGAAATAGGGTTGTTTAATGATAAGGATTTAGATATTTATACTTCTTCAGGAGAAATTTCTGAAGTTAAATTAAGAATGCTTGATATAAAGGGTTTAATAAAAAATGAATTAAGTATCCCAACAGTTCATGAAAAATTACCAAGATTTGCAGCTATTAATTTTTATGCTGTAGTAAAAAAATTTTCATCTTATTTGAGGATACATAACATACAAAGTTTAGTGTGGGTCAATTTTAGTGAAATGCTTTCTTTTCCTAATAGAAAAGCTTATATTACCGGTATGTCACATGAGGATGGAAAATTTAATTATATTATTTATCAGCCATACTATATTTATATAACCGTGCCTTTTGTAAATAAGGTTCCGCTATTGCAAGAAGGAATATCATTAGCCTCTTTTTCAACTGCAAAAACTTTTTCTAAGATTATTTACTATAACTTACTTAATAAATTTCCAGAAAAAATTGCAGAATTCCTAAAAAACTTTGGATGGAAAAAAGAAGGTTCACTTTCTGAAGAAGAAAAAGAAAATTATATGTACGCAGGAGAAAAATTTGGTTTGAATATTAATAATTCTTGGATGCACCGTAAAGATATGCCAATAATTAGTGTTACATCTACTATGTCCCCAGAAGAATTTTTTACAGACGCTTTAACTTACTATTACTTTCACAGAAACTATCTACAAAGCGTGAGTAATGATTTATTTTCTGAGTTAGAAGAAATGGAAAAATTTGTATCAAAAGTATAATAATATAAAATAAAGATGGAAAAATTAGTTTTATATTTACAAAGAATAGAAAACGATAAACTAACTGCTGAAGTACATGTTCAAATCAATAAAGGACAGGTTACATATACAGTAGTTTCTAATAGTTATGATATTAAAACACACCTAACTTCTTTATTAGGTAGTAATTATTTTATTGTTCTTCCATCAACTTTGCTAAACTCAAAAAATTATGTTTTTTCTGTTAAGTTAGCTAATACAAAACAGCATCTTTTATATCTTTATGATTACTTATCTTGGCGGGGTTATAAAGTAATTAATACAGAGATTGTAGAAACAAAAAGTTTTATAGATTTTTTTGAAGATCAAGCTTTGGAAAATGTAAATAAAAGTTTTATAGGTTCTTATAATGAACAAGAAAATGAACAAGACACCTATGAACTATACAAAATATATGGTGTGACTAAATCAGTAGGAGGAGCAATGAATTTTTCTGAATACGTAAGAACGGATAAAAACGGAACTAGAATATTAGTAAGAGTACCACCAGGATTTCTTGCAGTCAATTCAAAAGAAAATAAAATTCTTAGTGGTGGTAAATTTTTAAATGTTAATTTAGATGATATTTTAGAGGGTAAGTCAGACTGGTCACTGATTCCTACTAAGTTAGGAGAAAAAGAGATAGAACTTCTTGGTGGGCAAAAAAAAGTTAACTTTTTACTCTATATAGCTAAGTTTATTAGTGAACTTCAAGAAAATTTGCCTGAAACACCAAAAACTGAAAAAGAAAAAGAAGACTATGAAGAAATTTCTAAAAAGTCTTTAGAAGAGTTAGTTCAGGCTCTAAAGAAAAAATTTCCAGACTATTCAGTAGAAAAAGTTGCTGCAGTTTTAAAAGTTACTGCAGAGAAGTTAAAAGACTATATCTCAGCACTTTTTACAGAAAAGGCAGAAACTATTGAAGAGGAAAGCGGTGTAGATCAAGCGAAAAATAAAGAGTTATTTAAGCAATTAGATAATATTGTTGCTTATAGCCCTTCTACAGGAATATATACTACTGCTTTAGAGTCTCTAAGAGCGTCTGATGTGACTGATTGGATATATATAAAAGACTCGTTTTCTAGCACTTCTATTGATAAGAAAAAGAATGCTTTATTACGTTTTCTACAAAAATTTGGAATAAATCCTGAAGCACCGAAAAACTGGGCATATGTAGAATTCGTAAAAGCGATTTTTGATGATCCAAAATCTTTAGAAAGTTCTGCAATTTTACATAGATTTAAGAATGATATAGGTAATTTGATTTTACCAATTACAGTTTTACCAGTTATTCACGGAATGCAGATAGAAATTCCAGAAGAGTTTATTATAGATGACGCTACGCTCTTGAATAGTAAGGGTAATTTATTTGGATTTTACATACCAAAGCCAGACATGATGTACACAGCAGACAATGCCTACAAAAGGAAGCCGAATGAACAGCCTACGCAGGACTATTATTTTCCAGAAATGTCTGTTGATCAGGCTTCCCTTGGAACAAAAGTAACTTTAAAAGAACTTATTGATGCAGCTAAGGAAAAGCTAGGGCCAGTAGTAAAGAAAAAGGTCAAGCCGTATAAAGACCCCGCAGAATTTGTAGGTACAACCCAAAACGAAATTGTTGCTTTACAACAATCTAAAGATAGCGAGTATCAAAGCAAACTTTATAAAATGTTTTTTGATCCAAAAACAGGAAAAGCTAGAACCGATCTTAACGAAATTTTAAAACAACTATCTATAAAAAGTAAATCAAAGAGTCCTCAATTAAAAGAGTTTTTTGAATTAGTAACAGACGCACTTTTTGGGGTTAAAATAGACTTAAACTCTATACTTGCAAAAGGCTTTAAACCAAAACCCTACCAGCTATATGGGGCTTTGTTAGCGATGAACCCTGCGTCTTTTCGTCACAGTGGAGGTCTAAGAAGTAAACTTGGCTTTAATTATTTTTGGGCAACAGGTGTGGGTAAAACAATTACTGCATTATTAGCTTTGGAGTTAGGTAAGTATACGGGTGTCTACGATGGTGCAGAAGAAGATAAGAAAAAAGCCGAAAAACTAAGAAATAGACCAGTATTAATAATTGCTCCTAAAAACCTTGCAGGAAACTGGGTTAATGATGCAAGAGATGCTTTGGGGTGGGAAAGAGTAGTTATCTCAAGAGACCCAAAAACAAATAAATTATCTATAACAGGTTCTGGCGTTTTGGTAATTGACGGAAAAGCATCTGAAAGAAAAGAAATATATGAGTTTTTATTAGATTTACATAAATCAGGTAATTTTCCTCAGAATATTAAGGCTATTGTTGTAGGTACTCAAAAATTTTCCTTTAAAGCGGGAGAAGCAGAAGATTTTGACGAAATAAAAAATATTGACCTAAAATATCTTAATTACTTAGCAGGCCCCACTAGATACTATGATAGTCAAGGTAAGCCTGTAGATACAGATTTTGGATTTTTTAGAGCAGTTGTGGTAGATGAAGCGGGCCAAATCATGAATGAAACTTCATCTAGAGCAGCAAATATTTATGGAATAGTAAGCAGAGTTACTTCTGACTCTAATAAAGGAATTTGTATAAATCTTAACGCTGAAAGTCTTTCTAATACTCCAAGTGATACTATAAATGTTTTACGTCTTACAGATACTTATGGAAATGGACTCAAATTGTTACCAAATATGCTAAAAGGGACAGGTAAAATACAAACTTATGGGGAAAAATTTCTTGAAAGAACTTCACATTTGTTTAGTGATCTAAGTCAATCAGATGTAATTGACTTAGATGCTTATAGAGAACTTGTACACAGAGCTAAATCAGATGAAATTTTGGATTTTCCTTCTGCAGTTTATCCTGCGTTTGCTGTTTTTGATACTTACGCAAAGCTATATGATATGGCCTTTACTTCTAACCAACCAATTAAGGTATTTTTTAGTAATCATGCAATACACGGAGAAGACTTTTTACCAAAAACTATATTAAATAATTATAGACCCGCCTTTACTTCTATGTTAATGGAGATGCATTATGGAGCTTTACCTTGGAAGCGTTTTTTGGAATATGGTTATGATGTTTTGCCTTCTGTTGTTGATCCAAGTCAGTCAAAGCCCATTACATTAAGTCAAGTATATGAAAAGGCCAAGGAATTGTATACTAAGGCGAGTTCTAGAACAAGCGCTGCAAGTCTTAGCCAAAGAAAATTAGAAGATTTTTTAGATGAGGCAAAAAGAATTTTGTATAAAGAAAAATTAAAAGAAATATCCATAAAAACAGCAATTTTATCAAACAATGCAGACTTTATTGAGGCCTTAGATATAACAGAGGAAGAGCTAGATAGTTATAAGAAAAAATATTCTTCTCAACCTCCTGATAAGTTTATTCCTTTGAGAGATGCAGTAAAAATGGCTTCTTTAGATGCTATTAAGTTTATAAAAAAGCTGTTTGCTGGCAAATCCCCCTATATAGATGCTCCAAATTTTAGCGATCAAACGTTTTATCAAGAATACGATAGGATTTATGAAGAAATAATTGAAAAAATTAGATTTGATGGAATTGGTGCTGGAAAAATATATCTAAATAATTTGGAGATTTATTTACCTAACTTTGATAAAGGAAAAACAGGAGTATATACCCCAGAAGAAGGAGAACTGGAGGTTAATGTAGAACAGTCTCTAGGCGTAGCTGCAGATAAAGATGCTACAGGCAGCGAAAGAAAATTATTTATTCAGAAAAGAGATGAATTATTGAATTATGGAATTTTACTTTCTGCACTACATGCCGCAGGAATTCTAAAACTTGATAGATTTAATCCTATAGATGTACATATTAAAGGTAGTGGCGGTACAGAGTCTAATGCGCCAGAAATAAACTTAACTGCTCGTTTAGCAGACGGTAGTACTTTATCGTTAGAAGATATAAAAGAAAGATTCAGAGAAGAACTTTCTTATCTTAATGAAGCAATATCAATGGCCCTAGATGATACGATTTACTCAGGTAAAGCATTTAGAGAAACTATGGAAGGATTTTTATCGGGAATTAAAAGAAATGGGGCAAAATTTAACCCAAATACAGGAAAAATTGATTTAAAAGGTGGTACCTCTAGTAAATTTAGATTTCTTTCAATAGGTAACTCTAGAAAGTACATCGAAGCGCTGGATAGATTATTTGGAGGATTAGATAGTACTTATAAAGGCGCTTTAGTAGGTGGTCTATCTCATGAAACCCAACAAAATATGGCTAAAGCACATGTAGATTCTTCAGTTTCTGTAATATTAGGAACAACTGACGCTGCGGGGCGTGGTCTTAACCTTAACTCTGAAGAAGCTGTTGTAGTAGCAGATTATGGATACGAAACAACTCAGCAGACAATAGGTAGAGCTTTTCGTGCAGGAAGTGCCGATAGCTCAAAGCCCCCCAAGAATAAGACGAGAATCAATGTTCTTTACCCTGCGGCAACAATAGATATTCTTACTTTTAAACAGTTACAGGGCGCATACTTAGAATTGTCTAAAGTAGAAAAAATGCTTGAAGCAACTGACCCCAATAGTGCTGATCACCAATTTTTGCGACAAGCCGCAAGTACAATTGAGAAGTTATATCAGGATGGTTCAGATATTAGTTCTTTGTTACGCTCTGAGGTTTACTTAGCCAGATATGCGCACCATATTTCAAGTTCTGGACTAAGTAATTTAATTAACACAATAAAACAACATAACCCCTCAAAATTTGATTTATTGAAAGCTCTTACTAATATACAGAATTATGGTAGGCAATACGCCGGAACAGCGAGCTTAAGTAATATAAGTCGCTTTTTACAAAGAGTAAAACAAACAGTACAAGGACTAGCTCAAACAAACGAAAAAGTGGCACAAATTCTTAAAGAATTCTTTAGAGATGTTTAGTGTTAAAGGAGAGTCTAATGCGTAATTATAAAGATTTCGATGATGACAAAAGAAAGGCACTGGTAAAGAAGATTCTAAATTTGCTTTACATGCACGAACAGCCTTGGTTTATTGAAAAATTGCTATATAGAACTCCTTACTATGAGGAAGATATAACAGGAGAAAAGTTTGAAAAATATATTGAGTCTTTACAAGAGTATAAGTATTTGTTAAATGAAGAAGTGTTAGAACCTCATGAAAAATGCGAACTAGCAAAAAAACTTTTAAATACAGAAGAATTTTCTGGACTTTATGATAAATACTTAATTAGTGTTGTAGAAGAAACCTGTACCGAAGGCTAACTAGCTTATGGGCGTTATTTACGAGGGAATAAATCAAATTCCTACAGACAAGAACTACGATATAGTAAAAGTAGTTCCTCCTGGAAAAGTTGTTTATAATCTTGAAAATCCAAGTAAAGTATTATTTCCCGGTCAAAGAACTAGTTCAAAAAATGGTTTTAAAGTTACTGGGGAAGGCGCTCGATGGGCTTTAGAAGATATTGGTTCTTATGTTTCTAGGTATTCTAATTTATTGGATCAATCTACTGTAGAAAAATTAAAAGAATTTTTACAATTACCCAAAAACCAAGCAGATTATTCGGATTCAGAAAAAGAACTTCCAGACTTTGTAGACGATACTGAAAAATTATCCCCAGAACTAAAAATTTACCTTGAGGGGTTAGAGGAACTAATACAAAAAGAAAAAGAAAAACAGGAAAAAGGAGAAGAATTAGATTTAGAAAAAATAAAAGATGCTTTAAGTGATTTAGATGTTGTACTTGAAAAGAAAGAAGAATACGATCCTTTAAGAAACCTGAACATTGTAATTGAAGAGGAAAACTTAGCTAAAAAGAATGGATTTGAGGTAAATTTTAATAGAATTTTACAAGAACTAGAAGAAGCAAAGAAAAAGATAATTGAAGGTATAAAACAAGTAGATTTTAGAAAAATACAAGAAATTTCTCAAAAAAGACAAGAACAGGTTGAGCAAGAATTAGAAAAAACTTCCGAAAGAATACAAGAAGGGCAAGAATCTTTAGAAGATTTAATAAAAGTTATCGCAGAACTTAGTAAAGAATTGGAAGAAAGTCAAAAGGAAAGCATAACAGAGACAACACTAGATGCTTTAGAAATTGACTTAGACGATCTTATAAATACCCCAGAGTTAAGAAGATCATTAATAGAAAAAGAATTAGAAAAACTAGAAAATGAGCGTAAAGAATTAGAAAAAGAATTACAAGAAATTAATCCAAAAGAAAAACTTTTTTTAGAAAAAGTATTAGAAGCTGAGAATCTACCAGAAGAAGAAAAAGCAATTGTTTTAGAAAATCTAAAACAAGAAATAGATGCACAAAAGCAACAACTGATAAGAAGCGTGTTTGACTCTTTTGAGCAGGTTTATGAAAGAAACTTATCTGAATTTTACAAAAAGCAGTATTTAATGGCCTTAGACCCTTCAAAAAAACTGCAAAGTATAAAAAGAATCTTTTCTTTTCTAGCTCAATCTAGATTACTGAAAGATGTTTTGGAGGGTAAATTACCAACCTCGTACATATTAGACTTATGGGAAGATACGATTGGTAGAACAGATGTTATTGAGAAATACTTACGTTTGGCGATACAAGATGACGAGTTTCTTCTTTCATTTCTTGAAACAAATGGATTTAATTTACAAGAAGAAAATTTTATAGCAAAAACTATTTATGAACTTAGAGAGAATTTTTATGCTTTAGAGGAATCTAATCAATTGATGTATTTAGCAGACGATGCCGCAGACGATTTAATGATTTTTTATATCGAAGAAAAAAATGAAATAGAATCCTCTGTAAGGTGTACAGAATATTATAAACTTCTTACCGGAAAAGAACTTTCTAAAGAAGCTAAAGAATTTAAAGAAAAAATTTCTAGAGTAAAAGAAAAACTAAAAAACATACAAGAGCAAATGAAAAAATTATATGAGGAAGAGGAAGAGATAAGTGCTGCAGAAGCAATTGCAGAACTAGCGAAAGAAATGCTATTAGACGATGCACTTACCGAAGATAAAAGTCAACTTACAGCGCTAAGCAGTTCTTTAGGAATAAGTGAAGATTTTACAGAAAGTCTTTACTCTATTCAACCTAGGGAAAATTTGTTTTCTCAATTACTCACTTCTTTTCAAAATTCTTTATCGTTAATAAGAGGAATTACTAGTTTTCTCTTTGATGTTAGGAAAGACAGAATTTCAATTACCTCTGATCCCAATAGATATGCTTTATTTGAACAAGCAATTAGAATTCTTGTTGATAGTTATATAGGAAATTTACAAGCTGCTTTAGAAAAAAGTAAAGAAGAAGATAAAGAAAACATAAACAACTATCGCTTAATAGAACAGTACTTAAAAGAGAATTTTGAAACTTTTTACGAAGCTTCCCTCGGTATAGCCTTACATTATATTGCAGAGGCAATATATGAGGCAGCAACTGACAAGACAACAGAAAAAATTGATTATAAAAATCTAGCAAAAAATATAAAAAGATACTTATTAGAGAATAAAGTTTCTGGAAGTTTACAGGAATTAGAAGAAGAACTAGTTTATGGCCAAACGTTAGAAAAAACATTGGTTAATGGCCCGGATGGATTAAAAGCTAAAAGATGTTTATCAATTTCAGCATTAGATACATCTGATCTATCTGTTAATGCTGGGAATATATTAAGAGTTTCTTATAGCTCAGAGATTACTAAAAAGACAAGAGAAACATTTGAAAGTATCTTAGAAAATTCAATTAGACTAAAAGATTATTTTGCTAGAGCAATTTTATGTGCCCTTACGCATAACGAAGAGGCTTTAGAAAAATTACTAATTCCTTTAGCAAATAAGTTAGAACAAAATGAAGAAGTTTTTTACGAACTGCGTGATGACTCTATACTTAGAAAAGATAATTCCGCAAAAATAGGTTCGAGTTTAAGGTATTTATCAGATGCTTATACAGATATTTCCGAAGAAGTATATAAAATTGCAGAATATGTTTTTGGAATTTTTGGAGCCTCTGTAGAATATAGCAAATCACCAGATTCTACTTACCTTAAGATTACTTCAAACAACACAGCAGAACGTCTTTTTGAAAAAGATCAGTTGGGGGAAGTAGTAAGTAAACTTGGAAAAGTTATAGCAGATTTTTATAGAGACGGAAAGGTTATCTTTGATGCTAAAAGATTTTCTCAAATGTTTAAAATTGAAGAAGAAGAATTTTTGTTGGACGATATAACTATAGTTTCTCCTATTCAAGAAAAAGAAGAAAGTCCACTAAAACTAAGAAGTGAAGACGAGAAAGCTATTGACGACTTTTTAGAAAAAGAAAACGTCAGCATAACAGTACCAGTTAAGTTAAATGGTGAAACAACAGGAGACCTTTCTTTAGTTAAAAACCCAGATGGAAGTATAACTGCTTCAATAAAAAAAGCTGAAGAAGAAATTGCAAATAGCGTTGTTACAAAAGAAGAACTAGAAGAGTTTTCAGATCAACAACGTCCTTCACAAAAAATATTAGATAAACTTATAAGTACAGCTAAAAAATTTTTTGAAAATTTTATAAATTTAACTGATACTTCAACTCAGAGAGAAGCTGAAGATGAAATTTCAGAACAACCTGTTTTGGGTACAGAATTTTCTCAACCTTTTGAAGATACTATTGAAGGAGCCTCTTCTAAAGAAGAAAAAGAGAAATTACCTACAGAAGCAGACAAATCAAAATTTGTAAACTTTTTCTCAGCTTTGGGGTATACACAGGACGAAAGTTCTCAAACTTTTGAAGGTTTAAAAGATTATCTTAGCTTAAAAACCAATAGTCCCGAGAAAATTGAAGAAATAATTGATGGTATACTCAAACAAGTATTAAAATTACCAGAACAAAAAAAGCAAGCAGTTTCTGCGATATTACACAGCGCATTTAATCCAAGTTTTATTTATCAAATAGATAGTACCGGGGTAGATATAAGCGATAAAGATCAATTATCTTCAACTGTAAAAAGGTTTTTACTTGGAGAAACTAATAGAAATAAAAATAAAATTGCATTAGGCATTGAAGTAGAATTAGGCACATCTTTAAAATCCAAAGCTAAACTGACAATTTCTAAAAAGAAATCTGTTTTTAAATTGTTACAATCTTTTGGAATAAAGTTTTCTAAAAAAATAAGTGACGTTATAGAAACATCTAACAACTTTGTAGAAATTACTATAAGCAGGTCTGATGTCCCTTCGTCCCAAGAAAAACCATTATCTGTTTTTGTTCCAGAAGATTTTTTGTTAAATCAATACGCGGGGATGAGCCCCCAAGAATTATTAATCAAATTAGCTGCCAAAGCATTTATTGAAGCAAAAATAGACAGAGACAGCAGCCCAGAAGAAAAATATAGAAAAAGAAAACTTAATGCTATAAAAAAAGTCGCTAAAACAAGTATAAAAGAAGATAAAGAGTCATTGAAAAAAGCAGCAGAAGTACAAGATAAAGAAACTAATTTGAGAAGAGAGAAAAAGAAAAAAGATAAAGCATTAAAGTATGCAAAATCAAAAGAGTTTGAAAATTTAGAGAGTAAAATAAACAGCATTAATTCTGCAGTTTCATTAATTAGTAACACCGACAATATTCCTGCTTTAGAGAGAGACTTCTTTAGTAGATATAAAGACGAACAAGAATTACAGCAAGCTGTTTCCGACATTTTAAAAGATCATGTAAAATACTTCACTAAGGCAAAAAATCCTTCTTATCGAGGTTTATTGCCAATAAAAATAAATGATACTTATATACAAGCATCCTGTAGTTTTGAGAGATCATTACCTGTAATGGATGAAAATGGAAATGAAATTGGAAGATATTTAAACATTTCTATAGATTATGATTCTCCTAATTTTGCAAACTTAACAGGAAACTTTTCTACAAGAATTGTTGTTGGAGAAGACGGTAATCTAGTAACGGATTCGCCTGAACCAGTAGATCAACTTTTTGACCAAATAAAGAAAAATATAGAAAAGCAGTTAGAAATACAGCAAGAAATTACTAAATTTGAGGAATCTGCAAAAGAAAACACTACTAATATATCCATTCCGTTGCCAGGAGAAAAAACAGTTGTTGAAGTAGAACCGGACATAAAGGTAAAGAAAAAATCTAGTAAAACTAAAAAATCTTCTACAAAGAAAAAACAAGTAAAAATAGAAACTAGTGATAATGGTGACATAACTATTTCTGTTCCAGCAGAAGAAGGCGCAAAGACAGTAGAAATTTCAAAAGAATTTTCTGACTTTATAGATGAAAAAGATATTGAGGAAGCAGTTCAGATAGCCGCAGCAGAAACCGTATATGTAAGTGATATAGAAGAACTTGAAGAAGTAGAAAACGCTATATTTTCTACATCAATTGATGATCCAATATCTAAAAAATCTTATAATGTAGAAATTAAAAAAGAAGGATTAAGGTACTTGTATACTATTAATGATTCCTCAGGAAAACCTATATATGATGGGGTTTTTACTAAATTGCCTAATTTAAAAACATTAAGAACAAGAATATTAGAAGACTTAGCTTTTGTAAAAATGAGCAGTATTTCTCCGATACCAGAAGTAGAACAAGATGAATTACAAGAATCTTTAGAAACAGAAACTTTTACTCCTTCTCCGGCTGTAAAACCAGAAGAAAAATCTGAAGAAAAAATAAAAAAAGAAAGGCCAAATAAAAAAGAAAGTGAGAAAAAGAAAAAAGGTTCCAAGAAACAACCTAAAACAACGTCCAAAGATTCTGAGTCTTTAGATGTTATAACATCTAAAGAAGAAGTAGAATTGTCTTCTTCTGAAGCAGAAACTCCGACAAACGAAAGCAACGATCAATCTGTAGCTGAGGCTAGTGTTAATGATTTTGAAATTCCTGACGATTTTGAACTACCAGAGATTCCTAGTGATTTTGAATTACCGTCAGAAGAAGAATTAGAAGAGGATAAAGTCAAATATGAAATAAGAAGTAAAATAGAAAAACAAAAAGATTCTATAATTCGAAAAGCAAACGCTCCTTACCTAAGCGTTTTACCGGACAGTATTATAATTTCAGATAACTTAGTTTTAGACTTTGAAAAAGAAGAAACTTCTTATGATGAGATATTTGATATTAAAATAAAGTTAGTAGAAACTGGAGAAAGTTTTTCTGATTCAAAAGAACTATGGGCCACTACTGTTCGAAGTGATGAGTTAGAAGATAAATTTGATAAAATATTAGAAAATATTCTAAAAAATATAAAATAAAATAAGTTATGGGCGTAATATATGATTTTAACCAACAGGTTATACCTACTGAAAATACTTATGATGTAGTTAAAGTAGTCCCCAATGGTTTTGTTTTATATAAAGAGGATACGCCTTCATTTGCCTTTTTTCCAGGTCAGTTCGTTGGAGTAAAAAACGGTATAAAAGTAAATGATCCAGATTCTAACTGGAAGTTAGTAGAAATTGATAGTTATTTACTTCAGTTTGGAAACAGACAAGATGTTATAGAAAATTTACCAGGAGAAATAAAAGAAACTTTACAAAAATTAATATTAAACGCTATACAAAACAATGTAACGACTCAGATAGAGGATATTAATAACACAGAAAGCTCAGGAAACAGAAATATTTCTGTTTATAAAATTGCAGAAATACTAGACGCAGAAAGAATAAGAGTTTATTCATTAGATGAACTTGATAATCTTGTAATGCAATTACGTGATCCGGAAAAAATTGTTAGACAACTTATTTTTACTATTTTTTATGGTCTTAGAAAAATTGTTTCCAACAGCTTCTACAGAGAAAATGTAGAAGAAATGTCCCTAGAAGAGTTTATTAAGTTTTTAAGAAAAAATGCTTTAAAAATTTTAGATGAGTATTTAGAATACATAAAAGATTCTAAAAATGATCTTTTTATTAAAGAACTTGAAAAGGTAAAAAGATTTGTTGAAGCTATAAATAAGTTTCCTCTTTTAGAGTTTTTTAAGCAAAATCTTACGCCGGAAGAATATAAAGCAATTACTTCTTTAAATACAAAAAAAGTTGCAGATATATTTATTGAAAAAGTTTCAGAAGAAGAAAAAAAAGTTTTTGAACAAATACTTGATTATGATTCCATAAAAATATATTCAAGATTTATAAGTTATGCTTATATCAGTTCAAATAGAGCGGCAGAAACCCTTGATCTTGTTTTTGATAGTATATATCTAAATATAAGTGATGGAGTGAATTCACCTGAAAGTTTTGTTATAGATAAAGATAAAGGCATAAATTTATTCTATCTTGTAGCAGAAACTCTTTACGAGGAAACTTCAAAAAATTCTTTCGCTGCTGTTAGTTTTTTCGATTATTATTTGTTGGAAAAGGCTCTTTCTAATACAGAATTTTTATATATAGAAAGAAAGATGAAGCAAGGGGTCTCTACTAGAGATTTATTTCCTCAGGTGCTTTCCAGCTTTATAAAAGAAATGGAGCGTGTAAAAAAGCTTAATGAAGGTTTTCCTAATTATATAGAAACTACTAATGTAATTATGAATTTTTCTGCCGTGATGTTGCTTCTTTCTGGTTATACAAGAAAAGATATTGAAGAAGTTATAAAAGAAGCACGAAATTATATTTTAAATATTGAAAATTTGCCTTCTAATTATAAAATACTTAATAATTTAATAAGAAATAATTATTTGAAAATTTTCTTTTCTAAAAAATTACAAAAATTAGTCCTTCAAACCAAGGAACAGAAAGAAGAAAAACCCGCTCCTATTACGACACAAGTTTCTGATAACCCTTCATTAAAAGAACTAGAATCAGCTTTTGAGGAAATTAGTTCTTTTTATAAAAATAATAATCTTATTAATAGTGAATTACCTAATTTAGATGATTTCTTAAATGAGCTAACTAAAGACACGTACTTGTATGATATTACATCAATTCTATACATACGTATAAGAAATACCGACTTACCAGCACACCTAGTACTGCTTTCAGCTTTTATAGACCCAAGATTAATAAACTCTATTGAAGAGACAAATGAATTAAATAAATATGAAAAAATTAAAAATTTATTTAAAATTTTAAGGAAATTAAACTTTCCAAGATTAACTGCAGAAGAAGAATCTTTGTACATAAGAACTATTTCTTTATTGGCAAAAGATTTTATTGAAATAACAGAAAATGAGCTAAATGATTTTATAAATTCAGTGAACGCATACATTCAAGATACAAAAACTTTAGTGAGTGCAATTACTATTCTTAATAACATATTTAAAGCAACAAGCATTGCGTATGGGGGTAATGAGCTTTCCTTTAAAAAACACCAATTAGAGGTTTTAAATTTACACGATAAAATTATAGAGAGTTTAGAAATAGAAAAAGTTTTAAGAATATCAGAAGGAGATGTAACAGATAATTATTTATTTAATTTTAGACAACAAATTAGAAACTTAAATAATAAAGGAGTTGACTATCTGAGAAGTTCGCCAGATAATTATAAAAACTTTGTTGAGTATATAAATGCTTTTAATGAATTAGCTAAATCAGTAAAAAACATTTCTCCTGATTTTTATGAAGAAATTTTAGAAACTTTTAATCAAAATTTTTCTTTAAATGGAGACTACTCGTTTGTTTTTAATATTAAAAGTATAAATAAAAAATTACATCAAATAATTGAAAAAATTAATGATGATATTTCTTACGGAGAGGCTAGCGAGGAAAAAGCTAAACTATATTTAGATACTTTAGCCAAAATTTCCAACTCCATATTATTAGGAGAAGCTTTAATAGCAGACATTCTAACTCCGGTTGGCACACAAATTAGAAAATATTCATTAATTCCTCAGTTATTAGAACGAGAGGCCCCAGGAATACTTGTGTATATTAGCGAGATTCAAAATAGTATAAACCGCTTAAGTAAAGTTTTAGACAGAATTATTGACAAAGCTGAAGATTATTCCTTTGAAGTTACGAAAGAATTTAATGATAAACTGAAAATATCTCAAGCTACAAAGAATAGGTTACAGACTTTAAGTCAATTAGGTCTTACTCCTGTTTACGAACATCCCTCTGTAGAAGGCAGGCCATATGTTTCTGCTAAGTTCTTTGATAGTTATTTACAAGACCCTAAAAAATTAGGAAAGGTTTTTACTAGTCATGGTAATCAAGTTTTATATTGCCATTTGTTAGACCCTAATTCCAGTCAAATTTCACGAGACGATGTATTTTTCTCTTTAAATGATTCGCATAGGTCTGCGTGGTTCGTACCATTTTTTTATAAAAGATATAGAAAAGAACTATCTTCTAGTGGTGGTATCAGAAAACCAAAAATAAATTTATCTAGCGTAGATAGTATTTTTGAAAAAGATAATCCACTATATAGCGCAAAAATAGTAGAATTTTCAATACATAATGCACTGGGCGGTACTGAACCTAAAGATAAAGAAGTCAGGTTTATAGAAGTAAAATACGAATTGGGAGAAGAAGAAATATATTTTCAAATACCTGTTAATATAGATGATGTATTTTTAGGAATAACAGAACAAATTTTTAATGAGGCTTATTTAAGTAACGAGGTTCCTAACGAATTTTTGGAAAAGGTATACAGTGTCATAGAAGCCATTTATACTGTGCGACAAACAGAAGGTTATAAAGTAATGAAAAAAGTTTTATCAAGCAAGGACTTTGCAGGAATTTTTAAGGATATTTTACAAGAATTACAAAAAACTCCTACAGGTAAAAAAATTTTAGATAAAACTCTTTACAGGTATCTATCTTTAGCAGGCGGTTATTTTTATGGAAAAAAAGGAAGAGAAGAAAGAGTTTTATTTGATGTAGACAATAAAGCGACTCCAAGCGAAACTATTCCATATTTATTTTTTCGTCCTGTCCAGGATTTAGGAAGACGTGCGTCTGGGGCGATTTTTAATCTTTTAGACAAACTCCCTGAAGCATTTAAAAAAGTTCTGCAAATTCCTTCAACAATAAGAATTATGTATACTCCACCCACCGGAGAGTTTGGACAAACTTTAGGTTTTATCGTTGATAAAAAATATTTATTTTCTGATAGAGGTACATTTACTACCAGAACAGCGGCATCTCAAGGTAGACCCTCACCCATGACAATAGTAGTAAATGAATATACAAACACCAAGCTTCTCGCTAGTATAATACGAGAGATGAACGATACGTTGTTTGACTATACCCTGTTTTCTCATGGAGGGCCTTTTTCAGTAAATAATATTTTTGAAGAAGACGGGAATGGATTCTTATCTGTTAATGAAGGAAAAAATTTTTACTCTGCTTACCATCAAACAAAGGTTCCTATAGCTACTACAATACATGAAATAGGACATGCTGTATATTATGAATTACCTTTTTCTGATAAGAAAAGAATGTTTGATTTTTACACAAAAAAATACATAAGAGAGATAGATAAGGTACTACAAAAATTTTATGACCAAATACCTAGTAAAGAAAAGGAAGATATTGAATATAACTTATTAAATGCTTTAGGAGTTTCTGCACAGATTTTATTAGAAGGTAATAATGAAGATGCTTTTGAGTCGGGCGTACGGTTGCTTGGAGTTTACTTAGATCGTATTGTAAATACGATGTACGGAGAATTACAAAGCAACGAACAACTACGCCAGGAATTTGAACAGTTTGTAAAAGATGTTAGAGAAAAATATATGGCACCTTATGCATTAACAAATTTTTTAGAATTACCTTCTGTTGCTTTTGACGCATACATGTATAACAGAGAAGAGTTTGTAAAAAAATTTCCAGATGAATACAAATATGTTATTCTTCCTATGTTAGAATATATTTATAGAACCAGAGGTATAGACTTAACTTTTGATGGCGCTTGGGAGGGAAAATCTATAAATGTAGATTTCCAAAAATTAATTCCTTAGGAGAATAATATGGAGATAAAATATAAGAAAAGTAGTAATGAAAATATCTTAGATTTTTTATATTTTATGAATCTTTCTAAAATAATTAAAGAATCACTAGAAGAAGTTAAAAAGAAAAGACCAATTACAGAAGAAGATAGACAAAAAGCTGTAAATATTTTTACTACTCTGTTAAAAAAGAAAGGAATAGAAGATATAGACGTAGATTGGATTTTGAACTACAAGTAGTTAAATAAATTTATTTGTTATTTTTGTTTGATATTATATTTTTATGGTAAAAGAAGAGAATAAATCTTTGATAAGTATCAGTCTAGATACTCATTTTGAATTACTAAAAAGTTTTGATATATTTGAAGTACCTAATACAACAAGAGAAGAAATTAGGAACATTGTTCCTACTATTTCTCCGTTCCCAGATGGCGGAAAATTTATTATAAAAAGAAATTTACAACTAAAACCTGGCGATGTGGTAGTTGTTGGTTTAGCTTCTACGCCTAGTGTAGACTTGGTAAATGATGCAATTCTAGACATAGAGCATACTTTTGGCGATTATATGGAGGATTTCCTAGAAACAGGAAGAGTATTTTATGAACATGGTTACAAGCTAATAGGAAAAACCGATCCTAATGACATGTATGATGTACCATTAGGAGTTCCTATTGCAGTACAGTTTAATAAACAGAAACTTTACGTTTGGATTTTGCTGGACATGAATCATCCTTTGTCAAAAAAGGTTTACTCTATTCTTACTAATAAAGATGAAAGAATTCCTCATACTTTAGGTTTGTCTATAGGCGCTATTCCTATAGGAAAAGGACGCACAGAATATGTTAATGGAAAAGCTGTAAATGTACCTCCCAAAATGAGGTTGTACGAAGTTTCTTTCACAGGCCAGCCAATTAATCCAGAAACCTGGGCAAAAATTGTAAAAAGTTTATTGTATAATTTTGAAGAAGAGGGCTTTATTATGAATAAAAAAGAAAAAAATACTAAATTAAAGGCAGGAGAAGAACTTATTATGGATGATAAAGAGCAAAATAATTTAGACAATGTGTTGGCTGCACCAGAAGGAGATTTAAGCGGAGAAATGAAAACAAAACAAGACATGTTACCCGATGATGGGGAGCAACAGGGAGGCGAACAGGACACTAACGTGCTTTCTGATCTTTTTAGTGAAGATGAAAACGCAGAAGAAAGCGAAGAAGGAGAAAGTGTCGAATCTTTTTCTAATGATCTAGTTTTGGACAAACTTGATATGTTATCTGAGAGACTAGAAAAATTGGAAGATATGCTTTCTAAAGTTTCTGAAATGGAAAAAGAAGAAGCAGAACAGGAAAATTCTCAAGCAAGATTAATGGAAGATACTCAAACCATGAAATCTATGCTTGAAAAAATTACAAAGTCATTGGACTCTATTAATGATAATATAGAAATTTTTTCTTCACTAGTAAAATCTTTAAAAGATGAAATTGATGGTCAAAAAGAAGAACTAAAATCACTATTCACTCAAAAAGTCTCAGAAGTACAAGAGACCGTTACTAAATCTTTAAGTGTAAAAGAAATTTCAAATCCATTAACTAAACCAGTACTTGGGTTAGTTCAATCACACCCTCATATGGGTAATGTAGAGGAAACAAATAATAGAGATTTTGAGTTAAAAGTAAAATCTTTGCTTGCCGATAAATCAAAGCTTTCTAAACTAAAATCTATGTATGAGTCTTATAAAAAGTTTAAAGGTTCTCCAACTGAAATTAAAAACTTTGAAGATAAGATGTATGATACTGCACAAAAAGAGTTTAACTTGACCGAAGTAGAATTAAAGAAAATTTTTAAGGAATTTAGAGCAAGAGATAAATAACTACAAAAATTGTTCATTATCGTATAATAATATAAGTAAATAGGAGGAATTGAAAAATGCCAATTTACGATCACTTAAGGCACTTAGATGAAGTAACTTTAAAAACCTTAAACGCAGCAGGTAATGTTGCAGAATCTCTAGAACGAGAAGACTTAGAAAGCGAACTAACCCAACTTAACGTGTTGGATACTCCACTTACTGATGTACTTTCTTCTGGAAAAGTACTAGCTCGTGCTTATGAGCACGAATACAACGTGGTGACTGCTCGTCACGATAAGATTGGTTATGCAGCATTTCGTGATGGCGGTTTACCCAGAACTGTAGAAATTAACGTAGCTCGCCGCCGCATTCGTCCTATGCTCGTTGGGCATAGAATTACTGTAACCGAATTAGCTACCAAGACCACAGAAAATGGGGTTATGCGAATTGATGAGGTAGCTAAGCGGGAGAAGATGATTGCTGTAGCCAACGAGTGGGAGCACCTTGCTATTTATGGTGACAGCACTCTTGGAGACGATGTTCCTGGTTCTCCCAACAACCTACAGCAAGACGGTGTTGTAAACATTATTAAGCGTGGTGCTCCTCAAAATGTAGTAGATGCAAAAGGCGCACCTCTCACCATTGACTTACTTTGGGAAGCTGAGAGCCGTGTAGTTAGCACGCAAGCTCTTGCTAAGCCTTCTGCTGTATTTATTTCTTATATTGACAAGCTTAACTTACAAGCCTCGTTCTATCAAATTGCCCGTGCTATGACTGATGCTCAGCGCCGTGGTGGTCTCCTTGGCGCAGATGCTCAGTCGTATATTGGAGTACGTGGTGAGCATACTCTCTATCCTTCTCAGTTCTTGGGTGATTTTTACAAATTTGATCCTTCTCGCTTTGGTGCTGAAGTAGGCGATTTTGCTGCACCACCAAATACCTGGACTGTAGCCACTCCCACCCTTCAAACTTTATCAGGCTACACTTCTCCTTTCAGGGCTGGCGACGTTTATCAATATGCAATTAAAGCCTGCAACTTCTACGGTGAAAGCGCTGCTAGGTTTGCTACTGCACCTGCCATTGCTACTGATGGTCAAGGTATTCAGCTTTCATTCAGTGGTTTAGTTAATACAAAGTGGTTGGATATTTACAGATTAGACCCTGGTTCTGATACCTTCAAATTTTATCGGAGAGTAAAAGTTTCTACTACTAACGGTAGCTTTACTTTTGTAGACGATGGTTACGAAACTGTATATACACCTTCTGGTGTATATCGCTGGACTAAAATTCCTGGTACTGGTGTTGTGTTTGGTATTGACACCAATGTTACTACTATGGCTTCTTGGATTGGTATGGAGCTATATAGATTACCTCCTGCTCTTACTCATGACTGGGTAGTTTGGAAGGTAGCTTCTGTGTTCTCTCGTGCTCCTGAATTCAACTGGTTGGTTGTGAATGTTTCTCAAGAACCTCTAGTATAAAAGTATAAACACAGATTTTAGCGAGTGATTATAATAATCTCTCGCTAAATTTCTTAAATATTTTATTATTTTAGTAACACACTATTTTACTACTGGAACACCCTCTAACCCTGCACCAACATCTGGCTATTCTGCAGGTACAGGCTCATTGCCAGCCGTTGGCATAGAATATGTAATTTAATCAATAAACAAAATAATAAATATTTTTTATTTTCTAGTATAATATATTCATGACTAAAAAAACTATTATTTTCGATCCAGGTCACGGAGTATTACGAGCAAACGGCATTGTAGACCCAGGAGTAGTATATAATGACTTAAAAGAAGCAGATATAGTATTAAGTTATGCTTTAACCTGTAAATACGTTTTCAAAGATATATATGATGTAGTTTTAGCTAGAACTAGTAATATTGGCCCTTCTTATCCTGAAAGAACAAAACTAAAAGGTGATATTTTTATTAGTCTTCATCTAAATAGTGCTAATACTTATGGCATGGTTTATTACAAAAGTATAGGACTGACTAAATATATTACCTCAAGCAAAGTTTTAGCTGATATTATTCAAAAAACAGCAAACCTAAAATTTGTAAAACCTACAACTACTAGCAGGTTTGGAAGACTATATATAGATGACTTTCCTTTTACTTCTGTGCTTGTTGAAATAGACGCAATAAACTTTGTAACTAATACTAGAGAAGCAAGAATTGAATTTGCTAATAAGTTATTAAGTAGCGTAAATAAATTCTTTGAAGCGTGAATTATACCACTCTCTGAAAGATAGAGACTTTTTGCAAAAGGCAGTAAAAGTGTTGTATATCTCCTTTTTTATAAGTTTTTCTAATAAAATTGTAGTGTGAATCGTATAGTTACGGAAACTTTAACGCCTTATGTAAAAAAGCTTTCAAAAGTTTTAAAAGATTTTTTCTTAGAATCGGGGATATTTTCTATAAAAAAAGTTGATGTTGTGGATATTTTACTTAAAGTAGATAAAGACAGGGAGATTATTGACGTAAAAGAATCTACAAATTCACGACAGATAAATGCGCTAGTTGTTGACATAGAGAAATTTAAGAAAGTATTAATTAGTTTTTATAAAAAGGGTAAGGAAAAACGCCTAAAACGCTTAGTGACTACCGTACACAAAATAGAACAACAAATAATTAAAATTTTATTAGAGAAACATTTTTTAATGGTTTATTCTCAAGACTATTATTTTTCATTATATAGTTATCACAACGAGCGAAAATTAAGGAAATTCTTAACGGAAAAAGAATTTCTTTGCTATTACTTATTATTAAGTATATTAGATACTTTGCACCATAATCGCAAAGAGGAAATTATAGATAAATATTTATATATTTTTTCAGAAAATGAACCCGCAGAAGAATTATTGGAAAAGTATTTCAAAAATATTCTTTCTTTTAATAATGTGTTTTTATTGGAGAATGATCTTGAAAAAAATCAAGGTTATTTTTTATCACTAAACATAAGCGCATGGACAGAAACCAGTTTTATAGATGAAGAGAATATTTCAGTAAAAAATAACGGAAAAAAGAAATATAATACTATTACTGCCAATTTTATCAGTAGTTCCTCAGAAATAAAAACACTATATAGTCTTAAAAATTTTTATTTTTCTCAATTACTTCACGAAAATTCTACAAATAAAAGAAGACAAAGATTTTTAAGCTTTTGGGGTATTAGTTTGGAGCGCACGAAGTTTAAAAATTTATTGCTAATCATAATTAAATACTTAAATAATGGGGAAGTACAGCTAAATAAAGAAGAATTTGAAAAGATTGAAGATATAATTTCTGGAAATGGTGTTATTTATTTTACTAAATCTAAAGAACTAGGTTTTTTATGTAATAATAAAAATAGATACGAAGTGTGCGGTATAAATTTGAATTATATGTTATAAGACAAATTCTGTGATACTAGTTACCTTGTAACACAGGCAGTAGATGTTAACATATTTATAAGAAGGATACCAACTAACAGAGAAAAATGTCTCTGAAAAAGTTAGATTGGTTTTCTAATAGAAAGGAGTTTTTCTTGTGAGCAATTTGGCGCACAAAATGAATAAAGAAATACGTGTTGCTAAGGAAGTGTTTGACAGAAATTTTTTCTACTATTTAAAAAAGTATAACATTATAAAAGAACAAAACATTAATATAATAAATTTAGTTCCGTCTTACACAAAAATTAATTATAAACAAGTAGAAATTTTTTTTGATAAAGTTAAAATCGATCCTTCTCCCATTCTCTCCATAGACCTAGAAAAATTATATGAATTTTGTAAACGAATACCAGAAGTAGATACTATTTCTAATAATTGCATGGACGAACTTCGTATACAAATTATTTTTAGAAAATTAATACAGACAATTATTCAAAAAACCGCAATGAATGGTTTTTATACTATAGATAGTATACCTAATACTAATTATCTCTTAAAAAGAATGCTTCTTGATTTTTATAACGAACTGAAAATGACTATAAAATATTACGGTACAGAGGGTGATAAATACATTAATGTATTGCCTTTTAATTTAAAAAGGCAAAAGGGAAAAGGAAAATTTTTTATAGATTTTGTTAGGAGAGCTTTTACCATTGAGTTTACCCCCGTAGTGTCTGTAGAGGGGGAGATTATGCTTAACATAAATGTTGTAGGTATTGTACGAGGGAAGGTCATTAGTTATTACAATCGTCAAAACTATTTATACTCTTCCTTCTTACAACCATCTAATGATAATTACCCTATTTCAGTAATGTGTCTAAATAGAGTTATAACTATAACAAGACGTGATCAATCTATAAATTATGTTTATATAGTGAAAGAAAGAGAAGAAAAATTTTCTGTATATATACCAATACAAGAACGTTTTGTTACGGAAGACATTGGAGATAAAGTTGTATTAAAGCTACACCCAGAAAGAGTTAAGTTTGTTACTGCTAAAACCTTAAATAATAAAGTAAAAGAAAATTCTACTTTTTACTTTAATAAAAATAAATACTCTTATTATCATAAAAATTTTTTCACTAGTTGTAACTTTTATAATAGGGGGATTGAGCACATTTACTTTATTCCGGTTTTCTAGAGGGGGGGAATAAATGTACAGTGCAAAATTTTACAGAAACGCAATAGAGATAGACAAGCAAGCTATAAGCTTTTTACTTCCTCCACCAATAGTATATGACTCTAAAAATTATTTAAATTTTATTATGCATGAAACAGAAAAAGAAGTGTTAATTCCTTATACCTTTTTTAGTGTAATTAATAATAATGTAAAGAAAATATTTATCAATAGGAAGTATACTCCTTTTATTAATGCGAACCCATTAGTTACACCTAGAACTTGGCAACTTAATGGATTGAAAAAACTTAAGTACAATAAGCCTTACAAGGGAATTATAAAGATGCCAGTCGGGTCTGGTAAAACAATATTTTCTTTGTTATTAATAGGCACAGTTATTAATAAAAAAACTATTGTGGTTGTGGATAAAGACATTCTTAAATCTCAGTGGTTAGAGTCTGCTAAAAAGGTATATGGGGAACAGCTATCTGTAAAAGAATTAGAAAAGGAAGATTTTGAAAACAAGCTTAATGGAATAGATATTGGGGTAGTAAACGTTCAGTTACTATTATCTCTATTAAAAGATTTTCAAAAATACGAACCTTTAATTCATGATTCTGATTTTGACTGTGTTATTTATGATGAAGCACATACGACTTCAGCAGCTAAAGCATTTATGAGATCACTTTCTCTTTTCAGAAATTTTAGGTATTTATTTGGCCTTACTGCGACACCTAAAGATGAAATTAATGAAGTTATGATTGGAAATGTAATTATTGACGCAGAACAGGTAGGTTACTATAATAAATACAAAGAAAATCTAAAAATAGAATTCTTAAAAACTAATTTTGAAATCCCTGTTAAACGCTGGCCTGGAATAGATGCGCAAGCATTTTTAGCCAATTACTACACCTCTTTAGAAAATAGTAAACATTTTATAAACTTTGTAGTAGAAGAGATAAACAGACTGTTAAAAGAGAACAGGAAAATTTTATTGGTAGTTAATAGAATAAAGACATTAGACTTACTGAAAGAAAAAATACCCTCAATAAAAATTCTATCGTCAAAACAAAAAGATGTTGTACAAGAAAGCGATAACTTAGTAGCAGCTACATACAACATTGCATCTAAAGGTTTAGATATTGACCACCTTGACACTATTGTAAGCTTAGCTATAATCAGAGGCAAAATATCTACTGTTCAGTTAATAGGAAGGATTCTTAGGCAAAAAGAAAATAAAAAATTTCCGCTTGTAAAGTTTATTTATGATTCTGTTCTTTTGAAGCACACTGATTTTTCTACAATAGAAGAAGACATAAAAAGTAGAAAAATATGAGGGATATATCAGTAAAACAAATTCTTAAATCCCTAGATAAAAAATATCTAAAGAAGTTTACTTATATAAAAGATATAAAAAAACAGCTTTCCCACGAAGAAGGTTTTGCGTTTACCCTGTCGCTTGATAACCTGCTAGTGTTTGCTGTGCATAAAGAAAGTATTTTTAATAAAATAACATCTGCTTTATTTCCAGAACCAAAAGAAAGAACTTTGACTGCTATAGAAAAGGAAATTTTTTCTTATAATAGATATTATAAATTAAGAAATTTTGTAGCAGAAAACTTATTTATAGATTATGTAGATTTTGTTTCTGTAGCTAATGGTATATACATTCCTCATGTTTTTGTTCTTAAAATAAAGAAAGTTGTTGTTAGTTTTTGGCTTAATGAGATACACAAACATGAATTAGATTCAATAAATAGTAGAAATATAATATACTCTCTGAAGATATACGCAAATTTGAAGCTATTGGAAAATGATTCTATCCATGATAGAATGTACGAGAACCACCATGATACCGGTTTATAGGCTGATACTAGTAGATAACAAAGTCACTCTTCAAACAACAGAAGAGACGCTTCCCGTATATTCAAAAAAGGAAATAGAAAGAAAGGCATATAAATTTCTCGTTAACAGAATTAAGAAAAGACCTATTTCTCTACCAAGAGTTGTAGATTTTATTAGAGAATATGTTTACAAAAATGATAAATTCAGATATAACCTAGGAGAAATTTCGACTCTTTTTTCTCAGGAAGACCTTAATAGACAACTTAGAAAAGTAGCTAAAGAGTTTATAGAATTCAATGATGTTGAAGAAAAAGAATATATAATAACCAGCCTCCCAAAAGATGATTTTTTTTCCTTAAGAAAAAATGTCTATGACGACAGTTATTCAGATATTTCATTAGATTTTTATGCTGCTCCATATGAAGTTCAAGAAAAATATAAATTTGTAAGAATATATTCTATATCTAAGTTTTATAAAGCCTTTCATTTGAAAGATGAATATGAAAACCAATCTTACTTTGTGAATGAAAATTACAAAAACAGTAATATAAAACCCCTTATTTTTTCTATAGAATACATGTTTAATTTTAGTAGTCCTAAAAGGTATAGAATTCCAAAAATAATTTTTGAAAATGAAATAAGTTTCATTAATATAAAGAAAAGTCACTTAAGTTATGCTATTAACTCAGAAATTTTTATTTTAAATCCTAAGACATTTAAAATAACGCCTCCCCTTAATTTTTCTGCTTATATAAGTTTATTAAAGAGAGAATTATTTTAAGTTTTAGGTATAAGTACTTTTCCTTTTTCTAAAGGATTAACATAAGAAGAGCTTTGCGTTTACCCCGCTACCTACACCTGAAATATGCAATTAAAAGAATAAGTACTACTAATAAAAAGTAATTTAAGTATAATTATGGGCATAAGCAAATTGTTAAAAATAACCGAAAAACTAATAGAAGAACGAACTTCTATTGCCCTTAAAGGAAAAGTCAAAATGCTTTGCGTGGGAATAAGAAAAAAAGAAATATTAATTGGAGAGAATAAATACATTTCTAGTAAACAGATTTATTATAACTACCCAAAGTTTTGTAGTATACACGCTGAACTTGATTTTTTTTATAAAGCTAAAAAGAATAATTTTTTTGCTGACGATATTTTGATTGTCGGAAAAAGAACTAGCTTTCTGAAAACTACGAAGCCCTGTATCTATTGTGCTACTGTTCTTTCTGAACTTAAATTTAAGAGAATACATTTTTTTGAACACGGAGTGTTGGTCTCGATGTCAAGAAAAGATTTTATAAAATCTGTTAATTTTTCTTTCGAATTCAAGGTATATTTAGTGTAGCTTGACATTAATAGCTATGTTTGTTATCTTGAGTGAAAAGTTTCTTTTTGATAGGGGGAGACTATATGCTACCAACGCTTGAAAGTGCAAAAAAACTAGTAGAAGTTAACGATAAGTTTTACATAAAGGAAGAGATTGTAGAAGATTTTAAATTTTTTATATTCAATTACAGACTAACTTCTTACTCTGATTTTAAAGACAACGAGCATTTAGGTTCTCTAAACTTGCGAGGTACTGCGTTTTTAGAGAATGGAGAAAGATTTATTTCTTTTCATAAGTTTTTTAACTATAAGGAAAATCCTTATACCCAATTTGATATACAAGAGCAAGAGGTTATAGAGAGTCGTCAAAAAATTGATGGGTCTTTGATACACCCAATAGTATTAGAAAATAAAATTTTAGTAAAAAGTAAATCTACATTTTTTAGTTTTCAAAGTCAATTAGCTAAAACTATTATAGAAAGAAAACCTAATTATATAGTTTTTATAAAAGATTGCTACAGACAAAGACTTGTACCTTTATTTGAATTGATTTCACCTAGTAATCAGATAGTGATTTCGTATAGTGACGAGGACGTTATTTTATTAAATATCAGAAATTTGGATACTGGGGAATACATTAAGTTCGAAGAAATGGAAAAGTTAGCAAAAGAATACAATATTAACTGTACCAAGCGGTCTTTCTATACTTTCAAAGAATTACTAA
>Ga0308395_1000265_pt1 | contig 44908 bp, 39 predicted proteins | sample Hotspr20SampleP4_FD_202097 | JGI IMG/M metagenome (GOLD analysis project Ga0308395, IMG submission 202097) | Hot spring phototrophic mat microbial communities from Mushroom Spring, Yellowstone National Park, Wyoming, United States - 20050930_P4 ... | reverse complement strand
TGTGCTGACGAGCTTTTGCTGTTGTTCCGGTGGCTTTGCCTTCATCTTATTTTGGATTGTGAGAAACCCTTGACATGCCCCTTGACCTGACGCGGATAAAAGCAATCTGCTTCGATATTGATGGCACCCTTGCTGACACCGACGACCTCATGGTCGAAAGAACAGTAAGGTTTCTCTCCGTTCTTCTGTTCGCCTTTCCACAGCAAACGCGTTTGAAGTTCGCCCGCAAGTTGATCATGGCGATAGAAACACCGGCGAATACGCTGATACACCTTCTCGATCGAGTTGGCTTAGACGAGTGGTTCTTTCGTCTGCGCCATAAGGTCATCCCTCAGAGCAACAGGAAAAAACCGCTCTGGAAACCGATTCATGGCGTTCGAAAGACCTTGATCGAGCTCGCCAAACATTATCCCCTCGCCATCATCAGCGTAAGAGATGCCCACTTGACCCAATCATTCATTGAACAAATGGAATTATCTTCTGTCTTCCAATGCTGGGCAAGCGCAGAAACAACCCGGCACACTAAACCCTTTGCCGACCCCATCCGGTGGGTTGCAGAACAACTTGAGTTAAGTCCAACTGAATGTCTGATGGTAGGGGATACAACTGTGGATATTCGCGCAGGAAAAAACGCAGGCGCGCAGACTGTCGGGGTATTGAGCGGGTTTGGCGAAGAAATTGAACTCCGGGAAGCCGGTGCGGATGAAGTGATTGAGGATGTAACTGACTTAATATATCTCTTCAGATGACCCCATAATGACCCGTGCAGGACTCGAACCTGCAACCAACTGATTAAAAATGAACACTATTCTTTACAACCCGCCTATTCATTCACATACAGTCCATCGTGCCCTAATACGGGTGATTCAAAATATCTTAATCTGCATTTTATCCATAAAAGTTTATCTTATTGAGAGAGCGTTCGGTAATAGATAAAGTCATAGCTGAGCCAAGACCATCGAACGGCGACGGTACAAGTCTAGGCGCTGGTAGCGCTGGGCGGCCAGTGCGACAGCCACAGCAGCGATGGAAGTCAGCAAGACGAATTGCGTGGTTCGCAACAACGTCCGGCCCTGGAAATCCTTCAAACCGAAATAACGTTTCATCCAGACAAAGTGGCGTTCAATTGGCAGTGACAAGGCGTTGCCATTGCTCCAGAAAGAACAAAGTGGCCAGTTTGCGCTTGCCAGCCCGGCGCAAGTTGTACTGAATCGCTGCGTGGGCATGCAGAACGGTGTGGATGATTTTGAACCTCTTAGCCGCAAAATAGGCCGCATCGGCATACACGATCCGAACGCGAAAAGCGTACCAAAAGGCGGCAAACAGCAGGATGAGCCACCCTACCTGGCAATCATGAACCTGAGCGGCTGTAACCCACACAAAGACCGGCAAATCGCTCCGATGGCACAAGACCGTGTGCACTTTGTAGCCAAACAGGGCTTTCTTACCGCCATATTTTTGCCAGGTCGCATCCGGGTCGTCCCTGTACCAGGCTTTCAACAGGGTCGAATCGACAATCAATTCCTTGCCGCTCACCACGCCTAGGCGCACTAACTGTCCGACCAAGCCCAGAAAGAAGAACAAGAACGGTAAGACACCCAATGCCTGACGCCGCTCCCATTAACGCCCTTTTGAGATCGTGCGCCCAGAAAAGCCCATTTGCCTGGCTAACTCGGCATGACTGCTCACATAATCAACGATTTGTTCATACGATTTGCGCCAAACCACCTGCACCACCGCCATGCGTAAGATGCTCCTCTCGCCATCGCGGAGCGGCGCTCCTACCCTGCCTTTCTCCAAGCGAGGTCGACCAAACCAAGTCGCCATTTGTAGCGCCCACTCTGCCAGCTCCTGCGCATGGATGACTTGTAACAATTGTTCCGGGCTCAAGCGCAACTTGCCTCGTTCTTTGCCGCTCAGAGGGGTCAAATCCCACTCCGGCAACGCCCGCAGGATAGCCATTTGTAGCCATTTTATGATAGACTCCATGGCGACTACTCCGTAGGATAAGAAGGTTTGGTAAATTTATCTTAATCCTACTCGGAGTAGTCCTTTTTGGGGTTGCTTTTTATGGTACAACTGAATTACCGAACGCTCTCAAGATTTATCGAACGAAGCGGTCTGCCGTTCAAACCCTACGACCACTTCAAGAAAGCCGATTTGGAAGAACGGTAGCGCCTCTATATCCAATTGGCTGAAAGAACGTGGAGCATTGAGCGCATCACAGACATTCTCACCGAATCCGGTGACATTTCGTGACCATTTTCGCGAAACCTTCCGCGTGCTAAAGGAGAAGGAACTCCGTCAATTCGGCGATACCGCACGCGGCGGCTGGTGTTGGAAGCATGGGAGAAGTTGAAGCAACCATAAGACTTTCAGCAGCCAATGGAATACAACCACTTATCGGTTTGGAGGAATATACCAGATGGAAGACCTCTTCAGAGTTCTTGGGATTGTGTTACTTGTGCTCGTTTTTTCTCTTGTCTATGTAGAATACCGAAAAACAATCCGCTTTTTCAAGAGCCTTGGAGCCAACCTGGAACGCCAGCTCCCCCTTCTTCTGAAAGGCAGCCTGCAAGTTGCCAATCAGCGGTTTTTGATCAAGCAAACGTACTATCACATTGTCATCAGCACGGCCTCACCGGTTAGCGGCTATCTTTCGATAGAGAGAAAGTTCTTGGGCAAAGGATTTGACACATTCTATGATGACGAGGCCTGGGCAAATAAGATCCTCAGCGCTTCCAAACTCCACCTCCTTACGGAATCCCACAGCAGCCTGAACCGCCTGAGCGCCGTCAAGATCGAGGGAGATACCCTCAAGGTTGAACTTTTCGCCCGCCGAATCGAGCCAGAGCTTGAGGAAAATGCCCGACAAGCTCTGCAATATCTGCCCGAAGTTTTAGAAAGCCTGAAAAGATTACCGGACTCTTCCATCGGCGTGAAAAAGCAGCAGTTGAGGAACTGGCTCTTATATTATCTCCCTGCCGGTCTGTTTATTCTGTTGTCCATTCCGGGCGTGTATTGGCTCTCGGTCGGCTACGGCGATACCTTATGCGAGGATCATCTCTACCGATTAGGGGTTAGAGTGCTAAGCCCGATTTTCCTGGCTCATTTTGTCAGCGCCATTCTCATTCTCGGTCGACGATTTCATCTTAGGGCTCACCTCTTCAGCCTAGTCGTCATTTATTTTAGCGGTTACCTGCTGATCCCTTTGACCATTCTGGACTCGTTCAATGCCAGGTTTGACGGTTCTTTACCCAAAAGGTTGGAGACCAGAATCGTCGATAAATACCGCCTTTCCCGCGGTGGACATCGACTGGAGCTGGAGTATGAAGGCTTGCGCTGTTCTCACCGCGTCTCCGAACGCCTGTACCGCAGGGCCGAGATCGGCAATCGTCTCTCTTTGGAAGTCAAAGACGGCGCATTTGGCGTTCGCTGGGTATACCGGTATCAGCTTCAGGAATAGAGCGAAATGATACAATTATCCTAAACAACGTGAGTTCGGGTTAGGCGGACAAGGGCAAAAAGTCATCCAAGCCTAAAGATGGTTTTGCAGGACGGCGACAGGTAGCAATCAACCCGCAAAGCTCATTGACCAAGAAATTTGTGAAACTCCGATGACGAGAATGCTCAATCTGCGAGATATTCTTCAACTGGTCAATGATGCTTTCAATAATCGCCCGGCGACGAAGCAAAATGCGATCCGAAAGCTCCATCAGCCGCTTCTTCATGTTCTTGCGCACTTTGGTAATCAGGCGCAGATTGAACCAGTCCCACAAAGTGCGCCGCAACGTTTCGGAGAGATAGCCTTTGTCGCCAAAGAGCTTGCCAAACAACTGCTTGACCAGCCGCAAAACGGGTTTACGGTCATCCACTTTGCCGGGCGTGAGACAGAAAGCCAAGATTTCGCCCCGCTCATTGACTACCAGATGCAATTTGAAGCCAAAAAACCCGCCCTCGAAGTTTGACCGCCTTGTGCCAGCGCAGCAAAAACGCGGTGAGCGTGAATGCGTTGGTTGCTACAGACCGCTAAAGCGGTGGAGTCGATGAACGAGATGCCCGGACACTTCCCCAGACAGCGGTGGCGCAGGTAGATGACCAGTGGAACAAAAACGGATGGGATGGACTCCACAAAACGAGCATAGCTGACCAGGTTGGGAAACTCTGCTCGCCAATGCTTGCAAACGTGTTCCGTGTAATAGGCTTTGAAGTTGCGATAGTGGGATTGGTGGAAAGCAATCAAGATGGTCAGGTTTTCACTGATGGACAAGGAACGAGCCCGTTGGCGCTGTTTCAGCCCGTTGGCAAGCAGGTGGCATTCCCAGTGGGGCATAAATGCTTTGCAAAAATCATCGACAGCACAGAAGATTTCGAGTAAACTGCTGAGGGTCTCCTGAGGTGTATATTTGTTTTGTAGTGATATAGTTTACTCCCTTTTGGAGACCCTCGCCTTATCCCGAATTCACGTATCTTTAATAAAATCATACTGGGGGACTTTGGGGACTTATGCTTTTTCATCGGTGAAACAAACTGCTCATTCTCGCGTCCAAGTCAGTTGAAAACCACCCGGAGACATCGGAAGTGGAATGTCTTCCTCCAGGTGTCAAACCCTTCTCTTCTAACCCCAAGCGATACCGGCGCACCTAGTCAGGAGTGACCTGTTCAATGTCGGTCTCGACTTTCCTTTGGGTGAATTTGCGAAAATTTTCCAGGTTATCACGGTAGAATAGAATGGTTTTGCGGGTTAAGCCACGAGCCTGGCAGTCGACTAAAATACTCCTGATACCCTCGCCGATGGGAATTGACAATGGGTTGGTTGTGTCTTTTTTCACTCACTAGAGTCCCCCTTTTCTACCCCCACCCTGTGGGAATTCTCGGCGCTTATTTCAACCTTATTCCCAAACAGATGACCCGTGCAGGACTCGAACCTGCAACCAACTGATTAAGAGTCAGCTGCTCTACCGGGTTGAGCTAACGGGCCAGTGTAGTAAAATTATACCGCATTGCCCAATTCTGTCAAACCTTTATTGACGATTGGTAAGTTCTTTGCTATCCTTAAGCATAATGAATTTAACCCGCATCACTCCCACTTCCATCAAGGGCATTCGTGTCGGTCATGCCCATGATGAAGAAGCGCTTACCGGGTGTACCGTGATTCTGTGCGAACAAGGTGTTGTGGGGGGAGTAGATCAACGGGGTGGCGCGCCGGGTACGCGTGAAACCGATGCCCTGCATCCTGTTCACCTGGTGGAAGTTGTTCACGCGATTGTTTTGGCTGGTGGATCGGCTTTTGGATTGGATGCTGCCAGCGGTGTCGTTCGCTATTTAGAGGAACGAGGAGTTGGATTCGACACCGGCGTGGCAAAAGTCCCGATTGTGCCAGCCGCAATCCTCTTTGACCTCAACATCGGTAACCCACAAATCCGTCCCAACGCTCACATGGGCTATCAAGCCTGCCTGAATGCCTCCACCGCCGAACCGGCAGAGGGGAATGTTGGCGCCGGTATCGGCGCAACGGTCGGAAAAATTCTTGGCATCGGTCAAGCCATGAAAGGAGGCATCGGTTGCGCCGGAATGCATCTTGGCGGTGGTGTATTGGTCAGCGCCATTGTCGCTGTGAATGCCTTTGGTGACATCGTTGACCCAAACAGCGGTGAGATCATTGCCGGCGCCAGGAGCCTCCAAAAAGGACCTCTGAAGATCGGCAAAGGCGACTATTTTGCCGACACCCTCGAAGTCATGAAAAGTTTGGTTGGGCGCACGGTTTTGTCTTTTGCCAGCCGCGGTCATACAGTGATCGGCTGCATTATCACCAACGCCAAATTATCTAAAGAACAAATCACCAAAGTTGCTCAAATGGCTCAGGATGGGGTCGCCAGATCGGTTCGTCCAGCCCATACAATGCTCGACGGAGATACGATCTTTGCACTTGCTACAGGCGAGAAGAAGGCGGATGTTAATATTGTCGGCGCGTTTGCTGCTGAAGTTGTTGCTCAAGCGATTGTCCAGGCAGTTCGGCAGGCAAAACCGGTTGCGGGTTTACCTGCTGCTTTGCCATAATGGGAGATTTTTCTTTATTATTGGTAGACCGGAGAGAGGATGATGAGTGGCGAGACAATTCTGATTGTCGAAGATAACCAGGTACTGCGGGAGGGCATCCGAGAAATTCTAGCCGTGGAGGGCTATCACGTTTTATGTGCCGCAAACGGAAAAGAAGCCCTGGAGGAAATGTCAACTTTCAATCCCGATCTAATCCTTTCGGATATTGCCATGCCGGAAATGGATGGCTTCGAATTTCTAAAGATAGTTCGTTCACGCCCGGAATGGGTTACCATTCCCTTCCTCATCCTCACGGCTCGAGGCGAAAAAGACGATGTCCTGATCGGCAAGAGCCTGGGAGCAGAAGATTATTTAATCAAACCCCTCACCCGTCAGGAACTGCTGACCGCAATTCACGCTCGTTTAAGTCGCGCCCAGGAAATTAAGCTTGCCCAATTGCACAAAGCCTACGAAGATAGCCTCACTGCCCTTGCCAACGCCATCGACGTTCGCGACCCGTATACACGCGGTCATGTTGAACGGGTTACGGCTTATGCACAAGTAATTGCCCAACAGATGGGATGCCGCGACGGGCTTATCGAGCAAATCCGCTTCGGTTCGATCTTGCATGACATTGGCAAAATTGTCATCCAGGACGAAGTATTGTTGAAATCTACTCCGCTAACTTCCGAGGAATGGCAACAGATGAGACAACATCCCATCACCGGCGCAGAGATGATCAAGGATATTACCTACCTGGCTGCGGCAGCGCCGATCATCCGTCACCATCATGAACGCTGGGATGGCAAAGGCTATCCGGATGGCTTGAAAGGAGAAGAAATTCCATTAGGCGCCCGCATTGTCGCGGTTGCCGATTCCTTCGACGCTATGAGCATCGATCGCCCTTACCGCAATGGACGTGCTTTGGAAGAGGCTTATGAAGAGATTTTAAGATGCAGCGATACGCACTTCGACCCGCGGGTCGTCAAAGCCTTCCAGCGCGCTTGGGAGCAAAATAAAATCCAACTGATCTACGCCTCAACCAGAACCAGCGTCCCATCTTTTGACTCAACATAATTTCCCCCTCGCGGTACGTTGGGTAGCGTCCAGCGATAAATCCATTTCGAGGCCGCCGGGGTGAGATTGATACAGCCATGGCTGCGCGGTCGTCCATAATCGTTATGCCAGTAAGTACCGTGAATCGAAACTCCCGTCCAGGAGATAAAAGAAACCCAGGGAACTCCCGGCAAATCAAAACCGTTGCCTCGCTCTTCGTTGGCAGCCATGTGTCGAGAAGGTTGCTTGCGCTCGACGCGGAACTCTCCGACTGGAGTGTCCCCTTCAAAAGTCCCGGTTGAACAACGCGCCGTCAGAATCACCCGTCCGTTCTCATAGGCATACAACTTTTGCTCACTCAGCTTGATGACAATTTTCTTATCGGCTACCGAAGTACGAATCGGGGTTACTTCGTCTTCACTAACTGCGCGTAGATGGGTTGCATCAATATAGTGATACCCTCCAAATAAATCATCCACAATCTCGTACCACGGATTGCCAAAATTATCGGTCGTCAAGGAGGTCACCCAATGGGTGCTACCGTAATAATAGCGATAACTGCGTTTCAATCCGTCTCCCTTGCGCGTCCAGGCTTGCGTAAATGGAACACAGATTTCACCTAAGAACCCACCGTTGGGTATAGAAGTTAATGGTGTTGCCGGTTCATTGCGGACGAACTGTACCACTGAGGAATGAACCCACCCCTGATCGGTGCGTAACCAGATTGGATTGTGCCGCGGTTCGGGATCGCCGATTCTGCTTTCATAAATATTAACTACCGTGTCGGTTACATAATATCCCAACTCCACCCCATTCAAACTTGGGCGATCGTAATAGCGCAAAGAACTGACCGTCCGCCCGAGCAAGATCGGCTGTTCTTGGAATGTCGCAAGTGGGCGGAAGCGTCTTTGACTGGTAAAGGCTAACGAAAACAGACTTGCCAGACCCAATTTTAAGAATTCACGTCGCTGCATCTCTGAACACCTCTAATGAACCTTTCTTATGAAGATTATACCAATAGACTGAAGCAAAACCCTGGGTTTTCTCAAACCAGTTCGGGCTTTCTCTCCGATCTTTGTGCATGTACAGTTCAATCGCTTCCTGTGCGTCCTCTGTAAAAACCAACCGTGGCTGACAATGGATGGTACGGGTCACGGTTGAAGTACGTCTCTTTGGGGTAAAAGGCTTTTGACAAGGCAGTTATTTCATTCCAATACAAATTAAAGAACATTCGTTCTATTTTAATAAAAATCCCCTTCTAAAACGGTTAACTTTCGCTGAAATGAATTTATAATACTTCTAACCTATGGCGAAATGGTCTCCCTCTTCCAAACCCACCTATGCCGGCGTCAAACGCTATGTTTATCTTTCTCTGCTCATCCTTCTGATCTTGTTTTGGGATTTGATCAGCGGGGTTTTCCGAGGATTCCTGCTGGTTCTCCGCCCTCCAGAGACATCGGCTTCAATTCCAGTTGAACTGCTCCAGTACTGGGGGCGGTTTGCACTGGTAACGATTCTATTCCTATTCACCTTCTCTCTTTTTCTCCTTCTCATTGCATACTTCATCTTACCCAATCTCATGTTAGAACAACATCTTGAACTCTGGAAGAGACTCTGGTTGTACCTGATTGGAAAACACGGAGCAGCCGTTTTTGTCCGCAATGGAAAAACCCTAGCAGAATTCGGGGAAAAGAGCAAAAGGGGAGTAGGATTGCTTCTGATTGATCGTCAAAGCGCAGTCATTGTCGAGGAAATCGGTCGCAATCAAATGTCCCGGATGAAAGTTATTGCGCCGGGGATTGCCTTTCTCAATCCAAGACAAAAAATCCGCGGCAGCGTCGATTTACGCCCGCAACGCCGTTCCATCTCAGACCTGCACGCATATACCAAAGATGGTGTAGAGGTGATGACCAACCTCTCTACGGTGTTTACGCTAGGGCAATTGCCCGAAGTTCTTTTGGTGACCTATCAACTTGATGGAGATCAAAGTCAGCCCATCGCCGACTTGCTGCGGGTCATTCAACTCTCTGAGCCTTCGCCATCTCTGCTAAAACCTAACGCTCTCAGCCGCACGGTTTCTTCCTTATCCAATGAAATCGATCCCGACGATCGGGAAGAGATTCACCGCTTTGTCCAAAATTTTCATTTGGGCACATCCAATTCTACGATCTCCGCACAAGCTGAGCGGCTCAGCGGTCAAACTATTGTCGATTCCCAGCGCATCCTCTCCGCCTATTTTGCTATTCCATCTTCCCAACCCTTGCATCCTCCCCTGGATTGGAGCGACCTACCATTACAAATTGCTATTGACCTCTTTCGCGAATTTATCGCTTCCATCCCTTATCAGGCTATCTACTCCCCTCACCGTCCTTTCACCCATTCCCTAACGGAATTGAAATCTCAATTCTCGAAGCGTATGCGCAATCAAGGGGTGCTGGCCTTTCAATTCGTTCAGCGGAAAGACAACAACCCCATTCGCATCGGGGACGAATGGGAGATTGCCGAATTAATCTTCTATCCGGTACAACGACTTCACGCAGCAAAATTCCTGCGCTCAAAGGGAATTAAAATTCTCAATGCAACCTTTGGCGAATTAAGACCTGCAGACGAGACCATTGAGAAACGACTATTTGACCAATGGCTGCTCGGTATCGAAAAGCAACCTCTCCGAAATTCCGAAAGTGAACTTGCAACATCGCTACAAACCAAGCCCCCCGCCAGAGATTTTCAAATAGCGACCAGATTCAGAGAAGCCTTGAATTCAACCGCTGGATCAAGTCAAGTGAACCTGACCCAATTCCTTGCAATCCTGGAAGATGAATTAAACGACCCCCAAGTGCGAAAAGGGCTTTCGGCTGAAACACTGCAACGCTTTCAGCAACTGCGCAACCAACTCTCAAAAACCCAGGCATCTGTTCCTCATGAGAAGAGACCATGAAACCCAAAAAGATCGCCTTTTTGTCAACCTGTTTATTTTTCCATAACCTTTTCAGCGGTTATCATGGCTGGGGCTTGATTCGTTTGGGGTTAATCATGACCATTGGATTGGCTTTGAGTATGATTTGGGGCGCCGTCCTGGAGCGAGAGGCATTAGCGGTGCTTGCTGAAAGATTCAAATCAGCCCTCCCTGTTTTGGACTTACTTCCCACCCCTCTTTTCCTGCTCTTGCTTACTCCATTCCACTGGGGCTCCTTGCGTCTCTTTCTAATCCCGATTTTTACCTTCATGTTTGCTTTACTATTAGGCGCTCGTTACCTTCAAGATATTTACAACCTATCCAGCCTGAAGCCCTGTCTTCGTTATCTCATCGCCTGCCTGTTCGGGTTTCCTTATCCAACACTGAAAATCGGCGCTTCTGAAGAGGGTGAAAAAATCCTAGACGCCTCTTATCTGCCCGAAATTGGAGGACCTGGCTACCTTGACATTCCCTCAGGATACGCTGTTGCAGTCAGCCGCCCGCAAGTAACCTCAAATATCTATGGAGAAGGGATGCATTTTCTTGAGCGCGGCGAAAAAGTTGAGGAATTTGCCGACCTTAACGACCAGACAGACCGCATAGAAGCGATGAGTGCCTTCTCCTATGAAGGAGTTGCCATTCAAATCTCTGATATCCATTATGGTTTCCGCCTGAAACAATCGCCCCCCTTCGAAGCCTCCCGTGTTTCTCGGGAAGCACAGAAGCCTTCTTACTTTTCCACGCAAGCTTTGCGGAACCTGATGCAGAGCCGGGTTGTTACCGAACAAGGTCTGACAGATTGGCGCACCATGGTCAAGGGAATGATCCGCTCTACAATCAGCGATTTCATTTACCGACACACCGTTACAGAGCTATTGAAACCTCCCACCGATTACAATCCTTACGCAGACCTGAAACGAACATTCCAATCACGCCCCATTCGCGAGCGTCTTCGCCAGATGGGAACAGAACTGCTGTGGATTAATCTCGGTCTGTTTGATCTTGAAAAACCGGCCTTCAAACAAGAACTGCTCAAAAGCTGGTATCCTCAGGACTCGCTTCGAGCTCCGACGGTTTCTTCGCAACCAGACGCGTTTCTTCCTCAAAGCGCTCCGGCAGATCGCGCCCAAGCCACCTTGATTGAAGACCTGCTGACTGCATTGGCAAAGTCTCCACCGGAGAACCTGCTCGAAAATCTTCGCACCGTTCTATCAGCTCACTCATCCCCTTCTGCAACTGCCGACTGAAAGAAGTATAAGGCACCAAAGACCCCCATACGGTATAATCGTTCAACTGAAAGCAAAAACCGAGGAGGTTCAATGCAGACAACCTGGCGACTGATCATTACGCCCTCCGCTCGCGGGGCATGGAATATGGCCGTGGACGAAGCAATCTTGGAAGCCATCGGCAAGGAACTCGTTCCACCCACTTTACGGCTTTATAGCTGGCAACCGCCTTGTTTATCTCTCGGCTATGCGCAGCCCATCGCGGATGTCCATCTACCCGCTTTGCTCTCCAATGGTTGGGATCTGGTCAGACGTCCCACTGGCGGAAGGGCTATCCTTCACACGGACGAACTGACTTACGCTGTCATTGGCCCTTTGCACGAACCTCGTTTGCAAGGCAGCGTTTTAGAAAGCTATCAGCGTCTATCACAAGCCTTGCTCAAAGCCTTATCCTTGCTTCAAATCCCCGCTCAGGCTAAGCCGCTTTCTTCACCATCCGCTTCTGCACCTTCCGGCCCACCTGCTCTCTCAACCTCTATAACCGACCATCCCAACCCGGTTTGTTTTGAGAACCCCTCGAACTATGAAATCCTTGCCAAAGGGAAAAAGATTATCGGCAGTGCTCAGGCGCGCCGCAAAGATGGCGTTCTCCAGCATGGCTCTTTCCCACTGTACGGAGACCTAACCCGCATCCTTCAGGTTCTGGCTTTTCCAGATGAAAAATCCCGTCAGGAGGCAAAAGCCCGATTGTTGCAGCATGCTACTACAGCCGAAGAAGTGCTGGGCGAACCGCTTGGCTGGCAAGCAGCTGCTAATGCCTTTATTCAAGCCTTTGAGCAAACGCTCGACCTGCGGTTCGTGAAAGCCGATCTAAGCGGCTTTGAGATCGCACGCGCAGAAGAGTTGTGCCACGAAAAATATTCCAGCCTGAGTTGGAATCACCGTATCTAAGTCAAAGCCTGGTTTACTCCTCAAAGATCACATCTCGATACCCCAATTGTAAAAAGAGGCGCAACAGGTAAGCTTGAGCGTTGCGATTTGCCTGTTCCAGGATGCCATCCTCCAGAGCTGCTTTGCGAATCTCCGCCTCGGCAGCACGGCGAGCTTCGGTCTCTAATTGAATATTTCCCTTCGTTAAAACCCCCGTTTCGCGGTCGTAGACGTAAGATTTGGCGTTATCTAACGTGGCAATAAAGATCTCTGCAGGGGGTAAACGAACATACAAAACGCCATTCTCCAGGCGCAAATCATTCGGGCTTAATTTCTCCAAATCCACGCCGGCAATCACTACCCCATGAGCTACCAGTAACAGGCGGTCTCCGAAGAGAAAGCCAAAAGCTCCTTGGCCGCTTTCTGCCGTAATCACTTTTTCCACCGAATACTGGATCGTCTCCAATCGCGCCAGCGAGCGAACAGAATGAATGATGGTTACCGGATCAGGGATAATGGTTGGGGTCGGATTGAGCACCTGTGCTACTTGCGTGCTGACATTTTGGGTGAGCTCCGAGAGGGGCTTGATAGCCGATTGCGCCTGTTGCAGCCCCTGTTCGACTGTGTTGACCATCATTAAACCGATCAACAACAAAACCCCGATGACCAAAAATCCAAAAAGAATCAAGAGAAAGTTATTGCGATTTTCCATAAATCTTATTATACTAGCCAAAGGTATTAAAACGTTCTGAGAATTCAATTAAGCTTCATCCATGACCGTTGGACTGCTCTCTCTTCATCTCATAATTCCCGGTTGCCGATCCCTCAAAGAAAAGCGCAGTCGGATCAAACCGTTGATTGCCCGCCTGAGGAAAGAGTTTAATGTCTCGGTCGCCGAGATGGACTATCAGGATACCTGGCAGGAAGCCCTCTTGATGGTTGCTACCATCAGCAATCATCAGGATCACTCACAACGCTCATTGCAAGCCGTTACCGATTGGATCGAGCGCTGTTGGCCAGATGTAACTGTCGTCAACGACACCTATGAATTTTTTTAGTGGAGAAGAAGATGGACCTGAAACTCAACGGATTACGCGCCCTGATTACCGGCGCCAGCCGTGGCTTAGGCTATGCAACTGCCCAAAAACTAGCCGCTGAAGGGGTACTTGTAGCAATAAACAGCCGCAACGAAGAAAATCTTAAGCAAGCTGCCTTGCAAATTGAACAACAGACTGGTGTCAAACCATTAACCATCGCCGGGGATGTAACTCAACCAGAAGGCGCTGCGCAGGTAGTACAACAAGCTATCGATGCTCTGGGAGGATTAGACCTTTTGACCACCAATGCTGGTGGACCTCCCCCGGCTAGGTTTGAAGAGATCGATGATCAACTATGGCAAAACGCCTTTGAGTTGTGCTTAATGATGCATGTACGTCTGATCCGCGCCGCTTTACCCGCCCTGCGCCAATCCAAAGCCGCCTCGGTGGTAACCTTTACTTCCTATTCTGCCAAACAACCTATTCCCAACCTGATTCTCTCCAACACCCTCCGCGCCGGTGTTCTTGGTTTGACCAAAAGCCTTTCTCAAGAATATGGTACAGAGGGCATCCGTTTCAACTCTGTTCTGCCAGCCTGGATCGAAACCGAACGGGTGATCGCCCTGATGAAAAACCGTGCCCAAATCAACCAGACCAGTGTTGAGATAGAGATTCAAAAACAGTCTCAGCAGAGTGTGTTCGGACGTATGGGCACAGCCGAAGAACTGGCTAACGCCGTTGTATTTCTTCTCTCTCCGCTTTCATCGTACATCACCGGCGTAATGCTTACCGTGGATGGCGGGATGTACAAAGCTCTCTATTAATTAATAATGTGCTCAGCAGGATCTTCCCCTTCTATTGCAAGGAAACGGGAAGCGAAAAAGGCTCTCCCGCTTCGAGCAAGTTGGTAAAGCGTCCCCTTTGTAAGATCAAATGCTCCTCAAGGAGCCGTTGCGCATCTTGCACAATGACCTTGTGCGGTGCAGAGGGCTCGGCTGCCAGCAATTCACTCCCCCGCTTTGCTTCACCAAACAAGACATAAGGCATTAACTTCTCTCTCTGACGGCGAACTAGTTGTTCTGCCATCTGGATGTATTCAGCAATGACTAACCTCTGGCGTAAGGTTTTGCCAAAACGCGTTAGCGGATGCCGAAAATATCGCTCCAAGAGCACATGACTGCACAGAACCGTTTGTACCATCGTCTGGGGAACGCGGTGTAAGAAGAGGCTAATGCTTTCCGACCATTTTTCCAGATAGTGGCGAGCCTCTGGATGAAAGGAAGGATCTGGATCTACGCCCCCGCTTGGAAAGATCAATAACGCTCCGCCAGACTCAAGATGACGGATTGCCTGGCGAGCTGCCAGCGCACGTCCACTACCCTGGCGTGGGGTGAAGATCAAAAATCGTTGCAAAGAGGGCAGCTTGCGGAAAAACGTCAACCCCGAAGCCAGGATACGTATGTCCTTTCGCCGAACGCAGGCAGGAATCAGCAGACTATCCACCGTGCCAGGGTGATTTGCGGTTAACAACAACGGCCCTTCAGCAGGAATGTTCTCCAAGCCGCGCACATACAAACCATGCACAAAACGCGGTAGCACCCAACGCGCTGCTGTACCGAACCCCTCTGCTTGAGCCAAGCAATCGAATTGCAGCGCAATGGCAATAAAACGATCAAGGGGCTTTCGCATGAGCGCCATAACCGCTCGTTGCAACCAGGGGTGATTCTCAATACCCAAAAGGTTGTAAAATTCTTCCAAGAGAGCCTGGCGCAGTTCTGAATCGCTCATGATAAAAAAGTATAGCATAAAAAATCTGGTAATGATGGCGCGGCAATCTATTCTCAGGACAACAGCCGCTCTCCAAATGTTGTATTTCAAACATTGCGTTGGATGAGAGCCACCGGTTGTTGAATCTGCACTTCATTCTTTCGGGATTAAGACATACCTTTTATAATACAGTTCACCAAAAATCAAACAAAGGAGTAAGCGGTTAAATGAATCGAAAAGAAGTTGCCCTAGAACGCTTTTCCCAGGGATACAACTGTGCGCAATCGGTGTTCACCGTATTTGCCACGGCGAAGAAGTTGGATCTCGAAACAGCTCGTCAAATCGCCGCCCTCTTTGGGGGAGGAATTTCACGCAGCGGTGAAATTTGTGGGGCAATCAACGGCGGATTGATGGCATTGGGACTAATCCTCGCAACTTTTGACCCCACCGACAACGAGGCAAAAGATCGTCTTAATCAACTGGGGCAGGAATTCATTTCGCGTTTTGAGGCACGTTTTGGTAACCGTCACTGCCGCAATTTAACAGGAGTTGACTTACGCACGCCACAAAGCCACCATGCCGCCAAAGCAAGTGGCGTCTTACAAAATCAATGTCCCCAATATGTTGCCTTCGCGGTCGAAGCTGTTGAAGAAATCCTAGAGGAACAAGAAAGGAATCCCCAAAGATGAAATCCTATCGTAAAGAGCTCTGGTTCAACGTGCCAGGTCGGCGCGGTTTTATCAACATCACCCCTCAAGTAGAAGAAGCGCTGCGCGAAAGTGGCATTCGCGAGGGTTTGATCTTGGTTAATGCCATGCACATTACCGCTTCGGTATTTATCAATGATGACGAATCAGGCCTACACCAGGACTACGATCGCTGGTTAGAAAACCTCGCCCCGCACGAACCGGTCGATCAATATTTACACAACCGCACCGGCGAAGATAATGCCGATGCCCACCTCAAACGCCAAATTATGGGTCGTGAAGTCGTAGTTGCTGTCACCAATGGGCGGCTTGACTTTGGCCCCTGGGAGCAGATCTTCTATGGGGAATTTGACGGTCGGCGGCGAAAACGGGTTTTGATTAAGATCATCGGGGAGTAAGATCTCTGCAGAAAAGTACCCTCACCCCAGCCCCTTTCTTTTGAAAGAGGAAATGGGGTGAGAGCGGTAACGGGGAGCGAAGCTAGCGGACTTATTGAGCGTAGAACTCGTGGGCTAAGCGCACCAGTTTTTCGTTTTCCTCATGTGTACCGATGGTGACTCGCCACCAGCCATTGCGTCCGAAGATATCTTCTTGACCACGCAGGATGATACCATGCTGCTCGGCGTATTTGATCATGTCTTTACCTGGCTTGCCGGTATCGGTGCCGTCAAAGAGCATGTAATTTCCATACGAGTCATATACAGTCAAGCCAGGAATATCGGCTAAGGATTGTTTATAAAACTCGATCTCGCGGCGGTTGAACTCTACCCGCTGGCGCAAAGCCTCGCGGTCTTCGAGGGCTGCCAGAGCTGCCCACATCGCAATTGTGCTGACGTTCCATGGAATTAACGTCGCCGCAATCTGCATGATCACATCCCGATCCCCCAAAGCGTAACCAAAGCGCAAGCCGGCTAAACCGTAAGCTTTGGAAAGCGTGCGCGAGATAATCACGTTCTTATAATCCTTCACCAGCTTAACCATTGAGCGCTCCAGATTCATCCCAGAGTACTCAATATAGGCCTCATCCACGATGAATGGAATACCCGTTTCCGCAATACGGATGATATCCTGCTCATCCATGAAATTGCCAGTTGGATTGTTGGGGTGGGCAACCACGATAATCTTCGTTTTGGGAGTAATCGCTTGCAGGATTGCATCGGCGTCAAACAAAATTTGCTTATCCTTGTACACCATTGAGGTCGAGACCAGCTTCCCGCCAACAACGGTGCAGCGCAATTTGTAAATCCCAAAACAGGGTGTCTGTTGAATAACTTCCTCCCCCGGAGCGACAAAAGAACGGAAGACCATATCGAAGATTTCGGAAGAACCATTGCCCAATAAGACATTCTCGGGACCCGGCAGGCCGTTCAATTCAGCGATTTTGCTGCGCACCAGCAGACCCTGATCCATATAGCGGTTGGCAACTCGGGCGTATTTCTCAATCGCAGCTAATACATTTTCCGAGGGGGGTAGTGGGTTCTCATTAGACATCATGCGGGCTAAACTCGGATTCCGCCAGGCAAGTTCGATGTGCTCCGAGATGTACATTGGCACACCTTTGATCCAGGGGACAAAATAATCTTCTATTGGGGACATAGTGACTCCTTTTTCGTAAGAATTTTCACAAAAAGAATTGTACTCCAAACGGGATAGTAGGACAACTCATCTGAGTTGCCCTACCATGCTCCGGAAACACCTGAACAGGAAAGGTTACTTGGCAGCCACATCCTTCAACCACTGCTCGTAGCGATAATCGGTAATGTCCTCGCGAAAACGCCCAAACCACAAATCCGCGTAACCCTGGAAGTCTTCGTCCAACTTCGAAATGCGGGTTTGGGTCGTTCCCCACATCGCTTCATGGATTTCGGACATACACCACATTAACTTGGTGCGGGCAAAGTTCTTCGGCGTGACCTCGCCAAAGTACTCCTGCAACAGAATGCGCACCTGATCATCGCTGAAGCGGTGATGGTGGCAGAAGTTACCCAAGTCGAAGAAGATGTCACCCATGCCAGCGTATTCCCAATCTAGAATCTTGAGTTCGCCTTTTTCGCCGGGAACATCCTCATCCAGAAAGTTCAAATTGAGCAAATCGTCATGGCAGGGGGTCGGAATGTAGGGATCCTTGAGCAGAGCTTCTTCGACTTCACGCATTTTCTGCATAATCCAATCGAAATCGAAGGGAAACTTCGCGCCATGTTCCTTCGACACTTTTGTCAACCACTCGACCCGACGGAAAACGTTAAATTCTCCCTCAACCGGCGGCGCGTTACGGTGATACAGGCGCAATTTTCGAGCCACGCGGCGAATGTTGTATTCTTTATTCATCTCCTCGGGCGGTATATGCTTCCCATTGATAAAGCGGGTAACCAGATATCCCTCGGGTTCAATGAAATACAACACTTCTGGGGCAACGCCGAGCAAGCCAGCCGCTTTGTTCGAGGCATATTCCACATCGCGACGAATACCCAGCAAGTCGGTGCTTTCGCCGGTGATCCGCAGCATATAGGATTTCCCATCGGCATCGATGCGATAGTTATTGTTGGTAATCCCACCTTTCAGGATGGTGGTCTTAATCTCTTTTGCATCCCGCAGAAAAGGAACTCGCTGAATTGCTTCTTCAAGTGTTAGAGTCATGGTTTCCTCCAAGTCAGTAGGGTCGATTGAGGGAGCAGGCATACTACCTGCCCCCACACGATTCAACTAATCATCTCCACGGGCAATGATTTTTTCCAGTTCCTCTTCAATGCGCCGTAGCTCTTCCTCGGAGGCTTTCTTCGGTCCCTCGAACCAGTGCTTTGGACCCAGTTGCCAGTAAATTACCATGAAGATGCCCAACGCCACCATCGTCCAGAGCGTCAATTCGTTAGGCGGCAGGATAAACAGGATGGTGATGAAACCGATCCAGATGAAGGCGATCACATTGATAAAGGGACCCCACTTGCCCAGATACCAGGGAGCCGTCTCGGGGGTTGTATATTCACCTTGTTTCTTGCGTTTATTGCGCCAGTTCAAATAGATGGGAATGCCATACGCGAGGTACAAGGCAATGGTACTGATTGAAGTGACAACATAATAGGCTGCGGCGTATACGGTCAGCAAGAAAGCAATGACACACGTTACCAAAATGGAATTCACCGGCGTGCGGTACTTTGGATGGATTTGTTTGAGGAATCCCGAGCCTGGCATCCCGTCGTCACGGGCAAAGGCAAACCACATGCGGCTCATGCTGGTAATCGATGACAGGCCACATAACCACATGCCACCCGCCACAATGATTGCGATGATGTCGGCAAGGAATTTGCTCAGGTTATAGTAAGCAATGTAGAGCACTGGATAATCATCGGTAGCCGTTGCAGCAATATCCGGGATCGAATAGGTCAAAGCCAGCAAGATGACGTAACCCACAACCGCCGAGACCGCCACCGACAGGAAAACACCCCAAGCGCTGTTCAGACGAGCCATCACCGTCTCTTCCGCCACATGCGCAGAAGCATCATAGCCGGTGAAGGTCCATTGAGCCTGGAGGAAGGCAAGCACGAATACTAAGGCAAAAGGAGCGGCGCGGTAAAGGTTTTCTAAGCCGGGAATGAGGTTAAAGAGCGGCGAATGCAAGACCAGGTTCCCGACTACCAGCGCAGGCGCGACCGTTCCATCTGGAAACTCCGCAGAGGATGCATCCAGTGGGTTCTCAGTGGTAACCGCGGTGAAGCCGAAAGAGAAGGGCTGGTGTGTCTTCCCAAAGAAGAATAACAAAATAGCAATGATCGCCACACCGCCGATGTGCCAGTAAACGCTGAAATCGTTGAGCAAGGCTGTCAAACGAATACCAAAGGCGTTGATCAGGATTTGGGGAATCATGATGATCACCATCACGAACAGATAGAAACCCCAGGAGTTGGCTGTCCCGAACAGCGGCACAGGCGCATCTGCCGGGATGCCAAGCATTCGGACGACCATACCGACGATGTATATTGAGGCCGCGATGTCAATTCCTGCGGTAATCGTAATTTGCCCCAGCATGTTTAACCATGCGGTTACCCATGCCCAACGCTTACCCCCTAAACGGTGCGCCCAGTAGTAAAGACCACCGGCGGTTGGGTAGGCAGATGCCAGTTCAGCCATCGAGGCCGCGACCGTGAGGGTAAAGAGCGCAACAACCGGCCAGCCAACCGTGTTGATAATTGGACCGGCAAATCTTAGGCCATATCCGTAGAGGATCATGGCACCGGTCAAAATGGAAATAATGGAGAATGAAATCGCAAAGTTTGAAAAGCCCCCCATTTCGCGGAACAGTTGTTGGGCATAGCCCAATCGGTGCAGGTCTTTCACGTCTTGCTTGATGATCTCTTCACGAGATTTTCCTTTCAAGTCAGCCATCGCAGGTTCTCCTTTTCATTAAGATAGAATGATTTTGAAGGATAAAGAGGATTTCAAGCAAAAGTAAACTATTGAACGCCTTCCACCACCTCCTTCCCAGAGAGAATTTAGAAGATCCCACCCAAATTCACCACCGGTCAGGGATGGGAAGCAGCCAACGACACTTCAAGCCCACCCCGATCCGGAAAGGTTACCAGAGTTGCGTCTTTCCCCGCTACTCAAACCATCGATTGTTAAAGAGCTTTCCGGATTAGAGAAGTTGTTTTAACTCACTGGCCACACGGTCAACCGTGAAGCCCAGTTGGGCAAAGACAACTTTATCCGGAGCAGAAGCGCCAAAGCGCTCTAGGCTCACCACGCTCGCCCTGGCAGGCAGGTATTTATACCAGCCCAGGCTAACCCCTGCTTCAACGGCCACCGTTGGAACATCGGCAGGTAAAACCGAGCGTTGATATTCTGGCGCTTGTTGATCGAACAATTCAAAACTCGGCATTGAAACCACGCGAGTGGCAATCCCTTCTTTTGCCAGTTGTTCGCTTGCTCCGAGCGCTAAAGCCACCTCTGAGCCACTGGCAACGAGGATCGCCTGCGGTTTTCCGCCATCAGCTTCAGCAAGCACATAGGCGCCCCGCTCCAGGCCCTTGCCATCGGTGGTGACGATCGGTACACTCTGGCGGGTAAGCAACAGCGCTGTCGGTCCATTTTTCCGCTCCAGAGCAACTTTCCACGCCATTGCCGTCTCGTTCGCATCTGCAGGGCGGATGACCACCAGATTGGGCATAGCCCGCAAAGCCATGGCGTGTTCGACCGGTTGATGGGTCGGACCATCTTCGCCCAAGCCAATGCTGTCATGAGTGAAGACATAGATCACCGGTAGGCCCATCAAAGCCGCCAGGCGAATGGCAGGGCGCATGTAATCGGAGAACACCAGGAAGGTACCGCCATAGGGACGAAAGCCATGCAGGGCTAATCCATTCATGATCGTCCCCATCCCGTGTTCACGAACGCCAAAGTGGATATATGAACCGCTGAAATCGCCACGCTTGATGATCTTTGCCTCTTTCGGTTTGGTGTTGTTGCTTGGCGTCAGGTCAGCCGAGCCGCCAATCAGCATCTCTAATTGCGGAGCAATGGCTTCTAACACCTTGCCAGAAGCAACGCGGGTCGCCAGAGGTTTATCGGCCGTGAACTGCGGCAGGGCATTTTCCCACCCTTGAGGAAGTTCACCCTTCATGAAACGTTGGAGTTGTTGGGCTTCCTCAGGGAATTGTTGCTGATAACGCGCCCACAGCGTATCCCATGCCTGCTGGGCATTTTGACCTCGCGCCTTGACTTCGTCAACGTACGGTTTGATCTCTGGAGGCACATAAAACGCCGGCTCGAGCGGCCATCGAAATGCCTTCTTGGTCTTGATGACATTCTCTTCTCCCAATGGTGCGCCATGAACGCTGGCATCGTCCTGTTTCGGGCTTTTATAGCCAATGTGGGTGCGGCAAGCAATGATGGACGGCCGTTCGGTTTCCGCCAGAGCAGCTCGCAAGGCTTTATCAATCGAGGCAAAGTTATGCCCATTCGCCCGTTGGGTATGCCAGCCATAGCCTTTGAAACGGGTGAGCACATCATCGCTATAGGCAAGTTCCGTAGGCCCATCAATGGAAATATGGTTATCGTCGTAGAACACGATCAGTTTTCCTAACCCCCAATGGCCGGCTAAGGAGGCAGCCTCATGTGAGACACCTTCCATCAGGTCGCCATCGGAGGCAAGGACAAAAGTGTAATGGTCAACAATCGGGAAATCCGGTTTATTGAACCGGGCCGCCAAAATCTGTTCAGCAAGCGCGATTCCGACCGCAGTAGAGATCCCTTGCCCGAGTGGACCAGTAGTCGTCTCCACGCCGCGCTCTGGATCATATTCCGGATGCCCAGGGGTAGCGCTTTCCCATTGGCGAAAGCGTTGTAATTCCTCCAAAGGCATTGGATACCCGAAGACATGCAAAAGGGAATAGAGCAGCATAGAACCGTGACCGGCGGAGAGAATAAAGCGATCACGGTTAAACCAACGCGGATCGGCTGGATTATGTTTCAAATAGTGCCCCCACAAGACCGTCGCAATATCTGCAGCCCCCAATGGCAAGCCAGGATGCCCGGAATTGGCTTTCTGGACTCCATCGATTGAGAGCATCCGCAGAGTTGTCGCGACAAGTTGGTCGAGTTTTGTGTATTCGGTCATTATCCCTACCCAATCAAAGAGAAATGAATGATTGATGTTGTAAATATAAAGTTGCTTGCCTCACCCCAATCCCCTCTCCGCTTGCGGAGAGGGGATTTATGGGGATGAAAGGAGGCAATTAGGCTGGCACTTTGTTTCCCAGGACTAACTTCATCCGTTCGCCGACATACTCTTCTAGGCCGATTGAGGCTTTGGCAAAGGCTTCGGCGGTTGCAACCGTGGCCGGATGATCGTTGAATTCGGTAATCTCCAAGCCATTGGGATCCATTGCTTGGATAGCATACGGAATCTTAGTCAGCTTGTTCATAACCTCCGCCGGGATCTCCTCCCCAATACGGTTAGAGAATTGCAAATCGTTGCACTTTTGCCACAAGGGTTCCAGCACATACGGCGGCATGGTATAGACGATTTCCCCACCGGCAATCATCTCGATATCCCAGAAGCGATACCGTCCAGCCACAATGGGGCCATCACGCATCGAGCAGGCCAACAACTTGCTGGCATAGCCGCCTTCGGTCAAGAGGCGATAGGCTTTGCGAAAGACATGGATACCAAACCAGTGCTTATCCTGCCAGGTGAGGGTGATCCCACGGCGAGCGGCCTGGACGTCCAGTTCGGGATTTTCGGTCAGGCGGCCGATCATCATGGTGATCACGGCGCGCCACTTGCTCATATCCACACCATTCTTCTTGGCAATCTCAATGCCCTCCATGGCAGCATTTGCAACGGCCATGATCTGCGGCAACATGAAGCAAGTCGTGACGTTGGTCGGGATCGCCATCGAGGTCAATACCTTGACCACCTCAACGCCCTGAGTGGTGCCAGGAACTTTAATCATCAGATTCGGCGCGATGGCGCGAATTTCCTTGGCATCCTCGATCATTCTCTCGGTATCGAAGTTTATGCGGGGGTCAAGCTGACCGGAAATGTAGCCAAAGCGCCCGTTCGAGGCTTCCCACATCGGCATTAGCATCTCAGCGCCACGCCGAATGACCTCTTTGTAGGTCATCCAGAACAGCTCGTGTTGCGTCTTGTCTTTATTTTCTGAAATGAGATTGTCAATCCACTCATTCCAAAAGTCAGGGTCATTTTTAACGGCGGTTAACGAAAGAGGAGGATTGGTAGTGCAACCACGGATAACACTTTTTGCTGGGTCATCGACATTAAAGAAACGAGTCAGCTCTTCTTCCATGGTCTTCTTGCGCTCGGGGGGCGCCCAATCGACCATCTTTTGCTTCCAAGATGTGAAGACTAATGGTGATGAATCCCACCAAATCTCCATTTCAGGGTTGGTGGCAACCAGACGCTCAATCACACTCGGGTTCATTGAAAAACCTCCTATCTTGTCGATCAAAGATTGTTGGATGAGCAACCTCATGCGATGAGGTTGTAAACTTCACAGAGAAGGAATTCTCTGTAACAGCCGAATCAATGACAATTAACGCTCCATGGCAACCGTCAGGGAGTACATATCGCCACGGTTGTAGCAATAAGTAAACTCCACTGCAGTGCCATCGGTTGCAAGAATTTTGCGTTCTTTATAGAGGATCGGTGAACCTGGTTTGATATCCAGTAATCTGGCTATTTCGCCAGAGGCTGGGCGCGCCTCAAGTTTCTGAATCGCTCGCTTTACCCTATACCCAAATTTCTCCATCACATCCCACAGATGCACATTCTCCAGCTTTTCATGGATGATTTCGGGAAATAAGCGGTGCGGAAGATATGAGTCGTGCACGGTGACGGGTGTTTCGTTGACAAAGCGTAAGGTGCGAATGCAAATAACACTTTCCCCCGGCTGCAGAAGTAGTTCTCTGGCTACCTTCTCAGGTGCCGCTGATATTTCGATTTTAAGCACCGTTGAGGAGGCATCAATCCCTTGCTCACGAGCGCTTTCAAAGAAATTGGTTAAGCGGGTATGGTCACGATCGAAATGCGGATAGGAGACAAACGTACCCACCCCCTGCTTGCGATGTAGCAACCCTTCCTTGATTAAGTCCAAAATCCCTTGCCTTACCGTCATACGGCTGACTCGATATTGCTGGGCTAATTCGTCTTCGGAAGGGATTTTTTGGCCGGGATGAAGCTTGCCTTGAAGAATCTCAGCCCGCATCGCTTCGCGTATTTTAACGTAGAGGGGAACACCTTCGGTAAGGAGAATTCTATCCACAGGGAGTCAACCAACGTCTTATAGATGTATAGACATCTATATTTTACATCGGGGTTTTGGCTTTGTCAAGTTAAAATTTTTGTCCGGTTTTGGAATCTGTAAAATCCCACAGTCTGCCACGAGTAAACAAACGGCAACAAGACAACTTCACATAGCGTTGTCCTGCTGCCGTTTCTTCTCCTACACGCCGCTTACCCCCTAATTGCGATGGACAAATTCGAGCTGGTCCTTTACGATCAAGGTTGAGCAAGGGCAATAATGCAATAATTTGCGAGGGAGAGAACCCAACTGCCATTGGTGACCTTTGCTTAATCGAGCGGCTCCCAGAACCACCAGGTCGAGCATCTCTTTTTCCACGTAGGCTCGAATTTGTTCGCACGGTTCACCCCTCAACAACACCGTTCGAGTAGGTAATTCGTGTTGTTGCAATATCAATGTAGCGTTGCGCAGAATGGTATCCGCATCCTGCTGCTTTGTCACTTTGGCGTTCCCATTGCCGTTTGGTTTGGGTTTCTGGAGGGCTTCTCGGTTAACCGGTTGCATTGCGAGCGGTGGAATCACATGAACAATATGGATTTCTGCTCCATCGGGCAATGGAAATGTGCCCAGATAATCGGCTGCAGATTCCGCTTGAGAAGAGCCATCGGTGAAAAAGCCAATTTTACGTAAGCCGCGATAGGGATGGCGGAAAATCAAAACCGGCCGATGGATTTGTTCCACCACTTTTTCAGCCGTACCTCCCAGCAAAATCCCTAGAGCATGGTTTAATCCGCTTGCGCCTAAAACAACCAGATGGGGCGATAGCTCTTCTGCCACCTGAAGAATGATTTCCCCTGGGTCTCCACCCTTCAGAAACGTTCGGGCACAAATCTCAGCCTGGTCGAGGCGCTGACGAGTTTGTTCCAGACAGGCCTCACGCAAAACCAGTCCTCTCGCGTCCTGTTGGCTGATCACCGAAAGAACGGTCACGGTGCAGTTATACAACGGCAAATCTACCAGCAGATCAATGGCTGCCAGCACATCCGGTGAACCATCATCAGCAAGTAAAATGCTGAAGTATTTGCGGTAGGGTTGAAGGGTAACCCTTCGGATCGGTTGTGGAAAATCGTATTCTATGGTCATTTCACTACTCCTTTTTGCCAACTTTCCGCTGGACATCACACACCTCCTACGAAACAGAAAACGCCTGCTTCCATTTCGACCATCTCGTTCGTTTTTTGAACGAAAGGCAGCTAGCCAGGCGCACAAGGAGTAGATACTTTGATTGTCGCTGCCAGGACCTTGTGGACCTGGCATTGATTTCTGCGTTCATTATAGCATATTATTAAGATTATTTCAACAGGTTTAACGTATATTAACGTTGTGACATTTATCACAAAAGGGTTAGTTTTAAAAAAAGCCTGTGAGATTTTCGCAAACCTCACAGGCAATCGCTTTCTCTGTTTTCTTACTTGCCCAGTCGTTTCTTGAATTCTTCGGTGAGAGCCGGGACGATTTCAAATAAGTCGCCAATTACCCCATATTTGGCAAGGTTAAAAATGGGCGCGTCCTTATCTTTGTTAATCGCCACGATGACCTTGGATGTGCGCATGCCGGCCTGGTGTTGGACCGCCCCCGAAATGCCACAGGCGATGTACAGGTCAGGGGAAACCACCTTCCCGGTCTGACCCACCTGATGAGAATAGGGAATCCAACCCGCATCCACAGCCGCCCGGCTGGCGCCCACAGCGCCACCCAACACTTTGGCTAAGGCGCGCAGGGGTTCAAAGCCCTCCGGGCCATTCACGCCGCGGCCGCCCGAGACGATGATCGCTGCTCCATCAACCGAAACCTCGCCTTCTTCGACGACATAGTCCAGCACTTTTGTGCTCAATTGATCTTCGCTCAGCACCGGCGCGACTTTGGTTACCTTGCCGCTCTTGCCAGTCCCTCCTAGAGGGGGTGGAAATGCTCTCACCCGCACGCTGACCAATAGAGGTTGACCTTTTTTCGCAACTTCATTACACAATAATTTCCCGGCATAAACCGGGCGAGTGACCACTAAACTGCCATCTTTGACCTCTAAGCCGGTCGCATCGACGATCACGCCGCTCTCGAGGTCAATCGAGGCAAAAGCAAATAAATCGCGCACCCGGGTGCTGGCAGTGCCGATTACGACTTTCGGCCGCTCTTCGCCAACAACTTTTGTAAAAACGGCTGCATAGGGTTCAACCCGAAAGTCCAGCAGGCTGGGGTCATCGCAAAGGATCACTTCATCAGCACCGTAATCGAAAGCCTGTTGGGCAAGCCCTTCCACACCGCTGCCGATGGCCAGGGCAGTGATGCCGCTGCCAAATTGAGAAGCTACCATCTTTGCCGCGCTCACCGCCTCCCAGGCAGAAGGTGTAGCCTGACCCTTAAATTGATCGATGTAAACCCAAACTTGATTCGCCATGTTTTTACCCTCTCTAGATGACCTTCTCGGCTATAAGTTTTTCTGCCAGCTTGGCTGCGATCTCTTGTGGACTGCTGCCTTCGATCCACTCAACTTTGCTCTCTTTGACCGGCATCGGGTAGATCTCCGGCCAGGCAACAAAGGCCCCGTTAGCCCCGACCTGAGCGGAATCGATGCCTAGGTCGGCAATACCCCAGGTGGGGATGGTGGCTTTCGAGGCTTTGCGGATACCCATAAACGAGGGATAGCGTGGTTCGTTGATGCCCTTGATCACACTGACCACGGCTGGCAATTTTGCTGAGCAGACCTGACGACCTTCTTCCATGAAGCGCTCGACTTTGATGGTTTTGGCGGCCGGGTCGATCTCGTGAATCTTAATCACCTGAGTCAAGACCGTCCAACCCAAATGCCGACCAAGCATGGCAGCCGTCAAGCCTGTGTCGCCATCGATGGCTTGTTTTCCCAACAATACCAGGTCAACATCGCCCAGTTTCTGCACTGCTCTTGCCAGTGTCCGCGCCGTCGCAGACGCGTCTGAGCCCTTAAGGGCGGGGTCGGAAATCAAATAGGCTTCGTCACAGCCAACCGCCAGACAGGTTTTGAGCGCTTCGACTGCGCTTTCGGGTCCCATGCTGATGGCAGTGGCTTTACCGCCAAATTTTTCCTTGAGCAACAAGGCTTCTTCGTAAGCGTATTCATCCCAAGGGTTAACGATGAGTGGCGAATCTCCCCACGTGACATGGGAATCGACCACTTGTAATTTGGCTGCCGTATCCGGCACTTGTTTGACACAAACGACAATGTTCAATTTTAACCTCCTTCACTTTCTGATCGCAAGATAATCCACCCAAAGGGAGCCAGCCTTGACGTCCCTATCCAACTTGCTGGCTCCCTGATTGGCTTTATTCAAATTTTAGCATCGAATCCGCTCACCTTTCGGATCCCAGAGGGGTTCTTTGACAACCTCTGCACCGACAATTTCGCCAAAGAATTCGATTTCCAAACGAGTGCCGATTTTGGTGTAGTCGATGGGGAGATAGGCGTAGACAATGCTCTTCTTCACCGAGTAGCCATAACCGCCTGAGGAGACCCACCCGATGATTTGATCTTTCCCTTCGGGGCGGATAGGTTCCTTACCCAACGCAATGGTGCGATCGTCATCCAAAACAATACAACACAATTTGCGCTTCAGACCTTCGGCTTTCTGTTTCAGCAAGGCTTCTCGACCGAGAAAATCACCCTTGTCCAGCTTGACTGCGAAACCGAGTCCGGCTTCAAAGGGGGTGTAATCGGGCGTTGTCTCGCTCGCCCAATAGCGATACCCCTTTTCGAGGCGCAACGAATCGATTGCCTTGTAACCGGCTGGCACCATGCCTAGCGGTCGTCCGGCTTCCCAGAGCACATCCCACAATCTCTGACCATATTCCATCGGACAATAAAACTCCCAGCCCAACTCTCCAACGTAGGTGACGCGCATTGCCTGGCAAGGCACATCTCCAACGGCGATCTTCTTGGTGGTCATATAAGGAAAGCCTTCGTTCGATACATCATCGGTGGTCACCTTTTGAAGGATCTCTCGCGCTTGTGGACCCCACAAACCGATGCAGGCATAAGCTGAAGTTATGTCCTCCACAATGACCGACCCATCTTCTGGCATATTCATGCGAATCCACGAAAGATCATGCTCACCAAAAGCCGTACCGGTGATAATCCAGAACCGATCTTCGGCAATGCGCGTCACGGTGAAGTCACACTCGATGCCGCCGCGCTTATTGAGCATTTGGGTATAAATCACGCTACCAACGGGTTTGTCGATGTCGTTGGCGCACAGGTACTGCAAGAACTTCAAAGCTCCCTGGCCGCGCACCTCAAATTTATTGAAGGAGGTTTCATCGAACAAGCCGGCAATCTCGCGGGTCTTCAGGTGTTCATAACCAATTGCCCGCGACCAGTTATGATGCGCCCAACCTTTCGGTTCATGGCCATGTCGAGCCAGCGCCTCATGCGGTTTGAACCAGTTCGGCCGTTCCCAACCGGTCTTCTCGCCGAACACAGCCCCTAAATCGCGCAAACGATAATAGGTCGGCGACAGACGTAATGGGCGGCCACTCATTCGCTCTTCGCCCGGGTAGTGAATATCATAGTACTGTGTATAGGTCTCTAGCGTGCGAGTTACGGTGTAGTTCATGCTGGCATAATTCGAACCAAAGCGGCGCACGTCCAGACGCCAAACATCATACTCCGGCTGCCCGTCGATAATCCACTCTGCCATCACTTTACCGATGCCGCCTGCACCGGCAAGCCCATGAGCGCAAAAAGCGCAAGCCACCCAAAAGCCCTTCACTGCCGTTGGTCCAAGCAGGAATTCGCCATCGGGGGTAAAGCCTTCTGGCCCGTTATAGTACATTTTGATTTCAGCCGTCTCGATGGCCGGCACACGTTTGATGGAATTCTCCATCAAAGGCGTAAAGCGATCCATATCAAACGGCAGCAGTTGATACTTAAAATCTTTCGGAATACCGTTGAGTCCAAAGGGCATTGGATCGCGTTCATACCCGCCGGTCACCAACCCACCCGTCTCGCGGCGCCAGTACACCAGAAGGTCCGGGTCGCGCAGGGTGGGCATATTTTGTTCCACCCCCGGAATGGGTTTAGTAACGATGTACAGGTGCGCCATTGGGACAACCGGCAGAAAGAGACCAACCATCTTGCCGATTTCACCACCCCACTGTCCAGCAGCGTTGACCACAATTTCGGTCTTGATTGACCCCTTATCGGTCACAACTTCGTCAACACGCCCATTTTTCAGCTTAATGGCTTCAACGTTGGTGTTTTGGAAAATTTGTGCGCCGCGCATTTTCGCCCCGGCTGCCAGCGCCTGGGTCAATCCAGATGGATCAATAATCCCATCGGTTGGAGTATAGGCAGCTCCGAGCACACCCTCGGTGCTCATCAGGGGAAACATGCGTTTGGCTTCCTGGGGGCTGATCAATTCCATTTGCATTCCAAAAGAGCGTGCCATTCCCACCAGACGCTTGAGATCCTCCATCCGCTCGGGTGAGGAAGCCAACCGAATGCCCCCGACCTCATGCCATTCGGGATCAACCCCTGTTTCATCCTTGAGCTGGCGATACAAATCGGTGCTGTAAAACATCATGCGAGTAAGGTTGGCATCGGAACGCAATTGACCAACCAGGCCGGCTGAGTGCCATGTGGAACCAGCCGTCAATTCATGGCGTTCCACAATCACGACATCTTTCCACCCCATTTTCGTTAGATGATAGGCAATGCTACATCCCCCAACACCTCCACCAATAATCACAACTTGAGCATGGGAGGGTAATTCTGCCATAAGACTCTCCTTTTCTAAGGTATATTCTTGAGATCTGCCTTTAGGGAGGACCGATCTCGTTTTCACGTTTTATTTTTGCCACACCGAATCCGGGTGCGCCATCAGACCAACGATGTCAAAAGATGAAACTACCCCCAAGGGCATCGAATCGGGGTCATCGGGGTCAACCACAATCAGGCGATGGTAATGGCTCTCAATCATTTTGTTGGCGGCCTCCTGTAAGGTCGCATCAATGGAAACGGTTAAGGGTGGATGCATCACTTCGGTTACCAGTTTTGTTCCACACTCATCATCCAGGCAATAGGGTAATAAATCCAAACCACTCACCACCCCGAGCGGACTGCCTTTCGAGTCAACCACCAACACCGAGCGCCAGCCAGTGCTGGTCATCGCCCGGGCTGCCGCCGCAATCGGGGTCTTATCGCGGCAGACCAGATAGGCATCCGACATCACATCGCCAACCTGCCCACGCCCGATCGGAGCAGACTTTGCAATATGAGCGACAATATCTGAAACCGAAATTACGCCAACCGGTTTACCTTTATCCGTAACTAAGAGCCGGCGAATCACTTCCTTAATCATTCGATCGGCCGCTTCTTTGATAGGGGCATCCGCCTCGATGCTTGCCACCGGGGAGGACATTAAATCTCCGGCCGTTAAGCTTTTCATCACATTGAGACTCTCTGCGTCTTGTGAGAGCCATTCCCCGGCTAAAAGGTCAAAATCTGTAATCACACCGATAATTCGACCATCCCGATCGGTAACCATCAAGGAGTGAACCTTGTGTTGATCCAGCATGACGGCTACCTGACCAATGCGGGTCTCCTTGCGACAGGTCAAAACACCCGGACGCATGAAATCTCTCACTTTTGTTTCCATGGGATATTTCTCCTTTTCTCTTACACAAAAAGATCAATGGACTTCGTCAACATCCTTATACCATTTGACTCGATCGCCAACCCGGGCTCGCAACCGCCAGGCAAGCGTCTTGGGTTCAGCTTCCAGGCGAGCCAGAATTTGCTCGACTTGTTTTTGAACGTGTTGTTTCTGTTCGTCAGTTAATTGGGGATACGTCAGCGCAAGACGTTTGACTTTGTCCAAATTCATCGTCGTCGTTCGCCACAAACCCCAATCCTTGGCGCACAGCATCGCCACCCGCGCCACGTTAATCACTTCCTGATCATGGTCCCCAAGTGGGTGTTCTAGTAATAGCATGATGGTATCGATGACATCTTTCTCGTTGATCTTGACAATCTGCATTTTCTCTAAGAGCATTTCTGCCAGCGGGATGGTGGGCGAATCGACTTCCAATCTTCCTGTCCAATAGATGGTGTGACAGAAATCCAACTTCTCATAGAAGACATCAACGTGCAAACCATTTTTGGGATTATTAAAGATTGCCCGATCGCCCTCGCTCACGATAAAGACTTCTTTCTCCTCCTCGTATCCCAGACCAGCCATGAGGATGGCAACCTCTTTTGCCTGAGACCGATATCCGGCAAAGTCAATATCCGTATAAGCTCGTCCCATTGCGGCCTGCAGGTAACCATAGGTCGGACAGTGCATTTGGAAAGCCAGAGAACCAATCACCCGCAACAGCAAGCCCCCTTTCTGACTGGCATCCAGGATGCGCTTTAATTCATCCTCAAACTTTTTCCGTTCTGTCTCATCCTGATTGCCCATGCCAATTGGACTTGTCACCATTCCTAAACTCCTGAAATCAGAATATCTTTTGGGGAAGAACGAGAAGCGAACGGATCGAAAGCGGCACAGGGGAGAAAGTCAGCTTGAAAGCCATTCAATCCAAATCCGCTACCTCTCTTATTATAACAAAAAAATCAAAAACTTGCAAATTTCTTCAAAAAACGTCTTTGAATTTACTCCGCCTCTCCAAAACCCAATTCCTGGAGGGCTTGTTTTGCGCTTGTCGCGGTAACCATCCCTCTGCTCAATTCCTGCCAGAAGCGATCGTCGTAGCGGCGAGAGCGCAAGGGAATTGGCAAGGGTACTCCCCAGCCTAACAACAACACTTCTTCTTTAGGCTGTAAATGGCTCAACATACCGCGCAAGGTCTCCCGACCAGCCAGGCCGGCTAACACGGCGCGGATGTCATCTTCGTCACCAAGCCACCCAGAAATGCGCGTGCCTAACTGGGACATCACTTCATCGTAAATCTGCGATGGCCGCTGATCGACAATCAGCAGAGTCACATAATATTTGCGCAGTTCTCTGGCAATGGTACTGAAAGTCGTCTGGCTGGCTAATTCACGATTGAGCAACTTGTGAGCTTCTTCCAGAACAATCACCAAAGGACGCGGTTCGTTGGTTTTGGTTGTGCGATAGGCATCGGTACGCTTTTCCCATGCTTCGCGAATGCGGCGGGTGAGCAAATTCGAGACAAAGAGATAATCCACATCTTGCTCATACTTTCCAAACGAGAGGATGACATGCTGTCCTTGCTCTAACATGCGCACAATCTCGCTCACGCTATCCGCAGCCGGCTGCTCAACGATATAATCTCGATGGAAAAGAATGCTCAACTTCGAATGTAAGCCTTCTGCAGCGAGTGGATGAACGCCACTGCGAGTTGCCCAGGCAGCCACGCTATCCTCGGCCGGGATTCGTTTTCCTTCTTCGTTTTCGATCATTGCCCCATTGCGCATAGCGCGAAACTCGCGAAACCAATTCTCAACGCCAAAGGAATTGACTAGGGCCTCCAAGGTGGTTGGGGTAGTCTCGCGTAAATTCAACACGCCACCCAACAACTCAATATCCGCTGGGCGAATGTCTTTCATGGCAATTTCCAGATGAAAATCAGGCGATTGACCGCGGATTGTACTTCCCCGCCCCAAGCCGACTACCCGCACGCGGGCCGGAAAGCCGCTTCGCAACCCCTTGACCGATAAGCCGCTATCTGAGGCAATATCATCAAAACCATATTCGTTATGCATATCAAAAACTAACACCGAAGCGCGATTGCGTTGGATCAATCCCGCCAGGAGCAAACGGGTGAGAAATGACTTGCCTGTTCCAGTAGCTCCAAAAATCCCTGCCGAACGTTGAATAAAACGATCTAGATTAATGCATACTGCATGACCGGCTTCACGGGTATAACCGATGACAAAATTCATCTCGTCTTCGGGGTTTCCAAAGATTTCAGCGATATCACCGGCGGAGGCAAGGTTAACCTTGGCATGGTGGGTGGGGACGGTCTTAATCGGTAAGATTCTAGGCTCGGGCCGCATGCCTCGATCGATCTCTTCTCGCCATTGCCGATAGGCTTCTGTGCCTAGTTCAGGACCACGCTCCAACATCAAGACAGGCAGGATTTCAACGTTCGTGTATAAGGTCTGCCCAAGCAAAGATTGAGCAATGGCGGTTGGGAAACGTTGTTCAGTTTGCTCATCTGCGAAGCGAGGATCGGTGGCGCCTAATTGCACATTGGTCACCAGACCATAAAAAGTCCAGTTGCCGCTATAAATGGTGACGAAACTCCCCTCCTGAACCTCATCGGCCGACACGGTTAGACGAGCACGCAAGGCTTCTCTCAGCCCGCCCCCAACAATATAACCGATTGGATTGGTTGGTTTTGAATTCGTCAGCATCATCAATTCCGCTACACAAATGGCTAAAAAATTATCAGCGATCAAACAAACGAGCATCCGCAAGGCAGTGCAAAACCCGAATCAAGGTTGGGTAATCATCACGCAACCAGGTAATGATCTCCTGAACTGCCCTCTGTGACCAGTCTGCTTGGTTTGCCTGGGCATGAGCCCAGTGGGCGCGTTGCAGGTGTGCAGCTAACACTTCTACCATCAAAGGAGAAGGCTCTTGCAGCAGATGGCGTAAATACCCAAATCGCCCACTAGAAGTAAACTCGACCACCTCGCTCGGTGAACATAACACCAAGCGGTCTAACCCTAAAGGGGGCTGAGGCGGCAAAAGATGGCAAATCTGTTTTTCCGACCGATAACCAACCGAAAGGACGCGGATTTCCAGAGGTACATTGCGATTCAGGCGATGATCGCGGACGATGGCCTCGTCGATCGGTTCAACCGTCGCCAACTGACGCACGAAGCCATCTTCGGCAATGGAGATATCCATGATAATCCCATAGACCACAAGGCCGTTTTCCAAATCAACCCGCGTCAAAGCCCCTAGTTCAGGTAAATTCGCCTGTGAGACATGGCAACCCACCAGGAATTCCCGACTGTTGGCACTGAGTAGTCGACCGATTTGAATTTCACCCATCTCTTGTCTTCCTATATCGGCAAACCCTTTTTGCGCACGGGTAGATTTTTCAAAGCCTGTTTATGAGAGAGATGGTGCGGCGGATGACCACGCCGTTGCAACTCGATCAGCAAAGCGCGCTCGATGGTATCCCGATCTTCTGGATGAACAACTGCAACTTCGTGAGCGCGATGCAGAAGATAAGGATAAGCATACGAACCGCTTTGCCGACATTGTGAAACCAGCTCTCCATGAAGTTGTTCGACAGATGAAGGGTCTTTTGCGACCCAGAGTGGAATTTCAACCCGCGCAATACTCCGCTCACTCTCCTTCCCCACCCGTAGGTAAAAGAAACAAACCTCGCTCTCGGCCGGAAGATGCTCCAGCAAAGGAGATTGCAGGCGAAAAATTGCCGAACGCTCTCCAGGACGTAGCAAAATTCCAAACAGATCGGCATCCAAAACACCCTTAAAAGGGCGAAAGCGGCGCAGCTCACGCCAATCCTGCTCTGTGGCTATGGCTAACTCTAACAAACGGACAAGATAAGCCGATTCTGGGCGATCCACATATCCGCTCACCAGAATATCTTGCTGCCGAAAGGTTTCTAACGTATCCCAATAGCTTTGCAGCAGGCGGTGTAACTCCTGGCGTTCCTCATCTGAGGCGCGATACTCCATCCAGAGTTCCAACGGCCCATCTGTTAAGGCAAGCACCGGCGGTGGTAGGGTAAGGCTGATTTCCAGCAAGAACTTTCGCTCCAGCACATCGCGGCGAAAGTTGAAAATCGCTTCGTTAAAGGCTTCGCTTGCCGAGTACCAGAAGTCACTGTGCGTCATTTCGACGGGGAATGGGGGTGAGTTTTGTGGCAACGTGATGCCTCCGATGTTGATCATCCCAAAAAATATCTCAGCATGCCGATCAGGGATAATTTGCGAGCCATCGGAGGCGGCCAGGTTGAGTCTATTTTGCAGGTCAGGCAAGGGCAGGGCTGCATCTAGGATTGAGTCGAAAGGTATCGCGCACCGCAACGTTTTTCCTTCTTGAGAAATAGCCTGCTCGACCCGTTTAGTAAGGAAGTCTGTTTCGGTTGCAAAGCGTTCCAGGGCTTGCAGCGCGCTCTCAACGCGGCGGCAATGTCCATCAGCAGCCTGCTTAATCTGATCGGCAAGCTGTTGAATTTTTGGGATCAGTTTTTGATAATCTACGCTCACCCAAAACCTCGTTTGGCTACTGCTCGACCAGGCGATCGCGCAGGGATAAAGAATCAATTTCAATTAACGGATGACTTTCGCGGTAGAATCAACGCACCAGACCTATTTTATCATGATGGTTTGATGAACTCGTCCGAATTCGATCCTGAGAAACCGGTGGGGAGTTGACATTGCCTTGATGAGCAACCATTCCTACCCACCCATGCTTCGGCCGCTTAATCCCCGTAAGGATTTACAGTTCATTGCCGACTTGATTGAACTCTGTTTCGCCGAGACCCTGGATCAAAGCGGGCGTGAATATATCCGCCAGTTACGCCAGATTGCCAGAGAACCATCGGTCTACTGGATCGGTCGGGCGACCAATCACTACTATGCCCCCCGCCAGGGCTTTGTATGGGAAGAAGAGGGAAGAATCGTTGGCAACCTCTCCATCTTTCCCTTCCAGACTTCTCACGGGGTTGAATACCTGATTGCCAACGTGGCTGTTCATCCCGATTTTCGACGGCGCGGCATCGCCCGCTTGCTTACCGAACGCGCCCTCGATGACATTCGTGAACGCGGCGGAAGCCATGCCTGGTTGAACGTGCGCCAGGATAACCTGGCAGCGGTTTCTCTTTACCGCCAGCTTGGATTCTCGGAACGACTACGGCGCACCCATTGGCAATATCGTAATTCATCATCCTCCTTCCAGGGAGAACAAAACGGAAAAGGCGTTTCTCCCAATTCAGGTACTCAAATCCGTCCGCGAACCGCGGCTGATTGGGAAATGCATCAACACTGGCTCTTGTTGACCTACCCGCAAGAGTATCACTGGCACCTTGACTTCCACCTGGATTGGTTTGCGCCTGGCTTTTTTGCCTGGTTGCGAGGCTTCCTGAGCGAAAATCGCTATCAGCACTATTCGATACTCAAAGAGAATCGGCTGGTCGGCATTGCAACCCTTCAATCAAACCCGCGCGAGGGGAAAGCGCTCTGGATGGCTTGTGATCCCGAATGGGAAAACGAGGCGATTCAAGATTTCCTTAGCTATTTTCTCAACAAACGCATTTCCCAGGAGAAGATCACGCTTGATTATCCAGCCCAAAGGGCAACCCAACCTTTGCAAGAAGCCGGCTTCATCCCAACCCAAACCCTCATCTGGATGGAGCGCCTCGTTGAACCCCAAAAACAACAACCTTCGAAATTTCCAACTTCCATTCCCTCCTAGGCCAGTCCCGCCATGACCGCTTTTGTCATCTTCATTGTTTTGCTCTCTACCTTTATGCATGCCGGATGGAATCTGCTGGCTCACTATGATCGTAGTGAGAGTTTGTTCTATCGGCGCATGTTAATCTTCATTATCATCGTTGGGTTTTTCCCCACTTTGATTAGCGAACTGCAGGCGAAATCGCTTCCTCTTTTAGCCTGGTTGTGCGTCATCGGTTCGGGTTTTTCGGCCGGGCTGTATCTCTTTTTTCTGGCAAAGTCCTTCGAGTCGGCTGACTTCTCTGTGGTTTACCCGGTGGCGCGCTCTCTGCCGGTCATCTTTATCGGCATCATTGACACCTTGCGAGGACGCCCCTTGACGCTTTGGGGTTGGGTGGGAATCGGCCTGGTAAGTCTGGGGTGTTTTCTGGTTCCTCAACGCTCTCTGCGGTCATTTTCCTGGCGGTCTTACCTGACACCAACCACCTTTTGGATGCTGCTGACTGCCCTGGGGACAATTGGTTATACCTATCTGGATAAAATCGCTGCAGAAGTGGTGCAGCAAAGTCCGGCAACCGCTGCCCGCTATGGCTATATCTACTTTGCCATCTCATTTATCCCCTATTCGTTGGTTCTGAAATTTTCTCATTTAAGCCAGCCTAAAGCGACGCCCAATCACCAGAGTTGGAAACTGGTTATTCCGGCTGCCATCCTAAGCTTTGGAGCGTACTGGCTGATTTTGTGGGCTTATCAACTCAGTCCCTACGCCAGCTACATCGTCGCTTTTCGCCAATTCAGCATTGTCATCGGCAGTGCAGTTGCATTGACATTTTACAAGGAAAGCGGTTTAGCAGTGCGCCTGAGCGGAGCCCTGCTGATCACCGTTGGATTGATCTTTATCGCCGTTTTGGGAAAATAACTTGCTCCACTGAATTTGCCGGGCAATCTATAAAAAAAGCACCTCGAGCGGCGGGCATTCACCCCACCGTCTCGAGAACCGGCTTACACGTACCGCTAGGCGCCACCTATATCAACCCGGCGGGTCAATTTTGAGATGTATCTACCCCATCTTAACCACAATATCTGAGAGAATATTGGCCGCCTCATCACCCCGGTCGGCTGCATTGGAAAGATGCCGATAGGTTTCGCGATATTTCAACATCTCAACGATATGTTCGGCATCCTTCGGTTGATGGAACAAATCCGCTAGGGCTTCGCGGTAGAGACGTTCGACCTGGTTCTCGATCTGTTTGGCGCGCACGGCATGGCTCATCGTGACACTGCTGTGGTCAGATAACCTTTGAACACCCAGATGCACTTCCGAAGCCATCTTTGCCAGACGCTGTCCGATTTCTAGCATATAGTTATTGGGAGCTACATCCAGAATTTCCATCTCAACAGTGGTGGTGTAGGCGTAATCCAGCATGTCATCAATCGCCCGCGAGAGAGCATGAATGTCCTCGCGGTCGAACGGTGTAACAAAAGTGCGGTTCAGTTCATCAATGAGAATGCGCCGGATTTCATCCGCGGTTTCCTCCAGCTTGCTGACCGCTTCGGCAGTTTGCTCGTTCGGATTCTTAAAATACTCAACCAGAGCCCGCATCCCCTCTTCGGTTAATGAAGCCTGTTGAATTAGGAGTTCGACAAACCGATCGGGTCTTTGTTTAAGCAAATTTTTCAAAGTAATCTTTTTCCATAAAGGCGTACTTTTCTTCATGCCGCTAACCTCACTCACGAACCTACAGAGTTGGATTTAAGAATGTATAAAAGAGAGCGCCAAGCAAACCGGAAAAAGGGATCGTCAATAACCAGGCGATGACGATTTGCCAGGCAACTCCCCAACGCACCTTTTGAATTCGTTCAGCCGAACCAACCCCCACGATGGAAGAACTGATGACTTGCGTTGTACTGACCGGCGCGCCTAACAACGCCGCTCCCAGAATCACTGCAGCACTTGCCACTTGAGAAGAAAAGGCATGTACCGGCCGAATGCGATAAAACCTGCCGCCCATGGTGCGGATTAAACGCCAGCCGCCAAAGGCTGTCCCCAGAGCGATGGATAGAGCACAAGCTTCAATCACCCAATTAGGCACATGGAAGGTCGGGATTTCCCCAAAGGCAACCAACCCTAGCGTCAGGATACCCATCGTCTTCTGGGCATCATTGGTGCCATGGCTCATCCCCAAAGCAATCGCGGTCACCCATTGAGCGCGTTTGAAAAAGGTATTTATCGAAGGGGATGTAGCCCTCCCAACTTGCAAGGTCAAACGCATGAAAATCCAGCCGATAACCAAGCCAATGAGCGGAGAAACAAAGAGACCAATCAACACTTTTTCCATTCCCTCAAAGCGGATAACGCCAAGACCATAGCCCATAATCGCTGCGCCGACAAAGCCGCCAATCAAGGCATGGGAGGAGCTAGAAGGTATCCCAAACCACCAGGTCAGGATATTCCACAAGATGGCCGCCAGCAAGGCTGCCATGGCTACCGGCACGGTTACGGCTGGACTCTCTAACACCTCATTACCGATCGTTGTCGCAACAGCCACCCCAAACAGAAAAGGGCCTACCAGGTTGGATATCGAGGCAACGGCCAAAGCCCAAACCGGTTTCATCGCCCGCGAAGCAATGGCTGTGGCAACCACATTGGCGCTATCATGAAATCCATTGAGAAAATCAAAGGTCAAAGCGATAACGACAAATAGGATGAGGAGTGGATTCACGTTGCTCACCTTGATCATAGGATTGATAACAAAATAAAATTATACACCCATTTGTTAATTATGTTAAGGTTAATTAATTATAGTTGACATTAATTTAATATTCGTTAATTGCAACTGAAGGGATAACGCTTTTCTTCTGTTGCAGTGTCCACAGCCCACACCCAAGTAAGTTCAACATGCCCGAAGCAGCATGTCAAAAATTTTTTTGACCCCTTAGACAGATACCTAAATGGATACGGTTGTTATAAATCATTAATACATTTATGAAATTATAATATACTTTATGTTATAATAATAATGTTACTAGATGTTAACAACTGGGATTACAAGTCAATTAACTCACTCTCACAGTTGAGATCCAAAAATTCGTCTCTTAGATTCACGTCTTCTGGACAAATCCTTCACAATTGAAAACACAGACAAAGGAGGACTCTCGATGATCATTACAGCAATTGGTGGGGTTGCAATCTTTTTATTGGGGATGATCTTAATGACCGATGGCCTAAAAGCCATCGCTGGTTCGGCTTTGAATCGTGCTTTGAGAAAGCTAACCCGCAATCCATTCATTGGTTTTCTGTTTGGTGCAACGACAACTGCAATGGTGCAGTCTTCCAGTGTTGTCACTCTTGCGTTGATCGGCTTTGTTGGAGCAGGCTTACTACCCTTCCCGAATGCAATGGGAGTAATTTTTGGCTCTAATGTTGGCACAACCAGCACCGCTTGGATCGTCTCCCAAATCGGCTTTAAGGTTAATCTCGGAGTTCTCGCCTTTCCCCTCGTTGCGGTAGGAACCCTTCTTAAGCTTTTCGGAACAGAAAAAGGTGAAAACTTCGGCTCGGTGCTGAGCGGCTTTGGGTTAATCTTCATTGGTATTTCCATCATGCAAGATGGCATGTCTCAACTGGCTAGCCAGTTTAATCTCCAATCATTTCCGGGGGGCAATCTGCTGTTATTATTGATTGGCATTGGGATGACGGTAATTATGCAATCAAGCAGTGCGGCTATGGCAACAACGTTGGCGGCTTTATATGGGTCTGCAATTTCTTTAGAGCAAGCTGCCGTGCTGGCAATTGGTCAAAACATTGGCACAACGGCAACTGCACTAATGGCTTCGCTCGGCTCGACCCTTTCCGCTTATCGGACTGCCTTGGCTCACATTCTCTTCAACATCATTACCGCCATCGTTGCCCTCCTGCTTCTGCCTGTATTCACGTCAATCATGCATACCCTTAGAGACGTTCATTTGTGGGAACCAACCACCATCCTGGCTTCTTTCCACACCACCTTTAATTTTCTCGGTGTGATCCTTCTTATGCCCATGATCTCCCCATTTACGAAGTTAATGTATCGCCTACTGCCTGATAATGATCCCCCGCTTACCCGTCACCTCGATGCGCGTAAAATTCGGCTTTACTCCATGGGAATCGAAGCCTCCCGTCAAGCTATTTTAGATGTTGCCAAAATGCTTGTCGATCTCGCCAATCGAGCATTCTGTGGCACATTGCGTCCCCGGGTTGCGCTCAATAACTTGAACACGGTCAATCTCGCCCTTGCAGAGACGCGCCGTTTTATCTCCAGCCTAACGCCCACTGAATCGGCAGAAAAAGATAAAGCCGTCTCAATCTTTCATGCAATGGATCACCTTCAACAATTATCTGACGAATTGCGGCTTTATGAACTGACTTCAGTGGCAAAACAAGCCGAGTCCGTCAAATACACTTTCGAGCGGGTGAAAGATGTGCTCTTCCGTCTTTCCCAATACAAAGACTACAACCATCTGGATGAGATAGCCCACTTCCTCAACGAGTTTTCTCTTGAAGTAGCCGATCGCCGCCGCAACCAACGGCGTACAGTTTTAGAAGAAACCGCTCGCATGGCAATCCATCCAGACAAAGCGCTGCTTGAACTCGAAGCAATGCGCTGGTTAGATCGTATTACCTATCACCTCTGGCGCGCCTACCATCACCTCCAAGCCAACTCCTCCAATGGACGATTAGGAACCGATACAGAGGACGTATTCTGAGAAGCAGGCTCAGTGTTACCCCTCAAATATTGATCACATTCTGCTTTCATGCGATGGCGTCGCTAAGTCACCTGGCCACCAAATTTTACAACGAGATAGCCCGCTAAAAACGTCCCGTGAGTTTTACACGCTCACTTCACACGACCAAACCAGACCCTCTGAAGAATTGATTTTTATCCCGATTTAACGAAAAAAGCCCCGCCACATCTGCCAGGCTATGATAAAATTTTTTCCAATTTTCCGGACAGTCTTCTCGCCGATCACCCCGCTCGACCAACACCATTCAGATAAAACGATTTTTGACCTGCCAGTGATCTTTTAACGGACTGTTCCCAACGACAACGGCGTGCTCTCTCTTCCTGCGGAAACGAGAGAAGGTGTTTTTTATCTTTACAAGTATAAGCCGATGCATTCATCCATCGAACAGGAACGCCAACACTTTGACCAACAACGCCGCCGCACCTATCAGATCGCTGGCTCAATTGGGATTCTGATGGTGACCATCGACATCTTTGCGATCTACTTCGACCCGCAAGATCCTCCCCTCCTCAAGTTTATCTATATTGCCAACGATCTGCTGCTCATTGCCATAACAGTTTGGGTGATCTGGAACATCACGGCTCGACGAATGAAACTTTCCCTGCTTGAACGAATCGTGTTTTTCGTATTCACTGCGGAATCGCTGACGTTCAACGGTTTTCTGCCTCCCTTGCTCGGTCAAAGCCTGACCCAACGCTGGAACGAAACCATCAACGATGATATCTGGTTCTTGCTGATGATTTGCACCCTCGGCTTTCACCTCTTCTCCGATCGCAGAGCGTTGGCGATTGTCGGTGGACTATACGGCCTCTCTGTGGCTATTGTTGGTGGACAAACGCTTTCGGTTTTGATGGGGAATGGCGAAATTGAAGCGGGATTGCGATCCTTGCAAATCTACGGCATGGGCGCAATTTTCCTCTGTTTCATCTACATCGTCAGTCGCTATCGAGCCCAGGCGCAACGGTTGCAAATCGAATACAAGCTCATCCACGAATGGGCATTTATCGATCTCCTTACCGGGTTAGTCAATCGCCGCCGTTGCGAACAGGTCTTACAGGAGGCAATCGAACGGAGTCAGCGCTACGGAGAGATCTTCACCATCTGTTTTTGGGATCTTGATCACTTCAAGAAAATCAATGATCTATTTGGACACGAAATGGGGGATCAGGTTTTGCGACAGGTGAGCCAATTGGCGCAGTTGCTCGTGCGCTCAACCGACATCATTGGGCGTTGGGGTGGCGAGGAATTTTTCTTGCTGATGCCACGCACCCGCAAAAACGAAGCAGCCGCGCTTGCCGAACGACTACGCCAGCACATCACGCTGTACAATGGGCTCAATCAATGGGTGGTTTCGGCCAGTTTTGGGCTGGCAGAGTACCAGCCAACGGATACCCAAGCCACATTGCTAAGCCGGGCAGATCGAGCATTGTATATGTCCAAAAGGAACGGCCGCAACCGTGTTTGCATGGCGAGTAACGAAAATGAAAAGACCGCTTTTTATTTTTTCTCCCAATAAAAAAGCAGGGCAGCGCCCTGCTTTCAATCAATTCGGCTTTGAATTTCAGGCTGGTTGTTGTTGTAAAACCAGCACCGCTTCTCTAGAGCAGGTGATCTCTGTGGGGTCGCCCACTTTTGGCAAGGTTAGATAGGGGTTGTTGAAGGTATCTACGTAAAAGACATTTTCTCCCAACTTCACCTGAATGCGAACGATCGAACCTAGAAATGTGATGTTCTTAATCGTTCCCTTCAAGACATTGGCTTTTCGTCCCTCCGAAACCAGACTCAACCGTTCAGGCCGGATGGCGACCATGATTTTGTCGCCATTGCGGTAACCTTCTAATTTATCGGCAGTATGAACCTGCTGTCCATCGAAGAGCAACAAACCCTCTTTCACATCCGCAATTTCCGCCAAGACGGCATTCAGCGTTCCGACAAATTGGGCAACGAATTCCGTCTGGGGGAAGTTGTAGATCTGGAATGGCGTGCCAATCTGCTCGATGCGGGCGTTGTTCATCACGACCACCCGGTCCGAAATCGATAGCGCTTCTTCCTGGTCGTGAGTGACGTAAATGGTCGTGATCCCCAATTCTTGTTGAATGGCACGGATTTCAGCCCGCAAGGAAACGCGAATTTTGGCATCCAACGCCGAAAGCGGCTCATCAAGCAATAGTACTTGAGGACGCATCGCCAGAGCACGTGCCAGGGCAACACGTTGCTGTTGCCCGCCGGAAAGCTGATGTGGATAACGGTTTTCGAAGTCTGGCATGTGGATCAACGCTAACATTTCCTTAACCCGCTGCTCAATCTCCTCTTTTGGCTTTTTGGCGATCTTCAAGCCAAAGCCGATATTGCCGGCAACCGTCATATTAGGGAAAAGGGCATAGGCCTGAAAGACCATTCCAACCGGACGTTGGTTGGGCGGGGTAAACGTCACATCTTTGCCATCAATAATGATTTGTCCCTCCGAGGGCACTTCAAATCCTGCTACCATACGGAGGGTAGTCGTCTTTCCACAGCCACTGGGTCCAAGAAAAGATACCAGTTCCCCCTTTTCCACATTTAAATTAAAATCCTTAACTGCCACGGTCTTGCCAAAGTACTTGCTCACATTTTTGATCTCTATAAATGCCATAATAACCTCTCCACGGATTAGTGTCCGACCGCCGCTTCGCCCGCTCCTGGTGCACCCCTTCCAAGCCATTGGATGAGCATCATCATGCTCCAAGTGATACCAAAGCTAACCAGGGTCAACGCCTGTGGAGTATATGGCCTCATTGACCCGATTTCCTCCAGGTAAGTCGCAAAAGCAGGCCATCCAAGCAAAGAAGCAAAGACGAACTCACCCATCACGATGGCAAAGGTAAGGAACACGCCACTGAGAATTGCCACGCGGATATTCGGAAAAATCACTTGGGTAATAATCGTTCCCCACCCTGCCCCCAGGCTCAAGGCAGCCTCTGTGAGCGTACGAATATCAATTGCCCGTAAACCGGCATCAACCGAGCGGAACATGTATGGCAGGGAAAGGACAATATAACCCGCAATCATCGGGATTGGTGTAGGGGTTAGCACAAGTGGAGGCTTTCCATATAATGACTCCACTGCAAAAACGGATTGGTAAAAATTCTCCAAAAACCCTCCTCAAAAAGGGCAAACGGCAATATAATGCAGGCAACCCCCTCTCGAGGAGCACAGCATGTTTCGCAAAAACAGCCG
>Ga0308395_1000263_pt1 | contig 45078 bp, 30 predicted proteins | sample Hotspr20SampleP4_FD_202097 | JGI IMG/M metagenome (GOLD analysis project Ga0308395, IMG submission 202097) | Hot spring phototrophic mat microbial communities from Mushroom Spring, Yellowstone National Park, Wyoming, United States - 20050930_P4 ... | reverse complement strand
ATCCCCCCTCCCCAGAGTGAAGCGATGGGGAGGGGGGTGAAGGGGGGAGGGGCCCAAAGCCCTGCATAAGCACCGAGGGAAACCGCCCCTCAAATTTGTTACTATAGCAAGGCGAATCTCAATAATCAGTTGGCCGTTTTCTCTGGAAGATGTGGGGCGGTTATACAACCCCAATCCTCACTTCCTCAGCACCCTTAAAGGGAATTACAACTTATTCGCTCCTTGTCCTGCGCGAGCGGCAAATGTCGCTTCCCTGGCCCGGTTTCTCTCGCTCCTTTTCGGAATCATTGTTATTGGGACAACCTACCGAATGGGATTGCGTTTCCTCCACAAAGATGTGGCATTAATGGGAAGTGCAGGGGTGGCATTCCTGCCCACATTTGCTTTTATTGCCACTGCTGTCAGCAACGATTTAGCCGTTGCTGCTCTGGCAACGCTGACCATTCTGGTTGGCGTTGAAACGATAGTGGAAGGCTTCACAATGAGAAGAGGCCTTCTCTTCGGCCTGTTAGCTGGCATGGCTACTTTCAGCAAAATAAATGGCCTGATCCTTTTCGCACTGTTACCTTACCTGATATGGATGAGCCCGGGTCGTTTACAGAGCAAGATCAAAACGGTCCTGGTGGCCTTTGTTGGACTCCTTCTTCCCCTTCCCTGGTTTGTGCGGAACTGGATTCTATTTGGCGATCCCCTGAACCTCTATGGGCTTTCGCCCAGGCCCCACGATGCTCCGCTGGATATGGGGGAGATGGTATCCTTTCATCCAATTCCAGGACCGATTCGGCGGCCTCTACCAGCGGTTGCAAGACCTTCGGCAACGAATCTTTGCCGGGGAAGACTTGTTCCACCACCACTTCTTCATACAAAGTGGCCAGCACATATCCGACCTGACGTCCCCGGCGGTTTCGCTGCCGGCTGAAATAGCCGGGGGTGGCGAAGGCCGCCTTCGGCCCACACGGCCTGCCGGTGAGGTCAATATCCAGAATCTGATATTGCTGATCGTAGGGATGACAGTATCCCTGGCTGTGCTGGCGGTAAATGACGGCCAGAGCCTCCTCCATCTGTTTCACGTTCTCTGAAGTACAAGCATCCAGGGTGCCCTGAATGACCGATTGTTCGGCGCACCCTGAACGACCGAAGGCCCGCTGCAGTCCCCGGTCCGGGCGGACTCGCTTATTGGCCTCCACCAGCCCGTGAGCGCCGACGAGGAGGGTGATGAGGGCATCCACCAACTTCTCGGCCGGGGAGAATTTGACCGTCTTTTGGGCAGTCCGGACTTTCTGGAAGATGGGCTGCAGAAGGCCGAGCCGTCGGACTTTAAGTTCCATCAGGAATAAGAACATTCGTGGATGCCGATGGCCACCAGAGTGGCCCGGGCGGTGAAAGTGCGGTGCTCCTGGGAAGCGTCATTGAGCCTGGACATGGTGACAGACCTCCTGGATGAGAGATGGGGGGATCTCTCATACAGATGCCATCTGTCGCCCTTTTGGGCAAGCTCCCCAGGGCATCAGGCCCCTAATTTGGGCGAAAATTGGGTAACTATTCAGCCGATTGAAATCGTCCTCCCTGGGCCCTGCGTGCCGGGTGTCGGCCTTCGCCGACACCCGTCCACGGGCATCCCAAAAGAGAGGGTCGGCGAAGGCCGACCGAAGGCCTGCTGCCCAAGAAGGGTGACTTCAGTCAGCGCCTGAATAGTTACGTTTTTGTATCGGCGGCTTCGCCGCTGATACAAAAACAGCGTTATGGTGTTTCTATTAACGGACGACGCAACTATTCAGGCCGATTGAAATCGTCCTCCCTGGGCACTTCGTGCCAGGTGTCGGCCTTCGCCGACACTTGGAGGTCGGCGAAGGCCGACCATCGGCCGCAGGCCCAAAAAGGCTGACTTCAGTCAGCGCAATAGTTAACGGGTGACTTCATCCCCACTCCACGCGAAGCGGAAAGGAGGTGATGCCTGTCGGTGAGAAATCCAATCCTTTGCAAACGGTGCTCACATTATCCACCCTTTCATCAATTTTTATCAGTAGGAGGAACCCTCAATGAAAGCCGTCATCACGATGTGGAAGAATACCCGTATGATCATCCTGGTGGCCGTGTGTGCGGCCATCTACGCGGCGGCGCTGATCGCCTTCAAGACCGCCATCCCTCTTATCCCCGGCATCACCGAAGTCCGGGTCGCCAACATCTTCCCGATGGTCTTCAGCCTGCTCTTCGGCCCCGCGGCGGCATGGGGTCGGCCATCGGCAACCTCATCGGGGACATCTTCGGGGGCACCCTCGGCCTGGGGAGCATCTTCGGCTTCGTTGGCAACTTCCTGCTGGGGTACCTCCCCTATGCGATGTGGACCACCCTGAAGCCCATCGCCGACGGGAAGCGGGAACTGGCCCTGCAGAACTGGCGCTCGTGGGTCCTCTACGTCCTGCTGGCCCTCATCTCCTCGGCCGCCTGCGGCGTGGTCATCGCGATGTGGCTGGAGGTGCTGGGGCTGGTCCCCTATCCGGTCCTGGTCACCATCATCACGGTCAACGATACGTTTGGTAGCCTCATCGGCGGCCTGCTCCTGCTGGCGGTCTACGGTGTCGTCCGGCGGCAGTTGCGGCTGATCTGGTGGGACGTGATGGAGCCGGAGGACATCGGCAAGCCCAAGACCGGCGTCCTGGGCGCCTGGCTGGTGGTCATCGGCGCACTGGCAGGCTGGATTCTGGGCGCCTACATCCTCTCCGGACAGGCCCTGGTCATCGGGATTATCTGCACCATCCTGATCCTCGTGGGCGCCTTCCTGATGTAACGCACTGGATGCCACGATGGGTGTCGCCATCTCTATCCAGGACCTCTCCTTCACCTACGCGGAAACCACGCGTCCGGCACTTCAACACATCAACGGTGAGGTGGAAGAAGGCACCTTCGTGGTGATCATGGGGCACGAGGGCGCAGGGAAGTCCACTTTGTGCTACTCCCTGAACGCTCTCGTGCCCCGTTTCTTCCGGGGAGAGTACGCCGGTCAGGTGGTCGTCCACAACGTGGAGGTCGCCAGGGCCCGGGTCGCCGAGATGTCCCGGCGGGTGGGCCTGGTGCTCCAGGATTTTGAGGCGCAACTCTTCTCCACCAGCGTGGAGTTGGAGGTCGCTTTCGGGCCGGAGAACCTGTGCCTCTCCCGGGACGAGATAGAGCGGCGGATTGACCACTACCTGCGCTTTGTGGGGCTGGCGGAGATGCGCCGCCGGGAGCCCGCCAGCCTCTCCGGCGGGCAGAAACAGCGGCTGGCCATCGCCTCTGTCCTGGCGCTGGAGCCCCCGATTGTGGTCATGGACGAACCGACCACCGACCTGGACCCCGTCGGGCGGGAGGAGGTGCTTTCCGTCTCCGATCTGCTGCGGCAGGAGCGGCGGACGCTCGTGGTCGTGGACCAGGACCCGGATACCGCAGTGGACGCCAACCAGGTCTGGCTGATGCGGGAGGGGGAAATGGTTGCCCAGGGGCCGCCCCGCCAGGTGCTCACGGACCTGGCCCTGCTGGAATCCTGCGGCGTCCAGCCCCCGCCGACCGTCGCCCTCTTCCAGGCGCTGGGTTGGCCCGGCCAGCCGCTGACCGTAGAGGAGGCCATCGCGCTGATCCGGCAACACAACCTGGCTCAACCCCGTCCCCTGCAGAGCCCGGCCGCGCTGACGAACGGCCGCCCTGTCATCCTGGAACTCCGCGACGTGGACTATATCTATCCCACCCGCGCGGTGGAGGCCCTGAGCGGAGTCAACCTGCAGATTCGCGAGGGGGAGTTTCTGGCCCTCGTGGGCCAGAACGGCTCCGGCAAGACGACGCTGGCCAAGCACCTGAACGGTCTGCTGAAGCCTACCCGGGGAGAGGTGCTCTTCCGCGGACGGCCCCTTCAGGAAATCCGGCGCACGGAGATGGCCCGGCACGTCGGGTACGTCTTCCAGAACCCCGACCATCAGATTTTCTCCAATACGGTGCGGGAGGAGGTAGGGTTCAGTTTGCGGATGGCCGGGATGGACGCGAAAACGATTGAGGAGCGGGTCGCCGAGGCGCTGGCGGTGGTGGGGCTTTCAGGCTATGAGGACGAGGTGCCCTTCACCCTGACCAAAGGGGAACGGCAGCGGGTGGCGGTCGCATCCGTCCTGGCCGCCCAGCCGCAGGTCATCATCCTGGATGAGCCTACGACGGGGCTGGATTACCGCCACCAGCGGAGCATGATGGAGATGCTCCGGGACCTGCACCGGCGAGGGCATACGGTCATCATCATCACCCACTCCATGTGGGTGGCGGCGGAGTACGCCGAGCGAGTGGTCGTGATGAAGGACGGGCAGATTCTGCTGGATGCTCCCACCCGGGCCGCCTTCGCCCAGGAGCAGGTGCTGGCGGAGGCATCTCTGCGCCCCCCGCCCCTCCTGCGGCTGGGAAACTGGCTGGGAACCTCAGGCCTGACCCTGGAAGCAATGGTGGAGGAACTCCGATGAACATCTTCCTCTACCTGGATGAGAACACCTGGTTTCACCGGCTGGACCCCCGGACGAAAATCATCGGGGTTCTGCTGCTCTTCGGCCTGATTATGGTCTTCAACCACCCCCTCTACATGGCGGCGGTCGCTCTGGGGCTGCTGGCGCTGGGGGCGGCGGCGAAGGCGTTGCCCAATTTCTGGCGGATGCGCTACATTCTGGCCTTGCTGGTGGTATTCAGCACCGTGCTGTGGCCGTTCTTCGCCAAAGGGCCGACCCCCCTCTGGTCGTGGGGGCGGCTGGAGGTAAGCCGGGAGTCCCTGATGTACGCGGTCGCGATGGGGCTGCGGCTGGCGTCCTTCGTGGCGGCAGGGCTCATCTTCCTCTCCACCACCACCAACGAGGAGTTCACCCACGGGCTGATCCGGCTGGGGTTGCCGTATCCGGTCGCGTTCGCCTTCTCCACCGCGCTCCGCCTGGTGCCGACCTTCGCCGGGGCGGGGGCGACCATCGTCCAGGCCCAGATTTCCCGGGGGCTGGACGTGGAGTCGGGGAACATCTTCCAGCGCGCGGGTAAATTCATCCCGTTGGGCGTCCCGCTGTTCATCTACGCTGTCCGGCATACCAACATGCTGGCGATGGCGCTGGAATCTAAGGGCTTCAACCCCGGGGAGCCACGAACCTGGTACCTGAATCCCCAGATGCGCCGGGCGGACTACCTGGCCCTGGCGTTTCTGACGGTGCTCTTCCTGGCCGCGCTCTTCCTGCGGCTCCAGGGGTACGGTCAGGTCCTGCCGAGGTTGTAGGAGAACTATGCACATCATCATCGTCGGTTGCGGACGAACGGGCTCCTTTCTGGCCCGTACACTGGTTGAACGAGGCCATCAGATCGTCGTGGTGGACCCGAATCCAGACCAGTTTATCCGGCTGGGGCCGGATTTTCGCGGCCGTACCATCACCGGCCTGGGATTTGACCGGGACGTCCTTCTGCGGGCAGGGATAGAGCATACCCAGGGTGTGGCGGCCGTCACCAGCGACGAGACGGCCAACCTCCTGGTCGCTTTCATCGCCCGCTGCCATTTCCACGTCCCCAACGTGGTCGCCCGTCTCTTTGAGCCGGAGCGGGCCGCCATTTATCAGGCCATCGGCGTCCCGGTCGTCACCGCGGCGGAGTGGCGGGCCCGCCGTTTGGAGCAACTGCTCTGCCAGCCCGCGCTGAACGTGGTGGATACTCTGGGCAACGGGGAGGTGACCGTGGTGGAACTGCGGGTCCCGGCGGCCTGGGCGGGCCAGCCGTTCTCGTTTCTTTTCATCCCGGAGAAAGTGGCCCCCACGGTGCTGATTCGTGGGGGCTCCGCCCGCATCCCCGCTCCGGACGTCACCCTGGAGGCCGGGGACATCGTCCGCCTCAGTGTGACGACGGACGCGCTGGAGGAACTGCGGGCCCGATTGAACCAGGCAGGAGGGACAGAATGCGCGTCCTGATTGTCGGTGGTGGGAAAGTCGGCTCCCATCTGGCCTCCCTCCTCCTGGCCGATGGGTACGAGGTCTGCGTGGTGGAGAACCGCTCCTCGGTGCTGTCCCGCCTCTACCGGGAACTCCCCACCGAGGTGGTGATGGACGGGGACGGGACCCGGCTGAGCGTGCTGGAACAGGCTGGCATCCATTCCTCAGATGTTCTGGTCGCCGTCACCGGGGACGACGAGGTCAACCTGGCCGTGGCGATGATGGGCCGGTTCATTTTCCACGTGCCGCGTATCATCGCCCGGGTCAACAACCCCCGCAACGCCTGGCTCTTCACCCCGGAGGCGGGGGTAGATGTGGCCCTGAACCAGTCGGACCTGCTGGCGAAACTGATCGCCGAGGAGATGTCCCTGGGGGATATGATGACGCTGGTCCGGCTGCGGCGGGGGGAACTGGCGATTGTGACGGAGAAACTGGAGCCCGGCGCGAAGGCGGAGGGCCAGCGCATCGCCGACCTCTCCCTCCCGTCGGACTGCCTGGTGATGGCGGTGGTGCGGGGCGATGAGATGCTGGTCCCGCGCGGCGAGACGGTGCTGCAGTCGGGGGACGAGGTGCTGGCACTGGTGCGCAGGGAGGCCGGACGGGCCCTTCACGCCCTGCTGACAAATCCGGCGATCCCGCGAGGTTGAACAGACGGGAAGGGTAACAGTTCAGCCTCACCCCTCCCCCAGCGGCTTCGCCGTCCGCCGCAGGCGGCGGGGGTGGGGTGAGGAAGCCTGAATAGTTACCGGGAAGGATAACTACTGCCAGGGGGGCCTCTGGGCAAGCGTCGTAGAAGACGCGGGCAAGGCACGTATCGGTAGCGCAGGCTGCCAGGCCTGCATGCAGGCCGACAGCCTGCACTCCGTTATCTGCAAACTGATTCGGGCAGGTAGTTGCCGGGATGGACGTGCCAGGCACTTCTGAAAGTGCCTGGCACGTCTGTTATTCCACAAATATCTCCACCCGCTTGTTGTCTTCCTCGTCCTCTATCTCCACAATTTTCCCGATGGCGCCGCCAGTAATGGCCTCCGCCAATTCCCGCCAGTTCACCTCAGTATCCGGGGCGAAACGCTCGGCGATGCTCAGGCCCACCTTCACCAACTGAAGCGGAACGGTGATGTTGACCTTGCTCCGTTCGGACCCGATGTCGGTCACGCGAATGCGGAGAAAGCGGGCCTCGCCGGAGGGGCCGGAGCCGGCGGGACCGGGTTTCCGGCCCCCCAGCGCCCGCAGGAGCGCCGCCGCCTCCTCCGCCGTGATCTTCCCTTCTTCCAGCATCTGCAGAATCTTCAGCCGTTCTTCTGTCGTCATCAAACCGCCTCCAACGAAAGGGTAAGAATGAGTTTTCACTGAGGCGGCAAAGCCGCCTCAGTGAAGGATCAATCCGCCAGGATAACCCCCTCTGCCAGTCCTCCCGACGCAGAAGAAACTGCCATCTGGTCTTCCATATCCAAAATCGCCGGGACGAAGAACGAGGCCACCCCCATCAGGGTGCAGACGGCGCCGCCGAGCAGGAACCAGACCTGTACGCCCAGCCAGTCGGCCACAGGACCGGCGATAGCGGTCCCCAGGGGCATCATCGCCCCGGCGATGCTCCCGATGGCAGTGAAGACGCGCCCCTGAAACTCCGGCCTCACCCGTGCCTGGATGATGGCGAACACCGGCCCGTTGGTGATGGGGTTCATCGTCCCGGCGAAGAACATGGCCGCCAGCGCCAGGACGAAGCCTTCCGGCGGCACCAACCCCAGAACCAGCACGCCGATACCCATTCCGACCAGTCCCATCAGCGTGGTCAGGATGCGGCGGCGGAAACCGCCCCATCCGCTCAGCACCAGCCCGCCGACGACCACGCCAATTCCCCACGCCGACTCCATCCACCCCAGTTCCAGTACCCCCCGCCCGAAGTGGCGGGTGATCAGAATGGGCATCAGGGCGAAACCGGGGTTGATGGTGAAGTTGATAACAGTCGCCATCAGCAGGAGGGCCCGCACTCCCGGCCACTGCCAGATGTAGCGCATCCCCTCCATCACGTCCTGGAGCAGGGAAGACGGAACGCCGGTCTGGCGGCGCGCTGTCGGCTGCGGGATGGGGATAAAGCAGAGAGGAAGGATAGCCAGCAGCGCCGTGCCCACATCTATCGCCAGAATGCCGTAGAGGGGCAGGATGCCCCAGAGCATGGCCCCCACCGGTGGAGCGACAATCTGCAGTGCCCCGTTCAGCGTCTGGTTGAGGCCCGCGACGCGCGCCAGATGCCGATCGGGGACCATCAGGGAGGTGGAGGCCTGCATCGCCGCCCAGTGGAAGACACCCCCCACCGAACGGATCAACATCACGGCGAAGACGTGCCCCACCCGCATCGCTCCCATCGCAGCCAGCGCGGCCAGTCCGACCATTGTCAGAGCCAGAATGCTGTCGGCGACGATCATCACCATCCGCCGGTTCCAGCGGTCCACCAGAGCGCCCGCGAAAGGGCCCAGAAACACCTGTGGCAGGAGGGCCACCAGGGTCGCCAGCGCCAGCACCGTCGCCGACCCGGTGGTCTGCGTCAGCCACCAGACCAGGGCGAACTGCACCAGCATGCTCCCGAACAGGGAGAAGGCCTGACCGGTCCAGATGGTGAAGAACCGGGTCGCCCAGTTGGAGGGAAGATGTTGTTGGGCCATTATTCACCGCCTGCGGGAAGGGATCCCGGCCGCGCCGCCAGGCGCTCCGCCCGACCGAAGAGGACCAGAAGGAGCAGCGAAGCGAACAGGTAAGTAGCCCCCGTCGCCAGGAACAGTGGCGGGAAGCCAAAACTGCGCTGGACGAATCCGCTGATGCCGGGGCCGATTCCCTGCCCCACCGAGAAGGCGATGCCGATCATCGCCCCCACCGTCCCCCGCTCGTTCTCCCGCACCCGCTCCATCGCGAAGGCGGTAAAAAGAGGACCGGCCATGTTCATCAGCGTTGCCCGCAGCCAGAAGGCCCCGATGGCCACTGGCAGGATGGGGACAAACCCCAGCGCCAGCAGGAAGGGCAGGGAGGCCAGTTGGGTGAAGACAATGGTGCGGATTTTGCCCCATCGTTCCGCCAGAATCGGCGCCAGGAGCGTGGCGCCCCCCATCAGCAACTGGGAGACCGCGAAGGTCAGCCCCAGGACGCTATCCGAGATGCGGAAGCGCTGCTTGAAGAAGATGTTCAGGTACGGGATGAGCAACCCGGCTCCCAGCGCGATGACCAGTTCGGGGACCAGCAGCGCGATGACGTCCCGGCGGAGGGGGAAATCCCGCAGGCTGAAAGGCCGACGGCGTTCCCCTGCCGGGAGGGCCCGCTGTTCCTTTATTATCAACAGAGGGATGAGGCTGAAGGCCATTACTCCCCCGGCGGTGAGGAGGGTGGCCCGGTAGGCTGTCACGCTCTCCGGATGGGCCCGCAACAGGACGCCGAAGAGGGCCGGGAGGGAGCCGCCGACCGCGCTCCCCAGGAAGGACATCAGCAGAGAGAGGCCGGATTGCAGGCTGAAAAGCGTCGGGCGTTCGTCCTCGGTGGCGTTCTCGGCCATAAAGGCCGGTCCGGCAGCCATATAGAGGGCATTCCCTGCCCCGGAGAAGACCGCCGCCACCAGCAAGGGCCAGTCCACCGGGGAGAGGGTCAGGAGCAGCGTCGCGGTGAGGGAGAGGACCGCCCCGGCCAGCATCGCCCGCTTGCGACCCAGCCGGTCCACCAGGACCCCCATCGGCAGGCCCAGAAAGAGGGCCGAGAGGCTCATGCTGGACATGAGCAGGCCCAGGAAGGCCTCATCGTTGCCCCGCGCCAGAACGAAAAGGTTCAGGAAGAGCAAGAAGATGCCGTTTCCCAGCGCGCTGATGGAGATCATCAGCAGGAAGAGTTTGGCGTTGCGGCTCAGGCCAGCCGCGCGGCGAAACTGGCGAGTGAGAGCCTCCATAATCCCCCTACTCCCTACTTCGTACTTCCTACTTCCCCTCCAGCGCGGCAATCAGTTCGGCGGCCTGTTCGGGGGTGATTTTTCCCTCCTCCACCAGCCGGAGCACGCGCAGGATTTCCTCTCCGGCCGCGGCGGGGCGGGATGGCTCGGGGCGACGGCCGCTGGCCCGTTGCCAGCGCCGCTCGGCCCGTTCGGCCTGCATGCGGGCCCGCTCCGCTTCCCGGCGAGCCCGTTCCGCCTCCCGCAGAGCCTCCCGGCGAGCCCGCTCCGCCTCCCGCCGCGCCGCTTCTCCGGCCTCGCGGGCGTACCGCTCCGCCGCCTGGCGGGCCCGTTCAGCGGCTTTCTCCACCCGTCGGCGGATTTCCTCGCTGTCCACCCGGCGGAGGGACTCATCCAGGCGGGCTTCCAGCAGGGCCATGGCCTCCGCAACGCGCGCCTCTACGAACGCTCCGATGTCCTCCGCCCCCGTCCAGGCGACCCATTCGGCCTCCTCAGCGGCCTCCGGCAACAGAAGAATCCGGCTTCCCGCCGTGATCTCTATCCGGGTCTGGCCGTCCCCCAGAGTGCCGGTCATAATGCCCTTCGTTTCGGTGAGGGAGAGGCCGGGGACAGTGGAGCGCACCCGCCCTCCGGCGCGCAGGGCGAAGCGGACGCTGGCGTCGGCGGGGACGACGATACGGGCCGTACTACCGACCCCGAAGCGGTACTCCGCTCCAGGGATGTAGGGCGGGTGCAGCCGCAGGTCGGCCCCGACGCTCTCCACCGCCGCCCCGCCCCGCAGACCGGCGGCCCGCAGGTCGCCCCGGACGGCGCGGACGGAGAGGAGACCGTCCACTTCCTGCAATCGGGCATCCCCGAAGACCTCGCGGATGCGGACCTCCCCGGCGGCGCCCTGCAGGGAGAGGTCGCCGTAGACTTCGCCGACCGTCAGAGGGCCGACCCGGCGCAGGAGGCCATCCCCGGAGACCGCGCCGACCGTCAGGGGGCCGGAGACCCCCCGGACCCGCAGGTCGCCCCGCACCGTCGACAGGGTCAGGCGGGCCGCGCGCGGGCATGTGAGGTGCGCATCGGCGCGCAGGGTCAGGGAGACCGTCTCCCCCTCCCGACGGAGGGAGAGCGCGTCGGCGCCGTTGCGCAGGGAGAGGGTCAGGCGCGGCTCATCCGTCCCCTGGATGGAGAGGTCGCCCAGGCACTCTTCCACAATGATTGTGGGCGAAAGAGTGGTCTCTACGGTTTGGGTCCACATCGTTTCTTACCGCCGTTCAGTCCGCCTGGCGAACCTGCCAGGACGGCGGAGAGGCCGGGGCGGGGTAGCGTTCCTGCAACGTTTGCCCCCACCGGGCCATGCGGCGCCCCAATTCCCGCAGCGCCCGGCGGTGTAACGAATCCCGCGGGCTCAGGGGACGCGGGGGAATCCGAAACCTTTCGTTCTCCTGCAGCAGGTTCTGGTATCCCTTGTAGTGAGCGACCATTTCCAGCCACGTCATCACCTCGCACCTCCTTCATGCTTCTTCGTGTCCTTCGTGGTTATTTTTCCCTGCGCTTCATTGCAGCAGTCGCAGGGCCTCCTCGGCGGTGATCTCCCGCCGGGCCAGCCGCTGCAGGACCTCCTGGCGGCGGCTCTCGGCGTCCTCCCGCTCCTCCCGAATCTCGTACCCCAGCGCGCGGATGACCTCCTCCAGGCGGCTGCGGACAGTGGGGTAGGAAAGGCCCAGTTCCTCCTGGACGCGGTTCAGTTTCCCCTCGCAGCGGAGGAAGAGTTCCACGAAGTCGGCCTGCTCGGGAGTGAGGGCTGCCAGCCGCCCCAGGGCGAAGTGGCCCTCCAGGGCCGTGCCGCAATTCGGGCAGACCATGCGGGCGATGTGCAGTTCGTCGTGACAGACCGGGCATTGGGTGGGTGCCGGATACATCAGGCGCCTCCTGAAAAATTTTTATCCAACACTGAAAGATTTTAACACAGAACTCAATTTTTGTCAAGTCTTGAAAAATAGTGGGTGTGTCCCGGTTTTGTCGGGCTGGGCCGCTGGCCTTTTCGCCTGGCCGTAAACGGCCAGGCTCAGGCAAGGATGAGGCGCTAAAGCGCCCCTCTCCACCTGGGCAACTCGTGTTCCGTTTGCAGGCAACTGCTTGCAGTTGTCCTACAACAGGGAGAGGGCGCTTCCAACGCCCTTTGCAACCTCAGCCAGGCCGTTTACGGCCTGGCCCGCCGGGCCCCCGACGATTTGGGGACACACCTCTTTCCTGGGCGCGTAACTATTCAGGCGCTGACTGAAGTCGGCCTTCCTGGGCCGCAGGCCTTTGGTCGGCCTTCGCCGCCCTCACCCCACCCCCGGCGGCTGCGCCGCCACCCCCTCCCCTCTCCCGCCCCGGCGGGAGAGGGGAGGGGGTTGGGGGAGGGGTGAGGGCAGGCCGACACCCCTCGGGCCGAGCCCTCGGGGCGAGGCCCGGCACGAAGTGCCCAGGGAGGACGATTTCAATCGGCTGAATAGTTACCTGGGCGCTTCATTAAGTCAGCGCTGTTTCCCGGAACGCTCAGGGCCATCCCGTCGGCACCGTTTGACATTTCCCCACCCGGCACTAAAATTTGAGGTAACCATTCAGGCTTCCTCACCCCACCCCCGCCGCCCTCGGGCCGAAGGCCCTTCGGGCCGAGGCCTGTGGCGGCAGCGGCAAGCCGCTGGGGGAGGGGTGAGGCGGTCCACTCACCCCTTAAGCCGCGCGGGAAATCCTCCAGAGGAGCGACTATACCATTGAGGACAGGCGACTCCTGTCAGAGACGAGGGCGCCTGGCGGGGCTCACATCGCACTTTCAAGGAGGTCACTATGGAGGATGCCCGCATCCTGATTGTGGACGATCAGCCGGACTTCCGGGCAATGCTCACCGTGATCCTTCAAAGGAGCGGTTTCCAGGTGTTTGTAGCCGCGGATGGAGAGGAGGCGCTTCGCCTGGTGTCGGAGATCGCGCCGGACCTGATCCTCATGGATGTCAGCATGCCCGGGATGGATGGAATGGAGGCGGCCCACCGCATCCGCCAACTCACCTCCGCTCCCATTCTCTTTCTCAGCGCGCTGGGCGGGCCTGAAACCGTTGCCAGAGGGCGGGCCGTCGGCGGCACTGGGCACCTGACCAAGCCCTTCCGGACGGCGGAGTTGATCCTTCGGATTCAGAAAGAACTGAGCGCATCCGGTATTCGGGCAACCCAGATCAATGGCATCCGTTGAGAATCCCTATGGACAAACCGCGCATTCTCATCGTGGATGATGATCCGGAGATGCTTCGTCTCCTCCGGTCCCTGTTAGAGTCCCAGGGGTTTGCCGTGGATACGGCCAGCGATGGGCCAACCGCGCTCCGTCTCCTCCCTCAGGTCGCTCCCGACCTGATCATCCTGGACGTGCTGATGCCCGGGATGAGCGGCAAGGAGGTCTGCCAGCACATCCGGCGGCAATCTCCGGTCCCCATTCTGTTCCTCACGGCCCTCGGTGAGGTGGATTCCATCGTAGATGGGCTGAACCGGGGGGCGGACGACTACATGGTCAAACCCTTTCACCCTGCCGAACTGCTCGCCCGGGTTCAGGCCATGCTCCGCCGTTCCCGATTGCAAACCGCGCCCCCGAGGCTCCTGCGCTTTCGGGGAGGGGACCTGGTCATCAACCGGACTCTGTCCAGGGTCTTCCTCAGAGGGAATGAGGTCCCCCTGAGCCCGCTGGAATACAACCTCCTGCTGTTCCTGGCGGAGCGGGCGGGGCATGTGATCCCCCCAGAAGAACTCTATAACGCCATCTGGGCCGGGGGGCGGCGTGGACCCCCGCCAGGTCAAATGGTACATCTGGCGGCTCCGGCAGAAGATAGAGGACGACCCCTCTCATCCCCGGTTCATCTGCACGGAACGGGGCCGGGGGTACTATTTTGCCCCCGAGTAGCAACGACTGGCTGCGGCATACTTTGCAGGACGACTGCTCGCAGTTGTCCTGCTTTTTTCGCAATTACCCACCTGGTTCTGTTGGGCGGGGCAAGCCGTCCACGAAGGTTTCACGAATGCACGAATAGCGCCATCATTCGTGTATTCGTGTCTCATTCGTGGATTCGTGTCTCATTCGTGGATTCGTGTCTCATTCGTGGATTCGTGTCTCATTCGTGGATTCGTGTCTCATTCGTGGATTCGTGTCTCATTCGTGGATGGCCCCCGCGTTCACTGAACACCCGTCGGGCCACACAACGTAACGCACCCCCTCCCGCTCCCCTCACGTAGTACCTTTTTTCCCACTTCGGGCCAGAAAATTTCAAACCGGATTCCAACCTTCCAGCGATATAATAAGGTTGACTTCACCGCAAAAACTCACCGCAGAGACGCCGAGAGCGCAGAGTTCTACATCAGTGTTGTCTCTGCGTACTCTGCGTCTCGGCGGTGAAATGACCTTTTTGCAGGAGACTCAATAATGACTCCACTGCAAAAAGGGTTCTTTATCGCAGAGACCGCAGAGTACGCAGAGCATTATTTAAAGAAAATCTCTGCGCTCTCCGCGTTCTCTGCGATGAGTTTTTGCAGTGGACTCATAATTAAAATCCGTGCTCATCCGCGTCCATCCGCGTTCATCCGCGTCCTATTACCGATGAAGTCTCTTGTTCCCGTGCTGGGGTATTCGGAAGGGGGTGTTTATGGGTAGACGCCGGAATCTCTTTATCGCTGCGGTCATCCTCATTATCATTGCCCGGCTGACCCAATGGCTGGGTTCTGCTCAGGCCAACTCTCAGGCCGGCACCACGCTCAGCGCGACCAAGACGGCCACCGGGTTCTGGGAATATGTGCGGGAGTACGACTGGTCCCTGACCAAAGCGGTCTCTCCCGCCGAGGTGGAGGTCTGGCCCGGTGCCTCTGCCTCCCTGGAGTACACCCTGACCGCGACGCGCACGCTGGTCGCCGAGAGGGAGCAGGTCGGCGTGCGGGGCGAAATCTGCGTCACCAACGGGGGCGACCGGGCCACCGAGGGCCTGGCCATCGTGGATGTGGTGCAGTACAAAACGGGTTCCGGCCCCTTCACCGATTACGTGACCACCACCGTGGACGTCAGCATCCATCCCGTTCTGGCCCCCGGGGAGTCTTTCTGCTATCCCTATCAGGTCCTGTTCCAGCCCGTCGCCGGCGCCATCTACCGGAACGAGGCCCGGGTCACCATCACCAATCACTCCGGCTGGCTGCCCGGTGGTCAGAACTGCCCTGGCCCCGACCCGTGCCCCTTCGGCCCCAGCCCCAGGGCGGATTTCTCTCTGCCGGAGGAGTTCACCCTCGTTGAGGTAGACCCTCAGGCCACATTGACCGATACAATCTCCTGCCCCGACGGTTTCACCTGCACCGTCAGCGATCCGGGCCCCTGGACGCTGAACGACTCCGCCACCCTTTCGTTCACCGCCACGCTGTCCAACACCTCTGCCCTGTGCGGGATCGGAGAGCAGATCACCAACACGGCCCGGCTGACGGAAGCCGATAGCGGGACCGAGCGTCTGGCCTCCGCCGTGGCGGAGATCTCCACGGGCCCGTGTGCAACGGGCTGTACGCGGACCTACGGCTACTGGAAGACCCACACCCGCTACGGCCCGGCCCCGCGGGATCCCACCTGGGACCAGATCGGGGAGAACGGCGAGGATACCCCCTTCTATCAGAGCGGCCAGACCTACTACCAGGTCCTGTGGACCCCGGCCCGGGGGAACGCCTACTACATCCTGGCCTACCAGTTCATTGCGGCTCGGCTGAACCTGCTGAGCGGCGCGTCCTCCACGCCGGAGGTGGACGAAGCCCTCGCCTGGTCCGAGACCTTCTTCTCCCAGTTCCCTCCGGATAATGTGCCCCCGGACCAGAGGGACACGGCCATCTCCTCCGCGAACCTGCTGGACCGCTACAACAACGGCGAAATCGGCCCGGGCCATTGCGATGAGATTACGCCCACTCCGTCGCCGACCCCGGTGCCGACGCCGACGGAGACGCCGACGCCCACCCCGACCCCGGTGCCGACGCCGACGGAGACGCCGACGCCCACCCCGACCCCGGTGCCGACGCCGACGGAGACGCCGACGCCCGCCCCGACCCCGGTGCCGACGCCGACGGCGACGCCGACGCCCACCCCGACCCCGGTGCCGACGCCGACGGCGACGCCGACGCCCGCCCCGACCCCGGTGCCGACGCCGACGGAGACGCCGACGCCCGCCCCGACCCCGGTGCCGACGCCGACGGAGACGCCGACGCCCACCCCGACCCCGGTGCCGACGCCGGAGCCTCTGCCGGGTATCTGGATCACCGCCGTTGGCCCAACTATGGCACACGAAGGGGACTCTCTCACCTACACCGTGACCATCTGCGTGGAGGACATCGGCACCACGCCGCTTTCCATCTCCCTCCCGCTGCCGGACGGGACAACCTGGACAGGAACTGTGGAACCGGGGACGTGCGTCATCGTGATCGCCACCGGTCCCGTTTCCGGTGACCCAACGGTGGCGATGTTCACGGCCATCGGGACCGATCCGGAGGGGCGGCAGACGACCTCCAACACCGGAGTGGTGACCACGGACATCCTCCATCCGGCCCTGGAGGTCAGCGCGGTCGCGCCGATCACCACCGTCTACCCCGGCACCGTCGTCACCCTGACCTACACGGTCACCAATACGGGCGACGCCCCGCTCTCGGATGTGGTCCTCTGGTGGGACAACGGCACGCCGGACGACCCCGACGATGACCGGATTCTCTGCGTGGTGGAGAACTTGGAGGTGGGTCAGGCCGTACAGTGCCAGGTCCCCGTGGCGCCCGATCAGGAGACCACCTACACCGCCAGCGCCACCGGCACCGACCCCCTGGGCGGTCCGGCGGAAGACTCGGCGGGCATCATCATCGGCATCATCCCCACGGAGCCCGGGGATACCGACGGCGACGGCACGCCGGACTACCTGGACGCCGACTCCGATGGTGACGGCATCCCCGATGCCGTGGAGGGCACCGGTGACGTGGACGGGGACGGCATCCCTAACTTCCTGGACCCCGACTCCGATGGCGACGGCATCCCGGACTGGATGGAGGCAGGCTGCACCGCGCCGCCCACCGGCAACGCGACCTGCCCGGCGGCGGGCCGGGATAGCGACGGCGACGGCACCCCGGACTACCTGGATGACGACTCCGACAACGATGGCATCCCGGACTGGGTGGAGGCGGGCTGCACCGAGCGGCCCACCGACAACGCGACCTGCCCGGCGGCGGGCCGGGATAGCGACGGCGACGGCACCCCGGACTACCGGGACCCCGACGACGACGGGGACGGCATCCCTACGGCGAACGAATACATCGCCGATACTGACTACTTCTGCGAAAATACTTCTCTGGACACCGACCGGGACGGCACGCCCAACTGCCGGGACAACGACGTGGACGGCGACGGCATCCCCAACTACCTGGACCTGGATTCCGATGGGGACGGAACGCCGGACGCGCAGGAGAACTACCCCAACCCGAATCCGCCGCCCTTCCGGCATGATGGCGTCCCGGCCTGGATTGATCCGGTCTACCGCCTCTACCTGCCCCTCGTGCTGCGGAACCGCTGATCCTGCAATGGGACACGGATGGACACAGATCACACGGATTTGCACGGATTTTTATATCCGTGCCGACCCGTAAAACCTGTGTGAATCCGTGTCCTGTTCCCGGTTTCAGATTTGACAATTTTGCCAATTGGGTATATAGTGTTCTTGCGAAGGAGGGGCATTATGGCCCGAAACCGCGCCGTGTACTGGCTGGCTGGGCTGGGAATCGCAGCGATTCTGCTGCTTATCGGCGGGATGACGACCGGACGGCCGGCCTTCGCCGGTTTCACCCCCACCCCGACCCCCACGGAGACTCCCACTCCCACCCCGACACCGACGGCCACTCCCGTGCCTCCACCCCCGCCGCCCCCGCCGCCTCCCCCTCCGCCGCCGACGGAAACCCCCACGCCGGCCCCCCTTCTGCCCGAGGTCGGCGGCATCGCTCCCTCCCCCTGGCCCTTCCTGGCCCTGGGCGCCGCCGCCCTCCTGGCCGGGTGGATGGTGAGGCGAAAACGCACGTAATAAGCAACGTAAAACGGAAAACGTAAAACGTAATACGTAATACGTAATACGTGTTCCGGATTCCGTTGTCCTGAGAGGAGACGACCATGCACCGCACCTGGTTTTCCCTGTGGACGCTTTTATCCCTGTTGGTCAATCTGCTGGCCCCCGCCGGAGTATCTGCCGCCTCTTTCCCGAAAACGGAGTCCGCACTACGGAATCCCTCCCTCCTCCCCGCCTGGTTCACGCCGGACTCCGCGCGCGCCTCCGCCCCGGCATCGGCCCTTCCGGCCTGGTTTGACCATGGACGGCAGACGACGGACGACCGACCACAGACGACGGACGACCGACCATGGACGGCGGACCCGGCGCCCCGGACCGGGGGCGTCCTCCCGGCCTGGTTCCTCTCCGGCTCCTCACGGAACACGGAACCCGCAGCCCGCAACGCGGAGGCCCACCACACCATCTATAACGTCACCGTCACCGGTCCCTCCGCGCCGATAAACAACTGCGATGTGGTCACCTTCACCATCGTCGCTGTTAACGATACCGTCACCACCACCAACGTCCTCATCACCAGCACGATGCCCGCTGGCTTTGAGCCTACGCAGCGCGTCTTTAACGTGGGCACCGTTGGGCCTAACGAAGTCATCACCCGCTACGCCGTCTTCTCCGCCACCTGCTCCGCCGTCTCCGGGCAGAACGTGGTCACTCTGACCCAGGACGGGGCTCCACCCATTGTCCGCTACACCGATTTTGTGGTCAACCCCGGCGCCATCACCGTCCGCAAGGAGCCGGCTGTTATCAAAGCCGCGCCCGATGAAGTGGTCACCTGGACCGTCTACATTGAGAACACCGGCTACGGCAATGTCTCCAACGTCCGGGTGACCGACACGCTGGGGAGCGGGCTCCAGTACGTCTCCGGCCTCACGTCCGCCTATGTGATTTCCATCCCCGTCGGCGGGGTAGTCACCTTCCCCATCGCCGCCCGCGTCGTCGGCTGCTCAAACCTGGAGAACGTGGTCACCGCCACCTGGGGCTGCAACGGCCAGATGTGCCTGACCCCTCAGACGGCCAAAGGGGCGGTGGACCTGGAGATGCGTAACCCTGTCCTGAAGTTCTCTCTGCCCGCTTTCAATGTCACGTATTGCGACGGCTACGGCGTCTTCACCATTCCCATCACCAACACCGGCGACGGCACGGCCTACTCCGCCACCCTGGCGGTGAACCTCTCGCCCTTCAATGTGAGCGTCGCCCCGCCTGCTTCCTACTCCTCCGGCGCATTCCATCTGCCGCCTATCCCGCCCGGCCAGACCTACAACCTGGTCTTCACCCTGACCCTCCCCCCAGCAGTCTGTACGATGCCTCGCAGCGGCACATTCAACTTTGACCTGGACTACACCGACCGCTGCGGCAACCTCTACACCGAACTCCCCCAGTCCGCCCCCTGGCAACTGATCAACGCGCCCGGCCAGTTGAGCGTGAGCAAGTCCATGCCCGGCGAGGTCTACCGGGGCGAGACGGTCACCGCCACGGTCACGGTGAACGCCAGCGGCATTGTCGGTACCGTCGTTGTCACCGACCAGGTGCCGGCGGGCTGGAGCGTGGTGGACCCGGCGGGTGGCGTGACCTTCACCGTGGACGGCGTCACCTACATCACCTGGACGCTGACCGGCACCGCGACCCTCAACCCGGTCTTCGCCACCCCCGATGCTGCCACCGGCTGCGCCTACTGCGGCACCGCCGCCACCAACATGGTTACCGCCACGGCTGTTGACTGCCAGAACTGCCGCCAGACCGCCACCGCGCAGGCCACGGCCTACCTCCAGTGCCAGGAGCCAGTGGCCACAACGGACAAGCAGGTCTCCGGCCCCGCCGAGGTCTGTACCGATCCGGCCTTCACCTACACCAACACCTACACCTTCGCCGATTCCTTCACCGTCACCCCCACCTGGCAGGGCATGGTCTTCACCGAGACGCTGCCCTACCAGACCTACGTCCCTGGCAGCGCGTCGGTCTGGATGAGCAACGGTTCCGTTACATGCACCGCCGTCTTCTCCGCCGACGTCGTGGGCGGGATGCTGGTCATCTCCCACATCTCCCCCACCTGCCCTATCACCGTCCCCGGCGCCACGATGTGGATCTCCTACCAGACGGCGGTCACCGAACCCGCCGCCTGCTCCGACTCCGAGTGGTACGACTGGTCTTATCTGAACCTGGGGGTGACGGGCAACGCCGAATGCGCCGCCGACGGTGTGATCGAAGAGGGGGTCTTCGCCCAGACCCTGGCCCCGTCCATGAGCCTGGGGCTCTCTGGTCTGCCCAGTTCAGTTGCCCCTTGTGGAATCTACACGGTAACCCTCACCGCTCAGCGGACCTCCGCGGTGGGGGCTTATGATGCGGTCATTGATGTGCCCACTTCCACGTTCCGGGTTTTAGAGGTGTTGGGCTTCTCCGGCGCCACGCCTGCCTACACGGAAACAGACTCGGTTGGCTACCACTGGTATTACTCGGACACTTTTGCCACCGCCACCACCGGCACCGTTCAGTTGCGGGTGCAGTTGCCCTGTGAGAGCGGCGTCGCGCCTTTCCAAGGCATTCTCTACTATGACAACCGTTGCGCGGACAACGACACCTATCGGGAGCGGTGCAGCGCCGGAGGCCCGCTGGGCTTGCCGTCAGTGGTCCAGCCCCTGCCCATTCTGACCAAGTTCCCCGAAGTCATCTACGCCCACGGGGACGTGGTCGCCTGGACCCTCATCGCCTACAACTCCGGCGCTGGCCCCGCCTGCAGCGTGGTGCTTACGGACCGCCTGGGCAGCGGCCTGCGCTACGTGGATTCCTCCATCACCTCCACCCAGGGCTCCGTGGCTGGGGTGACCCCCATCACCTCCTCCCACCTGGTCACCTGGAACCTGCCGGTCATCCAGCCCAAAGAGAGGGTCACCATCCGCTTTGCTGCCGAGATCATCGGCTGCACAGATCTGACCAACCGCTTTGCCGGCGCACAGGGCTGCTTGGGCCAGACCTGCCAGACGGCGGGGCCGATGCAGTCCCGCGTAGAGCTCCCGCCGACCATCGTCCTCAACACCAACCAGGGGGTGACGCCTATTGACACCTGCTATACCCGCACCGTCACCATCACCGTGCGAAACGCCGGCTTGACCAGCGTCTACTCCGCCACCCTCACCGAGACGTTGCCGGCCGGCCTGTTCTACATCCCCGGCACCACGCAGGTGAGCACCGATACGGTGAACTGGCAGCCCGGGCCGGAGCCGACCATCGTCGGGCAGGACCTCGTTTGGGGTCCAGGGAGCGGCGCGCCGCTGGATGCGCTGCTCTCTCGCATTCGCCCCGGCGAGACCCTCTACTTCCGCTTTGATGTTCGCGCCTCCTGCCCCTTTGCAGGTGGGTCCCTGCGCATCCAGATCGCATACCGAGACCCCTGCGGGACTCCCCGCCTCACCAACGCCTCGCATTTCTTGATGCCGGTCCGCACGGCGAACCTTTCTATCGTGAAGGTCGGAGAGAACCTGAGTCGCACCTCTCCGGCGCCGGATTTCATCTACGCTGAGCCAGGGGAGACAGTGGTCTTCACGATCACGGTCTCCAACCCCAGTAGCGCCGCCCCGGCCCGCGCGGTGGTGGTGACCGATACCCTGCCGGGCAACCTGATCTTCCAGGGCGCCACCCCCGGCTACATCTTCTCCGGCGGCCCGCCGGGCGGCGTCCTCACCTGGACCTTTGACATCATCACGCCGGCCACATCGGTTGTCCTGACCGTCACCGCTGTGGTCAGCCCGCTCAATGGGTGCACGGTCGCCGACACCTTCAACGTCGCCGAAGTGGCCTGGGGCTGCCCCGACGGCTGCCGCCAGGGCGCCCGCTCCGACCAGGTCACCCTGCGCACCCGGCCGGTGTACGGCACGCCCGGCATCCGCACCGACATCCCGCCCGCTGCCCTCCACCAGTGCGGCGGGCTCATCACCATCACCTTGAACAACGAGGGCCCGCCTGCCTACAACGTCACGCTGACGGACACCCTGCCCTCCGGCTATGTCTTCAGCGGGACGGTCTTCGCCAGCACGCCGCCCTCCGGCACGGTGGACCTGGGCGGGACGGTGGTCTACACCTGGGGCGTGCTCCCCACGGGCCTGACCACGATCACGCTGGCTGTGCGTAACAGCGTGGGGCCCGGCATGTGTGCGGTACCCTCCGGCTCCAACGTCATCACCCTCACCTACGATGACGATGTCCCCGATTGCCCTGGCACCGGCCCTTACAGCACCACAGCGACGCAAGCCATCAATGTGGTCCGCCCGAACCTGGTGGTGGACAAATCCCCGGCCACCCTCACCGCCCAGGTGGGCCAGCGGATCACCTGGACGTTGCGGCTCACGAACACCGGCACCGGCGCCGCCTACAACGTGGTGGTGACCGACGTGGTGGGCTCATCCTTTATCAGCGTCACGGCCGCCCCCGGCTCCGACGGCTCCCTGCCGGTCATCGCCGGGAACGTGGTCACCTGGACGCCCGCGCCCATCGCGGCGGGCGGCGTCTGGACGGCGCAGGTGAGCGCGGTGCTCATCGCCACCGGCGGCAACCGCAACATTGTCACCGCCACCGCCTCCTGCGACACGGGCTGTCTGGCAACTTCCGCTAGCAGCGCGGCCCGCGTGACCCTGATTCAAGCGTTTGACAAGGGGCCAGCGATCCAGACCGGCACGATTGGCAGCCTGGTGGTCTTCACCTTCACCGCCAACCTGCCCGACGTGGAGAACATCTACGAGAACCTGACCCTGACAGACACGCTCCCGGTGGGGCTGGGCTATGTCGGCTCTGTCTTCACCTACACCTGGGATGTGGATGGCAATCAGGGCGGGCCGTATACGGCCATCTCCACCACGCCGACTCTCAGCCCCACCTACCTGGAGAGCGGCAACGTGGTCTGGCGGCTGGGCAACCTGACTGGCGCGGTGCAGATAGACGGTGTCATCACCGCCGTCATCCAGAACATTACCGCTATCTCTGAGGGCGCGCGCCTGACCAACACCCTGCGCCTGGCCTACACCGATGACGGCCAGCCCTACGTCTACACCGACACGGCGAACGTGGACATCCTGGAGCCGCTGCTGCACATCGGCAAGTCCTACGTGACGCCGTATGGGTGCGGGGCGACGCTGCTGGAAGACAATTTCAACGCTGGTGTTTCGGGTTGGAGTACGACTGGCGGGGGAACCTGGGTTTGGAGCAATGGCACGTACCAGGCACCAACCGGCGGCACTGGCATCGGACGGATCAGCCGAAAGGGGAATACGGGCTGGACGGATTACAGTTATTCAGCGATGATCCGCTCAACATCTACATCTGGCCACTTTGGCCTGGTATTCCGGGGTCCCACAGCCGGAACCAATACCTTTTACCGCTTCCGCTGGGGCAACGAGGCCAACAACAACCGTCGCCTGGAGCGTATAGTGGGAAATTCCATTCAGGCAACATTAGCCCAAGACACCGCAGCGTATGTCTCGGGGCGGTGGTATCACATTGAGGTGCGCGCCGAAGGGAATCGCTTGCGCATTTATGTAGACGGAACGCTTATCTTTGATGTAACTGATGCATCTGCGAACGCATTAACGACGGGGAACATCGGCGTCTATGCGATTAACCAGACCAATGCGTATTTTGACGACATCCTGGTCACCCGCCTGGGGAACCAGTCCTGCTACGTGGGCGCGGGCGACCGGGTCACCTACACCCTCACCATCTCCAACCAGTCCCTCATCCCCGGCTACGACCTGGTCATCACCGACGTGGTGCCGGCGGGGATGAGCCTGGTCACCTACACGATGACCTCCGATGACGCCACCGCGCAGGTGGTGGCGGAGCCCTCCCCCATCCCCGGCGCCACCGGCGTCCTCACCTGGGCGGTCAACCACCTGACGCCCACTGTCCCCTACACCTGGGGCCAGCATACCGCCATCACCCTGACCGTGGTGCTTTCAGTCTCCGACGGCATCACCGCCAACACCGTCCTTTCGGACCAGGCCTTCCTCTCCTACAGCAGCCAGCCCGGAAGCGGCCCGGTGGGGGTGGAGCGCGGCTACAGCGGCGGCTCCCACTCCGCCGCCGTCCAGACCGTCAACGCAGGCCTCTCCAAGACCGTGACCTTCAGCCCGCCGCCCACGGCGACCCTGGGCACCCTGGTCACCTACACCCTCATCATCCCCGACCGCCCCATCTCCGCCACCCTCTACAACGTGGCGGTGACGGACACGGTAGACAGCCGGATGCAGATTGTGGCGGTCACCGCCCACGACACCTTCTGGAGTTATGGCTGGTCCGGGCAGGTGGTCACGGCGACCTTTGACAGCATTCCGCACAACACTCAGGCCTACGTCACCATAACGGTGCGCATCCACACCGACCTGGGCGCCCGTGCCGGCGACGTCCTCACCGACGTGGCCCGGATGAGCCACGCCACCGCGCCGGTGACCAACAGCAACGTGGTCAGCACCACCGTCGGCGAGCCGCGCCTGCTGGTGGATAAGTCCGTGGAGAGCAGCACTGGCAGTTTGACCGACCTGGACGGGACGGCGCTGCTGACCTACACCATCCGCCTGACCAACACCGGCACGAGCCCCGCCTACTCTGTCTACATCACCGACGCTGTCCCGGCGGGCATCTCCGTCACCGCGCTCTACGGCGGCGACAGCCGCAGCGCGCCCGTCGTCGGGCCGGGGGTGCTCACCTGGACGGTGGGCTACATCAGCAACACCGCCCCTGCTAATGTTGTGTTGCTGACCTATACAGCGCGCATCTCCCAGGCCCTGAGCAACGCCTGGCTGACCAACACGGTGGACATCCTCTACCACTCCCTCACCGAGACCATCCCCGGCGTGCGGCCCTACACGAACACCGATCAGGCCTCGGTGGAGACGGCGCAGCCGACCGTCTCCAAATCCACTGAGCCGCCGGTGCTGCGGGTGGGGGACATCGTCACCTACCATCTGGTCTTCACCATCCCGGCGGGCACCGTCGGAATGGGTGGTAATTCCTTCCTGCGGGACGCCCTCCCGCCGGGCATCTGGTACATCACTGACAGCGAGACCCTGACCTGGACACCTTCCACGGTGAGTGTGACGATTACCAGCAGGGTGAGCACCACGACCGAGGTGCCCGGCTATCAGGTCATTCGCTGGTATTTCGCGCCCATCACCAGCGAGCAGGACCTGCCGACGGTGGTCACCCTCACCTTCCAGGCGCAGGCGGTGGGCCTGCGGATTGACAATCTCAGTCCAGTCTGGCCGGACCAGACGGTCGTCTACACCCCAACCGACTGGGTGGAACTCTGGCAGCGGGATGTGTTCATCGGCAACGACTGGGCGCAGAACGATGTCATCCAGCCTCTCCTGTCCATAGATAAGTCCAGCACCCCGCCGCCCGGCGCGTACGTCGGCGCGGGCGACCGCATCACCTACACGTTGACGGTGACCAACTCCGGCCACGGCCCGGCCTACGACATCGTCATCAGCGACGTGCTGCCGGCGGAACTGTTCTACGTGACCTCCACCATCACCAGTAGCGCCCCGCCGACCATTGCTTTCGCTTACACACCCACTGTAGGCGCCACCGGGGTGCTGACCTGGCGGGTGAACGAACTCTGGGGCACGGACTGGAACGGCGGCCAGCCCGGCGTGGCGGTCATCACCGTCGTCGCCCAGGTGACCGACACCGTTGGGGCAAACCTCATCCTGACCAACACCGCGGCCATCCCGTACTACGACTCCCAGCCCGGCAACGGCCCCGGCCCGTATACGCCCGATGAGCGGGAGTACACCGACGGCTCTGATTCGGTCTCCCACCGCACGGTGGACGCGGCCATCCTCAAGACCGTCACCCCGCCCACGGCCACCCTGGGCGACGTGGTCGCCTACGTCATCGTTGTCCCGGCGACGCCCATTACCGCCACCCTCTACAACGTGACGGTCACGGATCAACTGGATGCCCGCCTGCAACTGCACGCGGTGGCCGACGGGCCGGACGGGACGGTGGTTACCGCGGGCAACGGTTTCACCGTGACCTACGCCAGCATCCCGGCTGGCCAGCAGCGCTTCATCACCGTCACCGCCGTCCTCTCCAGCCCGCTGGACGCCCGCGCCGGTGACGTCATCACCAACCTGGCCGTGCTGCGCCACCGGGACGGCGGCCCGACGCCCTCCAACCAGCCTGCCTTCACCGTCACCGAGCCGTCGCTGACCCTGGTCAAGGCCAGCGACCCGCCCACCTCCAGCACCGTGCGCGTGGGCGAGTCGGTCACCTACACCGTCCGCATCACCAACTCTGTGGGACAGGCTTTCAGCCTGTCCAGTCCCGCCTACGACGTTGTCTTCATCGACACGCTGCCGCTTGGGATGCGGGCCACGTCGCCCGCGCTCATCACGGTCACCCTGAACGGCGCGCCGGTGGCGGCCTCGGATTACGTCACCGGCTACAGCCCGGCCAGCGGCGTCTTCACCGTCGCCTTCACCCCGGCCTTCTCCATCCCGGTGGGCGGTGAACTGGTGATCCAGTATGTGGCGACGGTGGATTCTGACGCCCCGGCCGCAACCGACCTGACCAACCGGGCCGAGACGACCTGGTCCAGCCTGCCCGGCCCCGTCCCCGGCGACCGGGACTACGGCCCTATCTCCGACACAACAACCGTCCATACCCCGCTGGCCACCGGCCTGAGCAAGAGCGTGGCTCCGCCCACGGCCACCGTTGGCTCGCAGGTGGTCTTCTCCATCACCCTGCCCGTCCCGCCCGTGGGCGCCGTGCTCCACAACGTCGTCTTCACCGATGTGGTGGACAGTCGCCTGCGGATTGACGCCGTCAGCCCCAACGCCGCGTTCAGCGGCCAGGTGGTGACCGCGACCTTCACCACCATCCCCGCCTACACGCAGGTGACGATCGTCATCACCGCCACGGTGCGGGACCTGGTCACGGTGACGGCGGGCACGCAGATCACTGACGTCGCGGTCTTTGACTACCGTGACAATCCCTATGGGCCCATCTCGTCCAACCCGGTCACTGTCACCGTGGCCGAGCCGAACGTCACGCTGGACAAGTCCGTCCAGGTGCCGCGCGACCCGCTGGGCGCGGGGGACATCGTCACCTACACGCTGGTCCTCTCCAACACCAGCACCTGGCCGGCCTACGACCTGGTGGTCACCGACAGCCTCCCGGCCGGCCTGTCCTTCGTCTCCACGGTGGGCTTCACCGTCACCGACCCGGTCACGGCGACCTTGGGCGGCGGCTACCCGGCCTGGACGGTCTCGCAACTGAACGTGGGCGGCTACGTGACCATCACCTTCACCGCGCAGGTGGCCTGGGACATCGGCGCGGGCCTGACGCTGACCAACTCCGCCCGGGGCGCCTACGACAACTGGCCCGGCGAGCCGCCGGACGAGCGGGATTATGACATCCCCACCGATACCGTCCCGGTGCGGACCGGCTACCCGGCGCTGGATGTTGAAAAGTCCGCCGAACCCAGCCCGGTGGAAGCGGGCGGCCTGCTCACCTACACCCTGACCGTCACCAACACCGGCATCGTCTCGGCGACGGGCGTGGTGGTCACCGACGCCGTCCCGGCCAACACCACGTACCTCTCCTGCGGTCCGGCGCCGTGCGGCGAAGCAGGCGGCGTCGTCTCCTGGACCCTGGGCGTGCTGGACATCGGCGTCCCGCGCGTGCTGACGATGCTGGTGCAGGTGGATTCGCCGCTGCTCAATGGCACCATCCTCACCAACACCGCCTGGGTCACCTCCACCGAGGGCGTCACCGACACCGACACGGTCACTACGCCGATCTCCAGCGCCCCGGTCCTGAACCTGGTCAAGTCCAGCACGGATGCCAATGGCGGCGACCTGCGCCCCGGCGACCGCATCACCTACACCCTGGTGGTCTCCAACACCGGCAACGAGACCGCGACGCTGGTGACCGTCTCCGATACGGTTCCGGCCCATACGACCTACGTGCCGGGTTCCATCGCCGGCGGCGACAGCCGCGATGATTCCGGCCTCCCCGTGCTGGTGTGGGTGGTCAACAGTCTGGCGCCGGGACAGGCTGAAAGCCTGTCCTACGCCGTCACGGTGAGCCTGCCGCTGACAAACAGCCTGCAAATTGTCAACACCGGTGCGGTGACCTGCACGCAGGTGCCCACGCCGACGACGGACACGGTCACGGACACGGTGACCTCGTCGCACACGCTGGAAGTGGTCAAATCGGCCCAACCCAGCCTGGTTCAGGCGGGGGCTCTGCTGACCTACACGCTGGCCTACACGATTACCGGCGACGAGCCGGTCTACGGCGTGGTGGTGAGCGACACGGTGCCGGAGAACACCACCTTTGTGACGGCGACGCTGCCGCACAACCTGGTGGGGAGCACTGTCTTCTGGCCGCTGGGCGACTTTCTGCCGCCGGGGAGCGGCATCACCCAGGCCACCGGCGTCCTGACCCTGGTGGTGCAGGTAGCCAGCCCGCTGGTGAGCGGGACGGTCATCTACAACGCGGTGGCCATCACCGACACCTCGGGTCTGACGGGCACCGATGACATTACTACGCCAGTGGAGAGCAGCCACAGCCTGAGCGTGACCAAGACGGCCGACCCGGCGGTAGTGCAGGCTGGGGACTTGCTGACCTACACCCTGGCGTGGGCGGTGAGCGGGAACGAGCCGGCCTTCGGCGTGACCATCAGCGACACGGTGCCGCCGAGCACGACCTATCAGGCCTGCTATGGTGGCCTGTCCTGCGGCTATGCGGGCGGCGTGGTCACCTGGGCTCTGGGCGACCAGTATCCGCCGGCCTCGGGCGTGGTGACCCTGGTGGTGCAGGTAGCCAGCCCGCTGGTGAGCGGAACGGTCATCTACAATGCGGTGGCCATCACCGACACGGCGGGTCTGACGGACACGGATGAGGTCACCACGCCGGTCCAGAGCAGCCACAGCCTGAGCGTGACCAAGACGGCCAGTCCCAGCCCGGTGCAGGATGGGGAGTTGCTGACCTACACCCTGGCCTGGGCGGTGAGCGGGAACGAGCCGGCCTTCGGGGTGACCATCAGCGACACCGTGCCGCCGAGCACAACCTATCAGGCCTGCTACGGTGGCCTGTCCTGCGGCCACGCGGGCGGCGTAGTCACCTGGGCCCTGGGCAACCAGTATCCGCCGGCCTCGGGCGTGGTGACGCTGGTGGTGCGGGTGGATAGCGGCGTGCCTGCCGGCGCGTTCATCTACAACGCCGTCGCCATTACCGATACCTCTGGCCTCACGGATACGGACGACATCACCACGCCCGTCCAGACCCGGGCCGACCTGGCCGTGACCAAGAGCGATGACCCCGACCCGGTGATCGTGGGCACCCTGCTCACCTACACCCTCCTCGTCACCAACAACGGTCCGTCAGTGGCCCGGAACGCCGTGGTGACCGACACCCTGCCGCCCGAGGTGGCCTTCGTCTCCGCTGAGCCGGCGCAGTCCTCCGGCCCCAACCCGCTGGTCTGGAGCCTGGACGACCTGGCCGTGGGTGAGGTCCGGCGCCTCACGGTCACCGTGCGGGTGCTGGTGACGACGACCGACGTCTTCACCAACGCGGTCGTCGTCGGCTCCGACACGCCCGACGATAACCCCGGCAACAACGGGGACGAAGAACCCACCAACCCGCTGGTGCCGGGTCTGGAACTGACCAAAGACGTGGCGCCGGGCCAGGCCGTCCGGCATATGCCTTTCACCTACACGATCCGCATCACCAACACCGGGCAGGTGACCTTTGACCCGCTGGTGCTGACGGATACCCTGCCCGCCGATTTCTACTACGTCGTCGGTTCCGGCGACCCGTCCGACCCGGACGTCATCGCCGAACCGCTGCTGGTCTGGTGGAACCTGGGCCCGATGGCCCCCGGCGAGAGCATCACCGTCACCTTCGCCGTGACCGCCACGCCGGGGATCATCGGCACCTACTGGAACGTCGCGCTGGTCGGTGGTGAGTACCCCGGCGGCGTCCTCACCGACACCGACGACGCGCCCGTTGCCATCTCAGACCCGGCCATCGCGCTGGATAAGCAACTGGTCTCCGCCGACCTGGACGACGTCTTCCCGAACTACGTCACCTTCACCATCGTCATCACCAACGTTGGCATCAGCACCATTGACGTCCTGCCGTTGCTGGACGCCTACGACCCGTACTACCTGAGTTTCGCCTGGGCCGAGCCGATGCCGGATGAACCCGCCGACGACGGCCTGCTGACCTGGTACGACCTGACCGGGCCGGCGCCGAACGGCTTCGGGCGCAACCTGGCGCCGGGCGAGTCGTTCCGCATCACCACCGTCTTCAGCGTGGTGCACGACATCACCACGACGACGGTCAACACCGCCTATGTGCAGGGTCCCTACGACGTCTACGACAACCCGGCCAACGAGCCGCGGGACGACGAGGTCATCGTGAACATCCCGACGGCGGTGGAACTGCTGTATTTCCGGGTGGGCGGGACGGTGGGGCCGCAGGTCCGGCTGGAGTGGGCGACGGCGGTGGAGATCAACACCTTCGGCTTCCGGCTGTACCGGGCGCCGGTGGCGGACTTCGCCCGGGCGGAGGCGGTGACCTTCGTCCCCTCCGAGGCGCGGGGCGGCGGCGCGACGTACGTCTACACGGACACCGTCCCCTACGACGGCGCCTGGTGGTACTGGCTGGCGGACGTGGACAGCCAGATGCGGGAGACGCTGCATGGGCCGGTGCGTGCGGTGGTGGGTGCGGCGGCCCTGCCGTACCGGGTCTACCTGCCGCTGGTGCTGCGCAGCGGGCCGTAGTCCATTTGGCATTTGGTCGGAACTTGACAACTTTTCAGTCTCTGCTACAATTTGATGTGCCGACACCTTCGGGGCAGGGTGGAATTCCCGACCGGCGGTATAGCCCGCTAACCGTCCCCCGAACCGACAAGGGGAGACGGCCGATCCGGTGAAGGCGGCGATGCCGCCCACTCCGGAGCCGACGGTGAAAGTCCGGATGGGAGAAGGTGTGTGTTGCCGCCCGGATTCTCCGGGCCCGATGATCTATCGGTGCCGGAGGTCGGGTATTCTGGCAATCTGTGCGCGCAGGCCCCGAAGGTCCCCTTCGGGGCCTTCTTATTTCCGGCGCGCGCTCTGCCCCGCGGGGATCGGCCTGCGGGGCTTTTTATTTGCACTGTTCAGGAGACCGAATGAGAGCAAGACAAATCCCCCGAATCCTGTGGATTGGCGTCAGTCTGCTGGCCTTCTTGGGGCTGTGGGAGGGAGTGGTTCGCCTTTTGGGGTATCCGCCCTTCATTCTGCCCTCTCCCGGCGATGTTTTCCGGCGGCTGGTGGTTCTCATAGCCGACGGCTCCCTCTGGCGCCATACGGGCGTGACCCTGGGGGAGATTCTGGCGGGGCTCAGCCTGGGCACGGTGATTGCGGTGACCCTGGGCTATCTCCTGGCCCATTCTCCGGTTGCCGAGCGTCTCCTCTCCCCCTACCTGGTCGCTTCCCAATCGGTCCCGGTCGTCGCAGTGGCTCCTCTCCTGGTCATCTGGTTCGGCACTGGCCTCCTCTCTAAGATTCTGGTCTGTGCGCTCACCGTCTTCTTCCCGATTCTGGTGAACACTGTCGCTGGCGTCCGGTCTGTGGAGCCGGAACTCCGGGACCTGATGCGGATGCTGGAGGCCAGCCGCTGGCAGACGTTCCGGCTATTGGAGGTCCCTGCTGCCCTGCCGATCCTGCTCAGCGGGCTGAAAATCGGCGCCACGCTTTCGGTCATCGGCGCCATCGTCGGGGAATTTGTCGCATCCAATCGGGGACTGGGTTACCTGATCAAGCAAGGGCAGCAACTCTACGACACCCCCCTGGTCTTCGTGGGCATCGGGGTGTTGGTTCTGCTGGCTCAGTCCCTCTACAGCATCGTGGCCCTGGCGGAGCGCTTCCTGCTCCGGGGATATTCCATCCACCACATTTGTGAGGAGGTTCAATGAAAACTCGTTCCCTTCTCTACCTCAGCATCCTTCTACTCGTCATTCTCGTCGCGTGCTCCCGTCCGACGGAGACGATCCGGCTACCGATGGGGTACATCGCCAATGTCCAGTTCGCTCCGTGGTACGTGGCGGTAGAGCGAGGGTACTTCGCCGCCGAGGGGATGGAACTGGCCTTTGACTACAGTTGGGAGACCGATGGGGTGCGGCTGGTCGGTGCGGGAGAACTCCCCTTCGCCATCGCCAGCGGAGATCAGGTCATCATGGCCCGGTCCCAAGGCATCCCGGTCGTGACCGTCGCCAGTTGGTGGCAGCGCTTCCCGGTGGCGGTGGTTGCGCTGGAGGAGAGCGGCATCCGCACCCCCGCCGACCTGAAGGGCCGCCGGGTGGGGATTCCAGAGACCTTCGGGGCCAGTTACATCGGCTGGCGCGCGCTCCTCTCCGCCGTTGGGCTGAAAGAGGAGGACATACCGCTGGAGGTCATTGGGTACACCCAGGTCGCCAGCCTGATGGAGGGACGGGTGGACGCAGCCGTCGTCTACGCGAACAACGAGCCGGTCCAGTTGACCCAGTTGGGCCATCGGGTGGTCCTCATCCCGGTGGCGGACTACGCCCCGCTGGTCTCCAATGGGCTGATCACAAACGAGAGGATGATCCGGGAGCGTCCGGAGGAAGTGCGCCGGTTCGTCCGGGCTTTCCTGCGGGGGCTTCAGGACGCCCTGAACGACCCTAACGCGGCCTTTGAGGTCTGCCGGAAATACGTGGAGGGGTTGGACCAGAATGAGGCGGTCCAGCGGGCCGTACTGGAGGCCACCCTCCCCTACTGGCGCGGGGAACCTCCGGGCTGGTCGGACCCCGCGGCCTGGCAGGCAACGGCCCAGGCAATGCAGGAGGCCGGTCTCCTCTCTGGACCGGTGGATGTGGAGAAGGCCTTCACCAATGAGTTTCTCCCCCAGCGATAAGGGGGGGTAACTTCGCCGACCCGGTCTCTCATTGATGCGCACATCACTATTCAGGCTTCCTCACCCCACCCCCGCCGCCTGTGGCGGCACCCCCTCCCCTCTCCTGAACGAAGTTCAGGAGAGGAGAGGGGGTAGCGGCGAAGCCGCTGGGGGAGGGGTGAGACTGAACAGTTACCAGGAGACTTCTATGAGAACTCCCATTCTGCTGGTAGAACATCTCTGTATGGCCTACCGCCGTCCGGGGGGGTGGATGGAGGTCTTGCAGGACCTCTCCTTCCAGGCGGCGGAAGGTGAATTCTTGTGCATTGTTGGGCCCTCCGGCTGCGGCAAGACGACCCTTCTGCGGCTCATCGCGGGCCTGATTCGCCCCGTCGCCGGGCGCATCCTGCTGAACGGCCAGGCGGTGACGCGGCCCGTCCGTCAGGTCGGCCTGATGTTTCAGAAGCCGGCGTTGCTTCCCTGGCGCACCGCGCTGAAGAACGTGGCGCTGCCGCTGGAGACGAATGGACATTCCCGAAAAGAGGCTCTGGAAAAAGCCCGGGCGCTCCTGCGATGGGTGGGGCTGGAGGGGTTTGAGGACGCCTACCCGGTCCACCTCTCTGGTGGGATGGCCCAGCGCGTGGCTCTGGCCCGCGCCCTGGCCCACGATCCGTCCCTACTGCTGCTGGATGAACCCTTCGGGTCGCTGGACGCGCTGACCCGGGAGGAACTGGCCCGGGAATTGGCCCGCCTGTGGGAGGAACGCCGGACCACGGTGGTGATGGTCACCCATTCCGTCTCCGAAGCAGTCTTCCTGGCCGACCGGGTCCTGGTCCTTTCCTCCCGCCCGGCGACCCTGGCCGCGGAAATTCCGATCCCCCTGCCGCGCCCCAGAGAATGGGGAGATTTTCCCTCCTTCCGCCTGCTGGTTCAGGAGGTGCGGGAGGCATTGGAACAGGCCCGGCCCCCTGGGGGCATGTCTACCTCGCCCCTTCTGACGCCCATTCTCCCGGAGATTTGCCGGGGGCACCGGCAGATGGACGTGCGCCCATTGAGCCGGAAGGGGGTACTGATGCCATGAGGTAACTATCAGCCGATTGAAATCGTCCTCCCTGGGCACTTCGTGCCGGGTGTCGGCCTTCGCCGACACCCGTCTACGGGCATCCCCAAGAGAGGGTCGGCGAAGGCCGACCAAAGGCCTGCGGCCCAGGAGGGGTGACTTCAGTCAGCCCCTGAATAGTTACGCCATGAGATAATCGGGCCGGGCCGCTTTGCAGGACAACTGCGAACAGTTGTCCTACATTACCCAGGCACACCCCCTCTTGCTCCCCCGGAGACCGGTGGTATACTAATACCCGGCGGGTCTGCATACGGTTTTCTGGCCCTGGGAGCGGAGATGGGAGAGGATGTCTGGTTTGTCCCCGGTCGTCCGGAGGTGGCGGAAGGGCCGCTGGCCCGCTACCGCCCCCCGGTCCCCGTCGGCGCGGCGGAGGCCTGCATCCGGCAGTGGACGCCACCCGGCGCGCTGGTGCTGGACCTCTTCTGCCAGGGGCCGACCTTCCTGAGGGAGGCCGTTCGGGCCGGACGTCGGGCTGTCGGGGCCAACGCCAACCCCATCGGTCTGCTGATCGCCGGGCTGGGGCTGGAAGGCGCCCCACCGCTGCGGGCCGCCTTTACCCGCCTGGCCGATGCCCCCAAAGAGACCCCTATCCGCCGCTCCATCCCCCTCCATCGCCATATCCTTTCTCTCTACGGTAGCCGTTGTCCCATCTGCGGGAGCGAGGGGACGGCGGAGTGGTTCGCCTGGGATCGGGAGGCTCGCTACCCCTACGCCAAAGCGGTCCGCTGTTCCCGTTGCAGGCGGACCCAGGAGGGCCCCACCGACGAGGCAGACATTATGGCCGCGCGCCGCCTGGACCGGCGCGGCTTTGCCTACTACTTCGCCCTGGACCGGGTCGCGCCCCTCGGGCATCCCCAACGGGCCCGCGCGGGGGAACTGGTGGACCTCTACACCCCCCGCAACCTCTCGGCCCTGGTGGACATTCTGGTGCGCCTGGAGGGGCTGGAACTGGAGCGACCGGTCCGCGCGGCGCTGCAGGGGGCCCTTCTGGAAACAATGGACCGCGCCAGCAGTCTGGATCCCCACGGAGAGGAGCGGCCCCGCCCCCGTCTCCTGCGCCCGCCCGCCCGCTTCCTGGAGCGCAACGTCTGGTACCTGCTGGAGGAGGCCGTCGCGCGAGTTCCGGGCTGGGCCCCGGAAATCGTCCGACGGGCGCCCGGCCTGAAGGACCTGCTGGCGGACCCCACTCCGGCCTACACCCTGCTCCCGCTGCCGGCCCGGGATGTGGCCCGCCAGTTGCCTCCCGGCAGTGTCTCCCTCATCCTGGCCGACCCGCCCCGTCCGGACGGGGTCTTCTGGGCCCTCTCCGCCCTCTGGGCCGGCTGGCTTTGGGAATCCCCAGCCTCCCAGGCCATGCGCCCCCTCCTGGGCCGCCGTCGGCTGGAATGGGACTGGCACCAGGAGGCCCTCCGGTCGGCCCTGGCGGCCGTCGGTCCGCTGCTGGCCCCCGATGGCTATCTGGTCCTCCTCTTTGCGGAATCGGAGGAGAACCTGGTCGCCTCGGCCTGCCAGGCCGCCTCCGCCGCCGGGTACGAACTGGCGGGCTGGGGGGCCAGTACCGAGGTCGGATGCCGCCTGGTCTGGCGGTGGAAGGGCCGCGCCGGGGCACCCGCAAGGAGGGCATCCGCAGGGGATGTCCCGACGGTTGTAGGGGCGGCCCTGGCGGCCGCTCCCAATGCCGCCACCCCCAATGCCGCCGCCCCCGACGCGGTCGCCGGAACCATCATGGAGACCCTGCGGGCGCGCGCCGAACCGACCCCCCGGTTCCTCCTCCTGGCCGCCGTTCACACCGAACTGGCCCGACGCGGGTGGAACGGTCCCTTCGGCGAGGTTGCCCAGGCGGTGCGGCGCGGGTGGGAGGGTCTGGACCTGGAGGCGCTGGAGACGGACCTCTTCTGGTTTCCTGACCTGGACGCTGAAGACCTGCCCTCTCCCCTGGCCGACCGGGTGGAGGAAATGGTACGGTCGCTGCTGGCGGAGGGTCCCCGGACGACGGATGACCTCCTGCTGGCCGTCTACCGCGCCCTGAGCGGCCCCCTGACTCCAGAACCGTCGCTGGTCCTTTTTTGCCTTCAGTCCTACGGTGTGGAGGAAGGGGGAATCTGGCATCTGCGGGAGGAGGATGACCCGATCCGGCGAGTGGAGGAGATAGAGGCGTTGCGGCGGGACCTGGAGGCGCTGGGCCGACGTCTCCGCTACCGTCCGGCCCGGGGGCGCGGCTGGGACCTGCGCTGGCGGGAGCGAGGGCGGGACGTCTATCTCTTCCGCTTCTCCGCCACCGCCGTGCTGGGCGACGTGGTGACCGGTCCTCCTGTACCGCGCGGGGGGCGTCCCTGCCGGATCCTCCCCGGCGGGCGGGCGGAACTGCTGGCGGAGAAACTCCGGCGCGACCCGCGCCTGGCCCGCGCCGCCTGGGGGGGCGGCTGGCAGTTCGTCAAATTCCGCCACCTGCGCCGCCTCATCGCCGAGGGGGTGGACCGCCGCACCTTCGCGGTGATGCTGGGGCTGGACCCGGCGACCGGCCCCCGGGGCGTGCAGATTCCCCTGATGATGACGACAGACAACAGACCACTGACCACTGACGGCTGACGGCTGACGGCTAACCACTGACGGCTGACGACTAAACCCTGACGGCTAAAGGCTCACACAGGAGAGACCCTATGAGACGCGCTGCCGGCCCATTGCTCTCTGCCCTCAGTTTGCTGATCTCGCTGGCGGCCCTGGCCCTCGGCGGGCTGGCCTACTACCAGGCATCTCTGCTGCGCAGGGGGACGCTGGAAGCGGTCACCCAGACCCGCGCCGCCCTCGCCACCTTCCCCGGTCAGACGGTGGAGGTCCCCATCCGCATCCAGGAGACCTTCCCCATCAGTGCCCAGATTCCCATCCGGGAGAAGTTTGAGGTCCCCATCCACACCACCCTGCCCATTTCCACCGATGTAGAGGTCCCCCTGAACATCCCCCTCTTGGGGGAACGGCGGATTAGCATACCCATCCGGGCCAATGTGCCTATCCACGTGGAGGTGGTGATCCCCATCAGCCGGACCTTGTCGGTGGAGACATCGCTGGCAGTGAACCTGCAGGTCCCGGTACGGATAGACCTGGAGGAACTGGGGATTGAGGGACTGCTGGAAAGACTGGACGCGCGGCTGGCGGAGGTGGAACGTCAACTCAGATGAATCAAAAGAATCGGAGAATCAGCGAAGACTCTTCTCTGATTCTCTGATTCTCTGATTCTCCGATTCTCTGATTCTCCGATCCTCTCCGGGGAGGTCTGGGAGGATGCCCCGTTCCACCAGCGCCTGCGCCAGTTTGGGCGCGTCCTCCGGGGAGACCAGGGCAACGGTCGGGGCGACGATTTCCCGGATGTAGCGGCGGGTGGCCGGCGCGGCGGCCAGTTCCCTCAACAGGGCCTCGTCCTGAACCCGCAGGAGAATGGCGGACTCCAGTCGGGCCTCGGGCCCCCGTTGGGCCCAGCGCTCCAGCGCCCGACGAAGCACGGGAGGGACGGGCTCCCCGGTCGCCTCCTCCAGAAACGCCACCACCCGCTGGGGCGGAATGCGCTGCTGGCGGGCCCGCTCCAGCGAGGCCGGCGTCAACCGGTAGAGGGAGGGGTCGCCGATGTGGAGCCACTCCGCCACCCGGCTCACCTGGAAGCGCTCGTACCGCTGCCCCGCCGGGACCTCTAGGACAAAGTCGGGCCGGATGCTCATCGGAGGCGGGGGCGGTTCTTCGGGCGGGTCCGCCCTTCCCAGAAACGCCGCGCCGGTGGGCGTCAACGAGAAGCAGGCGTCTTCCCCGTCCGTCACCGCCACCATCCCCAGCCCGGCCAGCGGTCCCGTGATGATGTAGCGGATCAGCGCCCCCTCTACCCGGTCCCAGTTCTCAAACCCCCGCAGGTACTCCCCGCTGACCGCGTCCCGGATGTACCAGGTGTCGTAGTTGCCGTCGGGCCGCTGAAAGTCGGGGTCGGCCTCTTTGACGGCGGCGACGAAGTCCGCCAGACGGTACCACTCCCCGGGGGAGCAGGCCGCCAGGTGGCGGAGGACGGCCTCCCGGGCCAGCAGGGGATCGTTGCGCCAGGAGCCGGTCTCCTCCGGGCGCAGGGTGGGGACGCGGCGGAGGTCGTCCCAGGTGGGGTCCTTCCGCCAGGCCCGGGCCAGCGTCAGCCGCTGACGGGCCGGAGGGGCCTGCAGCCAGTCGGTCACCGGTTCCGGAGAGGGGCGGAGGTGCCCGGCCCGGTCCACCCGCAGCCAGCCCAGGCACTGGATCAGGTGGCGCAGGAAGGCCCACCGCTCCGGGTCGGGGTCGCACAGGTAGCGCGCCAGGTCCGCCTCGGCAGAGGACGGCCACTTTCCCCCCGCGGCGGCGCGGACTGGATGGACCTGGAAGTAGGCCAGGACGGTGCAGAGGTCATCCAGGAGCGCGTCGGTGGGGGGGACGGGGGAGGTCGGCGGGGGACTCGGCGTCAGACGGAAAAGGAGGATGGAGGAGAGCGGCAGGAGGGCCCGCAGAGAGTCCGGGATCAGGGCCACTTCGTAGAGGCCGGTAGGGCCTTCCACGACGGTCCGGTACACCAGCCCCCGGTACCAGAGGGACTCCGCCACCGAGGCCGGAGACTCCCAGGGCCGCTCCTGCCGGAGCCGGCCCGGGCCCATATCCCGCACCATCCCCCAGCGGCGGACGAAGGTGGGCCAGGCCACCGCCCCGCCGACGGCGTGGAGAAACTCCAGAGCGGCCCGCTCCTGGGGGGAAAGGGACGCCCATATCTCTTCCACCCGCTGGGGGTCTCCCATCTGCGCCTCCATGGCGGCAACGGCCTCTATCCGGCGGTCAGGCAGGTATTCCAGCCCCCAGCGGCGGGCAATCACCTCCAGCCGCACGGCATCCACATCGGTCAAACATTGTGCCAGCGTCCGATTCATGGGCACGAAAGACGCGAAAGGCGCGAAAGACGCGAAAGGCGCGAAATTGGAAACCTTTGTGTTCCTTTGGGTCCTTTGTGGTTCTCTATCCCTCCACCCATTCCACTCTCCCTGTCGCTTCGGTCTCATAGCCACCCAGGTCGGCGGCCAGTGCGCCCGCGGCGTCCGGGGTCAGCCAGCCCACCAGGGCCACCACCGGCGGCGACTCCCAGATTTCCGCCGGGATGACCAGGTCGTACCGCTCGCGGGTGAGGGGGATAAAATCCAGGCCGTAGATGCGGGCAGCGGCCTCAATCCCCAGTCCGGCATCGGCACGGCCTTCCGCCAGCGCCTGTGCCAGTTCCGAATGGGTGGCCACCTCCGCCACCCGGCCGGCCGGCCCCTCCAGCCCCAACCGCCGCATCCGGGCATCCAGCCAGACCCGGGTGCCGGTCCCGCGCGGTCGGCCGACGAAGCGCAGGTCCGGGCGGGCCAGGTCGGCCAGCCCTCGCAGGCCCAGGGGGTTCCCCGGGGGTACGATCAGCCCCACCCGCCGGTGGGCCAGCGTCAGCAGGGCGACCCGACGGCCGGGCAATAGCCGCCGGACAAAGGGGCGGTTGTAGGTATCGCTTTCGGCATCCCAGAGATGACAGCCCGCCAGGTCGGCCGTTCCCTCTGCCAGCGCCATCAGCCCGCCCAGGCTGCCGGTGAAGGTCAGGCGCAGCGCGTGGCCGGGAGCGATAAGGGGAAACTGGGCCGCGATGCGGGCCAGCAGCAGGTCGTGGCTTCCGGCGAAGCGAAGGACGCCCGCCTCCGGCGCCGGGGGTTCCCGGACCAGCGCCCGCCAGCGGTCCAGCGCCAGCCGCACCGCCTGCTCCACTTCCGCCGGGTCGTATCCTTCGGAGACGGCACGGAGCAGGAAAGCCTCTGCCTGGTGCACCAGTGCGGCACGGCGAAGAGGAGCCGGGGTGCTCAGTTCACCGACGACGCGCGTCCCCTGTCCTCGCCGCCCGGCGACCAGCCCCTGGCGGGCCAGTTCCCGGTAGGCGCGCTGGATAGTACCGACGGCGCAATGCCAACGGCGGGCCATCTCCCGTACCGGGGGCAATCGGTCACCGGGGCACAGGTGCCCGCTCAGAATCTCCTGCCGGATCGCCTCGGCGACTTGCTGGTAAAGAGGCGCTTCTTCCATTGGTTGAACGTAGGCGCTGACTGAAGTCAGCCCACTTGGGTTGCAGGCCAACGGTCGGCCTTCGCCGACACCACCATGGAGGTCGGCGAAGGCCGACACCTGGCACGAAGTGCCCAGTAAGGACGATTTCCATTGGCGTTAGTTAGACTGAACGATGTTGTACCACAGACTCCCCGAAAGAGCAAATGCTCTATGGCAGGGCTTATCAGCGCTCTAATATTTTTCGTTCGTAGTCAGGCACGGAGCGCCAGCGGAGTGCCGTTCCGAGCCTTTTGGACGCCACTCCGCTTCGCTTCGTGGCTTACTACGAGCATCTTCGTTAGAGCATTGATAGGCCCTGGCTCTATGGGGATATGATTTGCACTCCTCCCTTCTTGGGGTATAATCAGAGAGAACGACTCTATCATGTTTCCCCTTATAAATTCCCAAAAAGGAGGGCGTCATGGAAACCTTACTAACGACTGTAGGATGTATTGTTGCCGCCGCTGTTCTCTTCCTCGTCACGATCGCCAGCGCCGCCATCAAAATCGTCCAGGAATATGAGCGGGGCGTCATCTTTCGCCTGGGCCGACTGGTCGGGGCCAAGGGGCCGGGTCTGTTCTTCATCATCCCCTTCATTGACCGGATGGTCAAGGTGGACCTGCGGGTGGTGACGCTGGACGTCCCGGCGCAGGAGTGCATCACCCGGGATAACGTCACTGTCAAGGTCAACGCAGTGGTCTATTTCCGCGTCGTGGAGCCAAACAACGCCATCGTCCAGGTGGAGGACTACAAACGGGCCACTTGGCAGATTGCCCAGACCACGCTACGGAACGTCATCGGTCAGTCGGAACTGGACGAACTGCTGGCCCACCGGGAGCGGATCAACACCAAGTTGCAGCAAATCATTGACGAGCAGACCGAGCCCTGGGGCGTCAAGGTGAGCATCGTGGAGATCAAGGACGTGGAACTCCCGGCGACGATGCAACGGGCAATGGCCCGACAGGCGGAGGCGGAGCGGGAGAAGCGGGCGAAGATCATCCACGCCGAAGGTGAGTTCCAGGCCGCCCAGACTCTGGCCCAGGCCGCTGAGACCATCGGACGGGTGCCCGCCGCCATTCAACTCCGCTATCTCCAGACGCTGACCGAAATCGCCACGGAGAAAAACTCCACCATCATCTTCCCGGTGCCGGTGGAGTTCCTGCGCGGCTTGGCCGGTATCCTGGGTGTCACGCCGGAGGGAGGCGGGAAAGAGTAACGCGGATGCCGCTGGAAAAACTGAACCTGAAAGAGGTAGCCCGTCGGCTGGACCGCCCCTTCGCGATGATAGATATGGCTCTCGTCGGCGACCTGATGGTGAGCCTCTATCTCTGCCAGGGGATACTGGCCTGGCACCGCCATCTGGATCAGGACGAACTCTTCTGGGTCCACCAGGGGGTGATCCTACTGGAGACAGAACGGGGAGAGGTGCGCCTGCGCCCGGGGGAGATGGCCATCGTCCACAAAGGTCTGGCCCACCGCTCCAGTTCCCCCTTCCCGTCCACCGTCCTCCTGATCCGATGTGCGGTGATGCCGGAGCGAAAGAACGGGCGCCGGTTTCTCTACGGCACGCGCGAGAGCCCACCCCAGCGGATCAGCCTGAACGCGGTGGCGGAGAACCTGCGGGTGCCGTTCCAGCCCCGCACGGTCACCTATATAGAGGGCTCAGCCATCCAGGTGATGCGAGGGGAGGGGGAGTGGCCCCTGATAGAGCCGCACCCTTACGATGCCCTCCTGTTATCGCTGGAAGGTACGGTGATCATTTATGAGGTCGGAGCGCCGCGCGGGGTTCCCCTGGTTTTGGGCCCGGAGGAGTTGACGGTGCTGTATAAAGATACGCCGTACCAGATGTTCACCAAAGGGGATGCCGTCCTGGTTCGGCTGACACGCGAGGGGTAACCTTCTGATACGGGCAGCATCATCGGTGGAGCGCGAGATTTATCCTGCGTCGGACAGGATAAATCCTGTGCTACGTAACGAGGAGGAGAGATGAGCGAGGGGCCGAGAGTCGGGGAGCCCAGACCCGGGTATCGGACCGCTCAGGGAGACATAGAGGAGTCGGTGCTGGAGCGAGTCCAGATTCAATTTCCGCCCTACTTTGAACGTTTCCTGGACGAGCGGGATCAGCGGCTGGCGGCCGAACTCCGCCGTCTGGAAGCGGCAATAGAGCGGAACAGCCAGGACATCGCCCGCGTGATGCGGGAAATGGACCTCCGCTTCACCGGGATAGACCGCCAGTTTGCAGAAATGCGGGCGGAGATGGCCCAGGCCTATCAGTCCCTGCGGGCAGAGATGGAGCGGCGCTTCACCGAAGTGGACCGCCGCTTCGCAGAGATGGCGGAGGGCCAGCAGTCCCTGCGGGCGGAGATGGCCCAGGCCTACCAGTCCCTGCGGGCAGAGATGGCGGAGGGCCAGCAGTCCCTGCGGGCGGAGATGGAGCGGCGTTTCACCGAAGTGGACCGCCGTTTCGCGGAGATGGCAGAGGGCCAGCAGTCTTTGCGGGCGGAGATGGCCCAGGCCTACCAGTCCCTGCGGGCAGAGATGGCGGAGGGCCAGCAGTCCCTGCGGGCGGAGATGGCCCAGGCCTATCAGTCCCTGCGGGCAGAGATGGAGCGGCGCTTCACCGAAGTGGACCGCCGCTTTGCCGAAGTGGACCGCCGCTTTGCAGAGATGCGGGCAGAAATAGACCACCGTTTCGCGGAAGTAGAGCGGCGGATTGCCGATTTGTCAGAGGGACAGAAAGCCCTGCGGGCGGAAGTGCGCAGCCATTTCTACTGGACGATGGGCCTGCTCTTCCCTCTGGTGATCAGCGTGGTGCTGATGATGATCCGCCTCTTCTTCGGCGGCGTACCGTAGAACCCGACCGGCGGACCGCAGGAGATGGGCCGGCCCGCCAAACCGGTGATCCTATGGCTCAGGCACTGTACCGCAAATGGCGTCCCCAAACCTTTGACGAGGTCGTCGGGCAGGAGCACGTCGTACGGACCCTGCGCAATGCCATCCTCTCCGGCCGCATCCACCACGCCTATCTCTTCGCCGGCCCGCGCGGCACCGGTAAAACCACCACCGCGCGCCTTCTGGCGAAGGCCGTCAACTGCCTGGACCCGGAACCGGCCCATCGTCCGTGCAACCAGTGTGCCATCTGCCGGGCGATCAACGAGGGGCGGTTGATGGACCTGATAGAGATTGACGCCGCCTCCAATACCAGCGTGGAGGACGTGCGGGAACTGCGGGAGCGCGTGGGATACCGCCCCGCCGAGGCCCGGTACAAGGTGTATATCATTGACGAAGTCCATATGCTCTCCACCGCCGCTTTCAACGCGCTGCTCAAGACCCTGGAGGAGCCGCCATCCCACGCCATTTTCATCCTGGCGACCACCGAACCCCACCGCATCCCGGCGACGGTCCTCTCCCGCTGCCAGCGGCTGGACTTCCGGCGGGTCCCGCTGGCGGACATTGTGGCCCGGCTCCGGCGAGTCGCCGATCGGGAAGGTATCCAGGCCGATGAGGACGCCTTGAACCTGATCGCCCGCCACGCCACCGGCAGCATGCGGGACGCGGAGAGTCTGCTGGACCAACTGGCGGCCTACACCGACCGGGTGGTCACCGTGGAGGCGGTACGGACGGCCCTCGGTACCGGCGACGAGGGCGCCATCCTGGCCCTCACCGACGCGCTGGCGGCGCGGGACGTGGCCCGGGGGCTGGCCGTCATCAACGAGGCCGCTGACCGGGGCGCCGACCCCCGGCAGTTCGCCCGCCAGATGACCGACCACCTGCGGGCCCTGATGCTGATCCGCCTGGGTGCTCCCGTCCCCCTCTACATCCCTGATAGTCTTCGCCCAACGGTCCAGAGCCAGGCCGCGCGTTTCTCTCCCCGGCAGTTGGCCCACGCCGTCCGCCTCTTCGGGCAGGCGGCGTCGGACGCGCGCGCGGCCTGGCAGCCGCAACTCCCGCTGGAACTGGCCTTCCTGGAAGCGGCCCTGCCGGAGGAGGAGACCAGTCCCGCCAGCGCAGGCCCGCAGGGGCCGTCGCCTCGCCGCGAACCGACACCCCCTCCGGCCCCATCCCCGGCCCGGGCTACGGGGCGACCCGCCGCCCCTCCAGCCCGCCCGTCCCCGGGCGCCACCCCGACCCCCGCATCCCCGCCAGTCCAGGAACCGCCCTCGCCGGAACCTGCACCATTCTCGCTGGAGGAGGTGGGCCAGCGGTGGAACGACCTGCTACGCATCCTGCGCTCCGTCAACCACTCCCTGGAAGCGCTGATGCGTTCCGGAAAGCCGATCAGTGTGGAAGGAGGGGCGCTGCTGATTGGCTTTGCCTACCCCTTTCACCGGGACAAGGTGGACGAGGAGGCCAACCGGCGCGCGGTGGAGGACGCGCTGACCCAACTGCTGGGCCGACCGGTACGGGTGCGTTGCGTACTGCTGGCGGGCTCTGGCGGAAAGTCTCCGGCGCGCCCGACCCCGGCCCGTGCCCCGACTCCTCAGCCTCGGACCTCCCCGCCTGCCCCCCCGTCCCCTTCGCCCTCACCCCCCGCCGATGACGGACTGGTACAGGCGGCGGTGGAGAAACTGGGCGCGCGGGTGGTGAAAAGGGAGTAGGATGCAGGATGCAGGATGCAAGGTAACTACCTACCCAAGCACCGTTTCATAAAAACCACGAAGGACACGAAGGCCGCACAAAGGATACGAAGGATGAGTCTCCTGCAAAAAGGTCATTTCACCGCCGAGACGCAGAGTACGCAGAGATTATACTGATGTAAAACTCTGCGCTCTCGGCGTCTCTGCGGTGAGTTTTTGCAGGAAAGTCAAGGATGATATTTTATCGTGATTGTTCACCTGTTGGTAAAATTGGGGTATAATGTTGGAGGCAATCCGTTCTTGCGGGAGGAGGAGAGATGCGGCTACTCTTTCGTCTGCCCCCAGTGAAGCCGGATGCGTTCCAGGCCCCC
>Ga0308395_1000258_pt1 | contig 45380 bp, 57 predicted proteins | sample Hotspr20SampleP4_FD_202097 | JGI IMG/M metagenome (GOLD analysis project Ga0308395, IMG submission 202097) | Hot spring phototrophic mat microbial communities from Mushroom Spring, Yellowstone National Park, Wyoming, United States - 20050930_P4 ... | reverse complement strand
GTAGAGTATGAGGTATTAAGGGTGGTGTATGAGATAGTGGATGAGTTAAATATTGAGGTAGGTATACAGGAAGTGTATGGTAAGTTAGGTATATGTAGTGATTTTTGGGTGGTGTATGAAGAAGGTAGGGTAGCAGTAGGTTATATTGAGAGAGACGGAGTAGAGGCACAGATTTTTGTGAATTGTGAAAGGGAGATATTGTTAATAACAGTGTGTGGAGAGTGGAATGGGTACAAGTGGAAAGTGTCAGTGGAAACCGGTAAAGGGGTTGAGACTAATTTCGATTTGAGGGTGAGGTTATAGGTCGAAAGGGTAAAATAGAAAGGTTAGTTAAAGATTGTGCAGGGGATGAGTATGGAGAGAAAGGCAAGAGAGTTTTCTGTACTGGGTTTGGATTTTGATGGGGTGGTGGTGGATTTGACCGAATTGGAAGCAAGGTTGGGTAGGTATGTAAAAGAAGAGGACACGATTTTAGCGTCTATGGAAGAGTTGAAACCTGTTCCAGGTGTAGACAGGGTATTTGCTTTAGGTATTGTGGAAGCAGTGATAACGAGGAGGTCGTTGGAGGAGCCCATTAGGAGGTGGTTTAGGTATTGGTTTGGGGAGGTGGTAGTGACAGTGTATTGTATAGGTCCGTATGGAGATAAGGCAAGGAAGTGTAGGGAGTTAGGAATTGAGGTATTTGTGGATGATGATTATTTTATAGTGGAGTATTTGAAGGGGTATGGTATAAGGGCGTTATGGTTTACTGTGGGGAAGGATGGAGGTTTGTATCAGTTTTTGAGGAGAGAAGGTGTTATAAGGTAGTCTGAAATAAAGAGGAGGTGGTAGAGATGGTGGACAGGAGTGCATTGGTAAGTAGTAGTTTTGAAAGTAGTAAGTCGTTTGAGAGGAGGGTAGTGTGGGTAGTGAAGTGTGCTGAGTGCGGTAGGCTGTATGGTAATGAGAAAGGTGTAGTTTTATTTGAGAATATTGAGAAAGCATTGGATGTGATAGCAGGGAGTAAGGATTGGTGGTTAGTGAGGGATTGTGGGGTGAGGGTATTATGTTATGATTGTGTCCAGAGGTTAAAGAGGAGGGTAGAGGATGAAGTGAATGGTGATGTAATGTTATTGGTTTGATAAAAGAAAAGTAAGCAAGGAGGTGAGGTTATGGGGTGGACTGTAGTAGTATCAGGTAAGTTTGCATCAGCGCACAGGTTGGCGGATTATCCAGGTGAATGTGTGAATGTGCATGGGCATACTTGGAAGGTAGAGGTAGGTGTGAGAATTGACAGGCTTGATAGTTTAGGGATAGGGGTTGATTTTAAGGTATTGAAGGGTGCTTTGAAGCGTATATTAGATGAGTTTGACCATGCGGTTTTAATGAGGAAGGGTGATACTGTGTTTAGGGATATTGGATGTATGAAGAAGGTGGAGTTTCCTGGTAATCCGACTGCAGAAATGATAGCAGTAGTGATTTATGACAAGATGAAGGGGGAAGGTTGGAATGTTGAGTGGGTAAGAGTATGGGAGAGTGAGAATGCATATGTAGAGTATAAGGCGGAAGAGTAAGAAAAGATAAGATGGAAAGGTTTGTATTATGGGAATGTGAATTGTTTGGTAAAAAGGAGGACATAGTGTCGTTTTTGGTTCGTTTTAGGGGTTTAAGTGCAAAGGAGAAAGAGGAGTATGTAAAGTTAGTGATTGGTGAGTATGGAGTGAATAGTGAGCAGTTTTATTTTGTAGTGCAGGGGTTTATTTTTTATGTAATGTTAAGGCATGGATTGTATTGGGATGAAGATGTGTTTCAGAATGCTTTTTTATCGATGTTAGAGAAGTTGAGGTATTGGGACGACGGGAAAGGGAGTTTATTGTCTTTTGTATATTCGTTAGTGAGGGACAAGGTATCTCAGAAGAAGTATTGGGATATGGTATGTTTGGTAAGGGGTATGGTATTTGATGATGGGTGGAGGTATGAGGAGGATGGAGATAAGGATGAGGTACGTTTTGGGCTAATGGATAGTGAATGGTTGGAGAGAGATTTGTTATTAAGAGAAATAAGTTGTTGGGTGTTGAAGGGATTGAGGGAAGAAGTGTTAGATAGTATATTGAGATGTGAAGACAGTATATATCGGAGGGTAGTGTTATGGTATGTTATGAGAAAGTGAGGGTATTAGATGAAGTGGTATGAGACACAGGGAGGCAAGCTTGTAATTGAAGATATAGATCAGGATGCAGTGTTATTGTTATGGGTAGCTGAGAGGTTTAAGGTCGATTTGAGGATTTTGTTGTTTTTGTTTGACAAGTATGGTAAGGATTTGTGGTTCTTTTTCTTTTTGTTAGCGGGTCTTAGTGTTACTTTTCCAAAGGTAGAGAAGTTTTTGAAGGCAGTTAAAGATGTGCAAGAAGTGTTTAGCGGAACGAAAGTAGAGAGTGCAGTTGGTAGGTTTGCGGAGAAAGTAATTTCTCAGGGTAGAGTCGTATTAGAGTTAAATGACAGGAAGAGGTTTCCGCTTGGGGTGCTTGGACTGTATGAAGGTAAGGAGGTAGAAGGAGATGGTGGAGAAGGTACTGTTGAAGAAGATGAGAGGGAAGTTAGGTGAAGTAATTGCTTTGTTTGAGAGGGTATATGATGAATGGTATAGGAAGTGTGAAGAAAGTGTGGGGGAGGGGAATTTGACTTTGTATGGATATAGTAGGTTGTTGGAGGAGATGCAGAAAAGAGTAGTAGAATTTTTACAGTTGATGGAGAAGTTAGCGAAGTTAGAAAAGGAGGTTGGGCAGTTAGAGACAATAGATGAGGCAGTGAGGGCATTGGCTTATTATATTATGGAATTTAATGAAGAGGAAAGGAAGGAGGTATTTGAATATTTGAGGAGGTTAAGAGAAAGGAAGAAGGTGGTATAAGGAATGAGGTTAGGTCTTTTAAATGAAGGTAAGGGGACGGAAGTAGTATTAGATGAAATTGAAAAGGATTGGTTTAATTTGTTAGTCAAGGCTTCGGACTATGAACCTGTTCAGGTGAGGGAAGTTGTTCCAGTTGAAGAATGGGTGGAGAGTAGTTATTATGCTGGTCCTGTTTGTAGGATGTATGATTTTTGGAAGGAGAAGATAGTTGAGGTATGTAGGCGTAATGTAAATGAGGTAATAGTGATGGGTAGTATTGGTGGTGGGAAGACGACATTTGCTAATGCATTATTGATGAGGAAGTTATATGAGTTGAGTTGTTATAGGAATCCTGAGGCATTGTTTCGGTTGCTGGTTGGAACGAGGATAGCTTTTATGTATTTTACAGTGACATTGAAGCAGGCGGCATGGACGGGGTTTGCAATGTTAAGGGATATGATAGATGCAACGCCGTATTTTAGGAATGAGTGTCAGAGGGATAGGGATGTGAATTCGGAGGTAAGGTTTTCGAGGATGTCGGTGTATACGGGTAGTGAGTTTAGTCATCAGTTGGGGTTAGCGTTATTGGGTGCGGTATTGGATGAAGCTAATTTTATGAGGGCTAAGGATCCGCTTGAGAAGGCAAGGACGTTGTATACGGCGATAATTGAGAGGAGGAAGAGTAGGTTTGTAGTGGATGGGAAAGACAGAGGGTTATCAGTGCTTGTGAGTTCTGCGGAGGAGTTGAGTAGTTTTGTGGAGGAAAGGATACGGAAGGTTTGTAATGCGGAGGATGTGTTAGTGGTATCGGTGGTTGGGTATGAGCTAAAGAGGCATCATTATAGTAGTGATAGTTTTGTGGTGTTCATTGGGACGGAGTTTACGAGACCGAGGATAGTGGATACGGTGGAGGATTTGGTTGAGGTATTGGGGTGGTTTAAGGTAGGTAGGGATGGGTTGGAAGAGGTGAGGAAGTATCCTGTTAAGTATTCGGTGAGGAATGTAGTGCCGTATGAGTATAGGGGATATTTTAAGGAGGTGCCGAGTGATTTTAGGAGGGCGTTTGAGGAGGATATTTATAGGACGTTGAAGGATGTGTTGGGTGTGAGTGTAGGAGGGGAGAATAAGTTATTTAGGTCGATGTTAGCGTATGACGAGGCGATATTGGACAAGTCGAAGTTGTTTAAGGATGATGTAGTACAGTTGAGTAGTAAGGATGAGGTAAGGCTACAGGATATGTTTAGGTTGGATTTAGTGGAGGGGAGGGATGTTTCAAGGTATATACATGTGGATTTAGGAGTGAAGGGAGACAGGACGGGTATGGCATGTGCTAAAGTGGTGGGGATAAAGAGGAGTGAGTTAGGGGATTTACCGATAGTGGAGGTGGAGTGGATGGTAGGTATTGAGCCAAATAGGCAGTATGTGGATGATGAGGTTCCGTTATGGAAGTTGAGGGAGTTTTTGGTGTGGTTGAAGGAGAGTGGGGTGAATGTAGTGAAGGTGACTTTTGATAGTTTCCAGTCGGTGGATATGATGCAGTTATTGCAGAGGAAGGGGTTTCAGGTTGAGAGGTTATCTGTGGATAAAACGGATGAGGTGTATAGGAGTTTGGTGACATTGTATTTGGAGAGGAGGATAAAGCATGTGGAGAATGTGGTATATAGGAGGGAGTTATTTGGGTTGGAGTGGGATGGTAGGAAGGTAGATCATCCGTCAGGGGGAAGCAAGGATGTAGCGGATGCTGTGGCAGGGGCAGTGTTTTTGGCGTGTAAGGAGTGGAAGCAAGGGCAGTATGAGTTGATGTCTCAGCCGGAGATATTTGATGAGAAGGTGGAGGAGTGGTGGTATGAGAGGAAGTGGGAGGAGTACAGGGTAGGAGGTTGGGATGAGTTCTTTAGGAAGTGGGGTAAGAGGAGTGGTGGTTGGGAAGGTGGTGGTAGAGTATTTTAGTGAGAGTGGGGAGGTGTAGGTATGGAGAAGAAGTGTATTGTATCGAGGGGATGCAGTTAAGATATTGAAGCAGTTGCCAGAAGCGTTTGTGGATCTTGTTGTGACGAGTCCGCCGTATAATGTGGGGAAGGAGTATGGAGATAGTGTGAATGATAGGAAGAGTTATGAGGAGTATTTGGAGTTTGCGAGGGGTTGGCTTGAGGGTGCGTATCGAGTGTTGAAGTATGGTGGAAGGATAGCGGTTAATGTTCCGTCGTGTATTCAGCAGTCAGCGAGGAGTCGGTATGCGTATATGGCATTTGATTATGTGAAAGTGATGCGAGAAGTAGGCTTTATTGACATGGATTGGATTGTATGGGTGAAGAATCAGAACGGGCTTCCGGTTGGTAGGGATACAGCGTGGGGCAGTTGGTGCAGCCCTAGTCATCCGTATGTAAGAGATGCGTGTGAGTATGTGATAGTTATGTCGAAGGGAAGTAGAAAGAGAGTAGACAAGAAAGGGAAGAATGACATAATGCCAGAAGAGTTCAAATTGTTTACGACGAATGTATGGATAATGTCACCAGTGAAAGACAGAGAGCATCCAGCAGTATTTCCGAAAGAGTTGCCTTACCGCTTGATGAAGTTGTATACGTGGGAAGGGGATGTGGTGTTAGACCCCTTTTCAGGGAGTGGGACGACGCTTGTAGTGGGTTTAGAGCTCAGAAGAAAAGTGATAGGGATAGAGATAGAGGAGAGGTGGTGTAAGGTAGCCGTAAAAAGGTTGAAAATGGTAGGTAGGAAACTTTTCTGATAGGAGGTTGGTATGGTTAAGGAAGTGGCGAAAGCTTGGTCTGAGTTTGAGAAGTATTTAGTTGAGACGAGGTATGCAGTAAGGAAGCCTGAGACAGGAGAGCCGTTGGAGCATGGTTGGAGTGATGTGGTGAGTAGGATAGGTAAGTATTTGTTATCAGCTGGTGTGGATAGAGTAATGAAAAGGTTTTGTATGGCTGATTGTAAGAAGGAGGAGTTAGTAGCTGAGGTAATGAAGGCAGTTAAGGATCGTTTGATTATTCCGGCTACGCCAGCGTTGATGACATTTGGTAATGGGTATACGAGGAGGAAGGGGTATTTTTCTTGTTATCCGTTAGGGTATGTGACGGATACGATGGATGGTATTTATGAGGTTTGTAATAAGATGAGGGAGATATATGTGAGAGGAGGGGGTTGTGGTATAGATGTATCGAAGTTGAGGCAGAAGAATTCGGTAGTGGACAATGGGCAAGGGATAGCATCAGGACCTGTAGGTTTTTTGCCGTTGTTTGATGCGGTGACTGGGACGACTAATCAAGGTGGTAGAAGAAGGGGTGCGTTGTTAGTGCAGATGTATTGGAGGCATCCAGATGTGAGGCGTTTTGTGAAGGCGAAGAAAGCAGTTCCAGCATTGTCGAGGGTGATTTGGTCATTGCCTGAGGATGAGAGGATTGATGTGCCGTTGTCTAATATGAATATATCGGTGGTGGTGGATGAGGATTTCTTTAGGGAGGGGAAAGAGCTGTATGATGAGATAGCAGAGAGTATGTGGGCAAGTGGTGATCCTGGTCTTTTGTTTTTGCATAATATGTTGAAGTATTCGCCGTTCAATTGGAGGGAAGATGAGAGGGATTGTCCTGGGTTTAGTAATCCGTGTGGTGAGTATTTAGCGCCAGCGAATACGGCGTGCAATCTTGTAACTGTGAATGTAGCGAAGATTGCGAGGGAGTCGTTGGGTAGTAATGGGGAATTTGATTTTAGGAAGTTTTATTGGAGGGTATTTGAAGTGGCGTATTTGGCGGGTGTATGGGGGGCAGTGATGTTGTTTATGGATGAGGGTTATCCATTTAAGGAGATAAGGGAGGCTACGCAGAGGGTAAGACCTGTGGGAGTGGGTATGACTGGATTTCATACGGCGTTATTGTTAGCGTATGATGGGCATGTGAAGTATGGGTATGATGAGGAGGCGTTGCAGTTTGCTGAGAATGTGCAGGTAGCGTTAACGCTTGGGACGTTGAAGTGGTCAGCGGATTTAGTAGGGTGGACAGGACAGGTGTATAAGTGGGATAGGGATTATTTGGAGATGCATTTGGATGAGTTGAGGGAAGTTGTATTTGGAAGGGATTTACCGTTTGAGAAGGAAGTGAATTATGTAACGGCGGTAGGTAGGATGGAAGGTGGTTTCTTTCATGCTGTGACGACGTCGCAACCGCCTACAGGTTCTGTATCGATGTTTGCGAGGGTGGGAGGTGATACAGGTATTGAGCCGATGTTTGAGATAGAATTGACCAGGCGGGTGCGGGATTTTTATACGGGGGAGTGGAAGGAGGTTAAGTTAGTGACGGAGTATTTGGCGGATAGGCTTGAGGATAGGGAGTTTAGGAAGAGGGTTGAGAGGCAGTTAGCGCATGAGGTGAAGCCTTTTCAGCAGTTGGAGATGCTGGCGAGGTTTCAGAGGTTTATTCATACGGGAGTTTCGAAGACAGTGAATTGTCCGAGGGAGACAAGTGTAGAAGAGATAAAGGAATTGATAGAGAGGTCGGTGCAGTACAGATTGAAGGGGTTTACGGTGTTTAGGGATGGTTGTAGGGAGGATGTAGTGTATGTGAAGGAGAGGAAGGAGGAAGTAAAGAGGGAAGGTGTGGAGTTAGGTAATGTAAGAGAGGGGTATGTGTATGAGGTGGAGGGGACTGTGAAGGCATATATAACGACGAGTTTTGATGGGGAGGGTAATTTGAGGGAGGTGTTTGTGAATGTAGGGAAGGCTGGGACGACGCTGAATTCAATGTTCCAGGCGGTGGGGAGAATAATTTCGGTTGGACTTAGGCATGATGCGAAGCTTGCTGAGAAGTTTATAAAGACGTTAAAGGGAATAGAGATGGGTGAGTTTTATCGGTGTGGTGAAATGAGGGCTAAGGGGTTGCCTGATATGATAGCGAAGGTGATGGGAGATGCAATAAAGCGTAAGAGAGGGGAAGTGGTTGCAAGTGGAAAGGAGTGTAGTAAGAGGGTGAAGGATTTATGTTCCCAGTGTGGTGAGTTGGCTGTGGTGAGGGAAGGGAATTGTATGGTATGTGAGAATTGTGGTTTTACAACATGTTAAAGGGGTAGGGTGTGAGGTTGAGGGATTTAGTGATGGAGGATTTTTATGTGAATCAAGTGGATGAGGTGAAGTCTCCGATAGGATGGACGGGTGGTAAGTTTTATGTAGCTGATTGGATAGTATCGCTTATGCCGAAGCATGATGTGTATGTGGAGCCATTTTTTGGAGCAGGGTGGGTATTTTTCTCTAAGCCGAAGGTATGGATTGAGGTGATTAATGATATAGACGATAGAGTGTATGCGTTGTTCAAGGTTTTATCGGATGAGGAGTTGTTTCAGAGGTTTGTAGAGAGAGTATGGTTTGTAGGAGCAAGTGAGAAGTTGTATTATGAAATGTTAGAAAGGTTGAAGGGTGGTAATTTGGATTTAGTGGATAGAGCGGTGGCGTTTTTCCATGTGAATAGGTTTTGTTTGAGTGGGAATTTAAGTGAGCAGTTTTTAGTGTGGAAGGCTTATAATAAGGCGAATGCGTATGAAGAGGTGAAGAGTAGGCTGTTAGCTATGCATAGTCGGTTGAGGGGAGTGTCGGTATTGAATAGGGACTGGAAGGAGGTGGTAGAGAAGTATGATGGAGAGAGGACTTTGTTTTATCTTGATCCGCCGTATGTGTTAAGCACTCGCCCGAATAGTGAAGGGATTTATGCATATGAAATGAGTGATGAGGAGCATGAGGAGTTGGTGGATATTTGTTTAAGGTTGAAAGGGAAGGTGATGTTGTCAGGGTATCAGAATGAGATTTATAGGAGGTTGGAGGAGAGTGGGTGGGTAAGGTTTGACAAGGAGGTGAGTTTACGGTCTCGTGTAGTTGGGAAGGAGCAGGAGAAAGGGAAGAGGGTAGAGAGTGTGTGGTTGAATTATAAGGTGAGGAGGTGGTTGGTATGATTTACAAGTTGAATGAGTGGTTTGAGAGTGTGTATGGGGAGTATCCTTTCCAAGGGGTATGGATGTTGTTTGTTAGGTTTGCGGCATGTAATCAGAGTTGTCTGTTTTGTGATCAAGGTAAGGAAGTGAATATGGAATGGGATGAGGATGATTTATTTGAGGCAGTGAGAAGTAGTAAAGCAGGGTGGGTATGTTTTACGGGAGGCGAGCCGTTGTTGCAAGTAGATTCTGGTTTAGTAAATGATGTAGTGGGGTTAGGTAAGAAGGTGGTGGTGGAGACGAATGGGACTTTACCGTTCCCGAGGGAGAGCAGGAAGTGGTTAGGTGAGAGGGTTTTTATTTCGTGTTCCCCGAAAGTGTGGCCAGTGAGGTTAGGTGTGGATTTAAGTTTAGTGAAGTTGAAGTTTTTGGTAGGTGACGGGAAGGAGTATTGGCAGTATTGGTTAAGGGAAAGGGATTATGGAGTAGTAGGATTGCAACCTGTTTGGGGAGATAGGTATGAAGAGAATTTGAAGAGAGCGTTAGAGTTGGTGAGTAATTATCCGGATAGGTTTGTATTGAGTGTGCAGGTGCATAAGTATATTGGAGTAAAGTAGGACGAGGTGGTAGTAGGGGGTGGGAATATGAGGTTTTTATTATGTGGTGGTAGGTTGAAGGTAGAGGTAGTGGAGTTGGGGCAGGGTAAGTGGGAGGTATTTGTATTTGTCAAGAGTGGGGTTTGCGATGTAGTGGATGTTTTGAAGAGGGAGGGTTTTGTTTGTTTGGCAGATGAAGGTGGAGGAGAGAGGGTAATGAGTAAGGTAGTGGATGGTAATGTAATTGACTATGTGACGAAGGTTTCTGTGGTGGTAGCTGAAAGGATGAAGAAGTGGAGTAGTTTGTAAGGGTTGTTTTATATTTTGTAAGAAAAGATTGAGGTGAGGAGGTGGGTTATGGTGACTGCAAAGAAGAGGAATGAGGTATTTAGGATTTCTAGGGATTTGTCGAGTAAGGTGATTCAGTATTGTAAGGAGACAGGGAAGGATGTGGAGGTGTTATTGAATGAGGTGATGGAAGGGATTATTCAGGAGAGTGGTATGGGTGATGGAGTGAACAAGGGGAAGGTATTGGTAAAGGATGTGGAGATAAGGATAGCTGTACCGGCTGGATTGGATAGGAAGTTAATGCAGATAGCTAATAGTAAAAGGATGACGAAGTTTGGGCTTGTAAGGGAAAGGTTGCGCCAGGTAGTAGAGAAAGTATAAGGAGGGAGGCATATGTCTCAGTTATATAGAATTGATAGCAAGATGTATGGGGCAGTGTTTGATAAGTGGTATATTTTGATAAGGGTTGATGAGGAGGCTAAGATAAGTTATGAGACATATGTTGAGAGTGGATATGGTAAGATACGTCCTGTTTATTTGGCTTTTGATAATAGAGGTATGATTAGATGGGTTACTGGGGAGGGTGTATTTGTTATTGAGAAGACTTTGTCTGTTGCGAAGGAAAAGTCTGTAGAAGAAGTTGAGGGGACTATCTATAGTCAAGAGTTTGTGAGGAGGTTTAGGTTGAGGGATTTTCTTACGGGCAGGGTGAGTGTGAAGAATTTGGATAGGTTTGTAGTGTTCCATCCTGGTAATGTTTCGGAGGGTATTGCTGTTCATATAAAGGGTAATTTGAGTGATAAGATGAAGTTAGAGAAAGGTGGGGTATTAAGGTTTACGAATTATAATGTTTTTCCGTATCCGTTCGAGGTAGTTTTTAAGGGTGAATGGGAGGTTGAGGGAGAGGGTTGGGATGGGGTATTAAGGGAAGTATGTATGGTATTTGATAGTGATGGAGACATAGCACGTATTTATGGAGTTGGTGAGTTTACTGAGTATGAGTATATAGGGACGAGGACGTATGAGTTATCACCGCCTGAGGATGTGTATGCGGAGTATGAGTCGGAGGAAGTATCTATTTCTCCAGCGGAGCCTTTTGATTTGCAGGATGTTTTGCAGGGTGTTGTGAATGAGCATAATTGTGTTGAGTTTCTTGCTGTGAGGGTTGTTTAGAATGGGGTATAGTTTGTTGTATAGTGGGTAGTTAGGTTAAGGGGAAGGGAGATGGCGTCGATATTGGAGAAGTTGATACATTTTTTAGGTGGAAGGGGTAGCAGTTCTCAGGGTCAGGTGGTTGTTCAGCCAGATCTGAGTAGGGAGGATCAGCTTGAGCGGGAGATAAGGGCTTGGTCAGCATTTTATAATGTGTTAACGGATAAGTCGAGGCGTTATTTTTTGAGTGCAGTTCTGGGGCAGTCTGTTTTGGATAAGCAGAGGATGATAGAGGTGGTGGAAGCGTATAAGGATACTTTCTTTCATCAGATGATAGTGAATTTGTTAGTGGATGATGCATTGAGTGTGGATCCGGTGACGGGTAATGTGGTAGAGATAACGACGGTGAATGAGATTTTGAAGCCGATAGTGGAGGGGTTGCAGGAGCGGATTGATTTGGATGCATTTATATCGTCGATAGTAGAGGATGTAGTGGCGTATGGTGATTATGTGGTGAGGGTTGTAAATGATGGTAGGAAGGTAGTGGCGCTTGAAGATGATATTGACCAGAAGAAGGTTGTAGTAGTGTATAAGGCAGGAAGGCCGGTTTGTCTTGTGGACTATTCAGAGGTGATGAAGAATTCGGATGATGCAATGATAAGTTATGTTGAGTTTTTACATTTTTCAGTGAGTCCGAGGAAGGTCAGGCTGAAGCTTCCGGACAGGGTTTATGAGCAGGTAGCGAAGGAGGGGTTTACTGAGTATGTGCGGATAGGGAAGCCGTTGTTTTGGGGTTTATGGGATTTATTGAATTCGTTGTATATTTTGATGGTGTTTTATCCTGTGTTTGCCGTGCAGAAGTTGAATGCGACAACGGTAGTGGGAGTAAGAGTTCCGCAGGAGACTTCGGTTCAGCGTGCCTGGGATATAGCAAGAAAGTATCAGGAGTTATTGAATGTGTATACGACGGTTGATGAGAGAGGTAGGGTAGCGCTTGTGGATGTAGTAGATACGGTGGGCAAGTATAAGGTGGTACCGGTGTGGGGTGATGAGAGGGGGTTTGTGCAGTTAATGGATCCGAGGATTGAGGAGAGTTTTGCTTTGGACATAGTGGAAGAGTTGAAGGTGACGCTTTGTGCGTCGTTAGGTGTGCCGTATAGTTTCTTATTTGGGTCAAGGGAAGGAACGACGAAGCTTGATGCGCTTAAGAGTTTTAGTAGGTATATAAAGAAGGTGGCATCGATACAGAGGGCGATAAGGGAAGGGTTATATCAGTTAGTAAGGATTGAGGCGAAGTTGCATGGGTTAGGTGATATTTCTGTGGAGGAAGTGGATGTAAGGTTTAGGAATGCGTTGATTAGTACTGAGCATTTAGACAAGTTAGAGTTTATAGCGGGTATGATAGATACGGTAAGAGGTTCGGTTGAGGCTGTAAATGAGATAGTGGGTGTTTTGGAGGCTAAGGTAAATAAAGAGAAGATTGTGGAGTTTTTGAATAGTTATTTTGGTATGATTGGGTTGGAGGGGGTAATTGGGTTAGAAAAGAGTGTTAAAGGTGGGGTGGGAGAGGGAGTAGGTGGTGAGTTTGGAGAAGAGGATTGGATGGAGGGTAGTGAGATAGAAGGGGGTGGTTTTGGTGAAGAGGGTTTTGAGAGTGCGGAGGAGTTTTCGTTTGAGGTAGAGGGTGAGGAAAGGATGGAAGGTGAGAAGGGGTTTTTTATTGGAAGAGGTGATATGTGATGAAGTTTAAGAGTGTTGTAGATGAGCAAGTATTCAGGTCAGAGTGGTTGAAGAGTGGGTTATCGCTTGATGAGTTTTTAGTAAAGAGGGGGGAGTTGGAGTTGGGTCTTGTGGATTGGGAAAGATCTCAGAGGCAGAAGCAGAATTGGAAGAAGTATCGGTGGAAGTATTTGAAGGGGATAAGGAATTTTCATAGTTCAACGGTGGGAAAGAAGTTTCATAGGAATTTAGGTAGGTTTCTTGCGACGAGGGAGACAGAGACATTGCTAAAGGCATATCAGAGGGAGAAGGAGGCGGAGCGGGAGCTAAGGGGATTAAATTTAAGGAAGGTGCAAGAGAATTTAGAGTTTTTGATTGCGGTGTTATCGGCTGGTGTTCATGCTTTGATAGAAGAGAGGTATTATAGGGCAAGCGTTGATGAGGCTGTGGACTATAAGTTGTTTTTGGAGGAGTTGTTAGGGAAGATGAAGGAAGTATTGGATTGGTTATTTGAGGAGGTTGAGGAGGTAGATTGGGATTTTTGGGTTGGTGTAGTGCATTCAAGGGAGTGGGAGAAGATGGGGTTAAGTGTTCCTGAGAAGGTGGAGAGGAGGGGTGAGATGTTGGAGTGGTTAGTAAAAGAAGTTAAGCAAGGTAATGTAATAGAAGGAGAGGAAGGAGATGACGAAGAGGGAGTTAAGGAAGGAAGTACATAGTTTTTGTGCGGCGTTTATGTATGAGTTTTTGAGGCAAGAGATTGGGTTAGTTCCTAGTCTAGATAGTTATATACGAAAGTTGTCGTGGGATAGCACGGTATTAGATCTTTTTTCAGCTGATGAGTTGAGGCGTGAGTTTTTGATTTGGTCAGGGTTGTCTGAGAGTATTTTTGATGAGGTAGGGTTGGAGTTTCCTGATGATTTTGCAACTGAGATAGAGACTGGTAGTAGGGAAGGTATGTTGAAATGGTTAGCAGATAATTTGGAAAAGTTATGTAGGGATGAGGATGTAGTGAGGATATGGATTGCAGAAAAGTCGCCGTCTGGTTGGGTTGTTGTATTGGATAGTATGGGGATGCGTAAGAGGGATGTATTGGAGTGGTTGGATAGGAAGGGTATAGAGGTGAATAAGAATAGGATGCATTTGTTTAAAATGGGTGAGAGGATAGATGAAAGAGATGACAAGTGGTTGGACTGGTTTGGTGTTTTGTCGTTGTGGAAGACGAAGGCGGTTGAGGTATATTTGGTTGAGGAGGAAGAGGAGTTATCGGAAGGGGTTAGGGTTAGGGTTAAGGTTAAGGATCTTTTAAGTGAATTAAATGAAGCTATAACTATAGATGCTTTGTATAGAGGGGCGTATCAGTATATGAAGAGTCAGCATGGTCGAGAGGATAGGATATGGAAGGCTGAGGTTTTGAGAGCAAATGTACGGGGTTTAACATTTGAGCCAAATTGGAAGAAGGGTATGTTATTGATAAAGGCTGAGGTGAGGAGTGAGACTGAGCCGAAGGCTTATGGAGTTGAGATAGAGGTATATGATATGGAGTTTTCTGACAAGTTTGACGAATGGATGCCTGTTAAGGCTATTGACAAGAGGACGTATGAAGAGTTTTATATGCGGTTTATTGAGGTGTATGATGAAGTGAAGGTGAAATGCGGGTGCCAAGATTTTCAGTGTAGATTTGCAAGGGTGTTGAAGAGTATGGATGCGTTAATAGGGGATGTTCGTTGTCCTCCGAGGAAGACTGACAGGAAGTCAATAAATGTGGCGAGAGTTCCCGGCGCATGTAAGCATATTTTAGCTGTTTTTGAAGTGTTAATGGAGGCGGGTGTAATAAGGACAAGGGTGCAGCCTTCGAGGAAGGTGATTGATTTGGTGAAAGGAGTGTGGGTAAGGGTGTAAGAATTGTAAAAATTTGACGAGTTATTTTATATTATATGTGGAATGAGTAAGGGGGTTAGTGAGTTTGGTTTGTGGTGGAGAGTTTTAGGTTTTGTAATAAGTTGAGAATAGAAAGTAGGAGGAGGTAGTGAAGATGAAGAAGGTATTAGCAGAGGAGTTGATTAAAGTATCTAAGAAGTTTCGTAGGATGTTTTTAGAGCAATCTGTTGCAGATCTAGGTGAAATTCCAGGGGAGCCTGTAGGTGATGAGGAGATTATTAATGTAGATACTGAGCAGTTGGGGCAGGAGGCTTATGGTGATAGTGTTCAAAGTATAGTGCAGGCTGTCCAGGCTATGGGTATAGAGAATGTAGAAGCAGAAGGTGTAACGACATTTGTGCTAGAAAAGGATGGAAAGAAGATAACTTTTGAGATAGCTACTATTGAAGGGGAGCCTGTTGTAGTGATTTATAGTGATGAAGGTAGGGTGACTGTTTCATTAGCACCATTGATCGGGTATGTGATTGAGATTGAAGATGCAGTAGAGAAGGTAGTTAATGATGAGAAAGTGATGAAAGAGTTTTTGGATTTAGTTGCTGATGTAGTTGGGGTAGAGGTTGAAGAAGAGTGGAAAGAAGAAGTGGAAGATTTTGCAGGTGAGGAAGATGAAGTTGAGCTTGAAGGATTTGAAAGTGATGAAGATGAATTTGGAGATGAAGAGATAGAAGCTGAAGAGGAAGAAACAGAGGAAGAAACAGAGGAAGAAAAAGTTGCAGAGGCAAGATTGAGAAGGAGGAAAAAGGGGTTAAGGTTTAGGGAGCAGGAAGTTGGGTATGATATGGCTAGTGGGAGGCGTGATATAAAGATTGGGCTTATTCAGGATAGTGATGAGAAGATAGGGTCTATTCCTGTGAAGATGGTTGATATTACGAAGGGTAGGGAAAAGGAGGATGTAAAAGGTGTAGAAGGCATGACGTTTCCGAACTTATATGCATTTTTCCAGACTAGAGAGGGGACGCCAGATGTTCAGGGGTTTGTTAGTGGAGAGGTAAAGCAGGGTGAGAAAGAAGGAGAGTAAGATAGTTAGTAAGATGGAGGCAGTATGTCTCAGGTATTAAGGGATACAGTTCAAGGTGAGTTAAGGCTTATTGAGTCGAAAGAGAGAAAGAGACCAGGGGTATTGTCGGTAGTGGAGGGTGTATTTTTTGTAGCGGATAAGCCAAGTAGGAATGGGAGGATATATCCGAGGGAGTTGTGGGAGAATATGTTGTCAAGTGTGGAGTTGAAGAGGATGCTTCAGAACAGGTTATTGTTTGGGACTGTAGGGCATGTGGAAGAGCAGTTAGATGATTTAATAAGGGAAGGGAAGGTAAGTCATGTAATAACGGAGTTGAAGATTTTACCTGATGGTAGAGGGTGGGGTAAGGCTGAGATATTGGATACGCCAGTTGGAAGGGTATTGAAGACGCTACTTGAGAGTGGTAGTAAGCTTTCTGTAAGTTCCAAGGCGTATGGTGAATATGAAGGGCAGACAGGGGAGGGTTATTGGCGGGTTAGTCCGAGTAGTTTTTTACTTGAGAGGTTTGATTTTGTAGTTGATCCGGGATTTTTGGAAGCGCAACCGAAGGTGAAGGAGGTGTATGAGAGTGTGGTAAAGGGTTATTGTGATAAAGATGCTATTTCGAAGTTGGTAGAAGAGAAAGGTAGGTTGGAGAAGAGGATGGTTGAGTTATTAAAGGAGGTTGAAGAGAAGGATAAAAAGTTAAGGAATTTGGAGGAAAGTGTGCAGAGGTTTGCTGGATTGAGGAATGGTTTGTTAGAGAGGGAGATTGAGGCGATAGGTGATTTAGTAGTGGAGAGGTTAGGTGTTAGGGAAGATGAGATTTTAGCAGACACGTTGCTCGGGGTAGTAAGGAGGGTAAGGAAGGTGTTGGAAGAGAAGTTAGGTAGACAGGGGAGGGTTAGGAGGATGAGGGAGGATATAGAATTGGAAATGGGTAGGTTGGATTTAGTTGATGGTGATGAGGTTGTAAATGGCGGTGTTAAGAGGGATGAGTTGGAGTTTGATTTAGAGTATGTTTGTCCGTTTTCGGATATGAGGTCTTATGTTGAGAGGGGTTTGAGGCAGAAGCTTGGTAAGCGTATTAGTATAGATAATGAAGATTGTTATGAGGAAGGTGATGAAGTATTTTATGCAGGGGATGTGGTGGATGAGGAAGGGAATGTGGCTGGGAAGGTATATGTGATAGGGAAGTATGCTGGGGATGGTATGGATAGTTCTGAGGTATATCTTGTGTCAGGAATTTTAACTTTAGTATAGAAAAAGGTAGGAGGGGATGCAGATGAGTGAAAGGAAGGTACCTGAAAGCATTAAGGAGAGGTTAAGGAGAAGGCTTGAGGAGAGTGTGGGGAAGAAGGGCAGGTTGGATATTTCAGGAAGGAAGGCGAGATTAGCTGAAAATTTGAGGGAGAGACTTAGAGCGAAAATATTAGAGAGTAAGGATAGTGTAAGAGAAAGACTTAGGGCAAAGTTAAGGGAAAGACTCATGGAGAGTAGAAGAGGTTTGCGTGGTGAGATTAGGAATAGAATGGGTATGAGGCTTTTTGAAGGTAGTTCTGGATTGAGGAAGTGTATTAGGGGAAGGTTATTAGAGAGCAGAGGTGATTTGAGGGACATATTAAGGGAACGTATAAGACGGAGACTGATTGAGCGCAGGGTGGGAGGTTCTTTAGTGAGACATCGGTTAGCTGGTGATGTAGATAGGAGTAGAATAAGAGAAAAGACAAGGGAGAGGTTGTTAGAGGGTAGGAGTGCTATAAGGTCTATGAGGGGGGAAGTGAGGTCAAGGGTAGTAGGAGACAGGATAGGTTTAGGTGAAAGGAAGTTAGTTGGGTTGAGGCGGAACACTTTAAGGGAAAGGTTACCTCGTTTATCTGATAAAGGTATTATTTTAGAAAGTAGCGGAATGGTGGAGGCTTTTTTGAGGAGGAGGGTTGAGAGATTAGAGAAGGAGCTTGAAAGGAAGAGGAGGTTATTGAAGGAAGCATATAAGGTCGTGAGGAAGGTAGAGGAGCTTGGTGGGATTAACAAAGTGGAAGAGGCTATGAGGCTTGCGTATGATACATTGATTAAGGCTGGATCGAAGGCGTTTAAGGAAGCTGTTGAAGGTTTGGCTAGGGAGACAGGAGTTGATAGGAAAGAAGTAGCTGCGGTTGTAAAGAAAGTTGGTTTGAAGGAAGCAAGGGAGATTTTGAAGGGAGGAAAGAGAGGCAAGGCAGGGTCAAAAACTATTATTGTAGAGGGAATGGGAGAGAAGGAGGAACAAGTTTCTGCTTTGGCTATGAGAGTAGTTGAGAGGTTGAGCAAGCAAGTAGGTGTTGAGAATCCGAGTGATGCAAGGGATTTGAGTGAAGCAGTTTTCAGAAAGTAAGCTGACCAGAGGCGCACTGATGTCTCTGGATTTAAAAAGGTGGTTGTTCCTCGCACTGAGAGGAGGCAAGGAAGGTAAAATTTAGAAAATGAAACTTTAAAAGGAGGTGTAAGTTATGAACAGAAGGTTAGCGAATATTGATGAAGCTTATTTATTAAACAAGATTGAGCAAGAGGCAGATATTTATTATAGGAAGTATAAGTCATATATGAGGCTGATGGAGAATATGGCGCATTGGAAGAAGTTTAAGTCTCCTACTGCGTGGGACTATAGGGCGCTTGGTAAGATGTTAGAGAGTGTAGATGACTTGATTAAGATGTGTGAGGCTAATGGGTCGGTAGCTGATTTAGGTGTATTGCCACGTATTGCGAAGGATGTTGTAACGATTATGTATGGAATTTCACCTCTTTCGATGATTGCTAGTGTTCAGCCTATTGAGGAGGAGTTAGGAAATATTTACTATAAGAGGGTGAAGGCAGTGTCTGGTGGTGGTAATCTTTCAGCTGGGGATACGGTTGTTAGTGTATATGGTGATTATGTAACGCCGCAGGGTTATACGAATGCTGAAGTGACTGAAACAATTGGGACTGGTAATGGGACTACGACTACTTTTACGGCAACTTTAGCTTATAAGCCTATTAGACCTGGGACTGTAGTAGTTAGGGCAGGGAATGTAAATGGTCAGGATTATAATTATGATGGAAATATTTTTGGTGCTGGTGTGCATGGGACTATAGACTATAAGACTGGGGCGATTAATTTGACATTTGACGCAGCGCCTGTGTCTGGTGTTGCGGTTACTGTAACTTATTGGGGTAATATTGAAGATTTGAGTTTAGGTGTGAAGGAGATTAATTATGAATTGGATACTAAACAAGTGCGTGCAAAGATTTATGCAGTTAAAGGTTTAGTTGGGCTATTTAAGAGCTGGCAAATTCAGAAAAGGTTTGGGATTTCAGCGGAGGAGGAGTTAGCGGTTGATTTAGTGAATGCATTGAATTCGGAGATACTTGGAGATTTGATTAGGAAGATGAAGGATGCGTTACCTTCTACGGTGTCTTGGGATGTGACACCGCCGACTGGGTCTGATTATTTCTTACACTATCAGACTTTTAAATTTTTCCTTGCTGGAGCGGAGAAGAAATTAGTTGAGCAAGCTAAGAGAGGGATAATTAGTTATATTATTGCTGGGACCAAGGCTTGTGCGGTTATTAAGAGCCAGCTTGGTTGGAAGCAGTTATTTGATGGTAGAGGTATGTTTACAGCGCATCTTTATGGTGAGATTGATGGTATTCCTGTTATAAGGGTAGTTGATAATGATGTATTGCCACAGGATATGATGATCTTTGGATATAAGGGAGCTAGTGAGTTTGAGACGCCAGCTGTATTTTGTCCGTATATGCCTGTGACGGTGACTTCGGTGTTGCCTACTGTTCATCCGCTTGTGACTCAGAGGGCAGCTGCTACTTGGGCAGCGGTAGAAGTATTGGTAAATAGGTTTTTGGTTGGTGGACGAGTAACTGGAACGTATCCTTGGGGTGAGGGTTAATAATTAGATATTAGATGATGTAGGAGGCGGAGGCGATAAGCTTCTGCCTTCTCTTAATTTTTAAGTGTAGAGGAGGACAAGGGATGAAGGTAAAGGCTGCGAAGGAAGGAGTGATGGTGAGATTAATTGTGAATGGTATGCCAGTATTTGTTTCAAATGTTCCTGTTGAAGTGGATGAGAATAATTTAGAGGTGATGGAGCAGGTTGAGACAATGGTGAAGCTTGGGTGGTTAGAGGTAGTGCAAGAGGTTAGAGAAGAGGGAGTTAAGGGGGAGGAGGTTAAGGTTAAAGGTAGGAGAGGTGGGGGTAAGGTAGAGGGTGGAGAGTAAAGGGTGAGGGATGTACAAGGGTTATGTTCAGAAGTTAAGTTTGTTGGAGTTGTATCGGACGGCGCTTATCAGAGCAGGTCAGTATTCTGTTGAGGAAGCGCTATTAGCACAAGAGTTTCCGCTTGATAAGTTTGAGTTATTGTTCAAGAATGAGATTTATTCGTTGTATCAGAAGTATGTTTACAAGTCAGACAGGATAGTTACTTATGTAAATTATGCTTCACCTTATATATTTCCTGAGCCAGCTCCTGACACGGTGAATGCTGTTGTCCCTGTCAGTGTATATGGATTGTATATAGGGGAGTTTTTAAATTTTAGGTTTTTAACGCATGCGTCGTATTTATCGACTAAGCCGATGTCAAGGTTTGTGATAGCTTGGGAGTATAGGAAGCCTATGTTGTACGTGGGGTATCAGGGACAGGTAGAGGTAAGGGTGTCATGGAAGTTACAGTATGATGAGGAGAGGAAGGAGTTGGAGGTAGATCCTGAGACGAAGGATATTTTAGTGGATTTGGCAGCGGGATATGTATTGACGGCGGTAGGTAGGAGTAGGAGGATGGTAAGGATAGGAGATAGTAATCTTGAGTTTGATGCTGAGGCTATGGTTTCGGAGGGAGAGGAATTGATAAAGGAAGCGAGGGAGAGGCTTGTGCAGTTTGTTGATTTGACAGCTGTGAATATATAAGGAGGAGGTGGTACAGTGCCGTATAAGATAAAGTGGTTGACTGATAATCTTGGGAAGTACATTTATTCAGAAGAGGATGAAGACAGGATAGAGGGGATGTATATTTTTAGGATGCTTGAGCCTGTTAGTAGTGAAGAAGGATGGGATGCTGAGTTTTTAGGGTATGAGGTTGAATTTGAGGTAGATAAGAGAGGGAATGTAAAGGATAGGGCATGGATGACAGGCATTCTGTATTATGATTTTGAAAGGGACTGGAAGACAGGTCAGGTTAAGTATAGGGAGGAAGAGTGGGAGAAGGAGATAAGGTTTAGGAAGAGATTTAAGCTTGATGATTTTCTGTCGGGAAAGGTAGATGATATATATGATGATGATTTTGATTTTGTGTAAAGGAGTTGCGAAGAATGCCAGATATAATTGATGAAGTGTATGAGAAGGTATATAAGGTATTGTATGATTTGTTGCAGAAGTATAGAGGAAGGTTTGCAAATGGCTTTGGAGGAGATATAGAGTGGCTTGAAGAGGATATAGAGTTTTTACGCACGATGAGAAAATGGTTGAAGAGTTTCGTTAATACTTTTAGGCATGAGGCGTCAAGGAATTTGCTTATGTTTTTTGTGATGTCTATTTTTGAAGCGTTAGAAGATGGATTAGATGAAATTATAAAGGAAATGGAGGGTATGCTTGAGGAGTGAGGAGTGTGATGTGGGTGGAGTATGTAGGCGTTATAGTTTTAGACTTCTGACCAGGTAGTATGGGATGAAGAAAGCATTGTTAATGTCAAGTAAAGAGTTGGCGAAGATAGTGATAAGGGAGTTAAGAAAGTTGAAGGGCAGAGGGGTTGAGTTTTCGGAAGAGGAGTTGGGAGAGTATTTTGGTAGAGTTTTTAGGGATTTACTTGATGAGTATGGAGTGGAGGGTTTAGTGGTTGAGGATAAGTATGGGGTAGAGTTTATTTTTAGTGGAGGCAGTTTTGGGCTTTATGTTCAGAGAATGTTTGGTAAGAAGAAGTTTTCGGACCTATTGGATTCGAAGTTTTTGAAGAGTATGGGGGTAATGGAAGGTTATAGTTTAAGTGAGAGGTTATCTGTGAGGTTTGGTTTAGTGAGTATGGACGAGGTGATAAAGAAGTGTAGGGAGGAAGATGAGAGGTCGGCTGATGATGTGTGGTGTGTGTATAGTGAAAAGGGGAAGTTGTTGGGGAGCTATAAGACTAAGAAAGAGGCAGAGAAAAGGTTGCGTCAGATAGAGTATTTTAAACACAAGGCAGAGAAGGAGAAAGGTAAGTAAAAGATGTATTTCAGAAATTTGATCGCAAAGTATGGAACGGCGGAGATATGGCTTTTAAAATACTCACGGTTATACTGGTATCCTGTAGATTATTACATGTTGGATGAAGAGCAGAGGTTGATGTTAGGTCAAATGGCGGAGTATGAGTTTTATATAGATAAGGTAGTGAATTTTTTTAAGTTATTGTCTAAGAAGACTTTATATGTAAGGATATTACCGTCTGAGCCAGAGACGGAGCAAGATACTTTGGGTTATATTTTGACGAATAGTTTTGAGATAGCGGTTGCGGATGTTTTGTTGAGGCAGGAGGGAGTAAGTCCGAGGATAGGGGATGTGGTAGCGAGTGCAGGGGTATTTGAGGAGGTAGCGGAGTTGAAGAGTTTTGAGCAGTATACGAAGCCAGTGTTTGTAAGGTTTGTTCAGGATATAAAGCCGTCAGTGTTTGTGTTGCAGCATAATAATGCATTAGAATGGAGGATGCGTGTATCAGAGGCAGATATTGTTTTTAGAATAGCAGTTTAAGAAGGAGGTGAGAGATATGGCTATGAAGGAGGTTTTAGAGATTCAGGATGAGGTGTTTAGAGTGATTCGTAGGTTGATGGAGGAGTATTTAGATGATTTGGAGCGTAAGTATACTGAGGAGCCTGATGAAGAGAGTGCGGATTTGTCGAGTTTGTTAAAAGATTTGGAGAGGTTAGTTGATAAGGCGGAAAGGAGTTATGTGGGTGGGTATATGATTTTTGCGTATAATGTGTTGTTGGGGGTATTGGGTGGGTTGAATGAGGTTTATGAGTGGTTGCAGATATATCTTGATAAGTTAAGGTGGAAAGCGTTGTGATAGTAGTATAAAGTAAGGAGGTGGTGGTATGGCATTGAAGTTATATGCAGAGATTTGGAAGAGGGTGCTTGAGTTTATTGTAGGGTTAATGAGGAGGTATATAGAGGAGTTGGAGCGTCGGCATAGTAGAGCTCTTTTGATGGAGTTTGAGGAGATAGAGGATATTGTGAAGGGGTTGGAAAGGTTAGTAGCTAGGGCATCAAAGAGTTATGAGGGTGGGTGGACAATTTTTGTATTTAATGTGTTATATGGTGTATTGGAGGCGTTATTGGAGGTTTTAGAGGCGTTGAGGGAGAGGATTGAGGAATTGGAGTATGAGGAAAGAATAAGGAGGTAGTAGGGGGTGGTGAGTTGTGAGGAAGCTGTATGAGGATGTGAAGAGGATGGTTGTAAGGAAGGTGAGGATGGGTAAGTCTTTGTTTGAGGTGAGGGAATTGTATAGGGCGTTGACTGAGCAATGGGAGACATTGCCTCGGGGTTGGACGAAGGAGAGTTTGAGGAAGTATTGGGATACGTTGACAGGAGGGACGCCTGCGGGTGAGGGTGGTGTTAGGAAGTGTATAAGTAAGGTAAAGGATGTGTATCCTGATATAGATGATGCTGAGGCGTTTTGTGCGAGTTTAGCTGATGTGTTGTTTCCAGGTTGGAGGCGGAAGGCTGCGGAGGAGAGGCGGAGGAAGAAAAGGAAGGAGAGGTAGGTAGGATGCGAGATGTATATGAGGTTTTTGGATTGTTGAAGAAAAGGAAGGAGCAGAAGAAATGGTTTCAATATTTTCCGGACGAGAAGGAGAGGTTGTCGTGGCAGAAGGTGACGCAGAGTGCTGATGAGGCGGCGGATTGGTATGAGTATGGGTTTACGCCGAATGAGGCATTGGCATGGAGGAGGAAGGGGTTTACGGCAGAACAGGCTGTGATGTGGGCGGATATGGCTTTTAGTCCGAATGAGGCTAAGAAGTGGGCTGAGGTAGGGGTAGTATATGCAGAGGATGCTTTACAGTATGAGGCTGTGGGGTTAAGACCGAAAGATGTGGAGCCGTGGTTGAAGGTAGGTATAACGCATCCGAAGGAGATAGTAGCTTGGAGGAAGTTGGGAGTGAGTCCGAAGCAGGCGTTACGTTATGTAGAGAGAGGATTTGGTCCGAGTGATGTTGAATTGATAAGGAAGAAGAGGGTAGAGAAGCGTAAGGGTAGAGTTGAGAGGGAAGTTCAGGATTTGGAAGAGGTAGAGTAGGATGTTAGATGCATTGAATAGGACAGTGCTTGCTGAAGTGAGGGATGCGTTAGGGTTAAGGGATGAGGATTTATTTTTTGTTCAGCATGAGAGTGAGGAATTTTTGAATATAGCGAAGAGGCAAGCTCAGGTGGATTTTAGTAAGCTTGAAGTGAAGGTTCCGGACAAGCCGGTAGTATTTATTAGGTTGGATGGGGTTGACTATGGAAAGAATATGACAGGGTATAAGAGGATGGAGACGCCGTATGTGTATTTGAATGATTTGGGCAAGTATGTGGGAGTGAAGTTATTATCTGTTGAATCGAGGTATAGGTTAGCAGTGTTTGTTCCGTTTGGAAGGGTAGCGATGGATTTGGTAGGAGTATTGTTGTCTCAGTTGAGGAGGAGTTCAAGTATTGTTGCGGTGTCAGCAGATGGTGGTTATTCGGTTGAGTTACCTGTGAGTTTATTGCTTGAGAATGTAAATCCGCCGTCTGTAGAGATGGTGTTAAGGGAGAAGGGGATGAAGTTGTATAGGTTGGAAGGGGAGTTGCAGGCGTTAGGGTTTATGTTGCAGATGGGTGTGAAGGGGTTGGGGACAGGGGAGTATGGTGTAGTGTCAGGTGAACATGGTGGTGCAGGTGGATATGGTGTAGGTTTAGATGCGTTAGTAGAGTATAAGCCATTGAAGGAGGTTAAGGTCCAGTGGAAGGTGGGGTGGAGTATATTTACGGAAGATGGGGAAGAAGTGAATGAGGTGTTGCCGTGTTTGTTGAGGATGTAGAAAAGTTGTGAGTGTTTTATGGGGGTTAGTTTTATATTTAAGTAGGAAAAGAGGGAGGTAGAGGGTATGGCTACGTTTAGGTCACCGAACGTAGTAGTAAGTGAGGTTGATTTAAGTCAGTATGTAACGAATGTGCCGAATTCGACTGGTGTTCAGGTAGTGAGGGCGAAAAGGGGGCAAGTAGTTCCGAGATTTGTTTCGAGTGTGAGGCAATTCAAGAGTATGTATACGTTGACGCAGCAGAGGATTGACAAGGAGTATGTGGAGCAATATTCTGCGGTTGCATTTCTTGAGGTAGGGTATGGTGGATTATGGGTAGTGAGGGCAGTAGGTAATGGGGCGAAGTATGCGTATGTGGTGGTGAATAAGAGAGGAGCGAGTGCTGGGGCGACTGTTCCGGCGACTGGATTAGCTGTAGCGGATGATCGTAGTGGACCTGTATTTCCTGATTGGGCAAGTTTAGGAGAGGATGCGGTGTTGTTTCTTTATTGTAAGAGCCCTGGGGCAGTGGGGGATAAGTTGTCAGTTGTTATAAAGAATGTGAGTGTAACGAATAAAGTTTTTGAATTGATAGTGGAAGAGGAGCTTTCTGATGGGTCCAAGGAAGTGAGGTTTAGTGGTGTAGTGAGTTTAAATCCTGATATGAGGGATGGGTATGGGAATAATATTTGGGTAGTTAATGTGCTTGAGAGGAATGAGTATGTAGGGGCTAAGGTGAATCCGGATGCGTATGCTGATGTGCCAGCAGAGATAACGGTTCCTGTAAGTTTTGCAGGTGGTGTAGATGTTGAGCCGAGTACGGGTGATATTGGCAGAGCGTATGAGCAGTTTGGGAATAGGGAGGTTTGGGATATTGATTTATTGATACAGGGTGGGGTAGGTGATGATGCGTTAAGGGCGAAGCTTGTGGATATAGCTGAGAAGAGAGGGGATGCAGTGGCATTGATAGATGTTCCTAGGGAGATGTATAAGGTAGAGGATGTGAAGGCTTGGAGGCGAGATAGTTTTGCAGTGGGTAGTAGTTATGGGATGGCATTTGTGCCGTGGTTGAAGACTTATGATTTTGACAATGATGTTCAGGTATTTATTCCTTCGAGTGGGGTAGTGGCTGGAATGTTGGCAAAGATGGACAGGGAATATGATCCGTGGTGGGTGCCAGCTGGTTTAAACAGGGGTAGGGTGAATGTATTGGGGTTAAAGGCGTATTATGGTTTGGCTGAGAGAGATGAGCTTGATGCAGTGCAAGTGAATTGTTTTGTGAGGAAGCCTGGTGTGATAGCGTTATGGAATAATAGGACGTTGCAGACGCAGGAGAGTTATTTTAGTTTTATTGAGGTGAGGAGATTGACAAATTACATAAAGAAGAATGTATGTAAGTTTTTGGATGCGTTCTTATTTGAGCCATTGACAGATTTTACGAGGGAGAGGTTAGTAGCGACATTAAGGGAGTTTTTTGATAGTGTACAGAGGAGGATGGGAATATTGAAGTATGCGGTGATAAGTGATCCACTTGGGACAGGTAATAATCCACCGGCGCAAGTGGATCAGGCTATGCTAACGGTTGAGGTTTATTATGTGCCAGTAAGGGCGATTAGAGGGATTTGGTTGAAAGCGATTGTGACGAGGTTTGGTTATCAGCTTGAAGAGAGGGCTGGTGGAGCTTAAGGTTGTATGGATGGGAGAAGGTGTTTAGGGGGTTTATTCTATGTGGGATTAGTATTGGGTGGAAAGCAATGGTTTTTTAGTTGGGTGTGAAATCTGAGGTGTGAGGTGTGGTTAGTATATATAATAAATAATAAAATATGAAGAAGGGGTGGTGGGGGATGACTTATGAGCAAGGAGTTGTTTTTGAGTATATTAAGAAGGCGATTGTTTTAGATGAAGAGGGTTGTAAAGCGTTGGTTTCAGATTTTGTGGATTTGGCGAAGGAAGAGTTTAAGGGGAGGAATGATTTAGTATTGGAGGAGCTTGAAGAGTTTTTGGGTGTAGTTTTTGAGGAGGTGTTAGGTGTTTACGAAGCAGATTGTGCTATGTTGAATTTGGGAGGTGAGTGGTATACAGTAGTTGATAGGAGTAGTTTTGTGTCGGATGTGGTTAAGAGGTTTTATAAGGATTTGAGTGAAATTTTGAGTGATGTTGAGGGGGGAGAGTAAGTAAAAAAAAAAAAAAAAAAAAAAAAAAAAAAAAAAAAAAAAAAAAAAAAAAAAAAAAAAAAAAAAAAAAAAAAAAAAAAAAAAAAAAAAAAAAAAAGAGGTGGAGGTATGTTTACAAAAGGTATTATTTTAAATGAAACTGAGTATTATATGATTTGGAGTGATTTTGTAGAGATGTTGAGAGAGAGAGGATTAATGAGTTAGATGAGGAGAAGGATGAGTTGTTGAAGAGTAGAGAAGAGCTAAAGGATTGGGTGAAGGAACAGGTAATAGAGATGTTTGATTTTATTTTAGAAGATCATGATGTGGAAGAGGCTATGATACATCTAAAAAACAAGTGGCATTATGTTCCTAGTGCTGAGGAATTTTATTATTTGAGTTATAGGCAAGGTGATATTTCTGATGTGATAGAAGAGTTGGAGAAGGAATTACAGGGTGATATGAAGGAGAGTAGAAGGGGAAGAAGGATTAGAGTTTAGTATTGAGTAACAATAAAAGGGAGGTATTTAAAAATGGCTACAGTAGCAATAAGTCAGATACCGGGAGTAGCGGAGCCGTTGAGAGGTTATTTATGGGAGTTAACTTTTGTGAGGACGCCTTCGGGTGTGAATATTCCGGAGGGGTTGAAGTTAAGGGCAGTGTCTTCGAGGATACCGGGCAGGACGTTTGAGAGGATTGATTTACATTATTTATGGATGACATGGGCTGTGCATGGTAGGGAGGGTGGAGACAAGGAGATTGAGTTTGAGTTTTGGGAAGGTGTGGATATGGCGGTAAGGAATGCATTTATGGAGTGGTTAGAGTTGGTGGGTAATTGGAGTACTGGGGAGCAGGCGTATAGGACTGAGGTGACGGGGGATATTCAGGTGAAGCTATTGGATGGTAGGGGTAATCCGGTGAGGACGATAGTGTTAAGGAATGCGTTATTGATAGCTGTGGATGCAAGGGAGTTGAGGTATGAGAGTAATGAGGTAGTATCGTTTTCAGTGAGATTTTGGTATGATTTCTTTGATGAAATGTGAGGTTTGTGGTGTGAATTTGAAAAGGGTTTTGGTGATCAGGTTGGATTCGATGTATTGGGCTAAGGTTGGGTAGGTTGTATAGGTGGTAGGGAAGGGAGTTAAGTAGGAGGGTAAAGAGAGGGTAAGTGGTGCAGGTCAATTAGAGGTCCTGGAAAAGGGCTTCTTCTTTATTTTATATTATCTATAAGATGGCAATTGGGCTGGTTCAGATTTCTGGTATAGTGAAGGAGCCTCTTCGTGCGTATAGTTTTGAGGTGGAGTTGCCTCGTGATTTTGGGGATGCGGACAGGTTAAAGTATCAAGTCAAGTCGGTGCAGTTTCCGCTTTGGTTTAATTTGGAGGCGGAGGGAGTACGGGTTGGTGGTGTAGGGTATTATTTTTTGCCTGATGATTTTGAAGGTAGGAGTGAGGTGAAGGTAGATTTTTGGGAGGATGTGGAGTTACTGGTGCAGAGGTATTTTAGTAATTGGAGGAAGTTGATGGTGGTAGAGGATGTGGTGGGGACGCCGTATAGGGAGTTAAGGGAGTTACCGTCGAAGTGGATGAAGGATGTGGTAGTGCATGTATTGGATGTGAGGGGTAGGAGGGCTGGTTCTTATAGGCTGAGGAAGTGTTATCCGGTGTCTGTGGATGTGATAAGTTTAGGGTATGAGCGTAATGAGGTTGTGGAGGTATCTGTTTCATTGGTGTTGCATGGAGTGGAAGTAATAGTATAAAAAGTGAAGGAGGTGGGGAGTTATGGCTAAGTTGCTGACGGTAGAGGAAGCGATGCAGATGAAGCAAGGTAGTGGTGGTAATTTGAAGGCAGTAGATGAGCAAGTGATAACTGTGAGGTTATCGTCAAAGGGTAAGCATGGTTATAATGAGGTAGTGCATGTGCGACCGTTAAAGGTAAAGGATGTGAAGTGTTTGGTTGACAGTGGTATGGAGGATGAAATTGACTATGTGAGAAGGCTTGTTCAGGTAATGCAAGGGACAGTGCTTGATGAAGGTGTGCAAGTGAAGGAGATGACGATGCCAGACTTTTACAAGTTGCTTGTAGCGCACAGGGTGAACAGTGTAGGCAGTCAAGTGAGTTTAAGTTTTGTATGTAATTGTAGGGATGAAGTGCAGGTAGTGAAGTATGATTTGATGGGTTTAGAGGAGAAGGAGATAGCAGATGATTATATGGAGCCTGTGCAGGTAGGTAGTATTCAATTGAGGTTTCCGAGGGTGTGGGGTTATTTGCCCGAGGGCAAGAGGAGTTTTGACGAGGTGAATGACTATGATGTGTTAAGGAGTGTGGTGGTAGGGAAGGATGTGGATGGGTTATTGCTAAGTGAAGCTAAGGAGGCGTTAGAATTTGTAAGGAAGTGGGAAGGCAGTTATGGTGTTCAGACCGCTGTGGATGTGCCGTGTAAGTATTGTGGTAAGAAGGTAAGGGTGAGGGTACCGTTTTTTCTATTTTTTTCGGTCTGGTAGTGTATGGGAGGCGTTATTGGATATAAAGTTTACTGTAATGTATGTATGTAATGTGATGTTGAGTGAGGATGAGTATGTTTATTTGTGGTTCAGGTTTATGAAGGAGTTGGAAAGAGTAAAGAAAATGGAAGAGGAGATGAGGAGGAAGGTGAAGAGGTAGTAGTATGGCTGAGAGGAATTTTGAGGATAAGGCAGTGAAGTTAAGGGAAGCGAGGGACATTTATCGTGAAGGGGAGGCAGAGGGTGAAGGTGGTGGTATTGGTATAGTGCCTGGTGCACCAGGAGTGAGGAGAGGTAGTGGTAGGCAACTTGGAGAAGAAGTTAAGGAGCATAGTAATGTATTGAGAGGGCTGAGGGAGGAGGTTCAAGAGTTAAGGAAGGTGGTGTCGGTATTGAAGGGTGGTCTTGTAGAGGCATCTGAGGCATTTAAAGAGTTTAATGTAAGTGTTAGTCAGTTGAGTCGGGGAGTGCAAGGGTTTTATAGAGGTTTTGGTCAAGTTGTAAGGGAGTTCAAGGAGTTTCAAAGTGAGTTTAGTCAGGTGAGTAAGAAGTTAAAGGAAGATTTTGGAAAGTTATTGGAGGGTATAGGTGGTTTGGGTAAGTTGTCGGAGCGGGAGTTAACAGGTAGTTTAGGTAAGTTGTCGGGGCGATTGAAGGAGCGTAGGTTAAGTATTAGGAAGTTATCGGAAGTTAGTTATGAGTTAGGTAGGGAGTATGAGAATGTGTTTAGAGATGTATCGGAAGTGGGGAAGGTTCTTAGGGAGGCGAGGATAAGGGGGAGGGCAAGGAAGGGGGAGGAAGGCAGAGGAGCTTATGATTATGGGTATGGTGTGAGGGGTGGAAGAGGGAAGAAGTTAGGTTATGGTAGTGGTTATGGTTTATGGGATGTTTTGACTAAGGAAGAGATAGAGAAGAAGTTAAATGTGAAAGAGCAGTTGAAGGGGTTTGTGAAGCAGTCGGTGATAGGGGTTATATTTGGTGATGTAGGTGGAGGTGGTTATGGTAGGTATGGTAGGTATGGTAGGCGTGGTGCAGGTGAGCTGGTCGGGGATATAAGGAGTGTAGGATTAGCAGCGATGGGACCGATTGGGACTTTTGTTGGTGAATGGTTGAGTGGTCTTTATGAGAAGTGGCAAGAGAGGAAGGAATTGAAGAAGGAGTTGGAGGGGCAAAGGAAGGCGCAGTTAGAGTCGATGGGGATAAGGAAGGTGAGGCGGATAGAGAGGGAGGAGGGTGGGTTAGTTTCGGAGCTTTTGGATTGGGCTAAGGAAGTGCTATGGGGTAAGAAGACTGGTGGGGTTATTTTGAGTGCTGTGAGTGAAGGAGACGGTCGAGGTAGGGAGATTCAGGGTAGGGTAGGTTTAGGGGGGGTATGGGGTTTATTAGGAGGTGGGAAGGAAGGGAAGATAAATTTGAGTGGTGTTGAGTTGGTGCAGGAGAGGAGTGCAAAGATATATGCGGACAAGTTGCATATAGAGGCTAAGCAAGTGAGTGGAATTGGTGGAGGTGGTGGAATATTGGATATGGTGACGGGGGTGAGGGGTGGTTTATTAGGGCGGTTGGGCAGGGTGGGAAGGTGGATAGGGAGGCGTGCAGGTCCGATTGGTTTAGGTTTAGGTGCTGGGTTAGCTTTTTTAGGTGGTTTTCAGGAAGGTGGATTGGTGGGGGGTATATTTAGAGGGGGTGGGGCACTGTTAGGTGGTTTAGGTGGAGCTAAGTTAGGGGCGCTAATAGGGACGGCGATAGCGCCAGGGATAGGGACGGCGATAGGGGGTGTATTAGGTGGGATGGTAGGGATGTTTGGTGGAGAGAAGATAGCGGATGCAGTGTATAGTGGTATGCAGAGGCTGATAAAGGATAGGGATTGGGTTGAAAGTTTGAGGAGTGGTTTTATGGGGGTGATGGATAGGATTGGAGGATTTTTGAAGGGTGTGGTGGAAGGGGTTAAGGGTGGGGTTAGTGCTATAGGTAGTGGAGTGAGGGAGTTGGGTGGGAAGGTATTAGATGTAGTGAAGTGGGTAGGTGAGAGTTTAGGTTTTGTTGCAAGGGAAGCGGAAGCAGGGACGATAGATATGGTGAAGGCGGCTGGAGTGGTAGCGCATACGAAAGGTGATATAGGTGGTATGTCAGCGGGTATGTATCAGTTTACGAGGGCAGAGCAGTTAAAGTTTTTAAGTGAGTATGGGTATATGAAGGAGTTTGAGGGTGTGAGGTTTGGGACACCAGAGTGGAAGAGGCGGTGGCAAGAGGTAGCGAAGAGGCATGGGGAGGCGTTTGCGAAGGCACAGCAAGAGTTTGCAGTGAAGGAGTATTTTGAGCCTGGGGCAGCGGTAGCAGAGCGGTTTGGTATAGATGTGAGTAAGTCGAGGGCGTTGCAGGAGATGGTGTTTGCGAGAGCTATACAGCATGGTGTTAGAGGTTTTAGAGGTGTATTAGGGAATGTGTTTAGGGGTGTGACACCTGAGCAAGTGAAAGCGATGTCTCCTGAGGAAGTGATAACGAGGGTCTATGATCATTTGATTGCGAATGTGGATAGGTATTGGGCGGGTAGTGCACCTAGGGTAAGGGAGGGTGTGAAGAAGAGGTTGATGAGGGAGAAGGGGTTATTGTTAGCGATAGAGAGGCAGAAGAAAGAGGTAGGGAAGCAAGTAAATTTGCAGAGGAAGTTGAGTAAGCAAGTTAAGGAGTTGGAGGGTAGTGTAAAGGAGCAGATAAAGGTGAATAAGTTGGTGGGGGTGGAGTTGGTGGGAGTTAGTAAGGGTGCTAAGGAATTGAAGGATAGTATGCAGGATGGAGCAGGGGGGATTGAGGAATTTTTAAGGTTTAAGACTGTTGGGGAGTTAGAAGCAATTGCGACGGAATATGAGGAGAAGGCGAAAAAGCTTGAGATGCTTGCTAAGTCTCAGTATATGATGACTAATGTTTTTGACCATGAGTGGCAGAGGAGGGCATTGAAGGTAAGTGAGGAATTGGAAGCAGAAGCTATTATGTATAGAGAGGAAGCAAGGAGAGTAAGGAGGATAATTGAGGAGAAGCGTAGGAAAGCTGAAGAGTTAAAGAAGAAGGCAGAGGAGTTAAGAGCAGAGGCGGAAAGGCGAAGGAAAAAGCAAATGAAGCAAGTAGAGACTGTTGAGGAAAAAAGGCAAGTAGGTTTATTAGCAGGTGGTTATTTAGATTATGAGCCTGGAGAGAAAATATATGTGTTTTCTGGTGTGTTTGGGGATGAGGTAGTTACTGAAGGTAGGGTAATGGATGATGTATTAGTGGCGGATCAGCAAGAAGTTGCAAGACGGGTAATAGAGGAAGGTGTAAGGACTAATGCAGAGTGGCTGAATAATATGATGCGAGTGATAGAAGGGTTGAGAGGTGGGGAGAGAGCTGGTGGTGAGCGGAGAGTAGTTATGTCTGGTGGTGATGCATTTAGTAAGGTTCCGCTGTTTCCTGAAGATATGGGGCTTGTTATGATGATGTTGGGTTTGGTATGAGGTGTGAGTATGCAGTTGAGGTATAACTTATTGACGATAAAGCCGACGGGGCATAATCGGTTTGCTAACTCAGGGAAAGTGTTTCAGGCGTATATTCAGGATGAGATAGGGTTTAGTGTAGGGATTGGGTATCAGACGATTTTTGAGGAAGTGATAAGTTTAAGGAATAAGTTGAATCAGTTGGCTGGTGCTGCAGGGGTAGTGTTGGGAGAGGCAGGTAGTTATGTAGGAGTGGAGGGTATGGTAGGGACAGCAGAGAAATGGCTTTTTCAACCGTTTGCGCAGGGTATAGCATGGACGAGGTTATTTTCTGGTGTTCCTGAGTATGTGAAGTTTAGTTTGAGTGTGACGGTGGTGAATTTTGACAGTGAGGAGGAGGTGTTTAGGGTGCTTGATACATTGTATGATATAGCTGTGCCGAGGATAGGAAAGCACGTAGGGCGAGTGCCTCAGATGGATGTGATGGTAGATATTGGTGGATGGTTGGTGTTTAGGGAATGTTTTGTGACTGATATAGATCATACGTTTAGCAAGATGAGTGTGAATGGTGGACCGTTATCAGTGAATTTGAAATTGACGATAAGCACGAAGTATATTGTGAACAGGAATTTATTGGGAGTGCAGGGCAAGAAGATAGTAGTTAGGGAGTTAGTAGAGTAGTGAGAGATGGTTAAGTATGAGTTTTCGCCTATTGATGTTTGGTTGATGAATGCGGTAGAGGAGGGGTATCGGTTTGATGATGTATGTAGAGTGAGTGATGAGTGGGTGGAGGAGGTAGTGGTATGGGAGGGTTTATGGTATATAGTGCCAGTGTGCAAGTTGAGGATAACGGATTTTGGTATGAGTTATTTATCGTATAGGAGTATAGGGAATGTGGTGGTGGGAGTAGGATTAGATAGGAGTAGGATGGTAGTGTTTGACATGGCGGTAGATTCTGTGAAGGATACGACGCTTGAGCATACGGTGAGACCGACTGCTGTTAGTGTATGTATGATGGGTTATGGGATGATTGGGTTATGGTTGATTAGCAAGGGGTTTAGGGGGTATGGGGAGAGGAATGGAAGTGGAGTAGTTAGGGATTTTGTTAGGGAGGTGGTGTTGAGTAATTATGAAAGGATATGTAGTGAGTTGAGGTGGGAGGAGGATGTGGAGGATAGTTATGACAGGAAGAATTATTTGCAGGGTGGCAGGTCTGGTTTAAGTTTCCTTGGGTATTTAAGGGATTGTGCGAAGAGTAGGGGTGGGGATCAGGATTATTTTGTATGGTTTGCGCCGAGAGTGAGTGGTAGTGGAGGGGTAGGATGGAAGTTGAATTTTAGGAGTCTTAGTGAGATGGGAAAGCAGGATGTGAAGTGTTATTTGGAGTATGTGGTGGATGGGGAGAAGTGGGATGAGGCGTGGGAGAATTATGGGTATTTGAAGGAGAGGGGTGTAAAGGTAGTGCCGTTTATGTGGTATGAGATATTGGGTAGGAGTGTGGTATCGGATACGATGAAGATAAAGTTTGTGAAGTATGGGTTTGATTTATCTAAGCTTAGTGTGAATAAGGTAGTGGTAGATGATGTGGGTAAGGTGTTAGGGAAGAAAGTGAGGAGTAATGTAGTAGCATCTATGTTAAGTAAGGTGGGGAATATGGTGACTGAGGTAGTAAATGAGGGTAGTGTGGATATGAGGGATAGGACATTTCCTGACACGGGTGTATTTCAGAAGTGTAGGATGTTGCGGAAGTGGTGTGTGATAGTGCCAGGTGTATCTGAGATTGAAGTAGGAGATAAGGTGAGGGTGCTGTTTCCCGACGGATATGGAGAAATGTGTGAAGCCCTGTCAGGGGATTGGATAGTTGGAGGGGTAGTGCATTTATGGAGTAATTTAGGGAGAAATTATTTGAAGAAGTTAGTGTTGGTGTCGGACACTTGGAAGAGTGAGAGGAAGGAGGTGGAAGAGGCGTGGATTGGGTAAGGAAGGGGTATAAGGTGGAGGGGTTTTATAGGGGGAAGGTAGTGGACAATGGGGATCCTCTTCGGTTGGGCAGGATGAAGGTGAAGGTGTATCCGTGGTTTGTGGAGGTGAAGGATGAGGATTGTCCGTGGGCTGAGCCAGCGTGGCAAGGTGGGATATTGTATGTTCCGCCGAGGGGTGCGTGGGTATGGGTATTTTTTGAGGGAGGTGATGTAGAGAAGCCTGTATGGTTTGCGTGGAGTTTGCCGTTCAATGGTGTGAGGTTCCAGTCGGGGAGTATGTGGGAGGAGTTTGGTAAGGGTGTGATGGAGGCAGGAGGTATGTATAGTGAGCAAGGGGCGGAGTATCCTGGGGCAGTGGTATGGAGGATGCCGATGGGGAGTGCTCTTATATTTTATGCGAGTGGGAGGATAGAGTTAAAGAATAGGGTAGGGGCTAAGGTGGTATTGCATGAGGATGGGGCTGTAAGGTTGATAAATCAGAGTGGTAGTGAGGTTGTGATAAATGCGGATGGGACGATTCTTGTAGATGCGAAAGGGAAACGGATCGACCTGAACCCGTAGGAGGAGGGTGTGATGCCGGGTGTGACGAGGTATGGTGATATGAGTTGTGGTATAGATTGTCCCCCTACACCGGCTATAGAATGTTCGAGTAATGTATTTGTGAATGGGCTGGGTGTAGTAAGGGTGGGAGATGCGTTTCAGCCTCATTGCAAGCATGGAAGGGTAGTGGTGAGAGGGAGTAGTTCAGTGTATGTGAATGGTAGGCAAGTATGTAGGATAGGTGATTTGTTGTCATGTGGGGATAGAGTGTGTGAAGGGTCGGGTAATGTGTTTGCGGGGGGTTAGTTGATGAAAGATGAGAAAGTGTTGGAATTGTGGAGCGATGTAAATAATAAGCTTAAGTTAGACAGGATGGGTGATGTGAAGAAGGATGTGAATTTGGAGGCGATAGAGGGTGCTATAGAGAATATTCTTTTGACGAGGAAGGGGGAGCGGGTGATGCGACCAATGTTTGGGTCAGTTCTTGAATGGTATTTGATGGAGCCGTTATCGGAGGCAACAGGACATAAGATAGGGCTTGAGGTATTGGATGCGTTATCGAGGCAGGAGCCAAGGATAGAGGTGAAGAAGGTGGAGGTGGTAGCGGATCATAGGATAGGTGGGTATCAGGTTACGATTGAGGCAGTGGTGAAGGAGTTGAATGTTCCTTTTGTAGTGCAGAGGGTGTTAGTAGTATAGGGGGTATGGGGTATGCAGGAGTTGTGGACGATTTTTCCTGTGGATAGGGGTAAGGGCGAGGTGAATATTTGGAGTAAGGATTTAGTTGAGTTTAAGAAGGCGGTGAAGAGGGAGGTTGGATTATGGACGATGACTGAGGCTTATGTTGGGAGGTGGGATTTAGTAGCGAATGAGTTATATGGGGATGTGTATTTGTGGTGGGTTATACCGTTAGCGAATGATGTATTGGATTTGTTTTCTTCTGAGTTGGTTGGAGCGTTTCTTAGAGTGCCGGCGTATCAGGATGTGTGGGAGTGGATGGTGTTTCGTGGTAGGTAGGGAGTTTTATATTTTGGAAAAGAGAGGGTAGTGGATGTTAGACTATACGAAGATAAGTTTTGAAGAGCTTGTAGATCAGCTGGTAAATGAGTTAAAGACAAAGGATGCGTGGAAGGATACGTATTTACAGTCTACGGGTAGGACGCTGATTGAGCTTTATGCATATGTAGCGCAATTGCTTTTGTATTATTTGAAGAGAAGTTTTGAGGAGTTGTTTATTGATAGTGCGCAGTATTGGGAGAGTTTATGTAAGGTTGCGAATATGCTTGAGGCGCTGGTTAAGCGACCGATTGGTGCGATTGGGAAGGTGAGGTTGAGGCTAAGGGAGGCGAGTAGTGATGTTGTAATATTGCCAGCTAAGACGCAGTTAAGTTGTGATGGGGTATTGTTCTATACGGTGTCGGATGTTGTGTTTAATCCTGGGGAGGTAGAGAAGGAGGTAGAGGTAAGGCAGGGTGTATGGTTGGAGAGGAGTTTTGTATCTAATGGTAATCAGTTGAGGCAGGACTATAAGGTGGTGGGGGAGAATGTAAGTGATTTGGATGTGGAAGTGCAGGTAGGGGATATGATGTATTCAGTGGTGAGGTATTTTGGTGAGACGCTTGATGCGTTTCAGGCGAAGGTATGGACAAGTCCAGATAGAGCATTGAATGTAAGTTTTTTGAGAGGGTTTGGGGTGCCGAGTTATGGGGAGGTTGTGAGGGTGAGGTATAGTGAAGTGGTTCCTGGTTATTTTCCGTTAGTTGATAGTCAGTGGAGTGTTGTAAGTGATAACAGGTTTGAGGTGGTAGCTGATTTGTCTACTTTTAGTAGGGGGGCTGGGTGGGAGGATGTAGAGAGTTTTAGGCGGAGGTTGCAGGGGTGGTTTGGTATAGGTAAGAGAGGAGTGACAAAGGAAGATTTTTGGTATTTGGTGAGGAGTGTAGAGGGAGTAGGTAAGGTTCAGTTAGTGGATGTGAAGGACAATTTTGGGGCACCGTTTCGGGAGGTAGAAATATATGTAGCGGATGTGAGTGGTGGTGTACCGTCTCAGGATATTTTGGATAGGGTGAAGGAGTTTTTGGGTAGGGTTGGTAGTGTAGGGGTTTTGTATACAGTGAAGCCAGTTCAATTAGTTGAAGTTGATGTGTATGTGAGGGTTTATATAAGTAGGATGTATTCGTCGGTAGCAGTGAAAAGTAAGGTAGTGGATGTGATAAGGAGGTTGTATAGTGATTTGGAGATACAGGAGTGGGTGAGTATAGATAGGTTAAGGAGAGAGGTGATGGTGGTGAATTATGTTAGAGGTTGTGAGGTTGTATTGCCTAGTGTAGATAAAGTATTAAGGAAGGGGCAGAAGGTTGTGTTAGGGCAGGTGAGGGTTGATGTGTCTGTAGGAGGATAGGGGATGAAGGTTGATTTGACATTATTGGTTCCGAGCTGGGTGTTGCAGTATGACACATGGCGTCAGTTTTTGGAAGTGCTTGAGCAGTCAATAAATGAGATAGCGAGCAATGTAGATGATTTAAGGGAGTTATATGATATAGAGAAGGCGAAAGAGTTTGTAGTTCTTTTGGCGAGGAATTTTGGTTTTGGAGAGATAGTGTATCAGGATGTGGAGAAGAATGTGCAATTGCTTGACAATCAGGTAGGTTTTATTCAGTGGAAGGGGACAGAGGAATTTTTCAAGTGGTTGTTGCAATTGTTTGAGATAGTTGCTGTGTTTAGGGATTTGTCAAAGGAGGTATTGATATGGAGTGGAGGGAGAGGGTGGGATATGCATGTGATAGAGGATGCGAAGTATTATAGGGATGGTAGTGTGGAAGTGACTGTTCCTGTATCGCAGTTTTGGGCAATGAAGGAGCTTGAGAGGTTTGTTAGTGCTGGTGTTTATGTGTGGTATATGATAGTTACTGGATTACAAATGCTAAGGGTAGTGAGTAGGGTTAGTGAAGCCGGAGTAGGTATTGGTGTTTCAGGGAAGGAGATGTTAAGTACTGTCTTTAGAGTAGGGGATTGGAGTAGTTTTTCTCAGAAGGGAAGGGTAGAGTTTAGGTTTACTGTAAAGACAACGAATGTGTATATGGTTGCTAATAATGTGGTACCATTGGGTTCTGGGAGGTATGTAATTGCAGTGCCGTTTAGGAGTGTATTGAGTTTGTAATGAGGAGGTGGTAAAAGATGCCGGCTACAGTGAAGGTAGGTATGATTAGGTTGGCTTTAACGTTTAAGAATAATGAAGTGTTTTGGTTTGTGGTAGGGAGGATACAGACGCCGTGGGATGATGAGAGGGATCCGCCTGTTGAGTCTACTGATACAGTGTTTTTGACTGAGATTTGTGGGTTACAAAGGGCTCAGGTAGTGTCTTTGTGTTATCCGGATCCGAATGGGACAATTGAGTTTAGAGGGCAGAGGTATAGTTTAGTTTCGGATGATCGTGCGTATGATTATGATAGCAGGTATTTGTATTGTTCGACATTATTGAAGTTTGATGAGTTTCCGCTTGTGACATTTAGGCAGTTTGGTGTATGTGTAGGGGTGGTTCCGACTTCTGGGAACGAATACAAGTCAGTTTTATTGTCTGACGAGGTAGCGGAATGGGGGAAATTGATAGGGTATGTTAATCATTCGCCGATAGGTAGATCAGCTGTGAGTAAGAATTTATTGGAAGTAGTTATTGAGTTAGTTCCTGAGGTAACGACTTAAAGTGGGGGTGTGAAGTATGGATAAGGCTTTATTGAAGCAAGTGTATGATAGGTTTGGACCGCCGTTAAGTAATCCTGAGGTTAGTTATAGTTTAGTGGGAACAGGTAGTGCAACTTATAAATATGTGGTGACGGCATTTAATGAGACAGGGGAGACTGATGGGACTTTGGTAGTTGTGGAGAATGCGCCGAATAGTTTAAGTGTTGTGCAGTATGTAAAGTTGACTTGGAAAGAGGTTGATAGGGCTAAAGGTTATAGGGTTTACGGCAGGACGGAGGAATATTTTGGGTTATTAGCTGAGTTTGATGTAGATGAGACTGAGTTTATTGATTATGGTGTATTAGTTCCTGATTTGTCAAAGAGACAGCCTAGTAAGAATGAGACAGGTAGGTTGAATTGGGAGAAGGTGGTGTTTTTGCCTGGGAGGTTTGCTCAGAGTGCAGAGATGAATGAGATTCAGTCTATATTGACTGCGAAGTTGAAGAGTGTTGGTGATGCGGTATTTGATGATGGGGACATAATAAGGGGATGTTCTTTGACGGTGGATAAGGAGACGGGTGAAGCGAGGATAACAGAAGGATTGGTATATGTTGATGGGGCAGTGAGGTATGTTAAGGGGGATAGGTTAGTATTGCCGAATGGAATAGTGTATGTAGGGATAAATATTGTGAGGGGTTATATAGATGAGACGGATGATCCTGTGTTGAGGGATCCAGCGCAAGGGTATCCGGGGTATGAGACAGCAGGGGCGGCAAGGGAGGTAATAGAATTTGAGTGGGTGTATTCGAAGAGCAAGGACGATGTGGATGTAGTGATATGGAAGGTAGTGGATAGAGTTCCTACTCAGATAAAGTCAGTGTCTCAGATGTCAGGTGTAGAGAGAGTAATAGGTAAGAAGTTATATGATTTGCATGGGAATGTATTGGTGTATGGATATGATGTCAAATTTTTTAAGCATGATATGAGGAGGGACAAGGTAGTTTTTGAAGTTGAGCCAGGGAAGGCGTATGTGAATGGGTGGGAGGTAGAGAAGTCTCAGACAAGGTTTGAGGTTGATGTAGCGAAGGATAAGTCGGATTTGATTTTGGAAGAAGTGCCCGTTTGGCAGGGGTATTTGTATGTGCCTGATGTTGTTCCTGTTGCGAATGTAAGTCAAGTGGTAATGAGGGTGAAGGTAGCGGAGACGAGGTATGTTCCGAATGTAAGGGATGTTTGTAATTGGTATTATGATGATACAGGAGGAAGTATAGATAGGATTTTAGGTGTATGGACAAATAGTAGCAAGACGACAAGTTATACTTTTAGTAATGTTGACCCGGGATGTGCTAGTAGAAATACTGATGTGGTGTTAAGTGGATCTGGTTTTGCGTTAAATCCAGCGAGGTTTAGTCCGGGGCAATCTTATTATGTTGAGTATTTGAAGTTTGTGGTGGCGACGAAGGGTGTGAGGCAGAGAGCGTATCAGGAAGACGAGTTTACGTATCAGAGTGGAGTGAGTGAGTATCAGTTATCGAAGAGTGATGTTATGAAGAGTAAGAGGAGTCCGGTGGTGGTTGTTAATTCGGATACTGGTCAGCCGTATGTGGAAGGGGTGGATTATGAAGTTGATTTAGGTAGGAGTGTGGAGGCGGTAGGTCCAGCTAAAGTGAAATGGTTGAGGGAGTTACTGAGTGGGACGAGGTTTAAGGTTAGGTATTATTATTGGGATCATGTGGTGGAGGGGGATTATGTAACAGTGGATAGTTATGTATTGGATTTGAGTAGTTATGATTATGATGAGATAGAGTATCCGAATGTGATAGATTTTAGGACGAATGGGCAGAAGCCTGCAAGTGAAAAGTCTGATATTTTAGTGCAGTATCGGGTGTATTTGAGTAAGTGGGGTTGGTTGATATTGAAGGAGGATGGGGAGTTTGATTTTGTGTATGGGGCAAGTGCAGTAAATCCAGTGAGACCGAAGAGGACAGATTATGGGTTACCGTTGTATGTGATATTTTTCCCTGCGGCGAGTCAAGATTTAGTATTGTCTGTGGAAGTAAGTTATAAGGTGAGAAAGGACTATGATGTAAATACAATAGAGAGAAGGGTAGAAAGGTTGGAGCATGACATGGGGTTAACGTTTGCAGAACTTCAGCTTTTAACGAAAGAGACGATAGCTCCTAAAAAGGCATTGTTTGTTGATAGTTTTATTAATGCAGATATGTTAGATGTGGTAAGGAGCACGGTAAGTATTGATCCAGAGAGAGGAGTATGTTTTTTGAGGAAGAATTTGCAGTTAGGGTTGTTATCAATAAGTGGTATGAGTAATGTAAAAGTGACTCAGAGGTATTTAACTTTACCGTGGTGGGAGGAGGTGTTTGACCAGCAATTAGTATGGACAGAGGGGTATGCTGTGGAGGTTAATCCTTATTCAGTGTTTACGAACTATGTATATGTGATGTTACATCCGGAGAATGATTATTGGGTTGAGACACAAGAGGTTATGATAGTAGTGGAGACGGAGGATAGGGGGTTTGTGGAGAGTCCGGGGTGGGTTTCTTTGGCTGGTGCGGAGACTTTTCAGAATTTATTAGGAAGTGTGAGGAGGATGTTGTCGTTTGTTCCGCATCTACGGTTTAGACCTGGTTTTTGGAGGGAGGTAAGGGTTACGCAGGATGTAAATGTAGTGGTAAGGGATATTGATGTGATTCCGTTTTTGAGGCAGCGTGTAGTGTTGTTATGGGTGAAAGGATGTTTACCTGGTCAAGACAATATAAAAGCGAGGTTTGAGGGTCATGTAGTAGATATGGTGGTAGCCACTCAGAGTGATATAGATTCTGTTGGGTTAGTAGGTGTGACTCCAAGAGGGAGTGTAGGGAGCAGTTCAGGGACAGTGAAGGCAGATAGTAATGGTGAAGTTATTGCTAAGTTTATTATACCGCCAGGTATTCGTGCAGGTAGGAGGTTGGTGGAGGTATTTACGGATGATAATTTGGTTTATGGTAGTGCTTTTTATTTTGGACAGGGAACGTTAAGGAGGGTGGAAAGGTTAGTAAGAGAAATAATTTGGAGAGATGCTATGCCTGTGGTTGTTTCTGATAGTCCTCGTGTTGCTGATCCGGTAGCTCAGAGTTTTTATGTAGAGAAGCCAGTTGTATTGATTTCAGCATGGATTTGGGTGCATAGGGTTCCGCCTCAGGGTGTTAATTATGGATTGGAGGTAGGTATAAGGGAGTTGACAGAATCTGGTTTTCCTGGGAGTAGGATAATAGGTAGAGGAACTGTATCTAAGGAGAGGATTATGGAAATGATGGGTATAAGTAATGAGCGAGAAGTGGTAACTGTTCCGACTTTTGATAATGTGGTTAAGGTAGAGTTTGATGATTATGTGTATTTGCAACCAGGTTGGTATTGTTTGTATGTGGCAAGTCCGGTTGATGGATATTTTGTTTTTGTAGCGAATGCGAGAAAGAGGGTATTAGGAAATCTTGCTAATCCTAATTGGAGTAAAATAGGGCGTGCATTAGATACGCAAGTGCATCAGGGAGTATTGTTTAAGAGTTATAATGGGGTGACTTGGGAAGCAGATATGGAGAGAGATTTAATGTTTAGGTTAAATAAGGCTGTATTTGATGTGAGTAGGGAAGGGGTAGTGGAATTGAGTGTTAGTGGTATTGATTATCCGGTTCATGAGTTTCAGTATGGGACGGCTGTGGTAGTTCCGCCAGGGACAGTAGTAGATTCTGAGTATAATGTAGGGAGTGGGTGGACGGCGTTTAAGATGGTAGATTTTGATCAAGAGAGGAAGCAGCAGGGGTGGGATGTAGTGAATGTAGGGAGGGAGGCGAATAGTTTAAGTATTAGGTTGAGGATGAGGACGCAGGATAGTAATGTTGCTCCGATTGTGTTGAGGGATTTTGGGTTTATTCAGGTGTGGAGGTATGATAGTGGGTCGGATTACTATACGAATGAAGTTGATGTGGGGCAGCAATTTATGCATTTTAAGATGTGGATAAATGAGAGGTTGAATAATGGGGGTGTAAATTATTTGGTGAGTTTTGATGGAGGGGTGCATTGGTATAATTTGCATCTTATTGCAAGTGTGCCGTTGTCAAATAATTGGGTGGAGAAGGAGTTGGGGGGTAGTTTGAGTGATATTACAGGTGGGGCATTGACGAATGCAAGTAGGTTTATTGTAAGGATAGATTTGAATGTAGGGGCAACGACAAAGTGGTTAAGTCCAGAGTTAAGTTCGTTGCGGGTGTTAGTATATTAGTGAAGGTTTGGCATAGAGAAATGTTTATGGGGAGGGTAAATTATGCCGAAGTTCCAGCGGGACAGGAGTGGGGCAGTGATAATTAGCTATAGTGAGAGGGAGTTAGAGGATCACCTGGGATATAGAGTGATGAGGTTGGAAAAAAAGGTAGAGGAGCTTGAGAGGCAATTGAAAGAAGTGGTTGAGGTTATTTTATATTTAAAAAAGGAGAAGGGTAATGGTAAGGTTGGAGGATGTAGTAGAGAGGAGGGTGTGTAAGAATTGTAAGTGGGTAAGGTATTATGGAGCTGGGATTTGGTTGTGTATGAGGGATGGTAGGAGGTTAGAGGAAGGAGTGATGGAAGTGAACCCTCTTCGGAGGGGATGTGAGTGGTGGCAGGGTAAGGAGGAGGTAGGAGATGGTAAGGTTTAGGTATTATTTTGTAGTGCAGGATTTGGCAGGTAATGCGGTGGATGGGGCAAGTGTTTATGTTTATTTGGCAGGAACGAGTGTGCCAGCAGTTGTTTATCCGACAAGGACAAGTAGTGAGGGTAATAGCACGCCACCGCAGGTAATTTCAGCGGTGGATGGGGTTGTGGTGTTTTGGCTTGATAGTAATGACTATAGTTATGGGCAGCTTTTTGATATAGTGGTTAGGAAGGATGATCTTATTTTTAGGATGTATGATGTGCAAATAATAGTATGGGATGTAGTAAATGCAAGCAAGTTAGATGGGAAGGATGGGAGTTATTATTTGAGAAGAGCTAATCATACAGGGGAGCAGCCTCCGAATACGATTAGTCCCCAAGGTAGTGGTAGTGGATTGGATGCAGACAAGTTGGATGGATTGCATGCGGATGATTTTGTAGCGATAAGTTTCTTTTTTGGAGGGTAGGGTATGTTAGCAAGAACTCAAATAAGTAATGCGACAGCGAATGTTTATACATGTCCGAGTGGTAAGAAGGCTTATGTTTTTGTGGATGTGGTAAGTAATGATGGTAGTCAGGTGAGTGTGACATTGAGTATTGGTGATGAGACGAATTTTCAAACATATTGGACTGGAGAGACGAATTTTTTGTCTGTGAAGTTAGTGCTTGATGGTGGGGATGTAGTGAGAGTTAGCACGGATGGCTTAGTGAATGTATTTGTATATGGAATAGAACGGTAGGAGGTGAGAGGAGATGCCAATATTGAATGTAGGTATGGTAAGTGGTGGCAATGCACAGGATGCAGACAAGTTGGATGGTTTTCATGCAAGCCAGACGCCCGCTCCGAATGTGATAGTGCCTCTGAACTCAGATGGAATACTTGATTTGAGTGCGACTTATGTGAAAAGCAATGTTTATACATTTAGAAGAGTTGATTTAACAAATGCGACAAGTGATTATGAGTTGCAAGTTGGAGAAGAGGCGGTAGTAAGCTTTGAAAATAAACAGCTTGTTTCGTTTAGGATTGCTGTGACACAGCCTTCTACTCCGTTAAATCCTGTGATTTACAACATTATTATAGCTATCTATTGGGCATCTGGAAATGGTACGACTTTTGATTTTTTCCCAAATCATACTACTTATTCTGGTCAGATAAGTAATTTAATGTATCGTCATGGTACTGGGGGGTGGGTAGGTTGGAGTGGTTCGCTAGAGGGATTTTGTCTTGATACTTATTATGGATTTGACAACTTTCCTTGGTTTGCTGATTTGTTTGCTGTTTATTATGGTACTCAACAACAGAAGCTTTTGTATGGTAGTGCTTATTCTAATCTTTCAGTGGCTTTATTTACAGGTATATGGAATAATACAACGACAGCTTGGACATCATTAGGAAGTTTTAGAATATATCCAGGTACTACAAGAAATATATCTGGAATAGCTTTAGTCAGGAGGTTAGCATAATGAAGGTGTGGGCTTATATACATCCAAACTTAAACATTCTTTGCTGTGCTTTGCTACCAGAAGCAGTGCCTGAAGGTGTTGAAGCTGTAGAGTTTGAAGTAGCAAGTCCAGACGATGTAGTTTTAGACAACGGACAAATCAGACTAAAAACGGAAGCGGAGAAGCTTGCAGAAGAAAAGCAAAAGAAGCTTGCAGAACTTAAAAGCTATGTAGCAGGACTACTTGTTCAAACTGATTACATAATTACAAAGATTGCAGAAGAGCAAATAGTAGGAGATACAGAAGCAGTAGAACAACTTAAACAAAAATATGCAATACAACTCCAGCGAAGGGAAGCAATACGGCAATGGAATGAGCAGATGAAACAAGCGATAAAGAATGCAACGAGTTT
>Ga0308395_1000256_pt1 | contig 45441 bp, 40 predicted proteins | sample Hotspr20SampleP4_FD_202097 | JGI IMG/M metagenome (GOLD analysis project Ga0308395, IMG submission 202097) | Hot spring phototrophic mat microbial communities from Mushroom Spring, Yellowstone National Park, Wyoming, United States - 20050930_P4 ... | reverse complement strand
AAACTGCTCCCACACGTTGCTGGTTGAGCGACGTTGGATAACAGTGGTCATGATGGCAAACTTCCCTGAGGAAGCGCGAAGATTGACAACCTAACCTTAAATCATCCGTTAAGTTCTGTCAACTACCTCGCTTGATCCTGAGAGAGGCCATGTCAGTTCCCCGCTGGATTTTAGGGATCCACACCACCACGCCTGTTCTGGGCTTGGCCGTGTTGCCGCTGGAGGAGAAGCTGGGGGAGAGCCGCAGCCGGAGTTGGTGGCTGGATCGGGAGATGGCGGCGCAGTTGCACCCTTGCCTGAAGGAGTTCTTGGCCGGCCAGGACTGGTCGCAGATGGCGGGGATCGCTGTCGCTCTGGGGCCGGGGAGTTTTACCGGCAGCCGTTTGGGGGTAAGTGTGGCGCGGCTGTTGGGCCAGCAGTTGCGCATTCCGGTGTTCGGCTACTCGACTTTGGCGGTTCTCGCCCGCCAGGTGTGGCAGGAGCAGGGATCCCCGCCTCAGCCGCTGACGGTGGCGGTGCAGATGGACGCCAAGCGAGGGGAGCAGTATGGTGGCGTGTACCGGCTGGGGCCAGAACATTGGGTTGCCGAAGTGGCGGATCAGATCTGGGAAGAAGCGGCTTGGCAGAAGGTTCTGCGGCAGTGGCCCCAGGCTCTGGTCGTCGATGCTGCCGACTGGGTGGATCCGGCGCCTGTGCTGGCGTTGGCGGAACTGGCCCGCGCCGACTTCCAAGCAGGCTTGCGCCCTTCCTGGCAGACGGTGTTGCCTCTTTACGGACGTCAGCCGCCCATTGATCTCAGAGAGCTGAATCGGAGTGCCCCGCAGCCGGGGTAAGATTGGGAAGTCTGAGCAACGGATCCCTGTGCTGACATGATCTCAAGCAACGACTTGCGCCCCGGCGTCTCTGTGGAAATTGATGGCGCTCCCTACAAGGTGATCGAGTTTCTGCATGTGAAACCCGGCAAGGGCGCGGCCTTTGTGCGCACCAAGCTCAAAAATATGCAGACCGGCAACGTTGTGGAGAAAACCTTCCGCGCCGGCGAGATGCTGCCCGCCGCCACTATTGAAAAAGTGAATATGCAGTATCTCTATTCAGAAGGGGACAATTTCGTGTTCATGGACATGGAGACCTACGAACAGGCTCCCCTCAGCGCTGCCCAAATCGGCTCTGCCGTGAAATACCTGAAAGAGAACATGGAGGTGGCCATCCTGCGCTGGAAGGGGCAGGTGATCGATGTGGAGCTGCCCAACACCGTTGTCTTGGAAGTGGTGGAAACCGACCCCGGCGTGAGAGGAGATACGGCAACAGGGGGAACCAAGCCCGCCAAGCTGGAGACCGGCGCTGAGATCCAGGTGCCTCTGTTTATTAAGGTGGGAGAACGGGTGCGTGTCGATACTCGCACCGACACCTATATAGGCCGCGAGTGATGGCTCCCCCTCTTCTTGCCGCTGGGCTGCCGTTGTGGACAGGTGATGCATCAGGAGTAATCTTCCCTTGGATGTTGTCAATTGGCAGGAAGTTCGCCTTCTGCTGGCCGCTCTGCAGGAGAGCGACGTTACCGAGCTAATCCTGGAGTACAAGGATTTCCGCCTCACCCTGCGCAAAGGGATCCCGGCTGGCCTTGCTGCTGCTGCCGCTGCTCCGCCCGCTGCCCCGCCGCCAGAACCCCCCCCTGCTTCCCCTGCAGAAGCTCCCCCTCCTGAGAGCGCTCCTAAGCCTGCCCCCAGCCACTGGGTGGAGGTGACGGCGCCGATGGTGGGCACCTTCTACAGCGCTCCTGCCCCTGGAGAAACGGATTTTGTGCAGGTTGGCCAACGGGTGAACAAGGGCCAAACTCTCTGCATTATCGAAGCCATGAAGCTGATGAACGAGATAGAAGCTGAAACGGCGGGCGTGGTGAGGGAGATTTTGGTGAGCAACGGCCAGCCGGTGGAATTTGGCCAAGTTTTAATGCGACTGGATCCCACCGGCTAACAACAAGGCTGGGGCAGAGATAGGGAGGGATCCCTTGGTGGAGGAGGGGCTGTGGCAATTTCTCTTGCCGACCTTTGCCTGCGACTAGGCAACTTTGCCGATGCTTCAGCCCAGAGCTGCCGAGATGGTTGAGGGAGTCACGGTTCTGCCCCCCCAGCACATCGTCGGGCAGGAGCTGGCGGCGCGGCTGCTCGTGGCGGCCTTGGAAAAGGGGCGGGTGACCTCAAGCTACTGTTTCTTGGGACCAGAAGGGGTGGGACGGAGCCTGATGGCCCGCTGGTTTGCCCAGGCCCTCTTCTGCGAGGCCAGCTCAGGGATCCCTTGCGGCCAGTGCTCCAACTGCCGTTGGCTCCTCGCAGGCACCCATCCCGATCTCCACTGGGTCAGCCCCACCTATGTCCACCAGGGCCGCCTGATAGCAGCAGACGCCCCGGAGGCACAAGCTCTGCAGCGGCGCTCCCCGCCGCAAATTCGCCTGGAACAGGTGCAGGAAGTGGTTCGCTTCTGTGCCCGTAGGCCAATGCACGCCCGCCGCTCGCTAGTTGTACTGGAGGGAGCGGAAACCCTGACAGAAAGTGCGGCCAATGCCCTGCTGAAAACCCTGGAGGAGCCTGAGCCGGCCCACATCGTTCTTATCGCCTCCCACCACTCGCCTACCCCCCCTCCCCACCCTTTGCCACCGACGCTGCTGTCCCGCTGCCAGATGGTGCCGTTTCGCCGCCTCAGCTCGGCAGAGATGGAGCAAGTGTTGACAGCTTTGGGCTGCCCGGAGCTGCCCGGGATCCCTCGCTCTGAGCTAATTGCCCTAGCCCAAGGCAGCCCTGGACGGGCGCTGGCCGCCCAGCAGCACCTGCAAAGCCTTCCGCCGTCACTGCTGCAGGACCTAAGACGCTGGCCCCACTCGCTGCGGCAGGCGCTGGAAGTGGCTAGGGCAGTGGCTGCTCTCGATTTGCCGGCGCAGCTGTGGCTGATTGACTATCTGCAGCAGCAGTTCTGGGCGCAGGGATCCCGCCAGGCCATCCGGCAACTGGAGCAGATTCGCCAACAGCTTTTGCAATTTGTGCAGCCGCGCCTTGCTTGGGAGGTCAACCTGGCCGGATTCGACAGCAGTGGCAACCCAAGCCCTGTGGCAAAGTGAGGAGAGAGCGTTCAAGACGTGTCTATGCCTGCATGGCTTTCCGCCCTCCTTGCCGCCCTTGGAGGCTACCTGCTGGGATCCATCCCCACCGGCTACTGGGTGGGCCGTTGCTGGGGTGGGATCGACCTCCGCCAAGCGGGATCCGGCTCAACGGGGGCAACCAACGTGTTGCGGACAGTGGGCAAGGGGCCGGCGCTGCTGGTGTTGCTGGTGGACGCTGCCAAGGGAGCGGCAGCGGTGGCGCTGGGATCAGCTCTGGGCTCGCCGTGGTGGGTGGTCGTGGCGGCCCTGGGGGCGGTGATCGGCCATAGCCGCTCCTGCTGGCTGGGCTTCAAGGGGGGCAAGTCGGTGGCCACCAGCCTGGGGATCCTGTTGGCCATGGCTTGGCCGGTAGCCCTGGCTACCTTCGGTGTCTGGCTGCTGGGGATCGCCCTCACCCGCATCGTCTCGTTTAGCTCCCTGCTGGCGGCGGTGGCGGCGCCGCTCTTGATGTGGGCTCTGGGCCAGCCTCTGCCGTATTTGCTGTTTGCCTTGGCAGGGGGGGTTTATGTCATTGCTGCCCATCGCCGCAACATCGAACGCCTGCTGGCCGGCTCGGAGCCGCGCATCGGCCAAAAATGGGCCCAATCCCCCTGATCCCGGTTGTCAAAGTTGCGTAGCTTTACATGGAACCCTCCACCGTGGTTTTTGTCTACGGATCCCTGCTGCGGGGCGGCCAGTACCACAGCCTGCTGCAAGGGGCAGAGTTTTTGGGCCCAGACAGCCTCAACCACATCGACCTCTACGATCTCGGCCCCTACCCGATGGCCGTTCCTGGCCGCAACCGGCTCTACGGCGAGCGCTACCGCATTCCCTTGGGCCTGTTGCCCCGCCTAGATGAGCTGGAAGACCACCCGCGGCTATACGAACGGCAGTGGGTGCAACTGGAGAGCGGCACCTTTGCCTGGGTTTATCTGGGTCGGCCTGAGCAGGTGCAGGGGTGTCCCCTCATTCCTAGTGGCCGCTGGCTGCCCTGGGACCCCTAGAGATCGAAGTGGAGCTTGACGCCCTCAACATACTGGGGCAGTAGCTCGGCTGAGGGTGGATCCCATTCTGGGGGATCCAACTCTCTGGCAGAGGGAGCAACGGCCTCTACGGGGCTGGACGTGCGCTCCAGGTAGTAGATGCAATCTCCGCGTCGCCAGATGCCCGGCTCCGGCAGGTAGAACAGCCGACCGACCTGGGACGACTTGCCCTTCTCCCCAAACCAGCCTCCCAGACGCTGCGGACGCACCAGCAACAAAGGCAGGCAGAGATCGGCTTTGATGCGGTAGGCGAACTGATCCCGCAGCCGCTCCAACGTGGGATCCTCTAGCCCCATCTGGGCCGAAAAAGGGTTGAGCAGCGCTGAGCCCGCTGCCGCGATCGACTCCTGAGCCGAGGCCGCGGCGGATTGGGGGGGCTTCAGGCCCAGGTCCGCCAGGGTGGGCAGGGTGATCGAGCGCAGCTCGGCCCGATTGGCCTCCAGGTAGCTGGCCCAGCGCTGCAGTTGGGAAAAAGGGATCGGCAGGGTGCGGATCCCTTCCGAGATGGGCATCTCCGGCAGCAACACCGTCCAGATGGCGGCAGAAACCGAAAGCTTCACCATCAGCTCGGCAATGGCCCAGTTCACCTGCGGATCCAAAGTCAGGATCAACAGAGTTTCCGCATGGTCGATATCGGCCTTCAAGAAGGCTGACTCGCTCAGCACGGCTTCCTGCAAAGATCCGGGCAGCACCTGGCCAGGTTCCTCTGAGGACTCCGTCCCGCTGACGCGAACCGGCAGGGCTTTGGAGCTGCCATTGCCGCTGGCGGGGTGGGTCCCTGAGGTATGGCCGGCTTTGTGGCCGTTGAGCTCGGCGGGAAGATTGGCGGTGCGCTCGCGCAGACGGGATCCCGACGGCAGCGGCAGCACCTCCACCGCCTGGTTGAGGGAGCGCAGCAACTGGGCCAACTGGCCGACCAGCGGATGGTTGCCGATGATCACCGTAGAACTCCCCTGATCCAAGCCCAGCCAGCGGGCCACCCAGGCAGCGGTCAGCCCCTGCACCGTCACCGTGACCGAGATGGTCAAAAACACCAGCGCCTTGAGGGCATCCCCCCCGGTAATGCCCCGCTCGGTGAGCAAAATGGCAAACAAAGAAGCCACCGAGGCCGCCACGATGCCGCGGGGGGCCAGCCAGGCCACAAACAGCTTCTGCCGCCAATTCAGGTCGCTGCGCCAGGTACACAGCCACACGCTCAAAGGACGCACCACCAGCATCAGGCAGAGCACCGTGGCCAAGGCTCCCCACCCCAGCGCAAATACCGCCTTGAGCGAGAGGGTGGAAGTCAGCAGAATAAACAACACCGAGATGGCCATCACCACCAACTGGCCGTGAAACTGGCGCACGCTCCGCTCGGCAATGGCCGCCTTCTGCCGCACCACCAACCCGGCCATCACCACCGCCATTAGACCCGCCTCGGAGCGCAGCGACTGGGCCAGGGCAAACACCCCCAGCGCCCCCGCCAGCACCACCGAGTTGCGCAGCTCCTCCGTCAAAAACTGCCGCGACCAGAGCAGGAAGGATCCCATCAGCCAGCCCCCCAGCGCCCCCACCGCCGACCCAATGGCCAAGCGGCTAGATAGCTGCTCTAGGGCCAGCAAGAAACTGGGGTGGCCGGAGAGCACCACCTGCAGCACCACCACCGCCAAGATGGCCCCCACGGGGTCGATGAGCACCCCTTCCCCCTCCAGCAGGGTGCTGACGGCGGAATCGACCCGCACCCGCTTCAGGATGGGGTTAATCACCGTCGGCCCCGTCACCACCACCAGGGATCCAAACAAAAAGGCCAGGGGCCAGGGAAACTCCCCCAAATAGTGGGCCGCCAGCGCTCCCCCTCCCAAGGTCAAAAGGGATCCCAGCAACACCAGATTGCGCAAGCTGTCGGAGACCTGGTTAAGGCGTTGCAGCCGCAGGTTCAGCCCCCCCTCAAACAGGATCAGAGCCACCGCCAACGACACCAGCGCCTCCAGGCCAGATCCCATGATTTGGGGACGAACCCAGCCCAGGCCATCTGGCCCCAGCAGCACCCCAAACAGGAGCAGGAAAACAATGCTGGGCACTTTAACAAAATTGGCCAGGACTTGAGCCGCGATCCCGGCCACCAAGGCCAGCGTAAACAGGATCGTCAGCTCAAAGGAGTTTTCCATGCCGAGGCTCAACCTCCCTTAGCGCGAACTCCGTCCCGGCGACTTTGTCCTGGTCAGCATTGGGGCCACAGACGGTTTACCATGAGCAGGCTGCAAACAGCTACAAGGCACCCCCGGCCGGGACAGACACAAGTGGGAGCAAAGAGAAGGCATCTTGGCGAACGGACGCAGCCTAGGCGGATGTAACACTCTATGTAACACCTTGAATTACTGCTCCCTGAGTCTAGGGTAGCTCAGGGAGAAGGCGAGCTCAAATGGCCGCCCTCGGATGGGGCCGCTCCGGGATCCTGTTGTGGGTTCTCCCCTTCACAGGAATTGAGGCGGGCCTCCGCCAGGGGCTTGACACGGCGAATGGGGAGGTTGGCGATCAGGGCCGTCGTCCCCCCTTCTGCCGCCAAGTGAAACTGCATCCCCTCCGAATCCAGCTCCACATAGCGAGATACTACCCCTAAAATCTCCAGGCGCATCGCTTCCAAGGCTGCCGGGGTGAGGTCGGCGCGGTCGTGGGCCAAGATCAGTTTCAGGCGCTGCTTGGCTTGCTCGCGGCTGTTGCCGGAGTGGCGGGAAAAAAGCTGATCCAAGAAATCGAGAAGCATGGGCTTTATTGAAGGTGCATAGCAGGGAAAGCAAAGACTCCAGGCAAAGAGGATGATCCCGTTGAGATGGAGCTCAAGAGCCGTTGAGATTCAGAGCACCTTTTGGCTGAAAAACCGCTTGGCCTTTTCCCAGAAAGACTCGCCCAAGCTGGCCAACTTGGGAAATTCCACCGTCTCCCCTTCCAGCCGTCGGGCAATGCGCTGGATGGCCTGGGCAGCCTGAGTCGGGTTGGCCGAGAGGACTAGGGGCTCCCCTTTGTTGGTGGAGACGATCACCTCCCGGTCTTCTGGAATGATACCCACCAAGGGGATGGCCAGCACCTCCACCACATCTTCCACTGCCATCATCTGGCCAGCGGTTACCATATCGGGGCGCAGGCGGTTGACGATTAGCTGGATAGAGGAAATCCCTGCCGCTTCCAACAAGCCCACCACCCGGTCTGCATCCCGCACCGCTGCTACTTCGGGCGTAGTTACTAGCAGGGCTGCCGTTGCCCCCGCAATGGCATTGCGAAACCCTTGTTCAATTCCCGCCGGGCAGTCGATCAACACGTAGTCATGGCTGCTGGCAAGCTTTTCCATCAACTGCCGCATCTGATCCGGGCCGACTGCCGTTTTGTTGCGGGTTTGGGCCGCCGGCAGCAACGCCAAATTGGGGGTGCGCTTGTCCTTCACCAATGCTTGTTCAAGGCGGCATTCCCCCGCAATCACCTCCAAAGCCGTGTACACCACCCGATTCTCTAGCCCCAGCAACAAGTCCAGGTTGCGCAGGCCAAAGTCGGCATCCACCACCACCACCGAGCGACCCAAGCGCGCCAAGGCAGTGCCCAAATTGGCCGTTAGGGTGGTTTTCCCCACTCCCCCCTTCCCAGAGGTGACGACGATAACTCGGCTCATACCCCCCTCCGCAGAAAATCCTGAAGGCTGGCAATGCAGATGACACCCTCCTGCAAGTAAACCACCTCTGGCGTGTTGGGAGGGGATCCGCCCTCGGGTGGACGGGCCACCTGATCGGCAATGCGCAACTGAGTTGGCTCCAACTGTAAGGCCAAGATCACCGCGCCTCTATCCCCCTCAGCACCAGCATGCACCAGCCCTCGCAGCCGTCCCCAGACCCAAATGTCGCCGCCGGCAATGATCTCGCCGCCGGGGTTGAGATCCCCCAGCAGAAAAACCGAGCCACGGTGGCGCACCGACATCCCCGACCGCACCGTGGACCGCAGGTAGAGGGGAGTAGTATCCGGGGAGACGGGGGGAATCGCCTCCAAGGGGGAAGATTGTTCCACAGAATAGCCTAGGGTCGCCGCCGCGATCGCCGTCCCTCGGGATCCGGTTTGGACGCGCCACAAGGACAACCGATGCCGCGACAACAAGACGGCCAGAGTTTGTAGGGTGGGCAAGTCCAGCTCTCGCTCTTGGCACCACAGGGTCAGGGGGGCCACTCCTGCCCAGTAGGGTTTGCGGCTGCGCAATTGCCACACCAAATCGTCCCAGACTTCTTCCCAAGCCAGGGTGGCGGGCAAATGCAGATGGATCCCTTGGGCATCGAATCGAAAATAAACACCCCTTTCGGATCCCCGCGGATTAGAGGATGAGGTCGGCGAGACTGCAGAAATTTCCGGGTTCCATGCCGGGGATCCCATCATGGCTGCCCAACGATTTGCCTCAATACAAAGCCTTATCCTATTCCATTCGCCCAACGTCGGGAATGCGCTGCAGTCTATGTTGAGCTATCGGGGCCTTCTACACTGCTACCCTCGGGGCAAAAGGTTGAGAGCAGTGAGCTGCAGTCCAATCAGTCAAAATAGAAGAGCGTAACCACCTTGTGTTGCTCCTCAGCGTGCCTGCAGGCCTCCAAAAGCGTGACGCTGTCGTGGAAAACAAAGCAGATCAACTGCTGGCACTTGCTGACGATCTCTAGGTTGCACAGGCGGCTGGCCTCCGCCAGGGGCAGGTGGTCATTTTCGGGGTGCTCCACCAGATGCAGCACCTGCTCCAGGCTGGCCCGCGACTCTGCCGGCTGTCGCTCCAGGCTTTGGGGCAGGATCACCGTCAGGGATTTCATGTCCGCCCGCATGGCTCCGCGAATCACAGCCAGGTTGGTGCCAATGGCCCCGGAAGTGAGAATGCGGTTGCCGGTAAGGGCCAAAGCGTAGCTGAGGGTTTCGATGAGGTACTGGTGGGTGATGGGCACATGGCGACTGCCCAGAATGGCTATCCGCTTTGGCCCCACTTGCTGAATGGCGGCCAGCTCTTGCAAAAACGTATCAACGCTGGTGGGAAGATCAATAGACTGGGTCAACGGGATCCCTCAGAAAACTTTTCAGAGGTGGGCTAGGCTATGTTAGCCTACACTGCGGCTTCAGGATCCAGCCAGAGAGCTGCTCGACCCGGTTGGAGCGGCCTCTACCAGCGCAACAGCGCGGCTGCTCCTTGAAACTCGTGGAGCAAGCGGTCTTCGGCCTCGCCGCGGACAAACTCCAGCCTAGCGCCGAAATCGCGGGCCAGCACCCAGACCTGATCCCGCAGCGCCACCGGTTGCGGCTCTGGGCAGAGGAGCTGGGCCATCTCTGGGGTTCCTCCCACCGAGCCGTCTGGGCAGCGCCAGATGGTGGCCTCTAGCCTCCAGGGCAGGACAAGGATTTCCACCCGGCCTAGCTGGAGGGCGTCCAGCACCGCATCCAAGCCCCAAGCGCCGGGCTGCTCTCGAATCCGCTCCAACAAAGCCAGCTCTCCTCGGCGCTCAGCGGCCTCCAGGACGGGTACCACTCGGTCGAGGATGTCTTGCGGCGTCGGTGTGTGAAGGTTGGCGGGGTGCCCCACCCGCGCGACGATGCGGTTGCGTAGGCCGCGGTTGAGATAGCCCTCAAAGTGGGACACCTGCCAGGCTTCGCCCATGAGCACCAGCCGCTCAATGCCCAGGCGATCCACTGCCTTATCCAGGGCGGAAGCCAGGCGCTGGTAGAGCTTGTGCATCCAAAGGCTGACCTTGGCCGCCTCCCGCTCCTTGGGGGAAAGCTTGTCGAAGGTGCCACCGCTGCGGGCGCGACGTTCGGCAACGGCATTTTCAATGCGGCCGGCCAGCTCCTGCAGTTCCTGCCATTCCTCGGCGCTGATGTTGGCAAAGATTTCCGTGTCCTCTCGCAGTTCTCCCAAAAAGAGCTCGTAGAAGCGCCACCTGCTGCCAGACAGGTGCAACACCCCACCCCGCTCGTATTCATCAAAGGCAAAGAAAAGGGGCGTGAGGTAAGGTTCCCCCCAGCGGGCCTCCACCCGCCCATGGGCCAGATCCACCACCGGCAGCTCCACCTGCAGGTCGATTCGGCGCAGCACTGGCTTGCCAGCGGGATTGCGGCTGGCAAAAAGAACCAGGGTGCGGGCCGAAGGGCGCTCCTGCTCCACTAGAGCAAGGACTTGCTCGCAGAGGGAGTTATCGGGCTTGCTCTCCCCACTCTCCAGCAGCTCCTTGAGGGTATTCTTGATGCGTCTCACCCAGGCGCGGCCAGCATTTTCGGGACGGGCAGGGTTGATGTCGGCGTATAGCGAGAGCACCGGCGTGCTGCTGTCGCTAAAGGCAGCTTGCAGATCCTGGATCAGGGTGTTGAGTTCGTCCATGGTTTTCAAGAGAGGGCTCGGTTAGAACTAGAAGCTAGCAGAATATCACGGCAGGAGAGACGCTGACAGGGTTCTCAAAGGATCCCGCTAGGATATGGGGCTCAGTTGGGCTTGGCTCTGCAGGGCGGATTCCGCCTCGATGTGAATGGTGTAGTCCATCTTGCTGTGAACGCCTCTGCCCAGCCAGTGGCCGTAGATGGGGCCGGCATCTTTGGGGTAGGCACTGGCCGCCAAAGCCACATGGCCATCGGCCACGGCCAGCCCTTGGGTGGGATCGAACCCCCGCCAACCGGCCCCCGGCAGATACACCTCTGCCCAGGCGTGCAGGTGGCGGCGGACAGGCTCTGCGGGCTCTTTGCCGGTTGTGCCCTGGAGTTCCAGGTTCTCTTGCAACGGCGGGCCGACCTGGTAGCTGCTGACAAATCCTGCCGCCAGACCTACTGCCCGACAGGCCTCCATCAACACCAGCGTCAGGTCACGGCAGGAGCCGGTTTTGCGCTGCCAGGTCAAGCCGGCGGGCGAGGGATCCCCCTTTTCCCGCAGGATGTGACGGCACTCGGAGTAGATGCGTTGGTTGAGCGCCGGCAAAAAAGCCGTCGTCTCCCCCTGCACCTGATCCCACAGCTCCCAGGCCAGGCTTTGGATGCCAGCATCCGCCTGCGCCGTCCGATAAGGCTGCAATTGAGCTGCCAGCGTGCTGGGATAGTCAATCGGAAGATGGGTAGCCCAATCGCAGAGCAGATAGTCAAAGGGATTCTCCCGCAGGGTGAGCACCGTGGCCTGAGTTTGGACGCGCAGATGTTCGGTGGGATCCCCAAACTAGAGCTGAACCGCCGCGTTGCCATCCAGATCCACCAGCTCCGATTGGCCTGCCGGCGGCGGATCCACCCGCAGCTCAAAGGCCAAGAGGGTTTGGATCCCGTTGCAACGGGGCCGCAACCGCTTTGAACTTGCACAGGCTTGCCCCAGGACGGTCAACAGACAGGTTTTGTCGCAAGTCTTAGTCGCTCGTCTGTGCTACAGTTACCCAAAATTGGCGATCAAATATAGGTGGGGCTTTGCCTTGGGCAAGTGTGCAGGGGCGCATTGACGGTGCCTTGGAGGTTTGCTTGTGGCCTGGGTGTCGGGTCAGCAGGACGGAGGTTTTAGCTTCTGGGGGTGCGGAGGTGGATAAGCCCCGACTTGTACCCCCCTACTGGGGGGCAGTCAGGGTCGGGATACAGCCACCCCCGCAAAAATATCGTAGAATCAGATTGGCTATACAAGACGGCATTGCCGGAATCTGGTATAGCCCCGCGCTAGAGCATTCCGCGGCTGCATGCCTAACGGCACGGCACAGCCGGACATAGAAGGTTCTCGCAGTAGCTCCCCGTTCGCGTCAGCGGCGCGGAGCGCTTTAGGGTGAGAGACGAGAGTATGTCACTCGGTGAAGGCGTCACCCTACCTTCGAGGAGCGGCGGTTGGCAAGGGCGTCGTCCGAGCTGGGGAGGCAGCCAAAGCATCTGAGGGAGCCTGCCGGAAAGCTCTCCTGCTGGAACTCCTGTAGCCGTCCGCTGCTCAAGCGACCAGACTGCCACAGGAGGCTGGGCTAGGCTCTGGCCTGAGGATTTGGCGAAGCGGCGCAGCTTTCCTCTCACTCGAGCTGGACTTGCCCCTTCAGCAAAGCCAAGATCAGCCGATCAATTGCCTCCAGATCCAATTCGTCGTAAAGCCGCTCCTGGAGGAAATGGCAGATTTGGGATTCTTGGCGGCGGCTGAGGTAGGTGCTCTGGAGAACCGATTCGACAATGAGTCGGATGGACATGGGGCAGCGCTCCAAACTCAACTACCCCCATCAAATTCGAAGGGAAGGGATGCAGCGGTGATCCAGGTCAAATCGCCATCTTCAGCCAGCGCTTTTTCGGCAGCAATTGGCCGGACTAGCCGAGCAAGGCCACCGCGGGCAGGGGCAGTTCAGCCGCTGCCGCCGCATCCAGCAGCCATAGCAGCCGTCCTTGGGGGTTGAGGCGCTGGCAGGGCAGGTGGGCCTCCGTTGTCAGCGCCTCCTTGACGATCGCGGCTTTGCTGGCCCCCGTTACCAAAACCACCACCTGAGCCGCCCTGTTCAAGACAGGGTAGGTCAGAGTCAGGCGCGGCTCCTCCCCTTTTTGGCCCACCGTCACCCAGCGGTGTTGCACCTCCAGGGCGGCTGTACCGGGAAATAAGGAGGCCGTGTGGCCGTCTTCTCCCACTCCCAGCCAGATCAGATCAAAGGCAGGGCATTCGGTGCCGAAAATCTGCTGCAGGGTCGCCTCGTACTCCGCCGCATCCCGTAAGGGATCTCCTGAGTGGGTGGGCATGGGAAAGACTTGGGAGGCGGGAACCCCGACCGTATCCAGCAGGATCCGCCGTACCATGCCGTAATTGCTCTCGGGGTGATCCGGGGGAACGTAGCGCTCGTCCCCCCAGAACAGCCAGGTTTGCTGCCAAGGGATCCCCGGCGCCTGGGTTAAAGCAGCATACAACTTCCGTGGCGTGTTTCCCCCTGCCAAGGCCACCGTAAAGCGGCCCCGTTGACGGATGGCCGCCGCGGCCTGCTCTTGCCAGATCTCGACCGCCCGCCGGAAAAAGGCTGTTCCCTCCGGCCAGATTTCCAACTGGAACCCTTGCATGGATCGCCACCTATCGCCGCTTGCCCAACTGCCCGAGCCAGGTCAAGGGATCCCCTTCACGCAGAGGCCAAACCTTAGGAAGCAACCGCCAGCTCTTTGGCTTCCGCCTGAATCTTCTCGTAGAGGGCCCGCAGCTTCAGGCCCACGATTACCTGGATGAGTCCAGAGCCATTGCGGGATCCAGGATATTCCGGGTGCTTGCGCAGCAGCTCCGTCAGCTCGCCGTAGTAACGGGTCGACAGGTTGCTCAGGTGGTTCTCGATGTAGATAACCTCTTCCAGCTTGTCGAAGGTGCCGTCAATTTCCAACACCGAAACCGGCTGGTCGAAGTAGGTGGAAGGGCCGTAGTGCAGGCGAATGCCTGGGTAGGAGCAGGTCAGCTTTTTGCCACAAGGGATCCAGTCGATGGTGGAGCCTTCGTCGAAGAGGTAAACATGGTCGAAATACCTCACCCCCTCCCGCTGGATCATGCGCACCCGCAGCACCTTGTGCTCCGGATCCAGCTCCGGCAGCAGCTTGGTGGGCAGCACCTCGATGACTACATCGGCATAGCGCTTCTGCACATCGACGTAGGCCTCGAAATCGGGGCGGCGGGCCTCAATGGAGCGCAACACATCTTCATAGGTGTGGCCCCGCTCGGCCATGTCCCGCTTCACCTTCCAGGCAATCTTGATCTCCGGCGCCAGATCCAGATAGACCTTGAAGTCCAGCAGCTCCCGCACCCGCTCGTCGTACATGGGGTGAAGGCCCTCCAAGACGATGATGGGGCTGGGATCCACCCGCTCCGGCGGGTCAATGAGCCCTGTCTCGTGGTTGTAGATGGGCTTCATCACGCTCTGGCCATTTTTGAGCGCCTTGGCCTGCTCGTACATGAGGTCGAAGTTGTTGGCGCGGGGATCCAGCGCCGTAATGCCCTTCTCTTTGCGCTGGTAGCGATCCAAGGAGTGGTAGTCGTCCAGACAAATGGTGGTAATGAGATCCCGGCCAAACAAGTCCCCCAACCGCCGCAAGAACGTGGACTTGCCACAGCCAGAATCTCCGGCAACACCGATCATTACAATACGTTCAGGACTGCTTGCCATGGGAACTCCTTGGGGATGGGCAGGGCAAAACTGAGAGGAAGCCTCTAAAAAAGTTACTGTTCTTTATGGTCTTGCATATTACCACAAGACGCTCCCCCACAACCGAGCTTGAGGCCAGAGAGGCGGGCGGCGTCAAGGAACAATTTAACAAAAACTGCCTGTTTCCCGGCGACGACTGAGGAGAAGAGAAGTTTTCCGGGCGGGCTTTCTCAGGATCGGCCTGGGGTGTTCCCCTCCGGCAAGTTCCCTTCGGGCGGGCGGGCTGCTAAGGTGTTTGCTAGAGAGTTTTCTCCCATTGCCAGGAGCAGATCGCCGTTATGGTTGCCAGCGCCCAAAAGCGAGAAGTTGTTGTCAATCTGTACCGTCCCAACGCGCCCCTGATCGGCCAGTGTGTAGAGACCTACTCCCTTGTGGGGGAAGGGGCACCCGGCCTGACCAAGCACATTGTGCTCAGCCTGCCGGATCCCAACTACCGCTACCTGGAGGGCCAAAGCGTTGGCATTATTCCTCCTGGCGTAGATGACAAGGGCAAGCCCCACAAGCCCCGCCTCTACTCCATTGCCTCTACCCGCTATGGCGACGATGGCGAGGGGCGCACCGTTTCTCTGAGTGTGAAACGGGCCGAATACGTGGATAAGGAGACAGGCCAGCCGGGGGTAGGGGTCTGCTCCGGCTTCCTCACCGATCTCAAACCCGGCGACGAGGTGATGATCACCGGGCCCTCGGGGAAAACTTTTTTGCTGCCGGAAGATGAGAACGCCAACCTGATTTTGATTGCCACCGGCACCGGCATCGCCCCTTTTCGCGCCTTCATCAAGCACCTGTTTGAAGAGGATCCCAACTATCAGGGCAAGATCTGGCTGTTTTTTGGGGTGCCCACCACGTCCACCTTGCTCTACCACGGGGATCTAGAGGCCTGGAAAGCCCAGTATGGGGATCGCTTCCGCGTCGATTACGCCATCAGCCGCGAACAGCAAACCCCCGACGGCAAAAAGATGTACGTGCAAAACCGCATGGCCGAGTACGGCCCCGAGCTGTGGGAGATGCTGCAGCAGCCCAACACCTACACTTACATCTGCGGCCTCAAGGGAATGGAGGACGGCATCAACAGCGTCATGGCCCCCCTTGCCGAGCAAGCCGGTCAAGACTGGAGCAAGTTCCAGAAGGAGCTGAAGAAGGCCAACAGGTGGCACGAGGAAACCTACTGAGGGGATCCCTTTGGGTTAACTGGTTTCCGGTGGATCCCGTCGGCGCCGGGGATCCGCAAAACATGCCAAAATGCTGGTATCTTAGCCCACCTGAAGCCGAGAGCTGTTCTCCCCAGGAGCCCTAGACTGTGGACGCGCGCTACAATCCTCCGGCCATCGAAAGCAAGTGGCAGGCCCACTGGCGTGAACTCGGGTTGGATCGCACGCCGGAGCTGACGGCGGAAAGCCGCAAGTTTTATGCCCTGTCGATGTTCCCCTACCCCAGTGGCAGCCTGCACATGGGGCATGTGCGCAATTACACCATCACGGATGTGATTGCCCGCCACAAGCGGATGCAGGGGTACGCGGTGCTGCACCCCATGGGGTGGGATGCCTTTGGCTTGCCGGCAGAGAACGCCGCCATCGATCGGGGGATCCCGCCGGCCAAGTGGACCTACCAGAACATTGCCCAGATGCGGGATCAACTGCAGCGGCTGGGGCTTTCCTACGACTGGGAGCGGGAGATCACCACCTGCGCCCCCGACTACTACAAATGGACGCAGTGGCTGTTCCTGCAGTTTTTCAAGGCAGGCCTGGCCTACCAAAAGGAAGCGTCGGTGAACTGGGATCCCGTGGATCAGACCGTCCTGGCCAACGAGCAGGTGGATGCGGAAGGGAGATCCTGGAGATCTGGGGCTCGGGTGGAAAAGCGCCTCCTCAAGCAGTGGTTTCTCAAGATCACGGCCTATGCCGACCAACTCCTGGCTGACCTGGAGAAGCTCTCCGGCTGGCCAGAGCGGGTGCGCACCATGCAGGAGAACTGGATTGGCCAGTCGGTAGGGGCTAGAGTTCTCTTCAAAACCGAAACAGGGGAAGAGCTGCCGGTGTTTACCACCCGGCCTGATACCCTCTGGGGAGCCACCTTTATGGTGCTGGCGCCGGAGCATCCTTTGGTGGAGAAGCTCACCACCCCCGAGCAGCAGGCTGCCGTCAAAGCCTACCAGGCCGAGGCCGCTGCCCGCAGCGAGATCGAGCGCAGCGCTGAGGATCGGGAAAAGACGGGCGTCTGGACGGGCTCCTACGCCATCAACCCCGTCAACCAAGAGCGCATCCCCATCTGGATTGCCGACTACGTGTTGATGGGCTATGGCACAGGGGCCATCATGGCCGTGCCTGCCCACGACCAGCGGGACTTTGAGTTTGCCCGCAAGTTTGGTCTGCCCATCAAGCTGGTGGTGCAGCCGCCTCAGGGTGGGGTGGAGAGTGCCGAAGATCTCCAGGCGGCCTGGACAGGGGAGGGGGTGTTGATAAACTCCGGCCCCTTGAACGGAATCCCGGTGGGCAAGGGCCCAGGGCAAAGTGTGGAAAGGGCCATCGCCTGGCTGGAGGAGCAGGGGCTAGGAGAACGGCAGGTCAACTACCGCCTGCGCGACTGGCTTATCTCGCGGCAGCGCTACTGGGGCTGCCCCATCCCGGTCATCCACTGCCCCCATTGCGGCATTGTGCCGGTGCCGGAAGAAGATCTGCCAGTGCTCTTGCCAGAAGATGTAGAGCTGACGGGGCGAGGCGGATCCCCCTTGGCCCAGTTGGAGGACTGGGTAAAGGTGAAGTGCCCCACCTGTGGCGCAGAGGCCCGCCGGGAAACGGACACCATGGACACCTTCATCTGCTCGTCCTGGTATTTCCTGCGCTTTAGCGATCCCCGCAACGACCGCGAGATCTTCCGCAAGGATCTGGTCAACGCCTGGCTGCCGGTGGATCAGTACGTGGGCGGCATCGAGCACGCCATCTTGCACCTGCTCTACGCCCGCTTTTTCACCAAAGTGCTGCGGGATCTGGGGTTGCTGAATTTCGATGAGCCCTTCTCCCGTCTGCTCACCCAGGGGATGGTACAGGCGCGCACTTACTACAACCCCAACAAGTCCGGCAAGGATCGCTGGATCCCCACAGCGCTGGTTAAGGATCCCAACGATCCGCGGGATCCGGAAACCGGCGAGCCCCTGCAGGTTATCTACGCAACTATGTCCAAGTCCAAGGGCAACGGCGTGGATCCGGAAGAGGTGCTGGCCAACTACGGGGCAGACACAGCCCGCATGTTCATCCTCTTCAAGGCGCCGCCGGAAAAGGACTTGGAGTGGGACGATGCCGATGTGGAAGGGCAGTTTCGCTTTCTCAACCGCGTCTGGCGGCAGGTGTACGAGTTTGTTGTTCGCGGTAGCGGGACGGAGTCCTTGCAGGGCAAAGCCGCCGAGCTGCTGCAGGCCAAGGTTGAAGCAGGATCCCTGACCAAAGCGGAAAGGGATCTGCGCCGCGCCGTGCACACGGCCATCAAAGAAGTCAGCGAGGACTTGGAGGAGTACCAGTTCAACACTGCCATTGCTGGGCTGATGAAGCTGAGCAACGCCCTGGCTGAAGCCGAGATCCCGGACTCGCCAGTCTATGCGGAAGGGATCCGCACCTTGGTCTTGCTCCTAGCCCCCTTTGCCCCCCACATGGCTGAGGAGCTGTGGCAGGCCCTGGGCGGCACCGACTCAGTGCATCGCCAGGCTTGGCCTACCTATGACCCGGCGGCCCTAGTGGCCGATACGGTAACGATTGTGGTGCAGGTCAACGGCAAGCTGCGCGGCTCCTTTGAAGCCCCTGCCGATGTCACGCCCCAGGAGCAGGAGCGGCTGGCTCTGCAATCGGAGGCGGCGCAGAGGTATCTGCAAGGGATGACGCCGAAGAGGGTCATTGTGGTGCCGAAGAAGCTGGTTAACCTGGTTGTCTAACTCTCATAAACTACCCCACCGTATGGACGGGTGGGGTTGCCCCGCTTACCTGACGGCAAGGCTTTTGTCTCTTCCTCTGCCCCAGTTGCCTCATGGATCCCGTGTGGGGCTCTCAGCTCCTGTAGCCAGCAAAGAATCGTCGCGTGGAGTTGGTCGATCTGGCCGGCGGCAGGATCCCCTGGGGGGAGTTTCCGAGTGGTGGCGCAGGACGGGCATTGCCGAAAGTCTGGACACTGCGGCTGTGGCGAACTAGCTTAGAGGCAACTCTTTTTTCAAGCTATTTCGTGGGGTGGGATCCATGCTGAGGCCCAGTCTTTTGTTGTCCGGATCGGCGCTTTTGGGTTTGCTGTCTTGGCTGTGTTTGAGCGGCGAATGCGGCTGGTTGGCTTCCCTGCGCAAGGGACGGGGCGCTGTCCCTGAAGTTGCCTCGGCGCCAGCGCAGAGTGTTCAAGTGACGGCATTTGCCGATGAACCCGATCCTGAGCTCCTGCTCAGGCAACAAGCCCAACTGCAAGCCCAAGTACGGCAGCTTGAGCAGCGCTCTCAGGCGCATCAGTTGCTGGCGCAGCGGGGGATCCCTCTTTCCACCCAGGCTGGCGAGCGTTTTCACTTGGATCGCGTCTATCTGGCGCGGCTAGCTCAGTTTCTGGAACAAGAGCCGGGGAACGCGCAGCTCTATCTGCAGCGGGCTCAATACTTCTGGGATCGGTTGCAGAGCGATCCCCTGGCCTTGCCCGAGCCGGAGCAGGCGGCTGTCGTTGATCACCTGATGCGCAGAGCGCTACAGGATCTGGACATTGCCATTGCTTTGGATCCCTATTTGCCTGAAGCTTACTTGCTCAAGGCCAGAATACAACACGAGTATTTTGGGGAGCTGCAGCAGGCTTTGGCAACTTTGTCCCCTCTGGATCGCATTGCCTATCGCAACCCCCAACTCCACTTGTTGCGCTCTCGCATCTGGGCCGAACAGGGACATCTGGAATCGGCGTTTGATGTGTCGCACCTGGCCATCGAGCTGGCCAAGCAAAACCAAAGCTCTGCCGATCTTTTCGATGCTTATGTCCATCGCGGCCTGATGTGGGCCAGCATTTGCGACTTCAACTTGGCCGTTCAGGATTTCAGCCGAGCTATCGAGGTGCAGCCGCAGCAAGCCGAGGGCTACTACCACCGCGGCATGGCACGCGCCTATCAGGGAGAGGATAGGGCCGGTGCCGCTGCCGATCTGGGCCGTGCTTTGACGCTGTGGCAGGCTGCAGGCAGAGGATCCCCAGAGCTGCTGGAATATGTAGAAGCAGTACGGATGGAACTGTTGCGGTAACTCCACTGCTAGCTGGTTTTCTGCTGCGGATCTTTGTCTGGGCTATTGAGTAGAGAGGTTGCGGGTTTGGCGTCTTTGGGCAAGGGGCGTTTGGCAAGTTCGGCTAAGCCAGGCCAGGATGGTAGAGCCGTCTGTTACCCCGGGGGACTGAAACGCCCCCCTTGAAGAGAGCCCAGCCAGATGATGAGCCGAAGACAGCTGACCCTCTCCGTCTCCTCCATAGCCCTGGTAGTGGCCACAGGGATGCTGCTGCTGTTGCTGTGGCAACTGCGCAACCTGGTGGTAACTGTGATGATCGCGGTGGTGGTGGCGGCGGCGCTGGCTCCCCTGGTGGATCTGGCGGAGCGGATGCGGATCCCCCGTTGGCTGGGGGTGGTGGTGGTTTATCTGAGTTTCATTGCCGGGATTGCCGGCTTGGCTCTGCTCATGGGTCCGACGGTGGTGACCCAGACCCAGCGGCTGCTGGCAAGGTTGCCCTCTTACCTGGAGCGGCTCCAACTGTTAGCAGACACCTGGATTGCCGATCTGGCAGGGGTGGATCCGGCGGCGCTGGACTACTTGAACCAGTTGCTGGATCCGCAGTCGCTGATGAACTGGGCAGTTCGCTCAGGACAACAGTTGCTGGTGCAGTCCTTCGATTTCACCCGCGGTCTGCTGGGCGGCCTGTTGACCGTAGTGCTGACCCTCTTCATTTCCGGTTATATGCTGGTGAGCGGCTCTGACCTGGTGCAGGGCCTGGTGGAGCTGTTCCCCTACCCCTGGAATGAGCGGTTGGCCCAGCAGGTGCAGCCGATGGCGCAACGTATGGGGGGCTACATCCAGGGGCGGGTCTTGGTCTCGGCCATTTTGGGGGTGATGATTGCCGTCTCGCTCCGCTTTTTGGGCCTGTCGGAGTTTGCGCTGGCGCTGGGGGTAATCGCCGGGTTTACCAATCTGATTCCCTTTATCGGCCCAGTCTTGGGATCCCTGCCGGCTTTGGTGGTGGCCATCGTCCAAGGGGGCTGGACTTTTTTGTGGGTGCTGATCCTGTACGTTGCCGTGCAAAACCTGGAAACCTATGTGTTGGATCCCTTGTTGGTGGGATCCTCGGTGCGGGTGAAGCCCTTGTATCAATTGCTGGCGGTGCTGGGGGGCACTCAGTTGTTGGGCATTGTTGGGGCGGTGATCGCGCCCCCCTGGGTAGCCGGTATGGCGGTGCTGCTGGAGAACCTTTATCTCAAGCCCAAGCAGGAGGCAGAGCTGCGCGCCAAGCTGTGCGCTCAGGCCGCCGAAGCCTCCGGTTCTCTGGCTTGGCGAGGGATCGGTAGCAACCTGGAGGGATCCTTGCCCTCTCCTGCCACTGGGGAAGCCGACTCCCTGACGCGGCCAGGCGGTTCTGAGGAATTGCCGCGGGTGGAAGATCGCGTGGCCGGACGCAGTCCTTGATGAGGCGACTTTGCTTAGTCAGACAGCGGGGCGGGATCCCGGCATCAGCTTTCTCCGGGCGCAGTCTTGGCTGGGTTGAGAGGAGCTGGCTGATCTTGCCGATCTGGCCCAGAGAAATCCAAAGGGTTGAAGCGGTTCATGGCCGTCTTCAATCCTTCTTGCAAGCAACACTCCACCGCTGCCACTGCCGCCCTTAGAACCCGGTCCAGCACTGCCTGCTCAGCGGGTTCAAAGCTCCCCAAAACATGCCCAACCCTGTCTTGGTGGCCTTTGGGCTTGCCCACGCCCAGGCGCAAGCGGGGGAAGGCTTCGCTGCCCAAGTGCTCAATGACAGACTTCATGCCGTTATGTCCGCCGGCGGAGCCAGATCCCCGCAGCCGCAGGCGACCCAGGGGCAAGTCCATATCGTCGTACACCACCAGAACCGAGGCAGGATCCAACTTGTACCAATCCAACACCGCCCGCACCGCCTCGCCAGAGCGATTCATGTAGGTCTCCGGCTTGAGCAGGCGCCGCTTGCCCCCCAGGGCAAAACCTTCTCCGTAGCTACCTTGGAACCGCTTTTCCAAAGCCAACGGGATCCGCCAGCGCTCCGCTAGCCGGTCCACCACCATAAAGCCGCAGTTGTGCCGGGTGTTGGCATACTGCGGGCCAGGATTGCCCAGGCCAACGATGAGCTGGAGGGCAACCTCCTCTGGCGGCTGGGTCTTGACCTGGGTCACAGCGTCTCTCGCTTCCACAGGTAAAGTAGGGTAGCAGAGTTACTTTGGATTGGCGACCCCCAGCCTCCCAACTTGGAGCAGCGGCAGGATCCCTGCTAGAGCTCTGACATCGCTCCATTGGGAACGCTTCTGAGAACACTCGTAACCCGGTGGAGGACAGGTTATGTCCCATGGGCCTGCTGCCTTCGATCTCTGTCTTGGCGAAGCTGAATTCGAGGCCGTTGCTGCCTTGCGCTTGAGTCAGCGGCTGATCCAAGTGGGGATCGCCCTTTCTTCGGAAACGGATTTAAGGCGCCTGCTGGAACTGATTGTTGCCCAAGCCCGCGAGCTGACGGGTTGCGATGGCGCCAGCCTGTTCATCCGCGAAGGGGAGGAGTTGCGCTTTTTTGTAGTCAAGCGCAACGAGGAACTGCAGGATCTGCGCCTGCCCCTTACTCCTTCTAGCATTGTGGGCTATGTGGTGCTCACCGGGGAGAGCTTGAATCTGCCGGACGTTTATCAACTGCCCCCCGACCTGCCCTACGCTTTTAACCCCCAGGTGGATCGGCAGACCGGATATCGCACCCGCTCCCTGCTCACTGTGCCGCTGCGGGATCCCTCAGGAAACATCCTCGGTGCCCTGCAACTGTTGAACCGCCTCAGGCCGGATCGCCCTGCTGACCTGGCGCCCGACCAGGTGGCTGACTGGAGCCAGCCGTTTTCTGAGCTGGAAGTCCAAGTGGCCGAAGCCCTGGCTTCCCAGGCGGCGGTTGCCTATCAAAATGTGCGCTTGCGGGAAGAGCTGAAAGCTGCTCACCTGGAAACGATTTTCTGTCTGGCCCAGGCTGCCGAATACCGGGATCAAGACACCGCCTTTCACCTCAAGCGGATGAGCCATTATTCCCGCATTCTCGCCAAAGAGTTGGGCCTCTCCAGCCATGAACAGGAGCTGATTTTCTACGCCAGCCCCCTGCACGATGTGGGCAAAATCGGGATCCCGGATGCCATCTTGCAAAAGCCAGGCCCCCTCACCCCCGAAGAGCGCCTGATTATGAACCGCCACCCCGAGATTGGCTACGAGATCCTCAGCCAATCCAACTCGGAGCTGATGAAAAAAAGCGCCATCATTGCCCTCACCCACCACGAGAAGTTCGATGGCAGCGGCTACCCGCGGGGCCTCAAGGGAGAAGAGATCCCGCTGGAAGGGCGGATCGTGGCTTTGGCCGATGTCTTCGACGCTTTGGCCAGCCGCCGCCCCTACAAAGAAGCTTGGAACCTAGACGAGATCTTTGGCTTTGTGGAGAGCCAAAGCGGTAGCCACTTCGATCCCCACGTAGTGGCCGCTTTTACCCGTGGCCGCGGCGAAATTCTAGAGATCTACCACCGCTACCAAGAGCCTCGCTGAGCTCAGAGCCGGCCAAATCGCGGATTTGGAGTATCCCCTCTTGCCGGGATCCCCACTCGGCAACGGGAAAAACCCGCCTTTGTCTTTTTTTTCAACCGATCCCCAGCCTGCGACCGTAGCCAGGGAACGAGATCCCAAGGCAAACTAAATGCAGTCGGCAGTAGTCTCCTGGCAAGCCGACCAGAGCCACTTTTGTGTGTTTCCCAATACATAGCACATCTACTGGCTACCTGTCTCGACCCAAGCTGCGCCGAGGATCCCTGTGATGGCTACCCTGACCAATCCGCCCACTCCCACCCTCTCGATCCACACCAAGCTGCGCGATCTGGCCCTGGCGGACTTTCAGGTGAGCGAGTCCACCCCTTGCGAGAACGTGGTGCGCCGCCTAGAGGATGACAGCAGCCTTTCGGGGGTGATCGTGTTGGATGAGCGGTCACAAGTGCAGGGGATGCTGACCCGGCGCGCCATTTTGGAGTGGATGCTGAGCAAGCCCTACGGCCTAGACGTGTTTTTGAAGCGGCCCATCAGCTCGATGGTGGAGTTCCATGGCCGGGGTTTTCTCCTTCTGTCCGGCGACTGCGATGTGTTGCAAGCGGCCAGCCAGGCCTTCCAGCGGCCCCAAGAAACCATCTACGACCCGGTGGTGGTGCAAATTGGCCCGCAAGACTACCGCCTTTTGGATGTGCCGGTGCTGTTGGTGGCCCAGTCCCAGGTATACTTGGCCACGCAGCAGAGGCTGCGGGAACAGCAGGAGGAGATGAAACGGCTCTTGGCCGAGCTGGAGCAGGAAAAAAACCGCAGCCTTCAGTATGCCCGCGATCTGGAGCGGCAAAAAGCCGAGATCCTCAGCCAAAACCTGGCTTTGGATCGGGAGCGGCGCCAAGCCCAGCAGCGCTCGGAAGAGCTGGCCCGCCTCAACGCCCGCATCATCGAGATCAGCTCGGTGCTCTCGGAAAAGGGCAAATCCACCTTTGCCGCCACCTTTGCCGGGGTAGAGGCGGTGCGCCGCCTATTTCAGGACATTGCCGACAGCAACCGGGAGCTCTCCCGCGAGCTCAAAGAAATCAACACCATCGTTGACTTGATCGTAGAGGTGGCAGGCTATATTCGCCTGCTCTCCTTTAATGCGGCTGTGGAGGCCAACCGCAGGGGTGGGGGCGGCGGTTTTGGTGCCATTGCCCAGGAGATCCGCAAATTGGCGGGGCGCACCACCGAAGCCAGCAACCGCATCCGCGGCTTGGCAGAGCGCATCCAACGCCAAAGCCAATCCACCCTGCAATCGGCTCAGGCCAGCGCCGAGATGGTGCAATCCCTTTACCAGCAGGCGCAGTCGGCCCAGGCAGCCCTGGAGGAATTGCAAGCGCTGTTGGAGCAGGCCCAGGTTTAGCCCTTTTGGGGAGTGGTTTTGCCCTCGCGGATCTCATAGGTATAGAATTGCCCTGCCACGGCCAAGGTTTCAAAGTGGTAGGTGGGCAGGGAGATCCCCAGCGGGCCAAAGTTAAGCAACGACAAATCGGTGCTGTAGAGGCTGAAGAGGATGAAGTTTTGCCGGCGGGTCTGGCGCAGAAACAGCTCCACCAGCTCTGGTTGCAGCTGTTGCACAAGGGCGTGACATTCCTCAATGAGGGTGGGCAAAAAAGCTGGGATCTGGGCGCAGTATTCCCGTGTAGCATAGGCAGCCAATTGGTCTCCTGCGTAGGCTCCGTACTCTTCCGGGGTGGGATTGGTGATGGCCAAAGCAGCCACCCCCCCAGCCAGAACCAGTCCGGAAAGCAAGGAAAAGACCCTCAGCATAGCGGCCTCCGAAACAAGATTTTCCATTCTGCTACGGGCTTGAGGTGCTCCGACAGGGATCCTTCGGCAAAAGCCATCGCCCAAGGCCGCTCTGTCGCGTCCTAGAGCCGGCGCGGGATCACCCAATTGGCCAGGAATGCGGTTCACAGTGTTGCAGCAAACCTGCAAAAGAGCTGGATCCCTTGGTTGAATTGCCAGCCTACAGGCTAGGATGAGAGCCGAAGCGCAGCTTGATGCTCTCTCTTGATGCTCTCTATGGAACTGGCCGATCTGAGACGCACCCTAGAATCGCTCACCTCGCGCCTGAGCAGTGCTCAGGACTATCTTTGACCTGCCCCACCTGGAGCAGCAGATCGCCATTTTGGAGCAGGAAGCAGCGCAGCCGCAGTTTTGGAACGATGCCGAGGCGGCCCGCCGCCACCTGCAACAGCTCAACAGCCTCAAGGCCTCCTGGGATCAAATCCACCGCTGGAAGGATCGCCTAGAGGATGCTGCCAGCGCCTTGGAGCTGCTGCAAGAAGACCCGGACCCGGAGCTGTTGGCCGAAGTGTCCGGATCCCTGGCGGCGGTGGAGCGGGAGCTCGGCCAATGGGAGCTGCGGCAACTGCTTTCGGGCCCCTACGACAAAAACGGCGCCATCCTCACCATCACCGCTGGCGCGGGGGGAACCGATGCCCAAGACTGGGCGGAGATGCTCCTGAAGATGTACACCCGCTGGGCGGAAAACCAGGGCTACAAGGTCACGCTTTCGGAATACTCGCAAGGGGCAGAGGCCGGCATCAAGTCGGCCACCCTGCTGATTGAAGGCCCCTATGCCTACGGGTATCTTTCCGCCGAGAAGGGCAACCACCGCATGGAGCGCATCAGCCCCTTTAACGCCAACGGCAAGCGCCAGACCAGCTTTGCCGGCGTTGAGGTCATGCCTATCCTGGAGGAGGACAATGAGTTCGAGCTGAGGATGGAGGATCTGGAGTTCGAGACTTCTCGTTCCGGCGGGGCAGGGGGCCAAAACGTCAACAAGGTGGAAACGGCGGTGCGGGTTATCCACAAGCCCACCGGCATTGCCGTGCGCTGCACCGAAGAGCGCTCCCAACTGCAAAACAAGGAGCGGGCCATCCAGATCCTGAAGGCGAAGCTGATCGAGCTTGAGGAAGAAAAGCGCCGGCAAAAGCTGGCCGAGATCCGGGGTGAGATGGTGACCCAGGGCTTTGGGGGTCGGATTCGCACCTACACTTTCGATCCCTACAAGTTGATCAAAGACCACCGCACCAACGCCGAAACCTACAATGTCGAGGCGTTTATGAATGGCGAACCGGAGGAGCTGATGCACTTTATCCAGGCCTACCTGCGGCAGGAACGGGCCAAGCAAGCTGCCGCCGTCTAGGGCTGGCTGTGGCGCTCCCACACCGCCTGCATCAGGGCTGCCCGCTCCTGGGCTGAGAGCGTGATCAGGGTGAGGGGATCCCCTTCCTGGAAAAACTCCCCCACCCCCCATCCCAAGGCTCTGGGATGGGCTGTTTTTGCCTGCAGGGATCCCGCCCAAACTAGGCCATGCCAAGCGCCGATGGGCGTTTCCAGGGCGGAGGAGAAGGCCAAATCTAGGCTAGGGTGTTGCCTGAGGTAGTCCCTAAGGGCAAGGCAGGAGCCAACCAAGGAGGGCTTGACCACCAGGATCCCTTTCCAGCCGGCTTGGTGGACAGCTTGCAACTGCTCCAGCCCAACCACGGACTCATCCAAGGCAATGGGAGTCTGAAACTCCCAGCTCAGCCGGCTTAGATCGGCGTGCTGCGCTGGTGGCAAGGGCTGCTCGAAAAACTCAATCTTGCCTGGCCACTCTTGGTTGATCCGGTCACAGAGGGCCAGCCAGCGCCGCGCCCCTTCCAGACTCAGCCCCCCATTGGCATCCAGGCGCAAGCAGGATCCTGCGGGCAACTGCTCCAGCCAGCTTTCTAGCTTTTTCACCTCCTGCTCGAGAGGCTCCACCCCCACCTTGACCTTGTAGGCGGGGTAGGAACCTGAGGGTGGGGTTTTCCCAAAAAGCCCACACCAGGAAAGCCCGGAGAGATCCCTTGCCAGCCAGCCGGGATCCCGACAGGCCAGCCAGGCGCATTCCAGCCCAAAGCGCGTGGCGGGCAAGGTTGCCGGGATCTTCTCGATCTCTGCTTCCGACAGCTCAGGGGGCAACTGCTGACAAAATGCCAGCGCTTCCTCTACGGTCTCGCTGCCCAACCAGGGGATGGGGGCAATCTCCCCATAGCCCTGACCTCCCGTCTCCGCGTCCGTCAGCCGAACCAGGATCCCTTCGCGGATAGACCACAGGCCGTAGCGCGTGCGCAAGGGCTGGCGGAAAGGCCGCCGGTATCGGCAAAACGCAAAGCGCATGTTCAACACCTGGGGATCCCCGCTGCTAGTTTCCCCCCAAGGAAGGGGGAGCCGCTTACTTGGCCAACCTACACCCTATCTAGGGATCCCCCGGAAGGGGGAACTTGAGGACGCGTGGCTAAAGCAAGCCCGGGAGTTCTTAAACTCCCTGGGCGTTTCCAATTTCTAGGGATCCCCCCGAAGGGGGAACCATGATTGTAGTTCCGTACGCTAGTCAGTGGTTGATGTTTCCAATTTCTAGGGATCCCCCCGAAGGGGGAACTAGATGTCTTAGTGTTCGAAGGCGGACGGTCTAAGTTGTTTCCAGTTTCTAGGGATCCCCCCGAAGGGGGAACTCTAGTCATTCCCTGCCAAATGGAGGATTCTATGTTCGCATGTTTCCAATTTCTAGGGATCCCCCCGAAGGGGGAACCTACGGTACGAACAATTAACTTGGGCGGTTCGACAACTGGCTTGTTTCCAATTTCTAGGGATCCCCCCGAAGGGGGAACAGAACCTTGTAAGCCAATCCTGGGCTCCTGCAAGGTCTGTGTTTCCAATTTCTAGGGATCCCCCCGAAGGGGGAACTTTATTCGCGGCGTGGTTAAAGCCATATCCAAGTAGTTTCCAATTTCTAGGGATCCCCCCGAAGGGGGAACATCCCCATGCTATGGTGGGCTACGTCCTGTGCTCGAGTACATGCAAAGTGTGCTTGAGGGGATTGCAGCCCGCGGAACATCCCCATGCTATGGTGGGCTACGTCCTGTGCAATAAAGTTTCCAATTTCTAGGGATCCCCCCGAAGGGGGAACACCAAAACTCATCATCAAAGAAATCGGTGGACGTAGTTTCCAATTTCTAGGGATCCCCCCGAAGGGGGAACACAGAACCTAAAATACCGGATCTATCCGCCTTTAATTGTTTCCAATTTCTAGGGATCCCCCCGAAGGGGGAACAGTGACAAACAGCCTCAGGGAAGCTTCGGAGATTGTAGTTTCCAATTTCTAGGGATCCCCCCGAAGGGGGAACTTCACTGTGCAACACTAACTTTACTCAGCAGGAGGTGAAGGTTTCCAATTTCTAGGGATCCCCCCGAAGGGGGAACCCCCTAAGCTTCGTGGTCCAGCAATCAAAGCATCTGGTTTCCAATTTCTAGGGATCCCCCCGAAGGGGGAACTAGAAAACGCAGAGCGTCTAGGTAACTAACCCTGGAGATGTTTCCAATTTCTAGGGATCCCCCCGAAGGGGGAACCTTAGCGCTTCCTTAAGGCGAAATAGAGAATTAATAACAAGTTTCCAGTTTCTAGGGATCCCCCCGAAGGGGGAACTGTATATAACCTCTACCGTAGTATCCTGTTTTCCAATATCTCTGTTTCCAATTTCTAGGGATCCCCCCGAAGGGGGAACAGTTGGAGAGCTGAGTCAATCAAGTTGGTCTACAAGAAGGAGGTGTTTCCAATTTCTAGGGATCCCCCCGAAGGGGGAACCCTTGTGGACGCTCCTTAAAATCCGGGCAATATCCCGGATGTTTCCAATTTCTAGGGATCCCCCCGAAGGGGGAACCCGGACTTGGCCGTAGAGTTTGTTTATGTTCCTTTCTTGTTTCCAATTTCTAGGGATCCCCCCGAAGGGGGAACACTAAAAGCCTTCGAGAGAAGGCTCAAGCAGCTTGGAGTTTCCAATTTCTAGGGATCCCCCCGAAGGGGGAACCTGAGACAGGTATGCGTCCATCTCGTTAAAGATGAAAAGTTTCCAATTTCTAGGGATCCCCCCGAAGGGGGAACCAAGTACACTAAGGAGCAGATTTTACGTTCCTCTCGGTGTTTCCAATTTCTAGGGATCCCCCCGAAGGGGGAACTATGGATCTAAATGGTCGTCAACAACGTCGTGCTCATGTTTCCAATTTCTAGGGATCCCCCCGAAGGGGGAACCCCAAACCTCTGCGGCGATTATCCACCGGTTTTGGTGTTTCCAATTTCTAGGGATCCCCCCGAAGGGGGAACCTAAAATAAAAAAGGCTGCCAATAAGGCAGCCTTTGAAGTTTCCAATTTCTAGGGATCCCCCCGAAGGGGGAACGTCCAAGTCTGTGAGGGCGGTTTTATTATCAACTTCTATATTGTTTCCAATTTCTAGGGATCCCCCCGAAGGGGGAACCCGAACAGGAGGTTAAGTGGCTCCTAAAAAACATGGGTTTCCAATTTCTAGGGATCCCCCCGAAGGGGGAACATGACTTCACCCCCGTGGGTGACTTAACCCAGGATGAGGTGTTTCCAATTTCTAGGGATCCCCCCGAAGGGGGAACTTACACACATACCAGCGATAGAACTCCTTTGTCTCATGTTTCCAATTTCTAGGGATCCCCCCGAAGGGGGAACTTCAAGCGCAGTTCGCCTAGTGTGTTGAAGGCGGGGGTTTCCAATTTCTAGGGATCCCCCCGAAGGGGGAACAAACCATTCGGGGTCGAGATAGTCTGATAACTTTATCAGTTTCCAATTTCTAGGGATCCCCCCGAAGGGGGAACATTACTTTACCTGCTTGAACGTCACTTTGCGTGACGGTTTCCAATTTCTAGGGATCCCCCCGAAGGGGGAACTGGGTTGAGTACATGGTTACAACGAATTACGATCTAATCTAGTCCCGTTTCCAATTTCTAGGGATCCCCCCGAAGGGGGAACACTAAGGGTCCACTCTGGTCCGGTATGGCACTGGTGTTTCCAATTTCTAGGGATCCCCCCGAAGGGGGAACACTAAGGGTCCACTCTGGTCCGGTATGGCACTGGTGTTTCCAATTTCTAGGGATCCCCCCGAAGGGGGAACCTTTTCCAAAGAGCACCGAAAAGCTGGTGGAGAACATGTTCTCGTTTCCAATTTCTAGGGATCCCCCCGAAGGGGGAACATCTAATTAACAACGATGCTATGGTAGGTTTTGCAGGTGTTTCCAATTTCTAGGGATCCCCCCGAAGGGGGAACCGGACTTCGACGAGTATATTCGGGACTGCACAATACAGTTTCCAATTTCTAGGGATCCCCCCGAAGGGGGAACTTTTCATCCCAGTGACCAAGTAGTCTAACCTCCCCCTCAAGGTTTCCAATTTCTAGGGATCCCCCCGAAGGGGGAACTCTACCCCTATTAAACCCAAGCAGGGCAAGGAATGCAAGGCCTATTTGCGAGGGGGTCGGTCGAAGGTGGCAAAAAAGGGCCCCGAAGAGGGGGGGTGAGAGGCCTGAAAGCCTTGTGGCGCAAGGCATCGAGCGGGTCAACGAAAGAATCAGCCTTTGCGGGTTTTGGCGAGGCGCTCGCAGAGGCGTTGATACCATTTTTGTGTTGCCTCGCAAACATAGCTAGCCTGAGGATTCACGCAAGGGTTTGCGGGCTGCCCAGGCAACTGGGGCGGAGCGAGTGGCGGGGCAGACAGGCCGACAACTGTTCTAGAGAGGGTACTGCATCAGCCAAAAGCCGGCGAAGGACTGGGCCCGGAAATCGCTCTGGATGGCAAGGAAATGGATCCCTTGGGCTTGGCGTTGTCGCTGGGCAAAGCCTTCTGCCTCCGCCCGCAGCTTTTCATCTTTTAATTGCGCAAACAGATAGCAATCGTTGAGGCCAGCCTCGAACAGCAGCCGTCCCTCGGCAACATGCAAATAAGCAGGCTCCATACCGCTCAGCCAAGCTGCTATGGGCAAAGCCCGCCGCGAGGCAATCACCAAGCCGGGAATGATCGTGTCCGGCGCCCAGGCCTCCCAGTTCACCGGGAACAGCTCGCCGAATTCCATTGGCCAGGTCTCGGCTTCCCGCAGATCCCTGGCCCGCAGCGTCACGAACGCCCAGCGCTCCCCCTGCAACTTATCCGGCAGGGGGATGGGATCCGGCGGCTCCGGCTCTACAGGGGGCTCAGGGCTGTAGGTGAACTGGGTTTCTTGGGGGTAAACCTGCTCTGCCCGCTCTCGCATCCAGGCCTTGAGGGCATAGACCCGACGGCTGGGCAGCATGGGGATCCCGGCGGCGTTGCAGGCCCGCTGCAAGATGGAGCTCATGCGGGCTCGGAAGACGCGAATGGCTGCAGGCGGCTGGGGGGCTGCCTCCAGATAGCCGCGCAACTGTTGGGCTACCCAGGTGCTATTGACCTCTTGGTTGCTGCAGTACTTGGCCTGGCGCAACTGGCCGCTGGCATCGCAGACCAGCAGCTCCCAAACCCGCCGCCCCTGCCCATCCCGCAGTGGGACGGCGTTGAAATCCATCTGCCAAATGGGGCCGCGCCCAGGGCTAGAGTGTAGGGGTTGAGTGGCCAAGGTGTTCCTCCCGTTTGCTACGCACTGCTGGGAGAGCGATCCGGAAGCTGTTGGCCTGAGGGATGGAAAGCAGTATCCCCGACCAAAGCCCATTCCCGCTCTCCAAAAATGGCGGCAGGGTAGCGGTAGTACTTAAACTCCAGCAGGTTGTAGAAGGGATCCTGCAAAAAGAAGGTGCCGTGCTCCAGGGGGGTGCCGACAAAGCGCCAGCGTGGCTCCTGATAGAAAAGCAATCCCCGCGTGCGGGCCCGCTCGGCCAGCGCCTGCCAATCTGCCTGGGCAGGGAAGATCAGGCCAAAGTGGCGGGGGTAGATGCCCCGCTGGGGCGTCAGCTTTTCCTGGGTGAGGTGGGCCACCAGTTGATGGCCATACAGGTTCAAGATGACGGCGGCAGGGGTTTCTCGACCGACCTCGCAGCCCAAGCCCTCGCCGTAGTAGGCCTTGGCCAAGGCAAGATCGGCAACCGGAAAGGCCAGATGAAAGCAGATGGGTTCCATGGGCTCTCCTGCAAATCGGGATCCCTGCTCTTTATCTAAGGTAGGCGATTTTAGAACGGCTGCTGCCAGGTGGAATGCCGACTGTACGCCTTTGCGCAGGAAGCCCAACCGCTCGGATGCTATAACACTAGCTAGCGTGTAATCTGCTTGCGCCAGCAGTGCGGAGCACTCTTGCGTCAGCGAGACGGAGTCCTTTGGCCGAGTCTGCAGCAAGAGAACTCGGTGTGTTGAGAGGTTTGTAAGAAGGGGCAAGCTTGGTCATGACCAGCATCTGGGTTGAACAGCGCCGCCGCGAGGAAGAGGCGCGCGACTTTTTTTGGATGGTGGCGCTGTCCTTGCTGCTGCACGTGCTGGCGCTGCTGGCCTTGCTCTACTGGAGTCGATTTTGGCCACTTCGCCAGCAAGAACAAGAGGCCATTGAGTTTATCCTGCTAGAGCCAGAAGATCTCAAGCCGCCGGAAGAAGCAGAGCTGGTTTCGGAAGTGGATTCCCGCGATGGGGGCGAGCGGGCGGAAGCCCCCCCTTCTCAGGGCAGTCCACCCCAATCCCAGGCTGCTCCTCGCCAGAAGGCTCCCCCACCTCCTCCGCCGCAACCCCAGCCGCCGCAACCGCAGCCGCCTGCCCCTGTTCCACCCCCTGCTCCGGCGGAAGTTGCTCTGGCCACTCCTCGATCTACCCCACCCCCTACGCCAACTGCGCCTCCGGCTCCTCCTCGGCCCACTGCAACGCCGACTGCAGCGCCGCCTCCGCCCACCCCAGCTCCCCGACCCACTCCCACCCAGACTCCGCCACCGGTGGCGGCTGCTCCCCCTGCTCCGCCGGCTCCCACCCGCCCCCCCACTGCCGAGCCTCTACCCGTGCAGCCCAGGGAGCGGGACTCGGATCCCAGCCAATTGCAGCCTGTTGCGCCTGCTCCCCAACCGCCGACGGAGGTTCTCCCTGCCGAGCGGCCCTCCGATGCTTCCCAGTTGGGGCCGCCCCTCAGCGCTTCCGCTCCCAGTGATGGGGCCGGGATCCAGGGCAGAGGAGCCAGCGGCTTGGCCAACCCCACCCAATCGGCTCCCAACCCCCCCAGCGTGGCGGCGCGGGCCAATGTGGACTGGGGCCCTTGGCTGGCAGCTCTGCAACGCAAAGTGGAGCAGAATTGGATCCCTGGCCAGACCGGCACCTCCCGCCGCACAGTGGTGATCTTTACAGTGGGCCGGGGGGGCGAGCTGCAGAGCATTCGCCTGGCCCGCACTTCCGGCAGCCAACAAACCGACGACGCAGCGCTGACAGCAATTCAGCGGGCGGCGCCCTTTTTGCCCCTGCCTGAGGCCTATGAAGGCAACTCGGTGACGATCAACTTCACCTTCGACATCAACGTCTTGGGCCAGTTGACGGTGGGGGGATCCGCCAACTAGGTGGGGGATCCGCTTCTGGCAAGTTTAGGCAGAGGCGGCAGCTGTTCTTTCGGGGGCGGCACCCTGCTCCTGCAGGGATCCCATCTGGATCAGCTCGATTTTGTAGCCATCGGGATCCTCGACAAAGGCGATCACGGTGCTGCCGTGTTTCATGGGCCCGGGCTCGCGCACCACTTTGCCGCCGCGGGCTTTGATAGCCTCACAGGTGCTGTAGATATCCTCGACGCCGATGGCGATGTGGCCGTAGCCGTTGCCCAGCTCGTAGTGGTCGGTACCCCAGTTGTAGGTTAGCTCGAGCACCGCCGTTTCCGATTCGTCGCCATAGCCCACGTAGGCCAGCGTGAACTCCCCGCTGGGGTAGTCTTTTTTGCGGAGCAAGTGCATCCCCAGAACGTCACAGTAGAACTGCAAGGAGCGCTCTAGGTTGCCAACGCGGATCATGGTGTGGAGAAGACGCATGGGACGAGCTCCAAGAAATGGGCGACGTTGCGTTTATTCTAGTCCTTGACTCCTAGAGATCCGTGGATGAGCTCAACTCCCCTGCAACGCACCCCCCTGTTTCCCCTGCACCAAGCCTTGGGGGCGCGGTTTGTCTCCTTTGCCGGCTGGGAAATGCCGCTGCAGTATCAGGGGGTGGTGGCCGAGCATCGGGCGGTGCGGGAGCGGGCAGGCGTCTTCGACATCTCCCACATGGGCAAGTTCGACCTCTGGGGGCCGGAGCTGGGATCCCACCTCAGCCGTCTGGTGCCCAGCGATCTGGGCGCTGTGGCGGTGGGATCCGCTCGCTACACGGTTTTGCTAAACCCCCTAGGGGGCATTGTGGACGATGTCATCTTCTACCGGCACCCACCAGAAGGCGAGCTGGAGCACTGGAGCCTGATCGTCAACGCGGCCACCCGCCAAAAGGACTGGGAGTGGCTCCATCAGCAGGGGATCCCCGGCCTGGAACTTCAAGATCACACCGAGTCTCAGGTGTTGCTGGCGGTGCAGGGGCCGGCAGCCGAAGAGGTTTTGCAGCCTTTTTTGGCGGGATCCCTGAGGGCTTTGCGCCGGTTTCAACACGGGCAGTTTGCGACTCGAAAAGAGAGATCCTCAGGGGCAGGGGTCTTTGTGGCCCGCACCGGCTACACCGGAGAGGATGGCTTTGAGCTCCTGCTCGGCCCTGCCGACGGGCTTTGGCTCTGGGAGCAACTGGTGCAGGCGGGGGTACAGCCTTGTGGACTGGGCTGCCGCGATACGCTGCGCCTGGAGGCCGCTTTCTGTCTCTACGGGCAAGACATAGATGAGAGCACCACCCCCCTGGAAGCCGACCTGGGCTGGTTGGTCAGCAATCCAGGGGACTACATCGGCAAGCCTGCCCTCGAAAGCCAACGCCAGCAAGGGATCCCGCGCCGTCTGGTGGGGTTTCGGCTGTTGGAGCGAGCCATTCCCCGCCGCGGCTATGCCATCTACGCTCCCAACTCCCCTGAGCCGATCGGCCGGGTAACCAGCGGCACCCATTCTCCCACTTTGGGCTATGGCATCGGCCTGGGATATGTGGATTCAACTTGGGCTAAGGTGGGATCCCAGCTAGAGATTGAGATTCGGGGCCAGCGCCGTCCTGCTGAAGTGGTGAAGAAGCCGTTCTACAGAGGGCAGGCTCCAGTTAGCTTGGGGAGTTGAGCTGTCTGCCGGCCTTGGGGGTGGAGTATTCCTGCTGTAGCCGCCGCAATTTCCGCAGGGCCCGCCGCTCAATTTGCCGGACTCGCTCCCGCGAAAGACCGATGTGCTCCCCAATCTCCCGCAACGTCAGGCCCTTCGACCCATCCAGCCCATAGCGGGCCACAATTACCTGCTGCTCGCGTTCGCTCAGTTGGCTCACCAGGGCGCGCACTTCCTCGCAATGGGCAACCCGATTCAGATGTTCGATGGGATCGTTGTCCTCGTCAGGGATAAAGTGCTGCAGCTCGGTGCCGTCCTCGTCGCCTACCCCTACATTAAGGGATCGGATCTCGGCCATGTGGCGGGTGATCAGTTCGCGGTAGTTGTCGCCAATATCCAGCGAATCGAAAACTTCCTCTGCGGCAGGCCGGGATCCCTTCTCAGCGGACAGCTCGCGGTAGCGCCGCTTCACCTGGGAGACCTTCTCGTACATGTGGGCGGGCAGCCGGATCAGGCGCCCTTTGTTTTGGATGCCGCGGTTCACGCTCTGCCGGATCCACCAGGTGGCGTAGGTGGAGAACTTGTACCCCCGCGTGGGATCAAATTTTTCCACGGCGCGGGTGAGGCCAATGGTGCCCTCTTGAATCAGATCCAGGAACGGCAAGCCGCGGTTGCGGTAGCGCTTGGCAATCGACACCACCAGGCGCAGGTTGCATTCCACCATGCGCTTTTTGGCCGCTTCCCCCTGCCGCAGGATCTGCTGCAGCTCCTCTAAAGGGATCCCCAGCCGTCGGCTCCAATCCTCCAGCGACTCGTGCTGCCGCCGCTGCTCCAGAAGGGCCATCATCCGCTGCACTTGGTGGGCCAGATGCAGTTCTTCCTCAGCGGTGAGCAACGAGTAGCGCCCAATGATTTTTAAAAAACGCCCCACTGCGTCTTGCAGCTCAAGATTCTCCGCCATATCAAACCCCACACCATAAGTTGATGCCCTGTCAGAATCTTCGCTTCTGCTGTCGCATCAAGCTTGCTTCCCACAGTACGAAGCCGACCTTGCTGCAAACAGCACTTTATTCATACCAGTAGAAAAGCCTTTCCGTAAAGGTTTTGGCAACCTAAAATCCAGACTTTCAGCGGCTATTTGATTCACTAAATTTATTGAGTCTTGTCCTTGAGCTACCGCCAGCGGTTCCTCAGTTCCGGCCTCTGTCAGCTCGCCGATTTACGGGTAGATGTTACTAAAATAAGGCGATTCCGTTACTCGAAACTTAAATCAATAGGACAGAAAAAAAGCAAGCAAGATCGGTCATGCTCTCTCAATCGTTAACCAGATTGTACTGAGATAAGAAACATGTTTTTTGATACACTCTACATTGCTACAGATGCCTATTTTGTCTGTAGAAATCTATCGGAGAGGCTGGCCCGGCAAGGTATCAAACAGCCTGCTAATCCATTTCTGAAACCTTTTGAGGCTGATTTCAGAGAGAGTTGTCAATGAGCCTCAACCCCAAACCAGCCAAGGCAGATCCCAAGGAAAAGCCATCGTCTTGGCTGCCCCAAGTTTAGAGTAAATCAAGATAAATTTTGGATCTCAGACACTACCCATAGAGTCAAGTCTTCGAGCCGCCATCGTACTACAGGTTATCCGTCGAGTAGGGGCTATGGAGCCCAGGCGGGAAAAGCCGCAACCCCTGCTGTCGCACTCGCCGCTCCTGGAAGGGGATGGGGGTGACGCGCGGCAAAGGTGTAGCCACAGGCTGGGGAGTTGAAGTGGGGACAGGCTGCGGAGAGGGCTCTGGGCTGGGTTCAGGTTCAGGAGTGAGCCCTACGGGCGGTGGCGCGGGAACAGCCGGGATCCCTTCTGCGGTGGGACGGGAACGGTCCAGCTGAAAGCGAGGCTGGCGAGGCGGCGCGGGAGTGGGTGTCGGGTTGGGCGTCGGCGTCGGGGTGGGTGTCGGCGTCGGGGTGGGCGTCGGCGTCGGGGTGGGCGTCGGCGTCGGGGTGGGCGTCGGCGTCGGGGTGGGCGTCGGCGTCGGGGTGGGCGTCGGCGTCGGGGTGGGCGTCGGCGTCGGGGTGGGTGTCGGCGTCGGGGTGGGTGTCAGCGTCGGGGTGGGTGTTGGGGTCGGCGTGGGCTGAGGCTGCACAATGGCCAGGGCCTCTTCCGCTTTCAGCTCGCCGCGGATCAGCTTGGAGAGCGTGTCTTGGCCCCCGGGGGTGTAGGTGATCTCGCGGGCAGCGCTGTTGAACACATTGCGGATGGGATCCCCTTTGCTGTCCACCAGCTCCACCACCATCACGTTGCGACCGGGCCTCAAGCCCTTCAAGTAAAAAGACTCCCAGCGATCCAGCAGGCCGGACTGGCCGTTGAGGGTGTAGCGGATGCGCCAATCCCGCGGCAGGTCGGTCAGCAAACTTTCGCGCACCGGGGCGTTGGCCAGCCAAAAATCCACCAAGATCGGCTCGGCACCGTAGCTGCCGCTGGGCTGGTTGTAGGTGAGCAGGGGCAACTGCGGTTGCGGCACATATTCCGGTGTGGAGGCGAGCACGTGGAAGCTGACCTGGGCGTAGGCCTCGGAGTTTTTAAAGCTCTCGTGCCAGGGCTTGCCGGCAAACACCCGCAGAGTATGGGATCCCGGCTCCAAATCTTCGAAAACGAGGGGAGCATCGGCGTCGTAATGGGCGATGTAGGGCCGGTTGTCCAGCACCACGTGCAGATGGGGGCCAAGGCCCAGTTGCGGATCTTTAAAGAGCGGGTACCCCTGCACCGCAAAGCGAACGGTTACTTGCCGCTCCGACAACACCTCTCCGGGTTGGGGGCTGAGGATCTGTACTCGCGGACGGCAGTGCTCCAAGTAGGCATCCAGCTTGGCGATCTCCGGCGGCACCGGTACCCGCTCGAGCTGAGGTAGCTGTTCCTGGGGCTGTTCAAGCGGGGATCCAGCGCAAGCGACCAGCACAAGAGCCGCCACCAGAGCCATCCACCATCCCCATCTCCAGGTTCTGGCCTTTCCCGCGTGTCTTTGCATGAGCCTCACATCCCAACACTTTCGGTATCCTGCCGAGCTGCAGATAAGCCATCCCCACATTACCAGCATGTGTCCTTTGGGGAAGATCCCCTCCCCCGCCCTAGAATGGGATCAGCGGTCTGGCCCAAGCCAGGTCAGGAGAACTTCTGAGGTCAGGTATGGCTGTGTTGGCGATAACGGCCCTTGCAGGCCTGGATCTAGCTCAGTGGCAGGCTTTGCTCAACAACGTGGCCTTTGCCGTTTGCTTAGGGGCCATGCTGTTTTATTGGGGCGGGGCAGCGTTTCCCCAGGTGCAGCTTCTGTCGGAGCTGGGCTTGGCGGGGATGATCGGGGCGAACTTGACGATCGCCGCCCTGCTGACGGCCCGCTGGATCGATGCCGGCTATTTCCCCTTGAGTAACTTGTACGAGTCTTTGTTTTTCTTGGCCTGGGGGATCACCGCCTTGCATCTGCTGGCTCTCCACTGGACTCGTAGCCGTTGGGTGGGGGTGACGACCGCCCCGCTGGCGACGGGCGTTGTGGCCTTTGCCGCCCTGGCCCTGCCGGCAGATATGCAGGAGGCCCAGCCACTGGTGCCGGCTTTGCAATCCAACTGGCTGATGATGCATGTAACGGTGATGCTTCTGGCCTATGCAGCCCTCTTGGTGGGATCCCTTTTGGCCATCGCTTTTCTCATCGTCACCCGCGGCCAGGAAGTTCAGTTAAAGGGCAACTCCCTCGGCCTGCAATTTGGACCCTCCCAGCCTGCAACCCACCCCGAATGGACAGAAGCCACCCTGCCATCGCCCGCTGCAGAACTGGTCTACGCCGGGATCCGCTCCCCCCGACCGGCTGAACCCCCTCCCCAACCGGCACCCGAAGGGATCCCGCTGCAACGGCTGAGCCTGGCGGAAATCTTAGACAACACCAGCTACCGGCTAATCGGGCTGGGGTTCCCGCTGCTGACCATCGGCATCATTGCCGGCGCCGTCTGGGCCAACGAAGCCTGGGGCACCTACTGGAGCTGGGATCCCAAAGAAACCTGGGCCTTGATCACCTGGTTGGTCTTTGCCGCCTATTTGCACGCCCGCATCACCAAAGGCTGGCAGGGCAAGCGCCCCGCTCTCTTGGCCAGCTTGGGCTTTGGGGTGGTTTGGGTGTGTTATCTGGGGGTGAACTTTCTGGGCAAAGGCTTACACAGCTATGGCTGGTTCTTCTGAGATCTCTTGGGCCAACAAATCAACCCCCGTTTGTGGGTATTCTGGTGCTGGCAAGCCGTCGTGGATCCCTCTGAGGAGAAAAGCATGCGACTGTTCAACTACCTGATCCTGTTCTCGGCCCTCCTGGGAATCGCTCTTTTCGCCATGCAAAACGCCAGCCCGGTCACGATTACCTTTGCCCCCGGCGTCAGCGTTGAAAGCCCGCTGGCGATCGAACTGTTGGCCTCTGCCGGGATCGGGGCCGCCCTTGCCTGGCTCTATAGCCTCTGGATGCGTCTCCAATTCAGCATCGAAGCCCGCGAGAAAAATCGGCAGTTGCAAGAAAAGGAAGTCACCATTAGCGAGCTGAAGGAAATGGTGGTGGAGCTGGAAGCCAAAGTCAAGCAACTGCCCCCCAGCAAGCGTGCCGAGCCCCAGGAAGACATTCAGGACGTTAAGGAAGTCACCACAGAGGGATCCCCTGCCTAGAACTGTTCCGAATGGATCCCGTCGATCTCCAAGCAGTTGGGGTAAAATTGAAGTTCTGCTTGCCTCTTCCACTAGCCCATCACTTCCTATGCAGGTCACACAAGAAAAACGTCCTGGCAGCCGGGTTGGCCTCAAGATCGTGGTAGAAGCCGACCAGGTTAAGCGCTCCTACGAAAAAACCTTGCGCCAACTGGAGCGGAATATCCAGATCCCCGGATTTCGCAAGGGCAAAGCTCCCCGCAACCTGGTGATACGCCAGGTGGGCCGCGAGCGCGTCATGGCCAGTGCCGTCGATGACCTGATCAACGAGGCCATCCAACAGGCGCTCAAGGACACCCAACTGCATCCCATCAGCCGCTTCGAGCTGGACGACAAGGTGGAGCAGCTTCTGGATCGCTTCAACCCGGAGGCCGACTTCAGCTTCTCGGGGTATGTGGAGGTGTACCCCGAAGCCCGTGTCGGCCAATACAAGGGCCTGACCGTCACGGCCACCCGCGTCACCGTCAAGCCCGAACAGATCGACCAGCTCATCGACCGGTGGCGGGATCAGCGGGCCACCCTCTTGCCGGTGGAGGATCGGCCCGCCCAGTTGGGGGATGTGGTGGTGATCGATTTTCAAGCCCGCGATGCCGAGGGCAATCCTCTGGAGGAAATCGCCGCCCAGGACTTTCAGTTGGAGCTCAAAGAGGAGAACTTCATCCCTGGTTTTGTGGCGGGCGTGGTCGGCATGCAGCTCGACCAAACCAAGGAGATCACAGCTACTTTCCCCGACGATTACTTCAGAAAAGAGTTGGCCGGGAAAACGGTTACGTTCACCGTCTGCCTCAAAGAGATCAAGACCAAAGAGCTGCCGGAGCTGGATGACGCCTTTGTGCAGGAGATCAGCGAGTTTCAGACGGTGGCCGAACTGCGGGAACACCTGCAAAAGCGCCTCGAGCAAGATGCCCTGCGGCAATCTGAGGAGAACCTGGAGACGGCCATCCTCAATGCCATCTTGGAAACCACCGAGGTGGATCTGCCGGAGACCCTAGTCGAGCAAGAAACGACACAACTGCTGGCCCGAAGCCTTCAGTCGCTGCAGCAGCAGCAAGGGGTCACGCCGGGAGAGATCCGCAAGTTCTTGTCCCAACTGCCGCCGGAAACTCTCAACCAGTTGATGGAGCGCCACCGGCCCGAGGCCATCAACCGGCTGCGGCGCACCTTGGCTCTGAGCGCTATCGTCCGGCAGGAGCAGATTGCCGTAGGCCCCAACGAATTGGAAGTCGAGGTGGAAGAGGTGATGGCGGCCTATGCGCAGCAAGGGCAGAAGCTGGATCGGGAGCGAGTCCGCCAAGCAGTCCACGAAGATCTGCTCGCCAACAAGGTGATGGCCTGGCTGAAGTCCCAAACCACGGTCAACTGGGTCGATAGCGAAGGCAACCCCACCGAACCGCCCACCCTCTCGCCCCGCTCTGAGGGTGAAGACCGGCAGGAGAGGTCTGAGTCGGCTAGGGCAGGGGTGCCGGAGACGGAGTTTGAGGCCGAGAAGCCAGAGGGATCCGCGATCCCCGAGGCAGTTGAGCCTCCTGTCGATGCGAAAGCTGAGGGGGAGGTTGCAACAGAGCCGCAGGCAGCTCTCCCTTCTGTAGAAGCAGAGGCGTCTGGGATCCCTGAGGCGGTTGAGCCTTCTGCAGAGGCGGCCACAGACCCTGCTGGCTTGCAACTGGAACAGGCCGTCGCGGAGACACCCAAAGCGGGCAAAAAGAGCAAAAAGGACAAGTAGAGGGTCCTGGTTGCCTCCCTAGACTTGCCGGTTCTCACACCTTGGCCGCCGGGGTGGGAAAAAGCCGGGCTACAAGAGGCCGCGCCGCATCTGGTCCCAGAGGCGGAGGTAGGACTCGGCTTCGGCGGGGCTCAGAGGCCGCCAAATCTCGGCGCGCTCCCAGGTAGAAGGCTGAAAGTCAGCCCTGCGACGCAGCCGAGGAGAGAGTTGGGCCAAATCCAGCGGCCAAACCGAAGGGATCCCGCTCAAGTTCACCAGGCGGGGGGCGAACTCTGGGGTTAGGACGAAGTCAATCCAGTCGGCCAGCAGGGATCCTTCCAGCTCTGGGGAAGCGTTGTGAGCTCTATGCGGCCGCACCCAGACATCCCACCAGATGGCGGATCCCGAAGCCGGGATCGCCACCTCCAGCTCGGGGTAGTTGGCCTGGGTGGCATAGAGATCCTGCGACCAGCCCACAGCCACCCAGCTATCGGCCAGGCGCAACATGGGCAAGTAGTCGGCGGAAGTATAGGCCAGAACCTGGCGGTGCAGGGATCCCAGCTCTCGCCGCAGTTCGGCCTCTTCGGGATCGAGGGGATCGTTGTAGGAGCGGCCCAGCTTTTTGAGGACGAGCCCGATCACCTCCCGGGGGTGATCTGGCAGGGTGAGTTTGCCGGCCAGCTCAGGCCGCCACAGATCCGCCCAGTCCCGGATGGGGTCGCTCACCCGGTCGCGGCGGTAGGCAATGGCCGTTACCCCCCAGCGCCAGGGCACGCCCCAGATCTGCCCCTCTCGCCGGGCAGCAGCCTGCCAGCGGCGATCCAAGTGCTGCCACCGTTCTCCCAAGAGGTCAGGTGGCAAGGGATCCAGCCAACCGGCAGCAATGGCCCGATCCAAGGCGTCAGCTCCCAACAGGCTCAGGGCCGCTGCTGGCGGCTGTCGCCGGAACCATCTCCCCGGCTCCCACCAGGCCGGCTCAGGCGGCTGGACGCTCTGCTGCAGGTAGGCCAGCAACTGGGCCCGCTCGTCCAACAGTTGCAGCCGAAAGCGAACCTGGGTGCGGCGGCGAAACTCGTTCACCAAGCTGGCCGGGATCCCCTGTTTAAGGGCGAGAATGAGGGGCAGAGAGCCCCTAGGCCCGCCACAGCCGGCCACCGCCAGCCCCAGCAGGAGCCCGTACAGAAATTCACGTCGGCTCAGCCCTTGCTTGCCCACGCCAGTACCGCTCCACCAGAATCAGGGCCACCAGATCATCGTAAGCCTTGTCCGGCACCCGCATCCCCTTGGGCAACAGCCGCTCCCATCCCCGCGGTGGGTAAAAATCCCAGTAGCGCCGCCGGGCTTCTTCTGAGCTGTGCCTCTCGTCCACCAGAACAATCTGTTGGGGTGGGAGGAGCGACTCCAGTTGCCGTTTCCAGCCTCGCGCCGTTGTCTGATTTCCCAGGATGAGCCGCTCCGCCCCAAACTGCTGCCAGAGGGCCTGCAACCTGGCCAAGGCCTCCCCGGCTGAGACCACCTCCCGATGCAAGACCTGCCACGCCGGCTGAACTTGCACCACGGCAAGGCCGCACTTGTCCCGCCCCGGGTCAAAACCCATCAGCACTCGCCCCTCTTCCAGCCCGCCCAGATGGAGTGGATCCCTCATCCCCCAATCTGCCCCGCCTGCTGAACGGGGGTGGTGCCCTGCTGGCCAGAGGCCTCCGCCATCAGGAAACTCACCCGCAGCGGCCCCGCCGTGTAGATGTCGGTGTCAGCAACCAGCTTCACATCCAGGGGGGTAGTGCTCTGGCGGAGATGCTGCACAACTTCCAAGAACTTCACCTGCGAGAATTCTCCGACAGTGCCGGTGATGGGATCCGAGAGGAGGCCTTCTGCCTGGGAGCGCTGATTGGCCTGGTTGAGGAGCTCCAGCAGCCGCTGTTGGATTTCGTTCTCGCTCAAGCCTGGCTGGATTACACCCTGCGCCAGCACGGATCCCCTGGCGAAGATGCGCTGGTTGGGGTAAATCTCCACCAGCACAGGCACAGGCTCTCCCTTAAGCCGATTGGTGAGGGAGAGGATGCGCACTGCCCAGCTACCAGGTTCCTTCAACTTTTCCAGAGCTTGGTCGGCCTCCTCGCGGCGGATGAGGATGGCGTTCTCCAGAGGGGGGATGGGCCGGGAGCCGAGGGCAAGGGCCCGCTGTTCTGCCTGGGCCAAAACTCGCTCAAACTGCCGCCGGACTGCCGCCGGGTCTGCCCCTGCTGGCGTTTGCACAACTCCTGTAGCCAGGACTTCTCCCGCCAGAATGGCCAGCTCTCCCCGCCGCAGCCGCACCGCTAACTGGTTGAGCTGCGCGATCTCCTGCTCAAGCTGCTTTTTTTGAGTTTCCAGTTGGCTCAGGGCCGTCTGCGCCGTATCCAGAGAGCGCTCCAGTTGATCCCGATCCAGTTGCAGAGCCTGCTTTTGCGACTCCAGATCGGCAATCATCTTTCGGGCCGCCTCCACCTCTGCCTTCACCGCCTCCAACTCCGCCTGGGCCCGCTCCAGGCCGGGCTGCACTTGGGCCAGTTGCTCGTTGGCTGCCGCCAGCTTCGCCTCCGCCTCTTGCCGCTCTTGTAGCGCCATAGCCAGTTGATCCCGGACTTCGCTCAGGCGTGTCTGGGCTGCCGATTGCTGACTGCGAAATTGGTCGAGATCCAGCTTGAGGCGGTCTCGCTCGGCTCTGAGAGTGGCATTCTCCGCTTCCAGCAGAGCTTTCTGGCGGTTGAGGGCCCGCAGCTCCTGCTCTGCCTGGGCAATTTGGTTGGTGTAGCTGAACAGGGCTTCCGAAAGAGAGCGGTTGAGGAGCAGCAGCGTGCCCAAGGTCAGCGCCGAGATGCTCACGCCGGTAATCACGGCTACCAAAACGGCCGTGTGGCGGGGACGCAGGTTAAACCAGGTGAGGCGCTTTTTGCCAATCCGATACCCGACCCGATCCCCGACAACGGCAATCAGGCCACTGACAAACAACATGTAAAGGATCAGCAGTACGCCTTGCATAGCCCGGGATCCCTGCCATGGAAATCTTAGCAAGGTTACCCTGAAGGTCTGGGAAGTTGAGGGCAGGCCGAGCCAGAGAAGTGCGGCCCCGCGTAAGCGGATGGGGTTGAAGGACTCCGTCCGGCTGACGCGAACAGTAGCCCTGAAGCATGCTCGCTTAGAGAGCAAGCAAGCCCCGAACCCCCCCGTATACGCGGGGCAGGGGGGCTGGTTTATAGAACGCCCCAAAAGGGCGGTAACCTTTGCACCGTTCAGGTCGGCGTCACCCCTCCAGCCGCAATGTCCACAAGAAAACCCTTCCTACAAGACTTGCCTGGCTCTGGGTGGATGCGCAGACACCTACCTGCCGCCGCTACCTGCTGCACATGAGCCCCTTGAGAAGGCTTCCACCTGCTCAGCTAACGTCCGTTTAGAAATATCGACGCCGCAATAGGAGTAGCCACGCCGAATCAGTCCCAATGCCCACCTCGAGAAAATAGGTCTCAGGAGTGGCTCCCCCTGTCGCCAAGATGGCATCGGCGATCTCTTCCTCTACAGCGGGGAAAAAGCTGCGGGTAGCATCGTAAAAGTCGGCAGCCCGATCAAAACAAACGCTGTGGGATCCTGCCATCGCCGCCCTCTTCCCCAACAGGCAAACCCAGACAGACAGAGCATGACTCTAGTCAATGATATGCTGGACTATACTGAAAATAATGCCCAGTATGTTCAGTATGGCTGCTTGGTATGGCTAGGTATGTAAAACCGAGAGAAGCGGCGGATTATTTTGGAGTGTGTCTCCACACCTTGAGGCGATGGGAACAGAAAAGCTGGATCCATGCAGTACGTACACCATCCGGTAGGGCGAGAAGGTATGACCTCGACAGCTACATCAGAGCACCCAAGAAGGACAAACGAGTCGTTTTGTACGCCCGAGTCAGCAGTCGAGGGCAGAA
>Ga0308395_1000247_pt1 | contig 46364 bp, 64 predicted proteins | sample Hotspr20SampleP4_FD_202097 | JGI IMG/M metagenome (GOLD analysis project Ga0308395, IMG submission 202097) | Hot spring phototrophic mat microbial communities from Mushroom Spring, Yellowstone National Park, Wyoming, United States - 20050930_P4 ... | reverse complement strand
GAGGCCCGCCCGGCGCATTCCCAGGTCGAGGGCCACCCGGCCTCCGAACCGCCAGGCCGCCAGCCAGAAGGCCCAGGCGTTCTCCTGGGTGGGTTCTGCCCGGCAGAGCGGGCCACCCTCCGGCTCTTCGAGCAGCGCGGCTTTGTCCGCCAGACCGAGCCGATCCAGATCGGCCCGCCACGCCGCCCACTTTTCCTCGGGGAGCCGCCGGGCCCGCCACAGGTAGAGCGGGGTGTCTGCCAGGTCGAACCGGCGGGCCACCTCCTCCCAGGAGACAGCCGCCCGCACCGCTTCTTCCTGCAAGACACCCTCGATGACCAGGGCGTTTTCCTCCGTCTTCGCCCATCCTTCCAGAACGCCCTGGGGCCGCTCGCCCTCATAGACGGGCAGCCGCACCGCCCTGGGGGTGGGCAGGCTCGCCTCCACGAAGGCTCGCTTTAGCGACCGCCACGTGGCCCGGTCGAGTTCCACCGTAAGACCTCGAGCCAACCACCCCTCGATCTGATCGCTGGTCAAGAGACTGGGAAACACCGCAACGCGCACTATGTTCCTCCTTTTTGGTACTGCTCGGCCTCAGCCCCTCAAGCACCATCACGCCACCACCTCCTCCCAGACCAGGGGCCGGGGGTCGTCAAATGCCAGCATCACCGGGATGGGGCCGCCCACGTCCACCACCGCTACCGCCTGGGGGCGCTCCCCCTCCTCCTCCCAACAGGCCAGGCTGCGCGCCACCAGCAGCCGGGCGGTCTCCTCGAGGTCCCGCCCCCTCATCACCACCCGCAAGCGGGCCGCCACCGCCACCGCGAGCTGTTCCGGGTCGAATCTCACCAGCAGCGGCTCTTCCCGCGGGGTGAAGCCCTCCGCTCTCAGGACGCAACCGATCTGCCGCAGCGCCTCTTTTCGTGTGAGCGGTGGCGCGTCTCTAAACTCCTCCCGCAGGGGCTGCCGTCCTACCCAGGGAAGCCTCGCCGGGCTGGGCATCTCCCGCATGGCTATCATCCGCACCAGCGGCTCGCGCAAGCTCCACACCACCAGCGCCGCCTCCGCGCCCTCCTTTTCCATCACCCTATAGCGCCGCCGGTAGTAGTCCAGGTGCTCCTGCACGAAGCGCCGGTGGGGCAGGGGCAGCACCTCCAGGGCCGCCTCCAGGGTGGGCAGGGTGAGGGCCCCTTCCGCCGCCTCGAGGCCATAGCGCTCACACATCATTCGCACGCCCTCGACCAGGGCGCGGTCAAAAAGTCGGTTCAGTTCTCCTTGCATCTTTGATACCATCATAACTGAGCAGGCTAGCTCATGGACATTGAAAACGGGTTCTGGCCGCCCGGCGTTCCAGGGAATCCATCGCCTTTGCGCGAGGGTTCCCTGGGCCAGGGGGAGCTTTTCGCGCAAGAAAGGAGCAGCTATGCGCCTTGTGATCCTTGCCGAAGAGCCCCCGGCGGAAGTGCGGGCTCAACTGGAGTTCTTCGATATTTACGAAGAGGGAAAGCTGTACAGCCTCATGGGGTTATACATCATCAAGGTTGAGCCCAAGGCCCTGCCCTTGCTCGATGGCATCGAACCAGACGAGGTAGGTAGGGCGCTTCACCCGGGCGATCTGGTCGCCTGGCCCCTGCCCGAGCGCCCTGGCCGGAAACCCCGCTGGATCGTCATGCTGGCCTGAGCTCGTCCCTCGCCTCTCAGAGACCGTCCTTTTCTCTGAGGGGTTCCTTTTTGTCCCCTTCTTGCCCCCGATCACTCCCCATCGTCCTGCTCCAGGGGCAAGATTTCACGCACCGCCCGCACCTCCAACCCCCCCTCCCGCACCATCCGGTCAAACCGCCTGGGGTAGGGGTGGTAGACCCGCACCTCTTCTGCTGTCCCCAGCTTCTTGCGCTCATACCAGCCCATCCGCCGCAGGGTGTTCCTGAGGCTCCGGGTGCTATACGCCCGCAGGCTGGCGATCACCATCAGCCGCTCCCCGTCGCGGCGCATAAAGGCGATCCTTCCCCTGGGGTTTCGCTCCAAAAAGCGCCACCCTTCCCGCTCCGCGATGCGGATCGCCCGGCGCAGGAGCACCGCGTCGGCCACCGCTGTAGCTCGGGGGCTGTAGAAGCGGGTCATCGCCAGCACCTCTACCCGCCCCTTGGGGCCCACCACCACCGCCTTGCCCAGGACAGTGGGGATGATGCTTAAGTAGCGCCGCCGCACCAGGTCGTAAAACGTGGCCCTGGGCATCCGCGCCAGGGCCTCCTCTACCAGCATCGGCCCCCTCAGGTGAAGGCTGCGAATGAAACGCTGATACCGCTCCGCAAGACTCATCGCCCCTCAAGCTCAATCCGCGTCCCGGCCATCACCGAGCGCTTCAACACGAGCTGCCGCCCGCTGCCGATCTCCACCAGCCCCCACTCCAGCGCAATCTCCCCGGCCCTAGCCCCCTCCAGCGTGATCAGGCCCGAGAGGGCCTCACCGGGGTTGATCAGGGTCTTCAAGGGCTCTCGCTTGAGGCTGTAGGAAAGCCGGCTGCCCCCCTGGGTGACCACCAGCCTGCCGGGGTCCGCCGCAAGGGTACGCCCACCCCGGTTCTCCAGGGTGAAGAAAATCGTGATGGTGCCCTTGCCATCCGAGGGCACCTGGGCGGTGGTGGTAAAGCGCACCTGGTCGGGACTTACAGGCTGTGGGGCCGGTGCGCCGGTCTGGGGCTCTGGCCGGGGGGAAGGCGTGCTGCTCGCCGGTGGAACATAGGTGCCCGCCGGTGCGCTAACGCTGCCTCGGGGGCGGGAAAGCTCAATCACGTACCGCCGTGGCCCCACCCCCGGCCCGATCTTCAGGGTAAACAGCAGCGTGCGCCCCGCCACCTCCACCACCAGGTCGGTCTGCCCGGCCTTCTGGGTGGCCGAGATCAGGATGCGCGGCCCGGCGCTCTCCACCCGCAAAAGCTCACCCTTGGCCGAGGCCAGGGTACTCACGGTATCCCAGAAGTCCAGCACCGTGGTAAAGCCCGGCGAGACCTCGATGAGCCCCGGCACCCGGATGAGGTCGTCGGCATAGTAGGTCTTGAGCACCGACTGCCCCAGGCTCAACGGCACAAGCAGCATGAACAGCAGGGTTAGCTTTTTGTAATAAGTTATTGCCTTCATACAGGCATTATATGGCAATGACCCGTTGTCGAATATGCTAGCGCACTCGGCTGCGGAAAGGGAAGCGCGTCCTGAAGGGTTTACTGCTCGACCAGAAGAGCCAGATTCCCCGCAAGAAGGAGGCCAGGCCCGTCGCCAGGATGAGCACCAGGAATGCATCGAACGCCTGCTTCTGCCCCTTCGCCATCTCCCAGGCAAGGAACAGTTCCAGCCCCCCCACGGCCAGCAGCGTCCAGAACTTCCACAAGGAGAAGCTGCCAAAAAGCGCCATGAAACGTAGAACCAGCGCCCCCATGAAGGCCATATAGGCAGCGCCCACCCCGCCCGGCTGGAAGAACCCGGCCCCTGCAAACATCACCACCTCGAGCAGGAACACCAGCCGCCAGCCCAGGGCCCTCCAGGCAACCTGCCCGAAGTGGGGCCTGGGCAAAGCCCCTGGCGGCACCAGTTCCACCACAAAAGCAGGTGGAGCCTTCTCACGCCCCCCGATCACCTCCTCGCCCCGCAGGCGGTACCGCCCACCCTTGGGGCGGATGGAGGGCACCGGGGAGGTACGGTTTCGTAACCAACCCGCCACCTCCTTCACCTCGTCGTCGTCCAGCAGGCGCTTTCCCCGCAGGTACGCCTTGATGGCCCCCTCGTCCCGCAAGGCCAGCACACCGCCCACCCGCCCCTGGGGTTCCTTCAGGTTGGGGTTCAGCACCACCGGCAGGGCGGAGATCGCCCTCCCTGAGTCTTCCCAGACCCGCCGGGCCTCGGTATCAGCGATAAGGGGGAACTCCGCCGCCACCAGTACCCCCGCTGGCCCCACATAGAAGGTGGCCGGCGTGTCGTCCAGCACCACCCGGCGCATGTGGTGCTCGGGCCTGGCCGCAGCAGGCCGGGAAGGCCTGGTCGGGGCCGGATCGGGCTCGATCAGCAGCCGCACCACCGCTTTCACCTCGCCCGCTGACATAGCCCTGCCGTAGCGGGCTTTGCGCTTGAGGCCCCCTTCGCCGCGAACCGCCCGCACCCTGAGCCGGGGGAAGCGCGGGCGCAAGCGCTCTTCCAGCTCGAGGCGCACCTCCCTCCGCTTTCGCGCCTCTGCCGCCACCACCCACACCCCTGCCGGGCCTACCCAGAACTCATAGTCTTCCCCACGGGGCACCAGGCGGTAAACCGGGCCTGGGGCCTCCGGCATGGCATAGAGTCCGCGCATGTTGCTACGTTTATTGTACGTTTGCCCTACCTAGAACGGCAGATCATCTTCCTCTGCTAACCCCGCATGGGCTTCGTCCGCGGCCCGATCCGCCGCCCAGAAAGCCTCGTCGAAAGTAGCGTAGCTTCCTATCACCGTCTCCACCCCTTCCTCGTCCCGGTGTACCGCCTGGAAGGTGTGGATATTCGGCTGGCGCACGAACCACACCCCCTTGCCTCGGTACGACTGGAAGACCTCCCGCTCAACCAACATCCCGTTCATCTTGATGATCAATGTCCACCTCCGTAGCGAGAGAGGCACGGTCTTAGCCCGAGGCCTAATCAGCATAAAGTTTCCTCGGAAGAGGAACACCCCTCTGGCGCTTTGGGGAAGGCCCGCGCCACCGGCTCCACCCGGTCGGGCCACACCCCGAGCAGCTCCACCCTTCTCGCCTGGGGCCAGCCCGCCTCAAAGCGCCCCAGCATCTCCCTCAGCCAGCTCTCAAGCGTCCATCTTGGCATCCCCGGAAACCGCGCATGGGCTTCCTGTTCAGCCTCACCCGGCACCAGCAGTGCCCAGTACACCACGTTTCCATCCACCATCAGCCGCAGTCTCCGGCATCCCAGCCGCTGCACCTTCCCGGCAATGGCCGGTACCGCTCCCAGCAACGCACCCCAAGGACTGCCCATACCTACCCCCAAATTAGTCCCAACATTCCCAACAGCCGGGTTCCGTGACCTCATCTTTCCCGTCCTGGACACACGTTTTCATTATCCCCCCAAACTCCCAACGCTCGTGAAGACAATCACAGCAAAAGCAGTTTGCCTCGTTCTGAACGGCATTTCTGCCCGTTGGGACAAAATTGCCGTTTTGACCCCTCCAAAAGCCGCTTTTCCCAACGCTTATTGTGCTGTCCTGCACACAAGAAACGCAATTTGTTGGGACTGTTGGGAGTCCTGGCAGTAGGGGGCACATATCAGACCTGCACCTCATAGCCTCCTTCCTCCGAGGGACTGTTGGGAGAAAAATTACTCCCAACAGCCCTATTTTTCCCAACGGGTTTTTCCCCGTCAGGGACGTCGTTATCTGCCGTGTTGGGACTGTTGGGAGTTTTGGCGAGGAGACCCCCTGGGATGTGCAACACGTCGCGGGTCACGCCCTGTATCCGCACCCCCACCCCATAGCGCACCCGGCCACCCCGCTCCTGGCTGCGGATCAACCCGCGCTCCCCCAGGCGCTTCCACAGGGTGCGGGGCGTGGGCAGGGGCTCCCCGCTCTCCATCGCCAGGCGGTTGAGGGCGGCGTAGGCGGTGGTGGGCTCGAGGTAAATCCCCTGCTCGTCCACCCACCCCACCTGTGGCCCTTGCGGAACCCACACGCTTGAGGTGGGCTGCCACCCCCAGCCCCACCGCTCGGCCTCCGGTGGGGGCTCCTCGGCGCACATCCGGTTGCCCAGGTGCGCCCGGCGGCTGCTAAAAAGCCCCAACAACAGCGGGATGAACCGCTGGGTCGGGTCGGCGTCCTGCTGGTAGCCCGCCTGCATCCCGGCCACGGCCTGCAACACCCCGGCTATCTCGCGCTCCAGGGCGGCAGCCCGGGCCTCCATGAACCCGATCTCCTTCCAGTACGCCCGCACCACCTCCCACACCGCATGCAGCCGGGCCACCGCGTCGGTGGTGCGCCCGTGCTCGGCGGGGTACGCGGGGCGAAGCTCAGCGGTGCGTAGCCGCACCTGTTGGCGTACCCCCTCCAGCCGCCCCGCCAGCCAGCGCACCCAGGCGCTCAAGGCCAGGGGCAGGCGCTCTATCTCCCGCTGCATCCGGCTGAGCGCCTCAAGATTTACTTCTCCGGGGGTCAGTTCCAGCACCAGGCACCGCGCCCGCACGCTGTGGCCGGGGGGTAAATCCTCCCCGGTGATGAGCAGGCTGCCCCTGGGGGCCCGGTCGGGCTGCATGGTGCCGTCCGAGCGCATCCGGGCCCGCCCCACCCCGTTGCCCTGGTTGCGGAGGATTCTCGCGGCCTTGGCCTGCAACTCCTTCTGCTTCCCCTCGTGTCCGGTGGGGGCGTAGTCGTCAATGAGCAGCAAAGCGTCCTTTGCGGCGAAGGCCAGGGCTTCCAGGGCGTTGGCCGTCCCCTCCCAGTTGGTGGGCGGGTGGGGCTGGGTGTGCCCCCACAGGGCCTGCACCAAAAGCGCGAGGCTGGTCTTCCGGGCCCCGGTCTGCCCGGCCAGGTAGAGGCTACCCATCGGGTGCTCGATCACCGCGCCCAGGGCGTACAGCAGCAGCGGCCAGGTGACCCGACGGGGGGCCACCTCGAGCAGGCCCACCAGGGTTTGCAGGGCCGCAAGCTCCGCCGCCCCCTCAGGGGGCTGGGGCAGGGCAAAGCCCGCGAGCTCCGGGGGGAGGTCCACCTCGAGGCCCCCCACGCTCCCGCCCGGCCCTATCCCGCCACCGGCGTGCAGGTAGACCCACTCCGTCCCCCTCCGTATCCAGCCAGTATGAGCGTAAACCGTGGTCTGCTCTGGATCGCTCAGATGCTGGATGGCCGCCCGCAGGTGGTCGCGGCTGCTCTGGCCGGGGGCCACGATGGCCCGGGCCCCCCACTCCCGGATGGGCCAGTTCATGGCCGCGAACTCACTCGAGCGCACCCGCACCTGTGGGAGGGGGCCGTCCGCGCCCTGGCCCTCAATCTCAAACAGCAGCTCGTCCTGCACCCCGTCCGTGCGCCGCACCTCGCGGCGGATGCGGCAGGCGAAATTAGACAGCGGCACGTACCTGACGCTCTGGTGCTCCCCCCGGCCCTCCAGCCGGGCCATCTCGATACGGCCCTGATGCACGCGGTAGCGGGGGTAGCCCGGCAGGACTTCCTCGCTGGTCAGTTCTTGATATATTGTTTGTTGCACGGAGCACCTCCTTTTTCATCCCACCTGGCGGGGTGGGATGATTTTTTAGCCCATCAACTCCATCAGCCGCTCGGCCAGGGCAGGCTGCCCCCACCGTGCGGCGTACTCGCAGGCGTCCATACCACCTCCGAGCGACGCTAAGACAAAAATCGCAACCCCCTGAACCCGGCCCTCCTCGCACCAGCGCCGCACGGCGTTGCGTCCACCCTCATCCTCATCGGCGTAGAGGTAGACCCGCCGCCCCTTGAGGTAGTTCCAGGGCACGGCCCCCTCCACCCCGGGCAGGCCCACCAGGTCGGCCCGGCCTTTGAGGGCAAACCAGCTCGTGATGGCGTTGAGTTCGCCTTCCATGACGATAACGGGTCGCTCGGGCCGCCGGGCGAAACCAGGGGAGAACCAGGCCGGCGCACCCCGGCCCGGGGTGAGGTAGCGGTAGCGGAAGTCCTGGGGGTTTCTGAGCCGGGCCTTGATGGCCTGCACCTCGCCCGTGGGCCCCAAAATGGGAATCACCAGGTCACCCTGGCGGCTCTTCCCCAACTCCACCCGCCGGGCCTGCTCGAGGGTGATTCCCCGCCCCGCTATGGCCGCCTCGTCGAGGCGCTGCTGGGCTGCTGCCAGGGCCCGCTGTTCTTCCGGGGTGAGGCCCGCCTGGCGAGCGGCGTCCGCTGTCTGTCCCGAGAGAGGGCGTTGGATGGGCAGGGCTGCCCCCTCGCCCGCTCTGGCCTTGAGCAATTCCGCCGCCTCCTCCTTACTCATCCCCGACTTGAGCAACAGGTGGAAGGCGTTGCCGCCCTCCCCGGTGGCGTGGTCCTTCCAGAACCACATCCCCCGTGCCTGGAATAGCGAAAGCGAGGGGTGCGTGTCGCCTCGCCACACCGCCCGGCATACCCCGGCTCGCCCCGGCCTGGCCCCGGCCTCCGGCCACAACTCGGCCACCAGTGCGGGCAGGTCAATCTTTTCGATAGAGCACGTCAGGGTGTCCCTCATCTTCCACTTCCTCCAGCTCGTGGACGAGCACCTCCAGGCTTTCTCCGCGCCAGACCTGCACCTCGAGCCAGGCCAGCCCCACAGACACCAGGAGCCGCCCGCCCATTTCCATGCCCAAAGCCTGACAGGCAAAGCGGGCCCTGCAGGCCATCTCCAGCACCTCCTGGAGTGCGTCAGGGAGCAGGGACAGCGGGTGCAGCATCATCCCCATCCCTTCCAGATCGAAGGCGATTTCCGGCAGGGGCTTCGTGTCCGGCAGTAACGCCCGCATCTCCTGGGCAGAACGCAGCAGCTCCGCGATCCTGCCCGCCGGGAGGCTCACCGCCAGGCGCTTGTGGCGGGGTGTCAGCAAGAACAAGTCTCTCTCTAGGTCATCCAACGCTAGCACGATTTCCAGCGCTCGCGGACGAATGATGAGAAATCTCCGTTTTCGCTGTACTGACGCACTAATCGGACACGCCGTGGTCTGGGTGGCACTCGAACCCCTCCGCGATCTGCAACAGCAGCCTCTCCTCGCTAACGCCCAGCCGCGACGCCAGCACCCTCGCCAGCTTGCGGCTGCAAACCAGCGAGGGCCGCCGTATCCTGCCCTGCTCGTACTTGGTCAGTAGCGATACGGTGATACCAGCTCCCATTGCCAGCGACTCCTGGCTCAAACCAGCACGCAGGCGCAACTGACGGATGATGTTGGGTCGGTTCATGTCGAGGCGATATGTTAACACATCGCCTCAATTACTAGCAATACGGTAAATGTAATAAACTACAAGGGAGCCAGCGCAGCACTGTGGTCTGGTAATCACCTCAAGGTGGTGGCCTTCGATTTGGTAGCTAGATAGCTCGAGCCCTGCTTCACCAGCAACCCCAGCCGTTCCAACCGCCGGAGCCTGTCGCTGGCCGAACTCTTGGCGATTCCAAGCGCCCGGCTGACGCTCGAAGGGCCCACCGGTCCTGCTGCCGCCAGGCGCAGCACCTCCTGGTCAGCCTCGGATAGGGGGAAATCCGCCTCTCTTGTGGGAGCCTCGTGCCCTTCCTGGGTGGGTAAAGGTAAGGGCTCATCTCCCGTCCGGTGAACAGGCCCGCCAGGGCTCTGTTTCGACACCGCCCGGACTTCCTGCCTCACCTGGCTAATCCGGGTCTCCACAGCCTCGGCGGAAAGAAACGCCAGCGTTTGCTCGGGGAATGCGCCGTGCAGGGCTTCTTCCGCACGAGCGGGCTGTGCGGTGGTTTCAAGCCGCCCAGTCCGAGCCTCATACATGCTGGAGAAATTGCCCCAGAACACCACGAAGGCCCCGAGCAGGCTGCCCCAGAAGGCCCAGGGGGAGTGAATGACCACATAGGCAAAGCTCATATAAAAGGTCGCAACCTCCACCGCAAGGGCCAGCGCCCACGAGGCCCGCACCCCCTGGGCCTCGTAGCCCTGGTAGTAGTGGCGCAGGTGCGAGTACGAGGAGGCCAGGGCCAGGGCGTACACCAGAACCCCGAAGCCAGCACCCACCGCACCGATCAAATCTCCACGGAGGAAGAAATCCCCCACCACCCGGCCCGTGACCAGTCCAACCACCGGCAGGGCCAGCGCCGCGATGAGGGAGAGCAGAACTGTGTTCCAACGCATAGCAACATATTACATAGCAAGAGGAATACGTTATCATTTCACGCTTTTCCGAAACTTAGGAGGGGTCTATTGCTAAAACTCCCAACAGTCCCAACAGTCCCAACAGCGCTGTCCAGGACGCAATAAACCTGTTGGGAATTCCTATTTTTTGGTGAACTTAATTCCCAACAGTCCCAACAAATCCTTCCTTTTCCGAGGAAGTTATAGGGGTTTCCGGTCGCTTCTTGCCCTACACTGAATAACCAAAGGTGACAAACGGGGGCAAGATTTCGCACCGCCCTTAACCGAATCTCGTGAGAAAGTCTTCGCGGACTCTCCCATCAAGGGTAGAATCCCTACCTAGCTTGCCCTGAACTTCACCGCTCCCGAACGGCGGTACAACTAGCTCACCGAATGGGGTGACAGGGGGGATAGGGTTCTTCTAGCCCCCCTTCCGCACGCTCTCCCCCTCCGCGTTGAGCCGGATCACCTCGGGCAGGCTCTTGCCCTCCGCGACGGCCCTGGGCAGGTTTTTCAAGCGCTCGAGCACCTTCCAGGGGATGTACCTGTGCTCGCCTTCCAGGACCACCCTGGGGTAGCTGTAAAGCTCCCGCCCGATGCCCCAGGCGGTGGCGGCTCGCTTCAGAGCTCCCGAGATGCCGCCCTTGAAGGGCTCCATGTCAGAAGCGCCTGAACCGTCCTGCTTCTCCACCCACTCCCCCGTCTCCGGGTGTTTGATGGCGATGCTGGCGATCACCCCGTGCTCGCTGCCCACCTGGGCCGGGGTGTAGCGCACCTGCCAGCCAAAAGGCCCGAAGGCCCGGTCGAGGCGGCTCATCACCGCCCTCGCGTCGATGTAGGGGGCCAGGGTGGTCTGGCCGTTTTTGCTGGCGATGATCTTCCACTCGATCTCGTCAGCGGTCAAAGGTTGGGTCAGTATTTTGATGGCTTCCATTGCTTCCTCCTTTCAAAAAAGCGAAGGGGTGGGCGAAGCCACCCCCTGGTCTAGGCGGCTTGCGCTACCTGCTTCTTCTCCCCCCGCTCCAGCAGCACCGCCGCCAGCAGGTGCTTGCAGGTGTGGCCCCTGCCGTGGTCGGGGCAGGTGCAGGTCTCCTTCTCCAAATCCACTAGGTAGTTTTCGCTCCCCCGCACCACGTAGGTGTGGGGGAGCCCCTCCACCCGGTGTACCCGGCCTTCTAACAGGATGGCCTCGGCCCGCTCGAGGCGGTTCAGAAAACCCTCGATCCGTTCGCGGATGTTTTTCATAGCGTTCCTCCTCAACCAACAAAGCAGGGCGATGCCGCCTCCGGCGCTTACCCGGCTGAGGCTGCATGCTTTGCATCGAGGTCAATCGTTTCTGGGCTGTTCCACTTTATCCTGATGACCAGGAAGGCGTAATCCGCGTCCTCCTGCCGGTCGAAGACCAGCCTTTCGCTGGGGTCGGTGCTGGTAGGAACCAGGTGGATCAGCCGCTCCCCAAGGACGGCCTTGCGGTAGTGGGCCAGGTTGTACAGGGCTCTACCGTGTTTGATGACTGCCACTCTTCACCTCCTGCGTGATCTTGGCGACACTTAGGCGCTCCCGCGCCAGCTCCAGCCGCACCCGGGCCCACACCAGGGCCTCCTGGGCCACCCGCACCGCCTCATACCGCTCGGCTAGGGTGGTGCGGGCCTGGGCCTCCCGCTCCTCGGCGTTCTTGCCCGCGATCACCCCCGACAGCAAGGCCGTGGCGCGGGCCCGCTCGAGGGCCTCCCTGGCCCGCTCATAGTGAATCTGGGCGCTGGCGTGTTCGTTGAGCGCCTTTTCCAGGTCTTCCAGCTCTTTTTCCATATTTCCTCCTTTCAGCGAAAAGGGGCGTCGCCGCCCCCTGGTGCCTAGAACTCTGGCGGCAGTTCGGGGCCCTCGAGGTCCCGCCACTCCACCCACTCACCGGGGTCGTCGGGCGGTTCGTCTGTGTTGATCCGGGCCAGGGTGTTGGCTATCTCAGCGGCGAGCACACACAGCTCGTCCAGCTGCGGCTCCAACCCCTCCGGTGCCACCTCCCTGGCCCACTCCAGGTACTGGAGTAGATCAAGGGCCTCCTCCAGGGCGTGCTGCAGGCGCACCCTGAGCGGGGCGGGGTTCTCGTCCAGGGTCATCCCGTAGGTCTCGAGGCCCCGCCGCGCCCGCTCCTCCAGCAGCCGGGCGGCTTCCGGGCTGACCCGCGCTTGAGCTTTTTGCAGGACGCTCATCTTTTTCTCTTCCATAAGCGAAAGATTACCTCCTCCACCAGCGCCACCAGCAGGGCGAAGCCGCCAAAGATCACGAAAACCCCGCCTGCTGTCAGCGCGATCACTTCCTGTAGACTCATGCCCCACCAGGTGGGGCCGAAGGCCCCCTGGCCCTTCTGTCCGGCCCCTGCACCTCCACCGCCACCCCGCCCTGGATGCGCGAGCGCACCGCCTCACCCACTTCTCCTAACCGGGCGGCGTAGGCTTCAGGGGGCAGGTTGGAAGTGAGGATGAGGTCGCACCCGCCCGCGCTCGAGCGCTCCACCAGGGCGTAGAGGCGCTCTAAGGTAAAAGGGGTGAGTCTTGTCTTGCCCCCGTCGTCGAGCACCAGCCGCTCGTACTGGGGCAAGACACCTTCCCCCGCCGCGGCCAGCCGCTCCTCCGCCAGGAAGTCGAGCTCGCTCCTGAACCGCACGAACCGTCCTTCGGTCACCAGCCGGGCCGCGATCCTGAGGGCCAGGTGGGTCTTCCCCACCCCCGGCGGCCCCCACAGGTAGAGCAGGCCGCCCCGGTAGGCCCGCGCCGCCTCGGTGGCCGCCCGGTTGCCCGCGTGCACGTCCAGGGGCTTTTCCAGGTACTCCCGGTAGCGGGGGTAGCCCTCGAGGTCTCTCGCGAGCAGCCTCGGCGCGGTGTAGCGCCGCCAGGATCTGAGCAGCGCGGTCTGGTAGCGCTCGGGCTCGAGGTAGCCGCAGTTGCAGTCGTGCTCGATCTGGCCGGGCCGCTCGAAGGTGTAGCCGGCCAGGGCCGCCGCGCCGCACAGCGGGCAGGGGGGCAGGCTAGGGTCGTGGGCCACTTCTTGCCCCTTTCTGGCCCGCAGGGCCTCCAGCACAGGGGCAAGGTCTAGAACCGCTCGCCGGTCGTCGTCCATGTCTTCTCCTCCTTCTTCCCCCGCCCCGCCAGCACCCGCCGGGCGTACAAGAGCGGCTGGTCGGGGGCCTTCTTCCGCACCTCGAGCAGCACCTCTCGCACGGCCTCGTCCCCTAACCGCTCGACCTCGCGGGCGAACTCCTCCAGCCAGGCCAGGGTGGTGGGGACGCGCTTGGCTAGCGGCAAAGACTCCACCAGGTTGAGTAGCTCCAGCAGGGTCTCTTTGTGTTGATGGGCGAGCCTCTGGATCAGCGCGTTCTGCTCCTTGCGGGCACGGTACAAAAGCCCCGCCCGCCAACCGCCAAGCTCCTGGGCCAGCGCTCCGGCAGGGTCGGGGTAGTGAGGGCCTGCTTTGTTTCGCTTGTTTTCCTGTGACACTTTGTCACGTGGTTTCTCTCTTTTCACAAGGGGTTTTCTCTCTCCAGCAGGCAAAGGCGTGTGACATTTTGTCACGGGGTTTTTCGTGACTCCCCGTAACACTCTGTCACGCTTTATCCGGTGCATCGCCTGCCGCCGGGCCTCGGGGTTCCCTAAAGGAAAGGCCCCAGGGTCTTCCCCCAGGGCCTCCCACAGCAGAAGACCGTCCTTGAGGGAGAGCTTTTCCAGCACCTCCCTCAACCGGGCGGCCTCAATCCGATACCAGCTCCTCTTCCGAGGCATAGCGCTCCTTCACCAGCGCCCGGAAACCCTCCTCGGTTTTCGGGAAATGCCACAGCACGGTGGCCTCGGTGCCCACCGCGACCGGCATCACCCGCTTGCCGATGATCACCGCCAGCTCAGGCCAGCCGTGGTCGGGGGCCTGGGGCAGGTAGGAGATCTCGAGCGAGCCGATCTTCTTCAGAAACCGCTTTACTTTCATAACGCCTCCTTATCAGAACAAAGGGGGGCCTCCTGCCGCCGGAGGCGGCGGTGCCCCCTGGTTCTATACCCGCAGGGGCACCACCACGCCACGGTACCAGCCCCCCTCGATCAGCAGGGGCTTCTCACGTTCGACGAAGCGCAGCCTGCCGCCGTTCTTCACGGGCTTGAGGCGCTCGAGGAAGTACCGACCGTCCACGGAGAACTCCGCTGCACCCTGCGCCACGCAGGGCACGCTGCGGCTGGCCTGGCCGTGCTCTTCGTTTACCTCCAAGCGTATTGTTCCCGGCTCTACCCGCACGTCTACCCGCTGGTTTTTCGCACGCGCAAACAGCGGGCGCAGGGCCTCCAGGGCCTCTACCAGGGTAGGTACGTAGACCTCTACGGTGCTCTGCCATTCCTCGGGCCTGGGGATCACCCGCTGGTAGTCGGGGTACTCGCCCTCTATACAGGTGAGGACGAGCTCGAGCGCCCCCGCCTTCAGGCCCAGCTCGCGCTCCTGCAGCCCCAGGCCCACCTCGAGGTCCTCCACCCCCTTCAAAGCCTTCATCATCAGGGCCAGCCCCTCGCGGTGGACCACCGCTTTACCCTCCAAGGCCCCCCGCGCCGGGACGGTGCGCTCGGCCAGCACGTAGCCATCGCAACCTACCAGCTTCAGGCGGGTGGGGCCGAACTCGAACTGGGCCCCTCGAAAGACTCCCCGCGTGAGGTCGGTGCTGGTGGCCTCGAGGGTCGCCTCGAGGCTTCCGATCAACTCCTTACGGTTGACCCACACCTGCGGCTCTATACGGGGCATCTCGAAGGTGGTTTCCTGGCCTTCCAGGGCCATCCCGCCCACCCAGATCCTGCCATTCAGGGAAACCTGAGCGTTGCGCTTGAAGGCTTCCTTGAAAAGTGAGGTGTCCACCGCCACCACCGGCCCTTCGGCCTCTCCCACCTTCCAGCGGGCGTAGAGCAGGCGACCTTTGTCCAGCTCCCGCTGGCCCAGCAGGGCCAGGCCGTTGCCGGCCTGCACCATCAAGGTCGAGCGTTTATCGTATAGGGCTAGAAAGTTCGTCAGTTTTTCCATATGTCCTCCACGGAAAAGGAAAGGGGCACCGCCTCCTCAGAACCCGCTTCTTCCAGCACCTCCACGTACCCCGTGCCGCCACACGTCCGGCAGGGCACGGGCCGCTCGTCCTGCAGGTAGTAGCCGTAGCTCTCGCTGTAGTAGTCGCGGGCCACCATCACGTAGCCGTCCCCCCTGCACACCGGGCAGATCTCCTCGCGCATTTCAATCACCTCGGAAAAAGAAGCGGGGCGGCCTCCGCCGCCCCCTGGTTCATCCCTGACGGCCTGGGCGAGGCCTCTTCCTCAGCTCTTGCAGCACCTGTGCGCTCCACCGGCCTCGCTCCTCCCTCAACCGCTCCATGATCGCCCGCTCCTGTGGGGTCAGGGGCAGATTGTCCAGCGGTATGAGACGCGTCCGCCGGGTTTTCACCCGAGCCACCGCAGAACCCTTCATCAGCCGCAAAGCCGCCTCGAGCGCCTTCCGCTGCGCCCGGAGGCCCCTCGAGGCCAGCAGCAGCCGGGCCTGGGCCAAGGTCAGGGGCTCGGAAGAGAGCCGCGAGAGACAGTCTTTGAGCGTGAGGGGGTCGTTGATTCTACGCATGTTCACCTCCATAACATGCGTTTCACTCCCTCCCGAGGATCAGGAGGGGGTCGCTGATTCTACGCATCTTTACCAGGACTCGCTCAGGAATACGCCTTCCGGCAGAAGCGTCCCGTTCAGTATCGTGACCTTTTCTTGCAGGCGCAGGGCCTGCTCGCGCTCAAGCGGACGGTTAAGGAACTCTACCCCGAACTCTTCCAGCACCGCCTGTATCAAAGTGAAGACATCGCAATCGAGGCTGTCCTCGTCTCCGAACTGCATGAACGACTCGACCATATTGGTAGCGTCAATCTCTTCCACCCGAAAGTCCAGGCGTTCAAGCAGCTTCTTCACCACACTGCCCCACACGGTAGAGGCCAACCAGTGTGCTATCGGCTGACCGTGCTGTACCAAAACGTATTCGGGTTCGCCTAAGTGCACTTTTACTAACAGCACGCCTACTCCTTTCGGGCCACAAAGCGCATATAGAAAGAGTCTTCAATCTTTTGTTCTGCGTACTTCACAACCTGGATCACGTCCTCCTCGCTTTGCACGAGGGCGCAAGCGTTCCCAACCACATTTCTACCTTCACTGTAGAACTCAAAGCTCAACCGCTTATTGCGGTACCAGGCCACGGCCTCCTGCTCCCCAAAGCGCTTGTGAGCCAGCGAGGGGTAGCCCGGCGGGGCGGGCTCCCAGCCCAGGCGCTTCAGGACCTCCAACACCTCTGTTCGCTCCATAGCCTTCCTCCTTACCCAAATAGGCGGGGCGGCCTCTGCCGCCCCCTGGTTCATCCCTTACCTCTACGCGTTGAGGTAGATGCGCGAGCTCTCCTCGAGAGGTCTTCCGGGCGGGCCGCCCTCGAGGAGCCCCTCGAGGCGAAACGGCGGGGTGAAGGGGATGACCCTGTGGCGGTGAAGCTCCTCCAGCCACCTGGCGGGCTCTTTTCTCTGCCGCTTTGACCACTCCAGGTAGAAGATTTTTCTGTCCCGGTCCCTCACCCGCCATACCCTGCGTTCTAAGACCCAGATCGGATCCACCGGGTAGCCCAGCCCCTCTACCAGCCTGCAGGCTTCACCCCACTCCACCAGGTTGCCGTCCGAGTTCACCTCCACCGCACCGGGCGCTACGCCCTCGCTGTGCCACTTGAGCAGCACCAGCGCGGCCTGCACCGCCAGGTCATAAGGATGCCGCCCGGTCTTGCAGAAGCCGAACAGGCCCCGTTCGGTCTGCCTATACCCCTCGGGCCGCGCCTCCAGGCGGAAGGTCTCGTAATCGTCGGGTTCGACCCCGTTGAAGGCGACCTCCTGCGCTTCCAGCGTGGGTTCTCCCTGGCCGTCCCACCCGGCCAGGGGGGGTAGCTGGGGTAGAAGCCGTTTGAGATCACCTGCTACCATCGGCAAAGCCTGCTCCACGGCCTGCATGTCCTTGATGTACCAGTAGTGCGTGTATCCCATGCGCTCCTCCTTGGGGGCTTCCTGCCCCCTTGCACAGCGTCCGCATGCTGCAAAGGGGGCAAGAAACTACCCCCGCATCATCTCCACCGCCCGATCCAGCCGATCCATCAGCCGATCCACCCGCGCCCGCTTTTCCCTGAACTCCCCCATCAGCGCCCGGAACCGCTCCGGGGCCACCATCCCCGCGGGTGGGCTCCACCCCTTGCCCAGGTAGCGCTCCACCTTCTTCCCATCGCGGTGCTCGATCAGGTAGGGGTACGGCCCGTGCAGCGCCCCCCGCGTGCAGCGGCAACCGTTCTTCCCACAGGTTTTCTTCTTCCACACCACCCGCATGGGAAAGAGACCTTCCAGCCGGGCCTGGGCCCGCTCGAGGTCGCGCTCCGCCTCCTGGATGCGCAAAAGCAGGTTGTCCAGAGCTCGCATCGCCCGCTTGCGCTCAGCTTCAAGGTCAATCGGCATAAAGCCCTCCTCAAAAAAAGGAAGGGGGCCATCTGGCCCCCTGGTGCTAGGCCGCTTTCGCCCTGGCCTCGGCCTTCAAGCGGTAGTAGAGCTTTTCCAGTGTGGGGGAGACCTCCCCGCTGGCCTCCAGGTCAAACTCTCCGACCCTATAGACCCAACCGTAGTGCAGGTGCTCCTTCAGGAGATCGAGGAGCAGCCTGACTTCTTTGGCGGAAAGCTCTATTTGCATTACCAGTCCTCCTTGAGCGCTTGCCGCAGGCGGGCCGAACGGGTCTTGAGCCGCTTCTGCCGCCTGTCGTTGTGGGTCTGGGTGGCCCGTCCCGCAGCCCACTCGTGCCCACGGGCCAGTTTTTCCAGGGGCTTGTTTCTTTTCATGATCACCTCTCCTCAGAAGAAGGAAGGGGGCCTTGCCGCCCCCTTCTTGCGCGGCTGATGTACAGCATTTCTACCACCTCACCCTTCTGGCTGGGCGGCGTTAGCCGCCCGTCTTTAGAGAACGCCTGTCCATCACCGCGCCCAGTAGGGTCGTTTCTCGGGGTCGCGGCTGACCCAGACCACCTGCCCCCGGTAGCCCACGTGCTGGCCCGGAGCCAGCACTCTCCAGTAGGTCTATCCTCCTTTTGCAAACCGCTAAAGGGGGCGTTACCGCCCCCTGGTTTATCCTTTTATTCCCCCAGATTACCCGCCTCCGCAGGGACTAGCTCGCGCAAAAACCTTTCAGCTACAGGCGCTTCTCTCCTGTGCCAATAGCCCTTGATTCGGCCCATCTCTAGCACAGCCTCTATGGTAGGCTGCTCGGAATACGTTTCCCGGAATATTTTGGGAGCCTCATTCCTCCAAAATACCGGGTATCGCCACACGGCATACTCTACCCGCTCCCTCAGGGGGTGGGTGTTGTATCTGATAAAATTAACTTTTACTGGTTTAGGGAGTGGAACATCGGCACGGTACACGATTTGCCGCTTTTCTTCGTGGATAGCCTTGTAGGGGTAGTAGGTGTAGATAAACACCGCATTCTCTCTATCGCGATAAAAGCGCGCCGATGTATAGCCCTCCTCAGAAAAGCGCATCCAGCGACGCAGCGCTTCCAAGAATTTATCCAGCGAATCGCCTACCACAGCATTCCAGTCCAGGGTGTCGCCCTCGGGGGTTGAAACCAGAAAGCTCACGCTGTCTGTCGAGTCCCGCCTCGCGTCAATTGCCCCTACCGTCTCGGGCAGGGCCATAAACATCTCTAGTAGTTGGTACGTGGGTTGAAACGAGTAGAGTTGGCTCATAGGAATTGTTTTCATCTTTTCTCCTTCCTCCCGGATTACCCGCCGGGGTTCGGGCAAAACTTAGGGGCTCCGGGTTAGGCTTGCTCCGATTACCGGAATCATGATCACGTAAGGCATCTCTGTCCTCCTTTCCCCTCTCCCCCGCTACCGGGATGGCGGGGTATTCCAGGGCTTTCTGCATCTTACGTCTCCTTTAAGGACTCGATCAGCCGGCTGGCCTCGAGCAGGCTCTTCGGTGCCGGGCCGCTATACCCCAGCCCCCTCAGGTAAGCCAGCTGCCGCTCGGTGGGGGGTAGCTGGCTCCAGGCCGCCTCCCGGTCCCGCTCCTGCAGGGCCTTGCTCAAAGCCGGGTTGAGCCCCGCCACCGCCCGCAGCAGCTTTTCCGGTTCACGCTGCCGGCACCATTCCACCAGCAGCCGCCGGGTGGGGGAGTCCTTGCGCCCGAGCCAGTCCAGAAAGGCCGTGCGGGGCTCTCCGCTTTGCAAGAAGGACTCCACCAGCCGGATCACCGCCATGCGGTAGCGCGCGGGGAAGTCCTCCAGCGCGCTGCCCACCTTCTGGCCCAGGTCGTGCTGGAGGGCGCGTTCCTGGTGGGCCTGGCCGGCCCGCCGGTGGGCCTGCTCGACCTCCTTGCGGGGCACCTTGCGCACCTCCACGCTGATCCCACGGGCCGCCGCCAGCGCCCGCAGCGCCGCCAGAATCCCGTGGCGGTCGTTTTTCCCCTCCGCCCACAGCCCGGCGAAGTCGGCCCGGTCGGTGTGGATCTCTATCCGGCTGCCCATAGGAACCAGCAGCAAAGCCAGCAGCAAACCCCGCCCTTCGGCCTCGCCCACGTCGCGCACCGGGGGCAGGCCGATCTGCCCTTGGCTCATCACCTGTCCCCCACGCAGGGCCACCGCGCTGGCGGTGGCGCTCTCCCGCTTCGAGGAGCCGTCGGTGTAGACGATCCAGTCCACCGGGGCCTCGGGCGCACCCTGCGAGCGCAGCCATTCCTCCGCCTCGGCCCGGTTCACAAAACTCCGGTGCAGCCCGCCCGGGTAGCCCCGCACCTGGGCCTCGGCCTCCGACCAGCTTCTATACAGCCCGGGGCGGCGACCCCGGGCCACCGCGTACCACTTAGGCCTGCCCATCGCTTCCTATTTTGAGTATGGCCTCGACGGCCTCGAGGCCCTCTTCCGGGTCGTCGAAAGCTGGGTGACAGGCCTTCCAGCGCGCATAGACCTCGGCCAGCCGCCCTAGATAGAACGGCATCACCTCGTAGGTGTGCCAGCCTTCCAGGAAAGCCCCTCCTACGCCCGGCCCGCCCGAGTCCGGCCCCACTTCCATGGCGAAGGCCTCGAGCGCTTTGGCGGTCTCCCACACCCGCCCCTCCGGGCAGCCCGGCAGGTGCAGCCGCACATACCCACCAGGCACCACCTCGCCTGTGGCCTCCCACTCCAGGAGTTTTTTCACCGCCTCGGGCTGCTGCTTGAGCACCTCGAGGCCCTTCTTGCCGAAAGTAATTGTCGCTGAAGCCACCCAGTTCATATATCCTCCTCAAAACAAGAAAGGGGGCGTTACCGCCCCCTGGTTCTGGCTTTAGGCGGCTGCTTCCAGCCTGCACTGCACCGCAGAGAGAATCTGACGGGCAGCCCCCTGGATGCGCTCGAGGGAGGACTCCAGCCCCTCCACCGTGCCTCGCCAGTGCAGGATGTAGTCCCGGCTGTTGCTCATCGGCAGCCCGAGCTCCCTTCCCACGGCGTAGGCCACCGCCTCGGCCTCGAGTTCCTGCACCGCATAAGGGATTTTGATCCCATCAAAGTGCATGATGACGTGGGCCCACTCGTGCAGGAGGGTTTCGGCCTTGCTGGTGTGGCCCTGATCCGCCGCCAGCACGATCCGCTTCCCATCGGTCTTACCCAGTGCCCCGCCGGGGAGCAATCCCTCCCGTACCTCCACCGGGCAGGCCGCCCTGAGACGGGTGTACAGCGCGGGCCCCTGGGGGATCTCCTCTTCCCGGGGCTTTAGGGGCTCGCCTTCGGTTTGCGCGATGTCGAAGACGTAGGCGGTGTGGAAGCCCGCCAGCCGCCGCTCCTCCTGCACCTCCCCGGTGGCCCCGTCCACCACCTCCACCCGCTTCAGGGTGGGCGCGAGGATGGCGATGCCCTTTTCCCCCTTCCTCACTTTTCTTCCCAGCTGGTTCCAGCGCTTTACCCCGGCTACCAGCGTGGCCTCCGGGCGCTGCTGGAGGATGAGCGTGACGTTGCGGGCGCTGTAGCGATGGAAGCGGCCCGCCTTTTCCAGGAAGGCCAGGAACCCCTGGGTCTGCCCCTCCTGGAGTTCGGCAGTCAGTTTCTCTATCCAGCCCTTGATGCTTTCCATGAGCGCGTCGGCTTTCATGGCTACCTCCTCGCTCAAAGAAGAGGGGCGGCCCCCGCCGCCCCCTGGTCGTAACAAACACCTCAGTTGCCCCGGCTGCGGGTCTCTCCCCTGGACTCCTCCCACTCTTCCAGCTCGAGCGCCCCCTCCTGAATCCACGCCTCGAGTTGATCCGGGGCCTCGAAGGCGGTCAGAACCTTCTGGAACTCTGCCGGGGATAGGTACTGCCACTGAGGGCCCTCCAGCCTCCTGGGATCGCGGAATTGGACTGTACTGGCGATACGGTCGGCACGGCTCCAGTGCACCCAGCAGGTCTCGAGGCCCTCCAGCCCCTCCGGGGCCAGGAGCTCCGCCCGCACCTTGCCGGCCACGATCTCGATGGCGTTGGTGACGCTGGTGCCCTCGTGGTCGCCCTGGTCGCGCAGCACCACCAGCACCACCAGGGCCAGACGATATACGTCCACATCACACCAGGCGTACCCGCCCCAGAAGTTGGGGTAGGGGAACCTGCGACGCGAGACTACTTTCATGTTCCCTCCAAAAACAGAACCCCTCAGAGAAAAGGACGGTCTCTGAGAGGCGAAAAAGGACGCTTACCTTTAGTGGCCGTACACCGGCACCGTAAGGACGACTTCCCCGCTCGAGTCGCGGTAAGCGACGGCCCGAACAGGGGCAAACCCGGCGCGATGCAACTCCACCTTCAAGAGGCGGAGGGCTGCGATCTCTTGCAAGAGACCAAAGAGGCGCTTCGCATCCGCCGGTGAAAGAGCCCTGGCCAGCTTGCTCAGGTGCTCGCGCACCTCGCTTGCTGACCAGCCCTCTTCCTGGAGCATCTCCGTCAGAACCGTGTAGGCCATTTGCGCTTCGAGGAGCGCTGCAAAGCTCTCCTGCCCTGCATCAGGGGCGACTTTCGTCTCCCACAGGCCGGGCTTGCGCGAAGCGAAGCACCTGCCGTCACGGGTCCTCAGGGTATCGATCCCCAGGATGCCCTCCTTGAACTTCTCTTCCCTGGCGGGGAGGGAGTCCACCAGCGAAGCCAGTTCCTCCAGGTTGTGGGGGTCTACGCGGTAGCCTGCGCGTTCCAGGTATCCTCGCACCTCCTCGGAAATAATCCCTTCGGAAAAGTGCGGGTTGCCCGCGAACTCTTCCTCGCGCTCCAGGCGGCTCAGATTGCGAACTTCCTCCCCAGAAGAGAGGAAGCGCTCGAGCCAGCCCTGCGCGTCGGCCACCCGGCGGTCGGGGGCCTGGGCGTAGTGATCCACCAGCATCCCCTTGGCGGCCTTCAACGCGAGCTTCTTGGGGCCCGCTTTGAAGCGCACCAGGGCGTGGCGGTCGCTCACCTCCTGGACATAGCCCTTCCCGTACTGGGGGTGGTTGATCTCCGCCCCTTTCCGCAAGGTTACCCTGGTGTCCCAGGGGAACACCTCGTAAACCTTTTCTGGGCCTTTCCAGGTGCCGATGGGCTTGACCCCTTTGACCTCCTCCTTTACCGACTCATCCTTGCGGACGACCAGGCTGGAGGGAGTCTGGCCGAGGTGCTGGCGGGTCTTCTCCAAAGCCTCCTTCAGGGCCGCCCAGGTCATCAGGGCAACCCTGTCGTCGCGGGAGAAGCGCTCGAAGCGCTCCCCCTTGCGAGCGGCCTGGTAGAACTCCCGCTTGCTCACCCCGTCCACCTTGAGAACCTGACGGAGACCTTCGAGGGCCTCCTGAACGCTCCGAGGCTCACGCCCTAGAGCGGCCTGAATCCGGCTTGCCCAAACTGCCGTGCTGATCATGGTTTTACCTCCCAGCAACAGAATACCACAGAGAGGTAATACAGTACGGTTCTTGCCCCCTTGTTGCTTTTGAGTGGGTAGTAAGGGGGCAAGAACCCTACTCCGTCTTCAGCCACCGCCCCCGGTCGTAGCTCTGAAGCGTCTGGTAGAGCATCCGCATCTCTTCCAGCGCCCCTTCCTGCCAGGGCCGCCAGTCCCACCCCCCACTCCCCTTGAGGCCGAGCTCGAGGCGCACCCGCTCCCCGGCCTGACGCAGCCGGTAGGCGTAGACCCGATTCCTGAAGACACCGATGGTTATCGCGAGCGTTTTCATGCCCCAAGCGGTGGGGCGGCCTCTGCCGCCCCCTGGCTAAAGCCCCACCGCCTGCCCGCCCAGCAGCGCCAGCGCCGCGAGGGGCACCAGCCAGTAGCTTTTCCCGTACACCTCGAGCAGCCGCCGGGCCCGCTCGAGTTCCTCTTCCCTCAGACCCTCTTCTCTTAGGATTCCCATCGCCTCAGCGCTCGCGGCCTCCTCCTCCGGGATGAACAGCAGCCCTACCCCATAAGCCAGGGCCAGCACCCCGATGGCCGCCGGATTGAGCAGGAAAGCCAGGGTCAGCCCGCTGCCCAGAAGCATCCATCTAAAGATGAGCGCATAGTAGGCCATCCAGGCCGTGCGCTCCCCCCGCTCAAAGCGCAAGGCGTGGGCCGCCTCGTGCGCCGCCAAAGCCGCGTCCTTCACGCTGCGGCCCTCCGCCGTCTCTCGCCGGAGCCACACCACCCGGAAGACGGGGAAGAACCCGTCCTGGCGGCTCAACTGGTAGGGAATCCCTCGCTTTCGCAACACATATCCCCCGGAAAAGGGAAGCACCACCCCGGCCTCCCGCTCCCGCCGGGTGCGCTCGAGGTAGTAGGTCAGCACAGAGGCCAGCAACATGCTCAACAGTAAAAGCTCCAGCACCATAGTTCTATTGTCCCCCAAAGGAACAAAAAAAAGGGGGCTCCCGCCACAGCGAGGCCCCCACCATGTACGACAGCATTTTGCTAGAACACGTCGATCACGTCGCCCTTCTCACCCCCTTCCTTCTCGTCCTCGACGATCACCACCACCGCCTTCCCGTTCACGGGATAGGCGTTGAAGAGGACGGTCAGGCCCTTCTTGTTCCCAAGGGCGGTGCCGATGCGGGTCCAGCGGGTCTTCTGCCCGCCGTCCCTGGTGTATTCCACGGGGGTGAAGACCTTGTAGGGCCCCTCGCCCACTGGCAGCTCCTCCGCCACCACCACCGCCTTGCCCTGGGCGGGGATGGCGTCGAGCAAGAGGGTCAGCCCCTTGCTGTTGACGAAAGCTGCCCCGATGCGGTTCCAGAAGGTCTTTTCGTCGCTGACCTCCACGGGCACGTACACACCATAAGCACCACTGTTTTCCATATTTCCTCCTTACCCGGCCTGCCTTGTGGTCAGGACTTACGGGCTTGACATCCTTATTGACGGGGCGTTAGCCCCCTGGGTCATGCTTTTCTTGCCCCCCTTTTCTCTCCCGCCTTCCACGCTGGGGGCAAGAAGTCTCCGCCCCGACGTCCTTTTGCTACCATCAGATCATGAAGCCCCACATCCGCTACCGGAATAACGGCTTCCTGCTCGAGGTGGCGGGCGACCGGCTGGTGGCCGACCTCCGGGCTGCACGACAGCTTGGACGGCAATAAATAAAGAACCCTCCAAGGAAAAGGACTATCCTCGGAAGGTGAAAGGGCTTGCCTGCTATGCGGCGATTCGGGCCTTGAGCGTGGCGGCCAGGGCCTCGAGCTCGGCCTGATCTACCTCCTCTCCCGCCAGGAAGCGGTCGAGGGTAGAGAGCTCTTCCGCTTTCAACCCCAGCCGGGCTTTCTCCAGGGCCTCCTCGAGTTCATCCTCGAAGCGTTCAACCGCTACCATCTCCTCCAGCGGCGTACCCGTCTGTGGGTGCGGGCTGGAGAGGCTTAGAATGCGGTTCGCCTCCTCCAGATAGAGCAGGCGCTCGAGGGTGTCCTCGTCTACCCCAAGGGCTTGCGCCAGCTCGGGGTGGGTGGGGGCGCGGCCAAGGCTGCTCTCCAACTCCAACCGCGTTGCTGCCAGCTTCTTCAGAAGCCGGTTCTCGCGGTACGTCCCCATCGCGTCCTGGGTCACATACTCCCGCAGCTTGCGCTCGAGATGCACATTAACCCAGAAGGTGAGGTTCTTGGAGCCGGAGGGCAGGGGCTTCCTCAGCACCTCCACCACCTCCATCAGAAGCTCCTGGGCCAGGTCACGGGCCTCGTCGCCCAGCCGGTGGAAGAGCCGGAAGGCCTTCTCGAAGGCCAGGTAGCCGTAGTGGGCCACCAGGGCCTCGAGGGCCTGGCTATCCCCGTGCTTGTAGGCGACGTAGTTCCGCATGACCATCTCCCGCGACAAAAGCCCAAGACCGCCGACCATCAGCCGGATGCTGTCGTACATGGTTTTACCTCCCGGCAACAGGATACCATGCACGAACAATAAAATGTTGTATACTGAGCCTGCCTGTGAAGGCACCCTCAGCCGATGCTGATGGTTTTACTTCCTGCGCCGAAGCCCCCCGCGAGGGGGGTTAGGTGCTTAAGCCCCCTGTGTTTCTATCTCTATCTGCGCCCCGCCCACCGCCATAGCCAGGCCAGCAGCAGGCCCACCACAATTCCTACCCCTACCCCGGCCTTGAAGCCGAAGCCCACCCCTGACTGCCAGACCAAAGCGACGTGCTCGAGGGTCATCAGAATCGAGGCTCTACCAGCACCACGTCGTTCTCCCGCTCCAGGGCGTAGATCAGGTCATAGATCGGGCGGAACAAAAGGGGGCTGAAGCCGAAGAAGACCGACACAAAGCTCTTTGGCGTAGGCTGAAAGCTGAACCGGCCCACCGCCCGAGGCTGATTACTATTGTTCCGCAGCATCTCAAACACCCCCCGCTGACGCTCCCACCCCTCATTGAAGACCTGATCGAGGGTCTTGTTGCCCATCTCCCACCCCAGGGCGTTGTTCCGCTGGGCCTTGTTGAAGAAGAGGCAGTTGACCGTCCTGGGTTCAGGCAACCCCCGCAAGGCCACGGCCCTGACCTCCTCCTTCATGGCGTTCCACACCGCGTTGCACTCCTCCGCCGGCAGCGCCCGCCACAGAGGGCCTAAAGGAGTCGGCAGCCCGCCGGGGGTCATCACCTCCCCCTGGGCCAGCCCAAAACCCAAGACCACTACCAGCATCAACAAACCTCTGATTCTCATCTAAAAAACCCTCCTTTCTTTCCGATGCCAAGGTAGCGGCTGACCCGCCGCACCCAGGATTCTAAAGCCGCGATACGGTTCTCCATCGAGCGCCGCATGAGTTCCTCGGCCTCCTCCAGCCGGTTCTCCACCTCCAGCAATATCCGCCCCCGCTCCTCGTCCATCCGGGCCCGCAGTTCCCGCAACTCCTTCTTGCCGGGGGGCAGGGATTTGTCCTCGGAAGAGGAAGCAGGCGTGAGGGTGTCTACCCTATGGCTCACCTTCAGCACCAGGTCTCTGGCCTCCCGTACCGCCTCGCGTAAGGCCCGCAGCCCTGGGGCCATCCCCCCCAACCGGGTCTCGCTGCGGTGCAGGCGCTCCTCCAGCCGGGCCACCGCCCGGCGCAGCTCCTCCACCTCAGCCTCGAGGCGGCCTATCTTCATCAGCGCCGCCCCCAGGGTCAGGGCGTCCTCGCTGGGGAAGGGGAGGATGCCGTCCAACTCGGGTTCCTCGTCCGTTCGGTGTACGGGCCCTGCCCGTCCCAATAGGGGATCGTCCGGTTCGTCCACCTCGAACACCCGTTCGGCCTCCCGCGTCCGGCTGGCCGCCTCCTCCTCGGACGCCCGAACAGCCTCGAGGGCCTGCCGCCGTCCGACCGAACGTTCGGGGCGGTAGAAGTTCAGGGCTGCCCGCATCCGGGCCTCGGCCAGCGGGCCGTTCGGCTCCTCCCCGAACACCGTCCGGTAAGCCTCGATCCACTTGAGGCGGCTGCGGTTTTCCTCGGTTTCAATCCTCGCTCGAGTGTCCTCGGAAGAGGAAGTAGACCCGTCCCCGCTCATGGGGGCAGTCTTGCCCCCTGGCTCCTCCTGCCTGTTCGGTTCGGGAGGCAAGTCCCTGATCTGTTCAAGGGCTTCCTTCCGGCTCCGCACCGCGCCGTTCTCCATCAAGCGCATGGCCCGGCTCACCCGCGCCTCGAACAGCCCGTCCACCTTCCCGAACACCGCCCGGTAGTCCTTCCGCCAGCGGGTGCGGTTCTTGCCGGTCAGCGGTCTCGCTTCAGCGACCGGCAGAGGTCTCGCTTCAGCGACCGGCAGGGGGTTGTCCACCCCGGACAGGGGGGGTTGTCCACCCTGTCCCTCCACCTGTCCGGGGGTTGTCCCTACCCTGTCCTTCGGGACAGGGGGGGTGTCCCTCAGCCTGTCCGGGGGTTGTCCACCCTGTCCATCCGGGTTGTCCACCCTGTCCTTTGAGGTTGTCCTGGGTTGTCCATCACCCTGTCCACCCTGTCCATTCAGGGGGGTGTCCAGGGGTTGTCCACCCTGTCCCTCCACCCTGTCCACTAGAGGGGGTTCAGCCACCTTTTCTCTCGCCTGCACGCTGTTTTCTTCATCCTCATTAGACATTTTCAACCTCTGTCTTTTTAGCGTTTTCCTCTCTCCCACACGCAAAAGGACAGGGGGTGTCCGGGGGAGGGGGAAGGTGGTAAATAAGGCGCTACAAACATGCCCGGTTTCAGGGTTTGACCGGGAAGGGCAGGGGGCCCATCGTGTACCTGACCCAGGCCAGCCATATCCCGAAGCCCAGCACCATACCGATCTCCCACCACCAGCTCCGCCCCTGCCTGCTGGCCAGCACGAGCATCTGTGCGGTGTAGGCTGCCGCCACGGCCATCATCATCGCCTGCACGAACCCCTGCTCGTCCAGCCGGGGGCCCATAGACAGCACCCCCACCGTCCAGCCCGAACCCAGTCCTATACCCAGCCCCGCCGTCGCCTCGTGCGAGGTAAGCCGCAAAGCCGGGATTACAGCCAGGACTGCCACTGCGAGCAGGTTGGGTGAGCACATTACCGCCAGCCCGATATAGCCGGCGTACACCAGGGCTGCCAGCGCCCAGAACACCGCGTTCGTCCGGCGTTCGGGCTTCACGGCACCACCACCCTCCCGTCCGCCTCCAAGCGGCTGACCCGCACCACCCCTTCGGTCTCACCCTGCACCAGCCGGAAGGCCACGTCCTTCCCGGTCGGGGTGGACAGGGTGGCCCTACCCTGGGCCACCACCTCACGGGCCACCAGCACCCGCCCGTTCAGGCTGTCCGGTGGGGGGTCGGCGTAGGTGGGCACGCCCACCGCCTCCTGGGGGAGCATCCAGGCCTCGGCCAGCCCTCCCTGTCCAGGGTCAACCCAGGCTGCCGTCACCTGTACGTTCACCCGTTTACGGGACAGCCCCACCAGCGTCCGGCGTCCCCGTTCCAGCGTGGCCTCCGCCCGGCCCTCCTGGTAGACCAGCCCATCCCGTTCGGCCCGTCCGACCAGGGTGTACGCCCCGTTCGGCAGGCTGACCCGGAAGGTGTACGGGGCCGTACAGCCCGTCCAGCTCCCGACCGTCCGGCTTTCCTTGATGGCCTCGAGCCGAACACAAACCCCCTCGGATGGCCCCACCACCTCTACCTCCGGCGTGGGCTGGAACTCACCCGCGATCCCGGACAGGGCGTCGCATCCAGAGACCAGGAGGGCCAGCAAGGCCCCCCCGAGAACAACCCACCTTTTCAAGGCTACCTCCTAGAACCCCAGCCTGTACCCTACCCGTACCGTGAAGTCCGTCCGGCTGGCCGTGGCGTTCTGATAGCGGAAGCTGAAGCTGCCCGGCTCACCCGCCACCAGCCCATCCACGCCCTTGAAGCCAAGCTCCAAAAAGGGGTTGCTGCTGGACTGGAACCGCACCCCCCACTCGCTGCCCTGGGTTCCGCTTCCGAACGCCACCAGCCGGTAGTACCCCCCGAGGCTGCCAAACTCGGCTTTCCAGTCCAGCCGCCCTTCCAGCAGGCTGTAGGGCTCCTCGCCCTGGTAACGGTAGTACCCCAGGGCTGGGGTCAGGTTGCCGAAGCGGTAGCCCACCCGAACGAAGAGCAGGCTGCGCGAGAGGTTGCCCTCATGGAACCCGGCCCCCACCCCGGCCTCGGCCACCAGGCCGGGAACCAGACCGCCGTCCGGCTCATGCACCACCGCGGCCACCCCAAAAGCCGAATCCCCGTAGCCTGCGCTCAGTTTCAGGGCCACCCCCTCAAAGACCTTGAGATCGCCCCGGCTCTCTCTCACCCCGTTCTGGGCGCGGTGCTCGAGCACAGCCCCGCCCTGTTCGGCCCGCACCTGCACCCCGTCCGAGGTCAGCCGTCCATCCAATCGAACGCCGTTCGCCTCTCCCTGGACGAACACCTCACCGTCCGGCCTTCCGTCCGAGAGGCCCACCGAACCCCCCACGCTGAGCTTCGGACGGTTCTTGCCCTGCTTCTCCAGGGCATCCACCCGTCCGCCCAGGTCAAAGACCTTTTTGTTCAGCTCCCCCTGGGCCGCCTGGGTGCGCCCCTCGAGGTCGCGGATGACCTGCTCGAGGGCGTTCACCCGGGCCTGAAGCGCGCGTAAGTCGGCCTCGCCGCGCTTGATCAGGTTCTCCAGCGCACCTACCGAGGCGATGAGGTCCCCGATCTCCTCCCGCGTCACCATCTGGCTGGAGACCTGGGCCAGCTCCTCGGCCAGCCCCTCCACGTTCTTGCGGGTCTCCTCCAGGCTGGCCCTGACCTCGGGGTAGTCCTCCAGCGCCTCCTGCACGATCTTCAAGGCCTCCTGGAGATCGCTGATGGCGGCCAGGGCCTCCTCCAGCCGGGCCTGGGAATCCTGACTCAGCGCCTCCCGCACCCGCTTCGCCACGTCGTCGGCAAAAACCAGGTAGGTGCGGTACAGCATGGCGGCCACCTGGTAGCGGGTTATATATTCCCTTCCCCTGAAGGTGCCGTCCGGGTAGCCCTGCACGATGCCCTTCTCGTAGAGAAAGCGGATGCTCTCCAGGTTGGCGGGCACATCCGGGAAGGGGTGCTGCGCGAGGGCCAACCCTAGACTGGTACTCCAGACTGAAAAACCGAATTTTGCCAGTCGCCTGAGATTATTTTGCAAGGTCATAGCAATACTATATTACCGCATATTTGCACAATAATCCTGCAAGCGCACCACCTGGCCCCGGTAAGCCTCGCCTCCCATCAGCCCGGTCGCCATGGCCAGGTTGCTGACAAAAGGTTCCCCCCGCAACCACTCGATGCCCACGCCCTGGGGCCTTCTGCCGTAGCCTTCCAGCCCCGGAATCTGCCAGGCCTGGCCGTTCACCCGCACGATCCCCCCCGCCTCCACCGGGAAGGTGCCCTGCACCTGCCAGTAGGTGCGCTCGAGCCAGGGCCGGATGCGGGCGGTGACCTCCTCGTGGGTCTTGCGGGTCTCGAAGAGCCGGGGATGGATATTGGCCGCCGTACACCAGTTCAACCCGCACTGGTAGCCTTCACCACTGCCCCGGTAGCGTCCCTGGAGGTCATAGATGTAGTATCCGCGCCAGCCACAACCGAAGTTGCAAGTCGCGGCGTACTCCACCGAGCGGAAGGTCTCCAACCCCGTACCGGGGTCAAAGTTGAAGGTCGTGTTGTTCCCGAGCGCCCCCGTATACCGGCCCGTCCGGCTGGTGTCCACCCCCACCTCGACCCGCGCCGTCCGCGAGGTCAGCGTGCACTCCCCCCGCACTGTCCCGCCCGCTTCGACCAGGGGTAGGGTCTGGCCGCTGTAGACGCGGTAGGGCTCATACCCCTGCACCTGCACGTCCAGCACCCTGCCGTTCCACACATGCGTAAACAGGTAGTTGCTGCGCTGGGGGTCGCCCAGGTAGCGCTCGGTGGTCAGCAGCTCTACCCGTGCGGTGAGCGCCCCCGTCCAGCTACCCTCCACCCAGGTGCGGCCCTCGCGGGGAGCCCCGGAAAGCCCCATCCACAGGGCGATGCGGTCGTTCTCGGCCCATCCAGGGTCTTGGATGAGCCCCAGGCCCCTAAGCACGATGCCCTCGAGGGTACCGCCCTTACCCACGATGAGGCCGATGGGCTCCCGGATACTGCCCGGCAGCACCCGGATAGCGGCGTTAGCGCTGCCGCAATACCGCCGGGCCTCCGTCTGGGGCAGGTAAAAGATCGTGGGCCCCGCCGTGCGCCACTGGGAAAGCTGAATCGCCCACGGGGTGATGCTGGGCACTACCAGATGCAGCTCGCCCGGGGCGTTCAGCACACTCTTGAGCCCGGCCAGGTCGTTCAGGCTACCGCTGCTGACCTGGGCCAGGCCCAGGCCCAGCGCGGCCAGAATCATCCAGATACCTCTCATGGGATCACCTCCCGGGCGCTCTGCTGCAGCGCGGCCAGGGAGAGCGCCTTGCGGAAGAGTTCAGCGCCCCCTTTGGGCAGCTCCACCACCTGCACCAGGTCGCTGAAGTCCCCCGCTGCCGACATCAGGATGTAGTCGTGCCGATAGCCCCGCACCACCAGCACGCCCGCTACCCCCCGTCCGCCGATCTCATACGAGCGGCTGTCCCTCTGCCCTCCGTAGAAGCCCAGCCTGGCCCATCCCTGCTGGAAGAGCCCGCCCACCGCCTGCCCCTGCACGGCATACAGCCGGCTCTGCACTGGCGCTATCGAGTAACAGAAGCCTGTGCAGCGGGGGAGAAAGTTGCCGTCCCGGTTCAGGTAGCCTCGCACCAGGTAGTCCCGCAAGACCGCCCGCACCGGCTCGGCCAGGCCGGTGACCAGGCCCTCGATGAACATGGGCTGTCCGCCCCGGAGGTTTCCAAACATTTCGATGTAGTTCGTGGCCTCCGCCTCCCGCCATAGCAGCCACGGAAGCTGTGCTCCCTCCACCGTCCAGGGGATCAGCACCATCACCCGGGCCTGGGCCACCGCCGCACAGCTGGGGCTGCTGGCGCTGAAGATGTACTGCCCGTTGAGCGAAGCGTTGACAGAGAGGCTCAGGCTGCCGGCGTTGGTGTCGTTCCACGCCCAGGTCTGGAAGTGGGTATCCCAGCGTCCCTCAATGCGAAGGGAGAGCTCCAGCCGCTCCACCACCGCCCCCGCACGCACCGATACCGTCAGGCTGCCAGGGCTCACCAGCCCGCCCTGGGGGTTCACCTCCAGCGTGAGCGGGCAGGCCCAGGCCAGGCCGCTGAGCAGCAAAGCGCCAATCCATCTCATGAGCGTCCTCCCATCTGCCAGAGCTGCTCGAGGTAGTAGGCCACCTGCATCCCGATCTCCGGGCTGGCCAGTACCGTCCACAGCCCTTTGTTGTCCCGCACCACGAAGTACCTCCGGTCAATGAGCAACATGCCTTTGCCCCTGAGCCCTTTGAGGTAGCGCACCTCCATCCCGGTTCGCACCCAGCCGGGCCGTGCGCCCCCCACCAGCACGCGGGTGCGTGCGGGTAGGACACGGGCGAAAGCGGGGTCGGGCAGGTCGCCAATCACCAGGGCATCTTGCCCCCCTACGCCGCCCACCCATCCCACCGCCTGGGCAAGACTGGGGGTCTGGAACAGGATTTGCTGACCCTGCTGACCCTGAGCGAGGGCCAAACCCATCCCCAGAAGAAGGAAGGCCAGGAATCTCATTTGACCTCCTCTTTACGTTGCTGGGCGTTCCTGATCTGATCCACCAGCAAGCGCCCCCAGGTGAGCACCTGGCGCACCACCGGCCCTTCCAGCTGCCACCAGCTCGGCATGTAGACCACCTGGTTGTCCAGGATGAGCAGGGGCAGGCCCGTGCGCCCCACCACCCCTAGCGGCTCGTTCTCGTTGCTGCTGGCCGCCACCTTCACGAAGCTGGCGAGCTCTCGGTTCTCCGTCCAGCCTCTAAACCACACCACCTGTTCCTGCGGGACCACCGCGAAAACCTGGGGCCGCTGCTGCTGGCGCTGGGGGTCGGTGGTGCGTAACCAGGCGTCGAGGTACCGGATCACCGGCTGGAAGGACTGCACGTCCCCGATGATCAGCACCTCACGGGAGCGCTCGAGGCGGCTTTGCACCTCCCGCTGCCAGTCCGCCGGGTAGATCATGTCCGCCGGTAGCAGGCAGGTAATCCGCAGGGCGCACAGGCCATTGCGTAAGAGGTCGTAGGCGCTCTTGTAGTCCCGCGCATCAATCGCCAGGCTTCCTCCTCCGAGGAACACCGTCAGAAAAAGCACATAAATCCAGCGCATCCTTCACCTCAACAACAGGTCGTAGACGTTACTCGAGAAGCCGGGGATGCTCACCCCGCTCACCCCCAGCCCCGGCTGGCCCTTGACCCTGGGAATCTCGTACCCTTCCGGCACGCTCACCCACCCCCAGTAGGTGCGCTCACCCGCGAAAGGGAGCACATAGGGCGCTACGGGGATGGGCCGGGGGAAGTCCAGGCTTCCCGTCAGACTGATGAAGGGCGGGCTGGGCATCAGGCTCACCTTGATCCGCACCGGCACCCACCAGTAGAACAAAGCCCGCATCCCCAATGAGGCCGCCACCCCCAAGGGGTTGCGGTCGGCGCGGAAGTCGGGCACGGTGGTGACCTCAGCCCGGTTCCAGACCTGGAAGAAGCTCAGATAGCCAAACCGCTCGTAGATGTAGGGATTGGAGGGGGGGAACCAGCGCTTGAGCTCCTCCAGCCGCCAGGCCCCGGGGGCGTTTTTGGAGTTGATGAAGAGGTCCCTCCGCAGCTCATCGGTGAGGGCCAGGGCCTGCAGCGCCTGCTGCATCGCCCGCTCGTCCATCCCCGCGATGAGCCCGCTGAGCTGGGCGCTCACCGGCTGCAGGAAGGGCAGCCGGGCCAGGCTTCGCACCCCCTGGTAGTAGTAGGCCGTCCCGGCCAGCCGCTCGGCCTCGGGCAGCCGGGGCAGGCCGTGGCGTAAAAGCTGCAGGATCTCCTGCACCTCGCGCACCACGTGCTGCGGGGTGAGCCCGTCCAGCGTCCGCATCACCGGCGTCACCACCGCGCCCCCCTCCAGCACATGGGCCTGCCAGGGCATGGGGGCGAAGACCCTGAGCCTTGTAGGGTCAGAGAGGTCGGTGGGCACCCGGGGCCTGAGCGCGCTCAGTACGTCGAGTTGATAGGCCGGGTAGTACGTCGCCACCGCGTGGGCGATCCCGTCCGAGACCCGTGTCTGGGCCGCGCCGTCGTTGAACCACAGCGGCTGCCCTTCCTCGTACCCCGGCGTGCACCAGGAAAAGCCGATGGCGTCAATGTCCAGGCAGAACCCCGGGATGTACATCAGGGGCAGGATCTCAAGCCCTAACCCGTCGCAAAAGTCCTCGCTGTTCACCTGCGGCACCGGCCAGTAGGCGTCCAGCATGTGCTGGCCCTGGGCGGCTGGGCTGGGCCAGCCAAGCCCTGGGTCAAAGCCCTGGGGCACGATCCCCGAGGGCACGTCCACCCGCACCTCCGGCAGGGGCGGGTTCAGGTCAGGCCCCTTGAGCCCGGCCCAGCAGTAGATCGCATAGAGCGCGGGGTTGTTGAGCCGGGTGATGACGTGCCAGTAGTAGCGCTCCTCGAAGCGCTGCCAGGCTTTTCTCAGGTCGCGGGCCACCTCCTGGGTGGTCATGAGGTCGCTCATGGGCAGCCGCCACTCGTGGGCCACCGCCCGCCCCTCGCGCCGGGCCTGCTGGTGCTCCTTCCAGCGGTCGGCCCGCAGGACTTCCACGAAGGGCCATTTCAAGAGGGTGAGCCGTTCCAGCCGGTAGTCCGGGGCGCTCACCAGGTAGCGCGTGGTCTCGGGGTAGCGGGGGTCTTGCGCCAGCGCTAGCCCGAGCAGCAAAGCCAGTCCAATCCATCGCATCAATCCCACCTCCCTAATCGCAACCCCTCGGGTTCACCCCCTGAGAGCAGGGTGTCCAGGGCCTCGGCAAACTCGGGGTAGAGCACGAACTTCCCCTTGCCCCGCACCTCCAGGCACATGGCGAAGGACGGGCGGCTTCTGCGCCGGCCCTCGTTCGGGTCGCCCAGGATGGGCAGCAGCACCGGGTTCTCCAGCAGGTCGAGGATGGTCTCCCCGTGCGCGGTCGCCACTACCCGCACCCCCCGCCGCGAGGCCGTGAGGCACTGGAAAACATCCTCGTTGTAGCCGATCTCGTCGGCCACCACCACCTCGGGGCTATGGTTGGCGATGGCCTGGTAGATCACCCAGCCCTGGTTCTTCGAGGGCGGGTCGGGCACCTGCAAGCGCCTCGCCGGGGAGATGCCGGGATGGGTGAGCTTCCCATCCCCGCCGATCTCGTTGCTGGTGTCCACCACCGCCACCCGTGGCCCGTAGCGCCCGGCCAGAATCCGCACGATGTCCCGCAAGAGGGTGGTCTTCCCCGTCCTGGGCGGCCCCACCAGCAGCAGCGAACCGCTCTGCTCGAGCCAGGGCCGCAAGGGTTCGGCCACCCCCATTACGAAGCGCCCGATGCGGATGGTGACCCCTACCGTCTCCCCATAAGCGTCCTGGATGCGGCTGACACGGTGCAACGTGCCCTCCAGCCCGGCCCGGTTGTTCTCCTTGAACCCCCCCAGCCGGTGGGTCAGGTAGGAGAGGTCGTCCTTGGTGACGGTGCGGCTCTCCAGGATGTAGACCTGATCCCCTGCGGTGTAGATCAGGGGCTTGCCCAGGTCGAGCACGATCTCGTCCAGGCTGTCCCGGTGCGCCTCCACTTCCACCCGCACCCAGGGGGGCAGCCGCTCCATCAGCCGGGCGAACTCCTCCGGGAAGCGCTCGTGTACCCAGACCCGCGTTACGTCTTGTTTTTCTTCAACCACTGGTACACCCATAGCACGTCCCTCACGTATTTCTGCGTCTCGGGGTAGGGGGGGACACCCCGGTACTTTCGCACCGCCCCCGGCCCGGCGTTGTAGGCGGCCAGGGCCAGCCGCCAGTCCTGGAAGGTGTCCCACTGCTGCCGCAGGTAGCGGGCGCTGCCCCACAGGTTCCACTGCGGGTCACGCAAGCGGCTCTCTGCAATGCCCATTGCCCGGCCCGTCCCCGGCATGATCTGCCCCAGACCCACAGCCCCCTTGGGAGAGACCGCGTTCACGCAGAAGCGGCTCTCCACCCAGACCAGCGCGATGAGCAGGTCGGGGTCGAGGCCGTAGCCACGGGCGTAATAAGCCGCCACCCCTGCCAGGTCAGCAGGCACCCGCCCGCAGGCCAGGCCCAGGGAGAGGGCCACCAGCAAGGCCATCAGCCGCGGCATACCCCCTCCAGCCGCAACGACGCCAAGGCCCACTGCACCACCGCCGGATCAAACTGGCTGCCGCTGCCCGCCTCGAGTTCCCCCAACGCCTCTACCCACGAACGAGCGGGGCGGTAGGGCCGCTCGGCCAGCATCGCATCCAGCGCATCCAGCACCGCACACACCCGCCCCGCCAGGGGGATTTCCTGGCCCGAAAGTCCGTACAGATACCCCTGCCCGTCCCAGCGCTCGTGGTGGTAGAGCACCGCCTCCAGCCCCACCCTGCCCAGTGCAGCCAGCTTGCGGTAGCCGATGACCACGTGAGTTTTCATCGCCTCCTGCTCCTCCTGGGTGAGGGGGCGCTGGCGCAGGTCGGGGCGGCCCGGCACAAACAGCCGCCCGTAGTCGTGGTACAGCGCCGCGAGCTCAAAGTCCAGCCCCAGGCCCCAAAAATCAGCGGCCTGAGCCGCCCAGCGCCGCAGGTTGGGGGTGTGCCCCAGCAGGCCCACCAACCATATCTCGTTCTCCTCTAGCAGCTCGTTGAGGGTCACCGCTCCTCCTCCGACGAACGCTCCGCCTGCACCGCCATCCGCGCGATCCCCCGCCGGATGTGGCGCAGCTCGTCCAGCAGCGCTCCCTGGTAGAGCACCAGCGCCCCCAAGAGCAGGTTGATCACGCCAAACTCGATCATGCTGCCCCGGAGAAGGAAAATCCCCGGCAGCACGCCCGACAGCCCGACCGCCACCCCTACCCAGCCGATGATGCGCAAGAACTTCTCCACCCTACCTCCACCGGGCCACCCGCCGCGCCACCAGCCCGTCAATCCGGTATGGACGGGCCACCGCGAAGGCCTCCACGAACTGCCGCACCAGCGCTGCCACCTTCGCCGGGGACTCCTCGAGGCGGTACACCGGCAGGCCCAGGCGTTCCTCGCGGATGACCGCCACGCGCCTGTCCACCACAAGGTAATCCCCTCTCGTAAAGGCCAGCAATCTTGCCCCCGTGTTCGGCAGCAACGAGGCCCACGGGGTGTAAGACGGGCCTGACTCCACCGTGTCCGCCCGCGTGAGGATGTAGCCCCTGGCCCCCCGCTCCACCACCGCCACCCGGTACCCCTCGGCGACTGGGCGGTCGTCGAAGAGGGCCATCTCCAGCAGCACCTCGCTCCGGGCGGAAGCCACCAGTCGGCTCACCTCCGCTTCGGAGAGCGTGGTAGGCGTAGCAGGTGTCTGGGCCAGCCCCATCCCTGCAAAAAGTAGCACGCTAAGCAGCCGCACCGTCCACCTCCACCCCAAAGGTCGCGGCCCATCGCCGGGCCGGGCCTACCACCAGCAGCAGCACCCAGTGCCTTTCCCTGCGGTACAGGCGGTAGCCCAGACCCGGCAGATAGACCAGACAGTATGCCCGCCTGCCGTCCCACCGCACCACCGTGGCGTTCTCGAGCATCCGCCAGAACAGTTCAACCCGCATGGCCGCCCTCCATCCGCTCCAGCGCCACCTCCACCCGCACCTTTCCTTCTTCCGAGGGGAAGTGTTTGGCGTACTCCCTGAGCACCGTCTCGGCCTCCTCCTGGCTCATCTCCACCACCCTGGCCCCGTCTTGCCCGTGGTGGCGGGCCCACTCCCGCACCCGGCACCAGCGCACCAGGGCTACCACAAAGCCTTTGTCCAGCGCCTCCAAGCCCTTGGAGGTGACGTTGATGGAAAGCTCGTTCTTCCCGCGCACCTCGATCCAGCCCTCCCGCACCCAGGCCGTCTCGGGTGGGGGGAAACCCTCGGGCAGCACGAAGCGAATCCCGGTGGTGGTCTTCTTGTGGTAGTAGCGCTGGAAGACCGGCAGCAGGCTCGTAAGCTGGCGGATATAGCCCTCCAACGCCCGGGGGTCGCTGGCCTCTTGCGCCCTGGCCTGGGGCAAAGGCCCGGCCTGTGGGGCTGTAACAACCTCCTGAGCGGTCGTCGCTGGTCTGGGTTGTACCTTTACTGGGTGTGGTTTGCCCTCGGAAAAGGAAGTAGCGGGGCCTCTGGTCTCTACCTGCCGTATCTTGCTGTAGAGGTGGTGCAGCGGGTGCCTGGGCTCCCACATCCCGCCCAGGTAGGTGCGTACCGGCGGCTTGCCGTCGAGGATTACCACCGTCTCGCCCTTCTTGACCTCCCGCATCTCCTCGGCGGAAAGCAAAAAGCGGGCCTCTTCCCGCTCGCCCTCGCCCTCGCTGCCCGAGAGGAAGCCGCTTTTAGAGGAGCTTCTGGAGTAGCCCACCACCGTCTCATACCCCAGCGTCCGGGCCAGCCAGCGGCGGTCTTCCTCCGAGAGCCGCTCGAGCAGGTACACCTGCTGCCCGAAGGTCCCCTGGATGCTCTCCCACACGTCCCGCCCGTAGACCGAGCGCCCGTTGGCGAGGTTCTGCACGCTCACGTGGAAGGCCGCCCCCCTGCTGCGCATGGTCTTGAGGTTGTCCTCGATGCCGGGGAGCTTCCCAAACGCGGTGAACTCGTCGAGGTAGACCGAGGTCAGCGTCTTCAGCGTCCCCCCGTTCCGGGCGGCGGCCCGGTGGATCTCCCTGTCCATGATGCGCTTCACCAGCCACAGCAAAGCCGTGGCCTTACCCCCCTCCAGGTGCTCCTGGGGGATGCCGATGTAGAGCAGGCTGGGTTCGCTGAAGAAGCGCTCCCAGGGGATGGCCCCCGTACCGGGCAGGCTCGAGGCGTCCAGGTGGTCGTTCTCAAACAGCGAGAGCTTCCCCGCCAGCCCCGCCACCACCCCGGCCAGGACGTCCTCGCGGGTCTGCAGGACTGCCCCGATGCGCTCCTTGAGGTGGGGCCGCACCTCGGCGTAGGCCTTGATCTCCTCCTTGCCCTGGCGCAACAGGTTGAGGATGTGGCGCAAGGAGTAGCGCCCTTCCTGGCCCTCAATCCAGACCAGCCCGGCCAGCAGCATCCGCTCGAGGCTGGCGTAAAACTCCGCCCCCCCCTCAGCCCGGCGTGGCACGATGATGTCCGCGATGTCGCTGGCCTCCTGGGGGTTCTCCGCCCCCTCCAGCAATGCGATGCGGGCCGAACCCGCCACAAAGGGGGTGTAGCTGTACACCCTCCGCCCGAAGTAGCGGTAGTAGCGCACTGCCTCCATCAGCCCGCCCTCGTCGGGCCACTTCAGGTCGAAGACGATGGCGCTCCAGCCGTCCCGTGCATCCAGCAGGAGGTTGGGCTGGAAGTAGCCGGTGGTCTTGCCCCCGCCGGGCTTGCCCACCACCAGCGTCCCGGTGCGGCGCTCCATGTGGGGCACCCGCAGGGGCTTGCCCTCGAACAGGCCGTACCAGCCCGTGCCCTTCTCGCCCAGGTAGCCCGCCAGGTCTTTGGCGGTGGCCCAGCGCCCCTGCCCCGGCAGCTTGCGCGGGCGGTGGGGGCGGATCAGGAAGGGGAGCATCCCCACGGCGAAACCGCCGGCCACCACCAGCCGCAGGGTGTCCACGGGGAGGGCCTGCTGCCACAGCCCGTTGAAGGTGCTGGAGCAGCTGCCCAGGAAGTCCCCCGCGCAGCGGAGGACGAGCTCGCCGGGGGTGGCGGCCTTGAGCGCTTGACCCCACCCCGCCCGCAGCATCCCCTCGGCCACCTCTATGGCGGTCTGCCAGCCGATCCAGCCCACCGCCCCCAGCGTCCCGATCATCAGCAAGCCACCTCCCAGGCGGAGCAGCTTCTGGGAGGTGGGCACCTCCAGCAAGGAGCCCGGACGCGCCGCGCTCATAAGCGTTCCATCAACCTCCGGGTGGCCGCCTCCAGGGTGCCGTAGACCCGCTCCAACACGACCCCATCCACCTCAAGCGCCCAGGTGCCCACCTCATACCCGGCCCTGCCGCGCTCGGCTTTCACCTCGCTCACCGCCCGTACCACACAGTCGCGGCCCTGGTAGTAAAACCAGCGCCCCAGCAGTTTGTCGTTTTCGATCAGATCGGATGCGTTCATGGTTCCTCCTAATCGCTTGATGGCCCCGGCAGACCGCGTGGATTCCCCGGCGGTAGACCGCGTGGATTCCCCGCTGGCAGAGCGCGTGGGTTCCCCGCCGCCGGTAGTTCAGGTGGCGCGGGCCGCCACTCGCCCTCGATGATGTCGTCGTCCCCGTAGCCCCTCCCGCCGTAATAGGGCTGCACCTCGTAGGCCGCAGGACGCGGTAGCCCGCCTGGTGGCCCGCCTGGCGGTAACCGGCCTGCGGGCATACGGAAGCTGGGCTCATCCCGCACCGTGCTGGCGTTCGCGGCGCTGAGCCCGCCGTACACCCGCCCGCCCAGGGAGGACGTCCCCAGCATCTGGCGAACCCCTGTGGCGACGAAGCCGCCCACGAAGCTCATCGCCACCCGCTCCACGTTGAACAGCACGTAGGCGGCTGCGGCCATCCCCGCCACCAGTAGGATGACCCCGAGCAGCCACGCCTGCACCGCTGTGGTGATCTGCTGCCACACCGCCTCCAGCCGGATGCGGAGGGACTGCAGGGTTTGGTCCAGCCTGCACACCGCATCCCACACCCGACAGTTGTCCAGCGCGTACAACACCGCGTCCAGGCCCGCCTCCTTCTGGGCCTCGATCCGCCCGAGGGCCTGCTCCACATAGGCGTTGACCTGGTTCACCGGGCGGTTGATCCCCATCTCGACCGCCGCTTTGAAGCCGATGGGCAGCAGCAGCACGATGAGCAGGGCCCCTACCACCGCCCCGATCCACTTGCCAAACCAGTCCGCCGCTGAACCTTTGGGGAAGATCAGCAAAGCCGCGGCCAGGGGGAACAGGGCCACCCCGATCTCCACCGTGAAGGAGGCCACCACGATCAGGATGAAGAAGAAGAGCATGAAGGGGATCAAGAGCAGGGTCGCCCAGTTGAGGTACTGCATGACCTTGCTGGCCCCCGCGCTCATCCCCGAGGCCACCGTGCGGGTCGTGACGTTCTTGGCTGCGTTTTCGGCGACTTTAGCGGCCATCAGCTTGATCGCCCCCACCGCCCCCATAAAAGGAACGATTCGCATAGCCAGCGCGTCCAGGCTGTCCCCGGCATCGGCCAGCGTGTTCGCTGAGGCGTCCACCCCCCACTCCCGTGCGGCCATCATGGCCCGATCCAGGGTGTTCCCCACAAACCCGCTATTCCACAGGGAGAGCAGCAAACCCACCACCGCCAGTCGGACAAAAGCCCCCTTGATGGCCTCCAGCCCGCCTCCTGCGATGCCCTGCACGATGCCGTAGACGAAGCCCAGCAGCACCAGGGCCAGGGCCAGCCCGGAGATGCCCGCCTCCAGCCGGGCCACGTCGCGGCTGATGCTCTGCAACCAGCGGTTGATGTCGAAGAAGGTCCTGAACAGGCTTTCCTGCTGGGCGGTGTTGGCCGGTGGAATCTGCGGCTGGTCGGCCAGCCCCATCCCCGCCAGAAGCAGTACAAGCAGTACCAGAACCCGCAACATACGCTCCCCCTATGGACGGATGCACACCGTGCTGCCATCGTTGCCAGGCCCGAGCACCCCATCGGGGCAGGCCACCGTGCGGGCCAGCGCCGCCAGCATCCGCAGGTTGGCGGTCTGGCTTTCGGCCTCCTCCGCTACCTGGGCCATGGTGCGCTCCACCTCACCCAGCCAGTTGTTTATCTCATCGCTTCTGCGCTGGAGTTCAACCTCCAACAGGTTGGAAATCTGCTGTGTGGTGTAGGCCTGCTGCACCGCCACCTCCCGCATGGCCTGCACGATGTCCTGGGTGTTGCCCAGGTTTTGCCGCATTATCTTGGCCTGGGCATCCACCAGCACCTCCAGCACCTCGCGGGTGGAGTTGGCCTCCCGCGCCCGCCGCACCACCTGCTCCGCCTCGCCTTCCTGGCCGGGCAGGGGGTTGGTGACCTGCAGGGCCTTCTCCAGTTCCTCCTGGGTGCGCCCGCTGCTCGAGCGCTCCACCTGCTTCTCGGCGGCCCCCTTGATGGCCTCCACCCGCCCCTTCTGGAGCAGGAGGCGCTCCCGCTGCTGGTTGCTGACCACCGAGGTCAGGATCAGGTTGGGGTTGAGCTTCAGCGCTTCCAGGGCCCACCACGACGGGCTGCCGTTGGGATAGGGGTTGTTGCGCAGGGCTTCCACCTGCTTTTCCCGCTGGCGGGTCATCCAGTTGCTGAGCTGGGCCACCGCCTTGCGGTAGTTGCGCCGGAAGGCCAGAAAGTCGCTTTCGAGCTGGTCGGCCCCCACGTTCACCCTGGCCAGCCCCATCTCCCCGCCCAGGGCGTTCACCAGGTAGCTCACCCCGGTGATGAACCCTTCCCGCTTGAGGTCTTCGAAGTCCTGTCGCACCTCCTCCCACATCCCCACCGCCCGATCCAGCGTGCGGTAGATCGTGCATACCCAGCGCACGCTCTCCAGGCTGAAGGTGTTGATGGTGCGGCAGGCCGTGCTGCCCCACTGCTGCACCTGCCGCCAGATGGCCTCGAGATTGGCCGGGTTCTCCGAGGGGGGCTGGGCCGCTGGATCGACAATCACGCTGAAAAACTGGCGCTTGTCTCCCACGTTGATGACAGCCATCGAGGACACTTTCGGCGCATTGGCCGCCGCCGTAAAGACGATCTCCACCGTGGCGTTTTTCGTGGGGTCGCTGACCGCAATGGCGTTGGGGGTGTACGTGACCCCTGCGGGCAGCCCGGTGATGTGGATGGGCAGCGTCCCGGTGAATCCGTCCGGGAGCACCGCCAGGGTGGTCTTTACCGAATGCCCTGGCGCTAACGAGACCGGCACCGGGGCCAGGCTGATGGTGTAGCTCTGGGCCAGCCCCGTCCCCAGAAGAAGAAAAAGCGCAAATATCCGCCTCATTTCTCACCTCCATAAGCCAGCGCCCGCACCGCCCGCATCACATCCCCGCCGTAGCGCTTCACCATCTCGCGCCGCTGCGCCACCTCCTCCTTGGTGGAGGTGAACAGCCAGTAGTCCACCGGGCTGGGCCGCACCGCGATGACCTCCCCTTCCCGGCCCTCCCCGGTGCGAATCCAGGCCAGCGCCTCGGCGTAAACCCCCTTGACCCCGGTCAGACCCCCATGTACCGCGATGGCCCGGTCGGGCATCGAGAGCACCTCCCGCATCACGGTAAGCTCCGCCTCGCTGCGGCTGAGGCGCAAGAGGAAGTGGAAGCTGGTGTTCTGCAACAGCGCTTTGGGCCCCTCCCCGGCGAAGTCGGCGAGGCTCTGGGTGATGCTCCAGATGCCCCCGCCCAAAAAGCGGAAGCGCCGGTAGAGCTCCTCGATGAGGCGGCTGGCGTAGGGGCTCTGAAAGACCTTCCAGGCCTCGTCGAGCACCACCAGCACCCGCCGTTCCTGGTTCTTTTTGGCCCGCTTCCACACCAGGTCGGCGATGAGCAGGGTGCCGATCACTTCCAGGTCGTCCTTGAGGCCCTCGAGCTCGTAGCACACCACCCGCGCCTGCGAGAGGGGCACGCTGGTGGGCCGGTCGAGGAACTGCCCCTTGGGGCTATCCCCCACCCAGGACTGCAGCCTCAGCGCCAGCTTCCGCGCCACCTCCTTCTCCGAGGCTGAGGCCGGGCGGCTACCTATCTCGTCCAGCAGCACCAGGGTCTGCGCCAGGTCGGACAGGCGGGCCCCCTGGTAGACCTTCTTATAGCTTCCGTCCGGCTGGGGCACGTCAGGGCTGGCGCGCTTGTAGGTCTGCTCGATGGCCGCCTCGAGGATGGCGTTCTCCACCGCCTCCTCGGTTTTGTCCTCGCCGGGCGGGAGGATCGCCCTGAGAAACCGCAGCACGTCCTGAAGTTTCTCGGGGCTGGGCTCGGCCTCGCCCTCCTCCAGGTCGAACATGTTAACCGCCGTCTCCCCGCCGGGGCGGATGTCAATAAACGCTCCGCCAAACGCCTCCACCAGGGCCTCGTAGTTCCGCCCCCGGTCGAGGATCACCACGTCCACCTCGTCCCGGCGGAGCAAATCTGCGAGTACGTACTGGGTGAAGAAGGTCTTGCCCGATCCCGAACCGCCCGCCACGATGCCGTTCCAGTTGGCCGTGCGGGGTGTAAAGGGGTCGAGGTAGGTCAGCGAGCGGAAGCGGTTATGAAACAGCACCACCGGCTGGTCGTGCCCCTTCCAGGCCCCCGTGAGGGGCACCAGGTCGGCGGCGTTGGACTCCAGGAGGCTCACCACCTCGTCGCTGATCCCCCCGCTAAAAGGGGCGCGGTTTTTCCAGGGCTCAAAAAGGCCGTTCTTGAGCTGCCGGAAGGGGTTGCCGGGAATCTCCGAGAGCCTGCCCACCACCTGGCTGGCCCGCCGCTCCAGGGCCTCCCGCTCCCGCTCAATCAGAATGAGTGAAACGCCCACGCGGTACACGTGGTCGCCGGTCTGTGAAATGTGGGCAATCGCCCCCTCCGTCTCCTGTTGTCCGATGACAACGTTCGGGTCTACATAGGTTTCGGTGTTGGCGCTGGCCGCATAGAAGCGCCGCGCCCGCGCTTTGAGGGCCTTCAGGGCCCGCTCGTAGGGCTCGTGGTAGAAATCCACCACCAGGTAGTACTCCCCCCCACCCGCTAAAGCCAGCACGTCCCCCATCTCGGTGTAGGTCTCATCGGGGATGGTGTACAGGCTGAACATGCTCAGCCAGCGCCCGCCCACGTACAGCACCTCGCGGTAGGAGTTGTCCACCTCGCTCCGCAACAGCTGCGCCCGTAAGGTGGGCGGCCTGAGCCCCGGCATCTTCTCCACCGCCACCCGTGGGTAACGCTGCCAGGTGGGGCGGTAGCGGGGCACCCCCGAGAGACGCAGACCAGGGTTCAGGTAGCGGTAGGCCAGGCCAAAGACCGCCTGGTCGTCCATCTCCCGCACCTCCACGCCCCGCCCCCGAGCAATCATGCGGATACGTTCGCGGATTTTGCCCCCCTCTTTGACCAGCCCTGCCAGTTCTGCCTTCCCGAACGGTAATCTCTTGGGCCGCCTGCGCCCAAAACTCACCGTGAGGAAGGCCCGCCGCTCCATGACCTCGCCCCGTTCCCACAGGGTGCGCCAGTGGCGGTAGCGCTCCTCTGCCAGCGCACGGGCTACCGGATGGCCGGGCGCGTAAGCCTGTCGGTAGGCCTCCACCACCCCTTCCGGGGCGGGCGAGGCCTCCACATATAGCCGGGCCCGGGTGCCCTGGGGCACCCCATTGCGCAGCACGCTCCGCACCATGTAGAGCAGGCCCTCGAGTTCGCTCTGGCTGAGCAGCAGGGTGGGCTTGAGCAACAGTTCCACCCCCACCTCGGCCCGCCCATCCTCGAGGAACATCAGCCCCTCATGTATCTCCCAATAAGCAAACTCCTCGGTCAGCGAGTGCTCCCGAGGGCGGTTGAGTATCGTTAGCCCGCTAGTCTCCGCCATTCTCCCTCAACAAAAGTGGAACCGTCTCCTTATCCTTCCCCGGCACATAGCGGTCGCTCTGGGTGAGCCACAGCGCCTCGTGCAGCAGCGCCGCGCCGGGGTAACGTTCACGGAGCCTGTCCGCCGCCACCAGCGCCAGGTAACCCGTTACTGCTCCAGCGAGCAGGCCCATCGCCGGGTGCATCCCCTCCATCAGCCGCAAACCAACGACGAAGCCCATACCAATGACCGGAAGCTGCCACAACTCCAGGCCGACAATCGTGATGGGTTGATAGAGACGGTACACCCGGCGACGCATATAGGAGACCCTGGTTACGAGGAGGGACAGGCTGTCCCGCTTATGAATATTCCCGCGAACGAGGGTGCCGCCGCCAGAATCACCCCACCCACGGCTGCCCCGACCATGAGCGGAATGGCCCTTTTCCCACCAATCATCAGACTGATGCCACCGATGGCGAACATCAGAATAACCAGGGCCAGCCCGAACGGGCCCTTCATGGCGTTGTAGATGTTGCAGATGGCGGTGGTTAGCCGGGTAAACGCCTGATCGGCCTGGGCGTGGGCCACGCTCCCCAGCCCCACCAGAACCAGGCCCACCAGCAGGCCACGAAACTCCGGCAAACCCACGAGCTTTTTAACTAAAAGACCGATTTTACCCATATCGTCACCTCAACGATTTTTTGTTACCCATTGCGGGTAATATGATACTACCATATGCGACTTGACCCAGAGATCAAACGCCAGGTTGAGGCTGTCCTGAAAAGTCCAGTCCCACCCCCCACCGACCCTGAGTTTGATGAGCTGCTGCTGCGCCTGCGCAAGGAGAATCCCCAACTGGCCGATCTTCTCGAGTCCGCCGTCCTCTTCGACGACCTGCCCACCCCGGAGGAGGAGACCCAGCGGGCGGTGGCGCGGCGGAGCTGGCTCCTCACCCTCAAGCACCGCCTGCTTGACCGCTACGACGAGCTCACCGGGGAGTGGGTGCCCTCCCGTCCCAAGCAGATCGCGGTGGGGTTTGCCGGTCTGATAGCGGCCGCCACCCTGTGGTTCATCC